>Ga0326597_10008017_pt1 | contig 14296 bp, 13 predicted proteins | sample RVTome_12_FD_203789 | JGI IMG/M metagenome (GOLD analysis project Ga0326597, IMG submission 203789) | Soil microbial communities from uranium-contaminated site in the Upper Colorado River Basin, Wyoming, United States - RVT100D185 | ecosystem: Environmental > Terrestrial > Soil > Contaminated >... | reverse complement strand
GCGGAAACGGCATCGGCGCGATCACTTCGTTGCAGAGCGCGACGCGCATGGCCTCCTTTCTTGACTGATGCGGAAGGATCGTCCGACAATCCGTCACAAGCCGCAATAGCGCCTGCCGAGGCGCCGCGAAGCGAGATCCACAACGGGGAGGGAGCAATCGAACCGGTTGCTGCAAAGGCGTTGTTGCGCGTGGAGGACGTCGGCGTGCGCTTCGGCGGCATCGTCGCGCTCGACGGCGTCAGCTTCGAGGTCGAAGCGGGCCGCATCGTCGGCCTCATCGGCCCGAACGGCGCGGGCAAGACGACGCTGTTCAACTGTCTGTCGCGCCTCTATGAGTGCGGCAGCGGCGACATCCTCTTCAATGGCGCGTCGCTGCTGCAGGCGCCCAAGCACGGCATCGCCGCCCTCGGCATCAGCCGCACGTTCCAGAACCTGGCGCTGTTCCGCACCATGAGCGTGATCGAGAACGTCATGGTCGGTCACCATTGCCGCACGCGGAGCGGTTTTCTGGTGAACGCCCTGCGCCTGCCGTGGGTGACGCACGAGGAGCACGCCACGCTGGAGAAAGCGAAGAACCTGATCCGCTTCCTCGGCCTCGAGGCGGTCGCCGGGGTGCGCGTCGCCGACCTGCCGTTCGGCACCGCCAAGCGCGTGGAACTCGCGCGCGCGCTGGCGAGCGACCCCAAGCTCCTGCTGCTGGACGAGCCGGCGAGCGGCCTCAATCACGAGGAGGTGGGCGAGCTCGGCGTGCTGATCCAGGAGATCCGCGACCGCCTCGGCCTGACGGTGCTGCTGGTCGAGCACCACATGAGCCTGGTGATGAGCATTTCCGACCGCGTGGTGGCGCTCAATTTCGGCAGGAAGATCGCCGAGGGCACGCCCACCGAGGTCCAGGCGCACCCCGAGGTGATCCAGGCCTACCTGGGAGGCGCGCACTGATGGCGGCGTTTCTGGAGGTCTCCGGTCTGCACGCGGCCTACGGGCCGACGCGCGTACTGCACGGCATCGGCTTTGCCATGGAAGAGGGCACCATCACGACGCTGCTCGGCGCCAACGGCGCCGGCAAGACGACGACGCTGCGCGCGCTGTGCGCCATGGTAAAGACGCAGGGCGAGGTGCGCTTCGCCGGCGAGCGCATCGACGGCAAAGCCACCGAGACGATCGTGCGCAAGGGCATTGCGCACGTGCCCGACGGCCGCGGCACGTTCGTCGACCTCACCACCGAGGAGAACCTGCGCCTCGGCGCCTACACGCGCAGGGACCGGGACGCGGTCGAAACCGACCTGGAGCGCGTCTACGGCTACTTCCCGCGCCTGAAGGAGCGCCGCGGGCAGCAGGCCGGCACGCTCTCGGGCGGCGAGCAACAGATGCTCGCCGTGTCGCGCGCGCTCATGCTGCGCCCCAGGCTCATGCTGCTCGACGAGCCCTCGTTCGGCCTCGCGCCGCTCATCGTGCAGGAGCTGTTCGAGATCCTGCGCACCGTGAACGAAAAGGAAAAAGTCAGCATGCTGGTCGTGGAGCAGAACGCGGCGATGGCGCTCGAGCTCGCCGATCACGCCTATCTCATCGAGACCGGGCGCGTCGTGCTCTCGGGGACCTCGAAAGAGATCAAGCAGAACGACGCCGTGCGCCGCTCGTACCTCGGCTACTAGGGGACACCATGGAGGCCTTCCTGCACCAGGTGCTCGCGGGGCTCGCCACCGGCGGCATCTACGCCAGCCTCGCGCTCGCGCTGGTGATGATCTACCAGGCCACGCACCTGGTGAACTTCGCGCAGGGCGAGATGGCGATGTTCGCCACCTACTTCGCCTGGAGCCTGATCAACGCCGGCATGCCCTACTGGCCGGCGTTCCTGCTCACCGTGGTATTCGCCTTCGTGCTAGGCGTCGTGATCGAGCGCATCATCATCCGGCCCGTGGAGAACGCGCCGGTGCTCGCCGTAGTGGTGGTGTTCATCGCGCTGCTCGTGATCCTGAACAGCGTCACCGGCTGGATCTTCACCTACACCATCAAGGTCTTCCCCAGCCCGTTCCCGGCGGAGCCGATTTTCGGCCGGTACATCACTTCGCACGGCGGCGGCGCCATCGGCGTCACGCTCGTGGTGCTGCTGCTGCTCTACCTCTTCTTTCGCTTCACGCCGCTCGGGCTCGCCATGCGCGCCGCGGCGCAGAACCCTGCATCGGCGCGCCTCGTGGGAATCCGCGTCGGCTGGATGCTGGCGCTCGGCTGGGGCCTCGCCGCCGCGGTCGGCGGCGTGGCCGGCATGATGGTGGCGCCGATCGTCTACCTCGACCCGAACATGATGGGCGGGGTGCTTTTGTATGCCTTCGCCGCGGCGCTGGTCGGCGGCATCGACAACCCGGCCGGTGCGGTGTTCGGCGGCTTTCTCGTCGGCGTGCTGGAAAACCTGCTCGGCGCCTTCGTCATCGGTAACGAGCTGAAGCTCGCCGTGGCGCTGGTGCTGATCATCGGCGTGCTGGTGGTCAGGCCCTCGGGCTTCTTCGGCAAGGTGTTCGTGACCCGCGTATGAGCCGGCGCCAGCTCATCCTGCTCGCGCTGCTGCTGCTTGCCGCCTGCGCGCTGCCCTTCCTGGTCAGCAACTACCGCACGTTTCAGTTCACGCTGGCGCTGGTGTACGCCATCGCGCTTCTCGGCCTGAACATGCTCACCGGCTACAACGGCCAGATCTCGCTCGGCCACGGCGCCTTTTATGCGATCGGCGCGTACACCGCGGCCATCCTCATGGACCAGTACGGCGTGCCCTACTGGGCGACGCTGCCGGCCGCGGCCGTGGTCTGCCTGGTCGCCGGGTTCCTGTTCGGCCTGCCGGCATTGCGCCTCCAGGGCCTGTACCTCGCGCTGGCCACGTTCGCGCTCGGGGTGTCATTGCCGGCGCTGCTCAAGTACCACCATCTCGAGAAGTGGACCGGGGGCGTGCAAGGCATCGTCATCGACAAGCCCGAGCCGCCGTTCGGTCTGCCGATCAACGCCGACCAGTGGCTGTACTTCTTCGTGCTCGCGGTGACGGTGCTGATGTTCGTGCTTGCCTGGAACCTGCTGCGCGGGCGCATGGGGCGCGCGATGGTCGCGATCCGCGACCATCACATCGCCGCCGAGGCGATGGGCATCGACGCGGCGATGGTGAAGTCGCTGACGTTCGGCGTCTCCGCGATGTATACCGGGATCGCGGGCGCGCTCGGCGCGATCGCCATCCAGTACGTGGCGCCCGACAGCTTCAATTTCTTCCTGTCGATCGTGTTCCTGGTGGGCATCGTCGTCGGCGGGCTTGCCTCGATCAGCGGGGCGATCTACGGGGCGCTGTTCATCCAGTTCGTGCCCAACATCGCCGACGAGATCTCCCGGGCCGCCCCCTGGGCGATCTTCGGCATATTCCTGCTCGGCTTCGTGTACCTGATGCCGATGGGAGTCGCCAGCGCCGTGCGCCTGGCACTAGTCCTGGCTCGCGCGCAAGGCGCAAAATAGCCGCACCGGACCCACCTGAGGAGAAGGAAAGCATGAAGCTCGTACCCATCGCCGCACTGCTCGCCGTCGCGCTCGCCTCGCCGGCGGCCCTGGCGCAGAAGAAGTACGACCCGGGCGCGGACGACAAGTCGATCAAGATCGGCAATACCAACCCCTACAGCGGCCCCGCGTCGGCCTACGGCACCATCGGCAAGGCGATCGGCGCCTACTGGAAGATGGTGAACGAGCAGGGCGGCGTGAACGGCCGCATGATCGAGTGGATCTCCTACGACGACGGCTACAGCCCGCCGAAGACCGTGGAGATGGCGCGCAAGCTCGTCGAGCAGGACCAGGTGCTGCTGCTGTTCCAGACGCTCGGCACGCCGCCCAACACCGCGATCCACAAGTACATGAACTCGAAGAAGGTGCCGCAGGCGTTCGTCGCCACCGGCGCGACGAAGTGGAACGACGCGCGCAATTTCCCCTGGACCATGGGCTGGCAGCCGAACTACCAGACCGAGGGCCGCATCTACGCCGAGCACATCCTGAAGAACAACCCCAAGGCGAAGATCGGCGTTCTTTACCAGAACGACGACTACGGCAAGGACTACCTCAAGGGCTTCAGGGACGGCCTGGGCGACAGGGCGGCGAGCATGATCGTGAAGGAAGTATCCTACGAGGTGACCGATCCGACGGTCGATTCGCAGATGGTGCAGCTGCAGGCGTCGAGCGCGGACACGTTCTTCAACATCACGACGCCGAAGTTCGCCGCACAGGCGATCCGCAAGGCCTACGACACGGGCTGGAAGCCGATGCACTACCTCAACAATGTATCGTCATCCATCGGTTCGGTGCTGAAGCCAGCAGGCCTGGAGAAATCGGCCGGGTTGATTTCTACGCAGTATCTGAAGGACCCCACCGATTCGCAGTGGGCAAATGATCCTGCCGTCAAGGCATGGGCAGCGTTCATGAAGAAGTACTACCCGGACGGCAGCCTGATTCAGACGGAAAATATGTATGGCTATACGGTGGCGCAGACGCTGCACCAGGTGCTGAAGCAAGCCGGCGATAACCTGACGCGTGCCAACATCATGAAGCAGGCGGCGAGCTTGAAGGACTTCCGGCCGGATACCATGCTGCCCGGGATCCGCATCAACACTGGCGGCAACGACTTCGCGCCGATCGAGTCGGAGCAGCTGATCCGGTTTAGCGGCGAAAGGTGGGAGCGCTTCGGCCCGATTATCGGCAAGTAGCGCGCCGCGCGAACGGCGCGACCTCTAAGGGACAGACCTGAAGGTCTGTCCCTACACCCTCGCCCCCTCGTGGCGGCGCAGCGCCCCGCCCCAGGCCGATTCCCAGTCGTTGCCGACGAAATCGCGCACCGCGCCGTCGGCGAGAAAGAAGCGGTTCGGAATCTGGAACATGGCGATCGAGAGGTTGCCGTCCGGGCCCGCCCAGGCCTCGTGGCGGCTGCCCGCCGGGCGCCACACGAAGTTGCCCGCCGTCACCGTGCCCTCGCCGCACACCAGCGTGCCCGAAAGGAGGTACGTCTGCTCGATCAACACGTGCTCATGGTCGGGCAGCTTCGCCCCCGGCCCCATCTTCAGCAGCACCGTCAGCAGGCCGGAGTCGCGGTCGATCAGCAGCGTCTTCGCTTCGACTCCCGGAAAGGACGTCTTCTCCCAGGGCAGCGCCGCCACGTCGACGAAGCGCGACGCCTGCGGCGGCAGATTGGCATGATTGCTCGCTTTCGGCGTGATTCCAGCCATGCGATCCTCCTTTATGCCCTGCGGTGCTCCCCCACCCGCACGATCTTCATCGTGTTGGTGCCGCCCGCCTTGCCGATCGGCTCGCCGATGGTGAGCACGATGAGGTCGCCCTCCTTCACCACGCTGTTGTCGACCAGCACTCTCTCGGCCTCCTGCAGCAGCTCCTCGCGGTCGTGGCCTACGTATTTCACCATCAGGGGATAAGTGTCGCGGAACAGCGCACAGCGGTAGCGCGTCGCGGTCTGCGAGGTGAGCGCGTAGATCGGCACGCCGCAATTGAGCCGGCTCATCCACAGCGCGGTGGCCCCGGACTCGGTGAGCGCGGCGATCGCCTTCACCTTGAGGTGGAACGCGGTGAACAGCGCGCCCATGGCGATCGACTGGTCGACGCGCGTGAATACGCGGTTGAGGAAATCCTGCTCCAGGCTGATCGACTGCGTCTGCTCGGCCTCGACGCAGATCCGATCCATGGCCTCGATCGTCTCCACGGGATAGCGCCCGCTCGCCGATTCGGCCGACAGCATCACCGCGTCGGTGCCGTCGAGCACCGCGTTGGCGACGTCGGACACCTCGGCGCGCGTCGGCACGGGGCTGGCGATCATCGACTCCATCATCTGCGTCGCCGTGATGGTGAGCTTGTTGTGCTCGCGCCCGAGGCGGATCATGCGCTTTTGCAGCGCGGGCACTGCCGCGTCGCCCACTTCCACGGCGAGATCGCCGCGCGCCACCATGATGCCGTCGCAGGCGCCCATGATGCTCACCAGCGCGTCGTGCTTCACGGCTTCCGCGCGCTCGATCTTGGCGATGAGCATCGCCTTGCCGCCGGCCGCGCGCATGAGCTCGCGCGCCATGTACATGTCGGCGCCCGACTTGGGAAACGATACCGCCAGGAAGTCCGCGCGGATCTTCGCCGCCGTGCGGATGTCCTCCATGTCCTTCGGCGTCAGCGCGGCCGCGGTCAGCCCGCCGCCCTGGCGGTTGATGCCCTTGTTGTCCGAGAGCACGCCGCCGTGGCGCACGATAGTGTGCACCTCCTCGCCGCGCACCACCGTCACCTCGAGCACGATCTTGCCGTCGTCCAGCAGCAGCACCGCGCCTTCCTCGACGTCGCGCGGCAGCTCCTTGTAGTCCAGGCCCACGCGTTGCGCGTCGCCCTGCTCGCAGGTCGCGTCGAGAATGAAGGGCGCGCCCTTCTCCAGCGTCGCCTTGCCGTCCTTGAACTTGCCGATGCGGATCTTCGGCCCCTGCAGGTCGCACATGATGGCCACGGTACGCCCGGTCTTGCGGCCGATGTCCCGCACCAGCTCGGCGCGCTTCTCGTGGTCGGCGGCGGTGCCGTGCGAGAAATTCAGGCGCACGACGTCGACGCCGGCGCGCAGCATGCGCTCGAGCACCGCGGGATCGCTGGATGCGGGGCCGAGCGTGGCGACGATCTTGGTGCTGCGGAGCATTTTTCAAAGTGTATCATCGGCCCATGAGCGATCCGCGGCCGAGCGAGCGCGACGAAGCGTTGCTTGTCGTGTGCTTGTGCGCTGCCTGGTGCTACGTGTGCAACGACTTTCGCGCCACGCTCGCCGGCCTGGCGCGCGCGCACGGCGATGTCGCATTCGTGTGGGTGGACATCGAGGACGACAGCGAGCTGGTCGGCGACGTCGATATCGAGAATTTTCCGACCTTGGCGGTCTTCCGCGGCAGCACGCCCTTGTTCTTCGGCGTCTCGCTGCCGCAGGCGGCGGTGATCTCGCGCATCCTGAGGTCCCTCGGCGATTCGAATGCCCCCGCGGTCGCGGTTCCGGCGCAGATCGCGGCGCTGCCCCGGGCGCTCGCCGAGCGCAGGCGGGAGGCGCTGGCCTAGGCGCGCGCTTCGAGCACCGCCACGGCCGGCAGCGTCCTGCCTTCGAGGAACTCCAGGAACGCGCCGCCCGCGGTGGAGATGTAGTCGACCCGGTCGGCGATGCCGAACTTGTTGATCGCCGCGACCGTGTCGCCGCCGCCCGCGATCGAGTAGCCCTTCGATTCGGCGATCGCGCGCGATATCGTCTCGGTTCCCTTGGCGAAGGCGGTGTTCTCGAATACGCCCAGCGGGCCGTTCCAGACGATGGTGCCGGCCGTCTTGAGGAAAGCGGCCAGCGCATGCGCCGTCCGCGGTCCGATGTCGAGGATCATCTCGTCGGCGGCCACGTCCGCAGCAGGCCGGGTGACGCCGCTCGCGTCCTGCAAGCTCTTGCCCACCACCACGTCCACCGGCAGCGGCACCTTGGTCAGCTCCATGATTCGCTTTGCCTCGCCGACGAGGTCCACCTCCACGAGCGACTTGCCCACCGGCATGCCTGCGGCGAGCAGGAAGGTGTTGGCGATGCCGCCGCCGACGATGAGCTGGTCTACCTTCTTCGCGAGCGCCGCGAGCACCGTGAGCTTGGTCGAGACCTTGGCGCCGCCCACGATGGCCACCAGCGGGCGTTTCGGGTCGGCAAGCGCCTTGCCGAGCGCGTCGAGCTCAGCCGCCATCAGTGGCCCCGCGCAGGCGACTTTCGCGAAGCGCGCGGCGCCATGCGTGGTGGCCTCGGCGCGGTGCGCGGTGCCGAACGCGTCGTTCACGTAGACGTCGCACAGCGCGGCGATTTTCCTCGCGAGCGCCTCGTCGTTCTTCTTTTCGCCCTTGTTGACGCGGCAGTTCTCCAGCAGCACCACGTCGCCCGGCTTTACCTCCACGCCGTCCACCCAGTCGCGCCTGAGCGGCACCTCGCGGCCCAGGAGCTCGCCCAGGCGCTTCGCCACCGGCGCGAGCGAGTCCTCGGGCCTGAGCTCGCCTTCCTTGGGCCGGCCGAGGTGCGAGGTCACCATCACCGCGGCGCCCTTTTCCAGCGCCAGCCGGATGCCGGACACGGAGGCGCGAATGCGGGTGTCGTCGGTGATGCGGCCGGCTTCGAGCGGCACGTTCAGGTCGGCGCGGATGAACACGCGCCTGCCCCGCAGCTCGAGCTCGCTCATGCGCTTGAAGCGCATGGCGCTACTTGGCGTTCATCATCGCAACCGCCGCATCCAGCATGCGGTTGCTGAAGCCCCATTCGTTGTCGTACCAGCTCGACACCTTAACCAGTGTGCCCTCGGCCACCTTGGTCAGCGAGGCATCGACGATCGAGCTGGCCGGATTGTGGTTGAAGTCGGAGGACACCAGGGGCTCGGTGCTGTACTCGAGGATGCCCTTCAGGTCGGTCTGCGCCGCCTGCTGCAGCGCCTGGTTCACCGCTTCGACCGTAGTCGGTTTCTTCGCCACGAACGTGAGATCAACGATCGAGACGTTGATCGTCGGCACGCGGATCGCGTAGCCATCCAGCTTGCCGTTCAGGTGCGGCAGCACGAGGCCCACCGCGGCCGCCGCGCCGGTCTTCGTCGGGATCATGTTGTGGGTGGCGGAGCGCGCGCGGCGCAGGTCCTTGTGGAAGACGTCGGTCAGCACCTGGTCGTTGGTGAACGCGTGCACCGTCGTCATCAAGCCGGAGACCACGCCGATGCGGTCATCGAGCGCCTTCACCAGCGGCGCGAGGCAGTTGGTGGTGCACGAGGCGTTGGAGACCACCGTGTCGGTGGCCTTGAGATCGCGGTGGTTCACGCCCATCACGATGGTGCGGTCGACGTCCTTGTCGCCGGGCGCCGAGATGATCACCTTCTTCGCGCCGGCGGCGAGGTGGCTCGCGCCGCCCTTCGCCCTGCCGGTGAAAAGGCCCGTGCACTCGAGCACCACGTCCACGCCGAGCGACTTCCAGGGCAGCTTCGCCGGGTCGCGCTCGGCGAGCACCCTGAGCCTGTCGCCTTCGACGGCAATCGCATCGCCCTCGACGGTGACCTGGCCGGGAAAGCGGCCATGCGCCGTGTCGTACTTCAGCAGGTGCGCGTTGGTCTTGGCGTCGCCCAGGTCGTTGATGGCGACGAACTGCAGGTCGTGCTTCCTGCCGCCTTCGTGGTGCGCGCGCAGGATCATGCGGCCGATGCGGCCGAACCCGTTGATGGCGATCTTGAGAGTCATTGGATTACGCTCCTTACCGCGTTCTCGACGTTCTCGGCCGTGAAGCCGAAGTGCTTGAACAGCTCGCCCGCCGGCGCCGACTCGCCGAAGCGGTCGAGGCCGACCACCGCGCCCTCCGTCCCGACGTACTTCCTCCAGAATCCGGTGACGCCCGCCTCCACGGCCACGCGCGGCAGGCCGCGCGGCAGCACGGACTCGCGGTAGGCGGCGTCCTGCCGGTCGAACACGGTGCTCGAGGCCATGGACACGACCCGCACCGGGATGTCGGCCCCGGCAAGCCGCTTCTGCGCCTGCAGCGCGAGGGGCACCTCCGAGCCGGTGGCGATCAGCACCGCTTTCGCCCAGGGCGCATCGGAGAGCACGTAGCCGCCGCGGCGCACCTGCGCGAGCGCCTCCTCGCTGCGCAGCGCGAAGGCGACGTTCTGGCGCGAAAAGAGCAGCGCGCTCGGGCCGTCCCGGCGCTCGAGCGCGCAGGTCCAGGCCACCGCGGATTCCACCGTGTCGCAGGGCCGCCAGACGTCCATATTGGGTATGAGCCGCAAACTGGCCGCGTGTTCCACGGGCTGGTGCGTCGGGCCGTCCTCGCCGAGGCCGATCGAGTCGTGCGTGAACACATAGATCACGCGCTTGCCCATGAGCGCCGCCATGCGCAGCGCGTTGCGCGCGTAGTCCGAGAACACGAGGAACGTGCCGCCGTAGGGGATGAAACCGCCGTGCAGCGCGACGCCGTTCATCAGCGCGCACATGGCGAACTCGCGCACGCCGTAGAACAGGTAGTTGCCGCCCGCTTCGCGCGTGATGACGCGCGAGGCCTTGCCCATCGTCAGGTTCGAGCCGGTGAGATCGGCCGAGCCGCCGAGCAGCTCCGGCAGCTCCGGCAGCAGCGTCTCGAGCACGTTCTGCGACGCCTTGCGCGTGGCGAGGGTTTCCGCCCTGGCGTGCGCGTCGGCGATCAGCCGGCCCACGCGCTGCTCGAAGTCCGCCGGCAGGTCGCCGGCCAGGCGGCGGCGGAACTCCGCCGCCTCGGCGGCATGCTGCGACGTGTACTGCGCGAAAAGCTTCGACCACTTGCGCTCGGCGCGCTTGCCCGCGGCGCGCGCGTCCCAGCCGTCGTAGACCGCCTGCGGGATCTCGAACGGCGGATGCGGCCAGCCGATCGCCGCGCGCGTCGCCGCCACCTCCTCGGCGCCGAGCGGCGCGCCGTGCGCGGCGCCGGTGTTCGCCTTCTTCGGCGCGCCCTTCGCGATCACGGTCTTCGCGCAGATGAGCGTCGGCCGCGATTTTTCCCGCTTTGCCTTCTTCAGCGCCTTGTCCACCGCCTCGACCTCGTGCCCGTCCACGCCGGCGATCACCTGCCAGCCGTAGCCGGCGAAGCGCTTGGGCACGTCATCGGTGTACCAGTGCGCGATGTGGCCTTGGTCCGAGTCGATGGAGATGCCGTTGTCGTCATAGACCGCGATCAGCTTGCCCAGGCCGAGCGTGCCGGCGAGCGAGCAGGCCTCGTGCGAGACCCCTTCCATCATGCAGCCGTCGCCGAGGAAGACGTACGTGTGGTGATCGACGAGGTCGAACCCGGGCCGGTTGAACTGCGCGGCGAGCAGCTTTTCGGCAAGCGCCATGCCCACCGCGTTGGCGACGCCCTGGCCGAGCGGTCCGGTGGTGGTCTCCACGCCTGGCGTCAGGCCGTATTCCGGATGTCCCGGCGTCTTCGAGCCGAGCTGGCGGAAGCGCTTCAGCTCATCGAGCGGCAGCGCGTAGCCCGTGAGGTGCAGCAGCGCGTAGAGCAGCATCGAGCCGTGGCCGTTGGAGACGACGAAGCGGTCGCGGTTGGGCCACGCCGGATTCGCGGGGTTGTGCCTGAGGTGCCGGTGCCACAGGGCCACCGCGATCTCGGCCATGCCCATCGGCATGCCGGGGTGGCCCGATTTCGCCGCTTCCACCGCGTCCATGGCGAGCGCGCGGATGGCGTTCGCGAGCTCGCGATCGGACGCTGGGGGATTCATCGGAGCGCGGAATTATACTTCGGCGGCATGCTGCGCCTTCCCTTCTCCAGCCCGCGGGATTTCGAGCACCGCGTGCACGGCGCGGGCGACGCCGAGGGCCTGTGGTTCGTGTTCCGCGGCGACCGGCTGCTGGTCGAGGTCGGCCCGCCCGACCCGCGCCCGGGCGACGATCCGCGGGTGCGCGAGCGGCCGAGCTGGGCTCGGCTGCCGTTGCGGAAAAACAACAATCCCTTGTGGTCCACTCCGCTGCGAACGCTGTATCTAGGGGGTCTGGGCGGGTGCGATTGCTGGGCAGCCGAGGTCGCCGACGCCGGCGCGCCGCCGGGCTTCGGCTGGGTCGGCCTGCGCGCGCTGTTCTCGGTCCTGGAAGACGCGCATTTCGCGCTGGCCGGCCGGGCTCTGCAGCTCCTGCAGTGGGACCGCGACCACCAGTTCTGCGGGCGCTGCGGCGCGCCGACCGAGCCGCGCGCCGAGGAGCGGGTGCGCGTCTGCCCGGCGTGCAAGCACGCCGCCTACCCGCGCGTAGCCCCGGCGGTGATGGCGCTCGTGCGGCGCGGCCGCGAGCTGCTGCTCGGGCGCAGCCCGCACTTTCCGAGCGGCATGTACAGCGCGCTCGCCGGCTTCGTCGAGCCCGGCGAGACGCTCGAGCAGTGCGTGGCGCGCGAGGTCGCCGAGGAGGTCGGCGTGACGCTCGGCAGCCTGTCGTACTTCGCCAGCCAGCCGTGGCCGTTTCCCCACAGCCTGATGATCGCGTTCGTGTGCGACTGGGCGGGCGGCGAGATCCGGCCGCAGGAAGGCGAAATCGAGGCCGCAGGCTGGTTCGACGTATTGCAATTGCCTAAACTTCCAAGCAAAATCTCGATCGCGCGGCGCCTGATCGACGCGGTTTCTGCGGAGATCCGGCGCCAAATTTAAATCGGCGCTCAGCCTCGCATGCGTAAGTGCGAGGCGGCCCAAGCGGGGTGTTGCACGAATTGAACGAACTTAACGAGCTCGGTTTTTCGCCGCAAGGCGGACACGCGGGGGCGCAGCCTGGAATACGTGCAGGGCTGCGCCTTCTCGTTTTTCGGGGAGTGGAAAAATGAACGGTCTGCATCTGATCGGTGACATGGTCGGTTGTCGCTGCGCTCCGCAGCTGCTGCTGGACGGCGCGGGCTTCAGGGCGAAATGCCTGGAGCTCGTCGCGGACTCGGGGCTGACGACGATGGATGCGACCTTCCATCAGTTCGAGGGCTCGGGCTTCACCGGCACCGTGGTGCTCGCCGAGTCGCACCTCGCCATCCACACCTGGCCCGAGAAGCAGGGGCTGACGCTCGACGTCTACGTCTGCAACTACAGCGACGACAACAGCCACAAGGCGAGGAAGCTGTTCGAGGCGATCGTCGCCCACTTCCAGCCGACCGAGTGCGCGCGCCACGAGGTGGAGCGCGGCGCTCACCTGCTGATGGAGCCGCTCAACGACTCGACCGGCTTCTACATCAGGGCCGCGCGCCAGGTCGGCGACTGGCAGACGCGCTTCCAGCGCCTGCAGATCTACGACACGCCGCACTACGGCAAGATCTTCCGGCTCGACGGGTACAACATGACCTCCGAGAAGGAGGAGTTCGTCTACCACGAGAACCTGATCCACCCGGCGCTCACCGCGCACCCGGCGCCGAAGAAGGTGCTCGTCATCGGCGGCGGCGACGGCGGCTCCTCCGAAGAGGCGCTCAAGCACCCCTCGCTCGAGCAGGTGACGATGTGCGAGATCGACCCGGACGTGATCCAGGTGGCGAAGGACCACTTCCAGGCGGTGCACCACGGCGTCTTCGACAACCCGAAGCTCCGGGTCCTGATCGGCGACGGCATGAAGTTCGTGCGCGAGACGCAGGAGCGCTTCGACCTCATCGCGCTCGACCTGAACGATCCCGTGGGGCCGGCCGAGGCGCTGTACTCCGCCGAGTTCTTCCAGCAGTGCCGGCACGCGCTCGCCCCGGGGGGCGCGCTCACGCTGCACCTGGGGTCGCCCGTCGCCCAGCCCGAGCGCGTGGGCGAGCTCGCCCAGCGCCTGAACGGCATCTTCCGCATCGTGCGGCCCTACCTCATGTACATCCCGCTGTACGGGTCGCTGTGGTCGATGGCGGTGTGCTCGGACAAGCTCGACCCGAAAGCCTACACGGCCGACGAGATCGACCGGCGCGTCGAGCAGCGGAAGATGACCGAGCTCCGGTACTACAACGGCGAGACGCACGAGGGCGTGTTCGCGCTGCCCAATTTCGTGCGCGACCTGGTGACGCCGCCGCGGCTCAAGCAGCAGACGCGCAGCCGGCGGCTGGGCGTCGTGCGCGCCGCCGCGAAGTAGCTAGTACCGCGCCCCCGCCTTCAGCAGCAGCGATTCGCTCGCGCCGTCGCCGTTGTCGCGCGCCATCCCGAGCGCCACTTCGCCGCCCGGCGCCTGCAGGTTCGGGTCGGCGCCGTGCTCGAGCAGCAGCCGCACCATGTCCGCGTCGCGCGCGAGCACGGCCGCCATCAGCGGCGTGAGGCCGTTCGAGTCCGGCTTGTCCACCCAGCGGCCGAGGCCGAGCAACTGCGCTACGGCGTCGCGATCCCCATAGAGCACCGCGGTCATGACGTCGTTGTACTTCGGCGTGATGGGCGGCGGGCCGCGCAGTGGCGCCACGGCTGGCGGCGCAACGGCTGTAGGCGCCGCCAAGGGCGGCGCGGGCTTGGGCTCGGCAGCGGGCGGCGAAGCGCTTGCGGCAGGGGCGGGTGCCGCCGCCATCACGACGGGTGCCGGCTTGGGCGCGGGCTTCGCGACCGGCTTGGGCTTCGGGGCGGGCTTTGCGACGGACTCGGGCGCGGGCTTGATCACCGGCTCGGGTTTCGGCTCGGCCTTGGCCACGGGTTCAGGCTTGGGCGCGGGTGCGGCCACCGGTTCGGGCTTCATCGCTGCCGCGGCAACCGGCACTGGCGCCGCCGGCGCCTTGGCCACCGGCACCGCAGCCGGCTTCGGCTTGGCCTGGACCGGCACGGGCGGCGGCGTTTCGTCCAGCAAT
>Ga0326597_10008016_pt1 | contig 14297 bp, 8 predicted proteins | sample RVTome_12_FD_203789 | JGI IMG/M metagenome (GOLD analysis project Ga0326597, IMG submission 203789) | Soil microbial communities from uranium-contaminated site in the Upper Colorado River Basin, Wyoming, United States - RVT100D185 | ecosystem: Environmental > Terrestrial > Soil > Contaminated >... | reverse complement strand
CGAGGTTCAGGGGCGACGTCTGGATGTCAGAGAGAACGTCAAGTTTCAAGGTGGACGGTTTTCTCGCTGGATTCACGAGACGTTTCCTGCCGAGGGCTGTTCGCTGGCGATCGAATTCAAGAAGTTCTTCATGGATGAGTGGACGGGCGAGGGCCATGAGGTGACGATTCAAGAAATCACGTCGGCCTTACGAGCCACCTTGACTGGTGTGAGCGAGGAACTGTCACGGCTCCAGACACCGTCCACGAAATGACCCCGGTCCGGACCAGGCGCGGTCCGGCGCGAAGCGACACGCTCGGCCTCGACCTCGCGGCTGTCATCGCAAGGCTACAGACGGGCGGGCGCATCCGGCGCACTCTACGACCGTGGGGGCGTCTCTTCATCGATCACCCTGTTCCTTTTCTATGTGTCTACCGACGCCCTCCAGGAGCCGTAAGCGTCCCCACCGAAAAGCTGGTGACCGGCGAAGCGTCGTATCTCCTGGTGCCGGGTGAGGAGTCGCTTGCCCGCGACGTGGGGTCTCTTGTCCGCGCGGTGGCCGGGGCGCTGGCTGGCGGTTTCGGGGCGTGTCTGATTCTTGAGGTCTCGCGATCCTCCAGCGTGTCAGACCAGGGGGTGCCGCTCTTTCGGATCGTTCGAGGAAGAAGCGATGGACCGGCATCGACAATCGACGCCCTCGAAGCGGCGCTGAGCCAGATTCGGCTGCCCGAGTTTCAGGTCGATGTCGACATCGTGACGCGGCCAACGACCGCACCGACGTCCTTGCCGCCGCTTCTTGGAGATCGCAGGCACGACAGGGACGGCGTTTCTTTCCTGGGGCTTGAGATCCGTCCCATCTATCTTGATTCCGAGGGCGACAAGGAGTACCCGATTGTCCATCGACGGCTCCGCCGGGGCCTGTCGAGCGCTCTCAAACAGGCAGCCTTCGAGTTCACGACGCGGCACACGACGCAGAGGCCTTCCCATTATCAGGCTCTAGGGCGGCGCACGTTCGTCAAAGCGGTGAGGCTGGTGGACGCGGGGCTCGCAGAGGCGAGCAACCAGTTCGACTTGCTGCTCCTCACGACGCCCCGCAACGCGGATGAGGCCTGGAAGAAGTTCCGGGCATCCCATTTCGACAGGGTGCCACGGTTCACGTACCCACCACGAACGTTCGATCCCGCACTGGCCAAGCGCCGTCTCTTTCAGATCCCGGTCGAGCACGTTGAAGATCCGACGTTGGCCGAGCTGTTTCGCCAACAGCAGGACGAACTCGATCGGAAGATCACGATGGTGGCTGACCGGGGCAGCCCGCGGTTCAAGTACGAAGGACTTCAGCTCTTTGGAACGGTGAGCGACCAGCTCCTTGCTCAGGCGGAACGGCTGCTCGATCGGATTCCGTCGCGGGCGCGAGAGTCTTCGGCGGGAGGACAGATCGATACGCGAGCGTTCGTGGTCCGCGCGGAGGAGGAATTGGCGTACCTTCGCCGAAAATGTCCGCAGCTCAAGGCACGGGTACAGGTGCACGATGATGTGAGCGGGCTGATGGTGTCGCGAGGCCACCTATTGGTGCCAGGGCGGCTTACAGTACCGGCATCGCGCGTCGAGGCGTTGATCCAGCATGAGATCGGCACCCACGTCGTGACCTACTACAACGGAGACGCGCAGCCGTTCCGTCAGCTCAGGAACGGACTGCCAGGATATGAAGAGCTGCAGGAAGGTCTGGCGGTGCTGGCCGAATTCCTCGTCGGGGGTCTTAGCCGTCCCCGCCTTCGGGTACTGGCGGCACGAGTCGTTGCCGTCCGGCGGATGATCGACGGGGCCTCGTTCGTTGACGTCTTTCGCGAGCTCGATCGAGAGCATGATCTCGCCCAGCGAGCGGCATTCACGATCACGATGCGCGTCTTTCGCGGAGGGGGGCATCCCAAAGACGCCGTGTATCTGAGAGGATTCCTGCGACTGCTGGAGTACATCGCTGGAGGAGGCGCGCTTGAACCTCTCTTCGTGGGGAAAATCGGTTTCGCCCACTTACCCATGATGCGGGACCTCGAGCGGCGCCAGGTGCTGGTTCGTTCGCCGCTACGGCCGCGCTATCTGGGGCGGCCAGAGACGGCCGCTCGGCTCGAACGACTTCGGGGCGGCGTGGATCTCGTCGACCTCGTCACGACCGACGGAAGGAGTACGACGTGAGAATTGGTTTTTTCGTGAATGACATCAAGACCGAGGAACCCGGATACACGACGACTCGCCTGGCGATGGCTGCCATCAACCGCGGCCACGAGAGCTGGGTGTTGGATGCCAACGCGTTCGCGTACGACGCGGACGAGAAGATCCGGGCCCGGGCTCGCTCGGCGCCGAAGCGGCAGTACAAGTCGTCTGAGACGTATCTTGAGGAACTGCGGGGAAAGAAAGCGAAGCAGGAGCGGATCACCGTTGACGATCTCGACGTGCTGATGCTTCGCAACGACCCGTCGGCTGACAGCGGTCTTCGCTCCTGGGCGCAGACGGTCGGCGTGAACTTCGGGCGGCTTGCGATGCGTCATGGCGTGATCGTCGTCAACGACCCCAACGGTCTCGCCAAAGCCATGAACAAGACATACTTTCAGCTGTTTCCCGTTGAAGTGCGGCCACGGACAATCATCACGCGAGACCGCGACGAGATCAAAGCCTTCGCCGCGGAACAAGGCGGCAAGATCGTCCTGAAGCCGCTGCAGGGGTCCGGCGGACAGGGCGTGTTTCTGGTGGATGCCGGCGCCGGGGCGAACCTCAATCAAATGATCGAAAGTCTGGCACGCGACGGGTACATGATCGCGCAAGAGTATCTTCCGGCCGCGGCGGAAGGTGATACACGCATGTTTCTCATGAATGGTCAGCCGCTGAGGTATCGGGGCAAGGTTGCCGCCTTTCGGCGAGTCCGGTCGGGAGACGACATGCGGAGTAACATCCACGCCGGTGGGAAACTGAGGGAGGCCGAGCTCACGGATTCAGACTTTCGCATCGCCGAGATCGTACGTCCGAAGATCGTGCAGGACGGCATGTTCCTGGTCGGCCTCGATATCGTCGGCGACAAGCTGATGGAGATCAACGTCTTCAGTCCCGGAGGCCTCGGTAGCGCTCAGAAGTTCGAAAACGTCAACTTCTCTCATGCGGTCATAGAGGGGCTGGAACGAAAGGTAGACTACATGAAGTACTACCGCCGCAACTTCGACAACACCGATTTGGCGACACTGTAACGTCCCGGCGACAAGAGCCCCGAAGCTGGCCGCGGGATTCCCAGATTGTGGGCGTCGACGCGGCCGATATCTCATCTCGATCATCGAGGCCGCGGTGCAGAAGAGGTAGACCCGAACGTGGGGACCCTGGTCCCTGATCTTAGTGGGGGCAGACATGGATTTTCGTGGATGGGTCGAATCGCTCACCGCCCTGGCGGGCGACATGTTCGCGCGCGCTCAGAGCTACGTCCCGTTGCTGGTGATCGCCCTTGGGCTGGTTGCGCTTGGATGGGCCGTGGGTACTGGACTACGCGCATTTACGGTGCGGCTGCTCAACATCCTCGAGGGTCGGTTCCAAGGGCAGACGCATCGGTTCCTCTCCGCACCCACCGGTGTCGGGCGCCCAGCGAGCGAGGTCGTCGGCTCGTTCGTGTTCTGGGTGGTCTTCGTTCTTTTCCTCGCCGCAGCCACCGACGCGCTGGGCCTCCCGGTGCTCTCCACCTGGCTCAGTGGCCTGTCGCAGTTCCTGCCGCGGCTGCTTCTTGCCACGCTCATCGTCCTGGCGGGGATCCTGGCGGGAAGGTTGTCGCGCGACACGATTACCGTCGCGGTGACCGCCGGGGGACTGGCTTTTGGGCAGGTGCTCGGGAGAGGCGCTCAGATCGCGGTCGTCACGGCAGCTGCCATCACAGCCGTTGATCAAGTCGGCATCGACAGCCAGTTTCTCACCAGCGCCATTTTGATCACGATTGGTGCCCTGCTGAGCGGTACTGCGCTGGCCTTCGGCCTTGGCGCACGTGCGTCTGCCAGTAATATCATCGCGCTGCACTACGTGCGTCAACGGTACCGGGTGGGACAGACCATTAGAGTCGGCGACGTACACGGGGTCATCCTCGAAATTGGAACGACCGAGGTCGTCATCGATTCGGGCGACGCCCAGGTGCAGGTCCCGGGGGATGTGTTCGCGCGGCAGGCCGCTGCCGTGGTCAAGGCCGGCGCATGAACATCCCTTCCGAGATCGACGAACTGTTGTCGCGCGCCTTCCTCGAACGGCATCCGGCTGAGGCCGCCGCGGTGCTCGAGGGCCTCAACGTGGACCGGGCCGCCGCGGTGCTGGGCGATGCGCCCATCGAGAGCGCGGTCACCGTTCTCTGCACGATGACGCCGTCCAGTGGGGCGGCGTGCCTGTCGGCGCTCACGCCGGACACCGCGGGCGCGCTCGTCGGTCGCATGCCACCCGATACCGTCGCCATCTTCCTGCGCAGGATGTCGCCGGCGCAGGTCGACGGGCTCTTAGCGGCGCTGCCGCGACCGCAGGCCGCAGCGCTTCGGGCCGGGCTTGCGTTCCCGGCCCGTTCGGTTGGGGCCCTCATGGATCCACGCGCGTCGACGCTCACGCCGGAACTGACGGCCCAGCAGGCCATCAAGCGTTTACAGGGGCTGGCGCAGGTGGACGACGAAGTCTACGTCGTTGGTCGCGATCAACGCTTGGTGGGTGTACTGCCGATGCGGGTGCTCGTCGTGTCGGAGGCAACCGCGCGGGTCGACACGATCATGCAGCACGCGACGAGCTACTTCTCGCCTGGGGCCGTGGTCGACGTGGTCCACGTCCATCCAGCCTGGACCCACAGCCGCAGCCTGCCCGTCGTGGCCGAGGACCGCCGGTTTCTCGGGGTCATCGGGTATGACGTTGTAGTGCGTGCGGTTCGTGACGGCGAAGGCTCGCGACTGGTCGAGGCCTCGGTCGGGACGCTCGCGAGCTTCAGCGAGCTGTGCTATGTGGGTTCAACGAGGATGCTGGCATCGATGGTTTCGATTCTGACCGAGCGCGTCGAACAGCTCGACGTGGAGGCTCGATGATGACGGCATCGGTGAATTCGGGCGCGAGCGCCCTGGCCGAGGGGTTCCTCACCGCGTACCCTGCGGAAGTGGCCCGTATCGCGGAGCTGTGGGATAGCAACGCCCTACTGGAATTGTTCCGGGGGCGGACCGCCGAACAGGGTGCGCAGTTGCTCGAGCATCTGGTTCCGGAGGCCGCCGCGCGCGTCGCTGATGGTCTCGACAGCGATCAGGTCAGCCCGATGCTGATGCGGTTGGACCCGGCGCGTGTGGCGGCAGCTTTGGGTCGCATCGATGCCGACCGGCAGCAGCGTGTCCTGGCGCACTTCCCGCCCCGCGTCGCGGACGAAGTCCGCGAGCTGGTCAGCTATCCGGCCAACGCGGCTGGCAGCTTGATGGACGTACATGTGGCAACGTTCAGGCAGGATGCGCCGGCCGGCCGGGTTCTGACGCTCCTGCGGGAAGGGAAGAGCCCCGGCGCCACTGGTGTCGTCGTCGTTGATGACGAAGGACGGTTATCAGGCACGCTGGACGCGGTGGACGTGGCACTCGCCCAGCCACAGACGCCGGTGGGGACGCTGATGCGCGGCGCGCCAGGCCGAATCCAGGCGCTGGCGCCTCGCGAGGATGTCGTCGATGAGTTGTCACGGTTGAAGCTCACGAGCCTGCCGGTGGTCGACGCAGAGGACCGCGTTGTGGGGATCATCAGGCACGACGCGCTCGTCCGGGCCTTGCACGAGGAAGTCAGCGTGGATATGCAGACCATGGTGGGTGTGAGCGCCGAAGAGCGCGCCCTCTCGCCCGTCGCTTTCGTGGTGCGGAAGCGTCTGCCATGGCTCCAGATCAACCTCGTGACGGCCTTCATGGCCGCGGCCATCGTCGGCTTCTTCGAGGACACGATCGCGCAGGTCACGGCGCTTGCGGTGCTGCTACCCGTCGTGGCTGGGCAATCGGGCAACACGGGGGCCCAGGCGCTGGCTGTCACCATGCGGGGCCTCTCGCTCCGCGAGATCCGCCTTCGGCACTGGCGGCAGCTGTGGACCAAGGAAACCACGGTCGGATTCGTCAACGGCGTGGGTGTGGCGTTGACGACGTCGGTTGCCGTGTACCTCTGGAGCAGGTCGGCGGGCCTGTCGGCCGTAATCGGCCTCTCGATGGTGCTGTCGATGACCTGCGCCGGCCTGGCTGGCGCGGTGGTGCCGATGGCGCTTGTTGCAGCGCGTCAAGACCCGGCACAGGCGTCCTCGATCATCCTGACGACGGTCACCGACATCGTGGGCTTCTTCAGCTTCCTCGGCATCGCCACGCTGCTCTTGAGCAGCTTGTGATCCCGTTGTGGACGACCGCACCTGACCATTTGGTCAGGACCCCCAAGATGTCGTCGATGACCGTGCGGCTGGCCTATTTCACCGGTGGCCACTTTTCCGAGTGCGCGGCAATCGTGGAGGAGCGGTTCGATCAGAAGCCACAAAACGAATTCCTCTGACTACGATACAATTACAACTGTGTAAATCGGAAAGGAAGAATCGAGTGAAAGTTCTTTCATTCAGCGCGGCCCTTCTGGTGGCGGTTGTGGTTTCCGCGTTCGCGCAAGAAGGACAGTCGGCGCAGCAGTTGTACGAAGCGGGAAAATATGGGGAAGCCCTGCAGGCCGTCCAGCAGCAGCGCGAGCGCGGTGCCGCGGGACCAGACGACACGTATCTGGCGGGCCAGATCCTGCTGCGTCTCGATCAGGGTGACAACGCCAAGCGAGAGTTCGAGGGGCTGACGTCGCTTGGCGACGAGGGGTGGCAACTGGTTGGAGAGTCCGCTCGTGCCCTCGTGGACAACGACACACAGCGGGCGCTCGAGACAGCAACACAGGCAACGGCGGTCGCGTCGGACCGTTTTGCTGCGCACTATCAGCTTGGCCTGGTGCAAGCGCGGCGCGAAGACTTTGACGCGGCGGCGTCGGCATTTGAACGTGCCGTCGAGCTCAATCCGACGTTCGCCTACGCGCATTACTACGCCGGCGCCGCCTATTCGCAGATCAGGCGAAGCGATCGCACGTCGTATTTCTTCGAGCGTTTCCTGAAGCTCGCGCCAGACGCGCCCGAGCGTACCGCCGTGATGTCCATCATGAGGACACTTCGCCGCTAGTCCTTCCCTGAGGCCCGGCTCGAACCGGGCCCGACACCGGACACCGGCGGCGGACGTCTGGGTTCTGCCTCGGAAACGAGAATGCCGAGGCGCGATCGGCCGGTCGCATCTGTCCGCACGCCATCATGAATCAGATTGATTCTCCTCCTGCACGCGGACCTTCAAGACGCGGCATGATGGCCGGCGCCATCCTCGTGGTGCTCGTCCTTCTGGCCGGCTTCCTCCACACGCCATGGGCTCGAGCCAGTGTGCTCAGATGGGCGGTGTCGTACCTCCAGGGCACGGGATTTCGAGCCGAGATCGATCGGCTCGATTACAATCTGTTGACGCTACGGTTTGAGCTGGAGCACGTCGTGCTCGCCGCCGAGGGCTCGGCAACACCCTTCCTGCAGCTCGATGCACTTCGGCTGGACTTGCCGTGGTCCATCGTGCGGGGCACCCTCGCCGCCCAATCGCTGGAAGTCGACCATCCACGTCTGACGATTGTTCGGGCAGGGGACGGATCGCTGAACCTGCCGGAAGCGACGCAGCCACAGGCGCCCGAAGCCGAGACGGCGCCCATGCAGCCCGTTCGCATCGACCGACTTGTCGTCTCGCGCCTGGATGTGGGCTTCGCGGACGAGACCCAGCGCATGTCGATTGACGGTCGCGGGGTCAGCGTCGCCCTGGACCACGTCGATGGCGGCGTGGCCGGTGGCCGTCTGTCCACGTCCGACGGCGTCACGATTCGGGTCGGCGACCGTGAGACGACGATCGACACGTTGGAAGGGCAGCTGGCCTTCGACGGCGCCACCCTAGCGATCGAGTCCTTCAGCCTCCGAGCGCCGGAGATACAGGTCCGTCTTGATGGCACGGTGGGACTCCTTGGGGAAGGCCAAGACCTGGATGCTCGGTTCGAGGGACGTCTTGTCGCCGATCGACTGGCGCCGTGGATCGACCTCGAGCCCGTGCCACAGGGGTTCGTGCTGTTCTCCGGTACGGCCGCGGGTGCGCTCGACGCGTTAACCACAACCATCAACGTCAGCACCGACGAGCTCGCCTGGTCGACGCTGGGCGAGGTCTCGCTGGAGGCCCAAGCCTCCCTCTCTGGCTCGGTGGCGACAGTCGAGTCGTTTCGGGCAGATCTAGCCGGGGGCGAGGTAACAGGGCAGGCGCACATCCTCTTCGATGGCAGCAGGCCGTCGACTGCCGGGGCGCAATGGAGCAACCTGGACGTCGCCACGCTGGCATCGGTGGCACCGGCGCTCCCGGTCGAGGTCGCTGCTGGCGCCGATGGCACGCTCGACCTGGAGTGGACCTGGCCGAGGATCCTCGACGGACGCGGGATCGCCGCGATCAGGCTGCGCGCACCGTCGGCGCCGGGACGTCGGGTGGGACTTGACGGGGCGATCGACATCACCCTCGATCAGCGAATCTGGGGGTTGACACTGAACCAGCAGATCGCCCGAGCGATCGCGGTGCGTGGCACCGCCACAGGCCAACTAGAGGACGATCTCGCCGCGTCCACGCTCCAGGGGAGCGCGGCGATACAGCTCGACAGCCTGCGAGACTCGCTCTCCCGGCTGGGCGAGGCCGGCGTTGAGCTGGATCCGCAGCTCGCCGAACGGCTTCAGGGCTCGTTGATGGCCGACCTGGCGCTCCAGGGATCGTTCGGGGCGCCGCGCGCCACTGGCACTCTGGATGGAAGAGACCTGTGGGTGGACGGCACAGGACCAGGCACGGTTCGGAGCGGCTTCGAGGCTTCGAGCGAACGCGTGACGTTCGATGAATTGCTCGTCAATCTCGGTCCCAACGTGGTGTCCGGTCGCGCTCAGCTCGGATTGGAGGGTAATACTCTTGGCGGTTCGCTCGTGGCAGACCTGCCGGATCTTGCGCTGCTGGCCCTGTCGCTGCCGGAAGAGTGGACTCCCGATGGCTCGGCACACCTTGAAGCCCGACTCAGCGGCATGCTCGACAACCCCACGGTCGAGGCCACGGTCTCGTCCGATGGCGTCAGGGTTGCCGGCCAGTCGTTTCGCACGCTGCGGTCGAACGCGCAGCTAGCGAACCAGGTCGTTACCTTCGAGCAGTTTGAGCTAACCCAGAATATTGGCCGTCTGACCGCGACGGGACGCTACGAGATCACGAGTAGGCGCTACCAATTCGACGCGGCCGGCGATGATTTCGTCATCACACCGCTTGTCGTCGCAGGGGCAACCGACAAGGAAGACGGCGAGGCCCCGGCGGAGACCATGCCACTGGACACACGCTTCAGCCTGCGACTGACCGGCGAGGGTTCGATAGAGGAACCTGAGATGCAGGGGTTCGTGCAGTTCTCGCATCTCGACTGGGATCAGTACCGGCTCGGGGCCGCGCGCACGGAGATCCTCGTCCAGGACGGCGTGGCTAAGGTGCAGGCTCTCGTGCCGTCGCTGAACGCGTCGGTCCAGGCAGAGATTACGCTCGACGCGCCGAGAACATTCACCGCAACCGCAGCCATCCTCGATGCTCGACTTTCCGAGCTGGCTCGTTCGTCTGGACCGGCCGGCTCACCCATATCGGGGGAAGAGGCTGCGTTCGATCCGGCCGTGATCGCCGGCACCCTGACGCTTCAGGCGAATGCGAGCAGTAGCGTGGAGGATCTAGCCGGCGCGACCGTCGATCTGGATCTCCAACTGCTCGATGTCGCGGTCAACGGGGCTCCGCTGCGGCTCGCCCGTCCCGCGCGCCTGCGTTACGCGGGAGGGCAGCTCGCGGCAGAGGACGTCGAGCTACACATCGGCGGGAGCACGCTGCTTGCCAAAGGTGCCCTGGGAACGCCCACGGCCGAAGACGGCCTCGTGGTGGACTTCAAAGGAACGCTTGCCGACCTGCTGCCGATTGTTCACCTGGTGCCGGGCGCTGAAGACCTTGACGCATCGGGGGCCATCGACATGAGCCTGCGTGCGGCTGGATCGTTTCAGGAACCGGTCGTCGGAGGCCAACTCTCGCTCACGGGCGCGTCCTTTGCCACCGGCACGCTTCCTGCCGTGCACGATGTCACGGCTGAGGCAATGTACGTGGACGGGCTCTTCGAACTGACCGACCTCCGCGGCGCGTGGCAAGGCGCGACGGTCACCGCGTCGGCGGAGTTGCCTGCGACGTTGCTGGGGGACGCGGTGCCCAAGACGTACCTGGACACCTTACCCGTGCGGGACCCGCTGGCACGCGCTCAGGTTCGCCTGAGTTCGATCACGCCGGAGGTCTTGGCCCCGTTTCTCGATCAGGAGACTCTCGCACAGATTGCGGGACGGTTCGACGCACTGGTGTCGATCGAGACCGAGGCGCTTGTCGTGGAGGCGATACGCGGTGACATCACGCTCGAGCGCGCCGAAGTGGAGCTCGCACGGATCCCGCTTCGACAGGCCCAACCGACCCGGCTGCGTCTCGCCGATGGCCGCCTGGATGTCGTCGAGTGGAACTGGGTGGCTGCCGGCAACAGGATCAGCGTGGCGGGCAATGCGCTCCTGACGGGCGACGCACCCGAGCTCAGCCTTGGCGTGACGGCCTCACTCGATCTGCGGATGCTTTCCGCCTTCGTACCCGACGTCGCCACGGCCGGTCGTGCGTCGCTGGATGTCAGAGCGACCGGTCGAGTAGACGACCCGCTTGTCGAAGGGCAGGTGGTTGTCGAAGACACGGACATCATCGTGCGCGAGCCCCGGCTGGCCATCACCGATCTCCGTGGACTCGTGGTGCTGACCAGGGATCGACTGGAACTGCGCGACGCCACGGCCAGCGCCAACGGCGGGACCGTGCAGGTCGCTGGTGAGATCGAGTATCCAGACTTCGAGCTCACCGGAGGGACCCTGCACATCACGGGGCGGGGCTTTGCGTTCGAAATGCCAGCCGGCCTGCGCACTGAGGTGGACGCGGACCTCACGCTCACGGTCTCGCAGGAGGCGCCGGCCATTACGGGGCGGGTGACGGTCCTGCGGGGATCGTACCGGGAACCGATCAGTATTGCCGGGCAGTTGTTGACTGGCGTCGAGGTGCAGCCGGCGCTGCCGGAGGAACGTGGGCCGACGATGCTCGATCGGACGACGCTCGACATCGCGGTCGTCTCAGCTGAGAACATTGTCGTCGATAACAACTACGGCTACCTCGAGCTGGGCAGCAACCTCAGGGTTCTCGGCACGGTGAGCCAGCCCGTGCTGGGCGGCCGCCTCACGGTACAAGAGGGCGGCGAGGTGTTTCTGAGCGGCCAGACATACCAGGTCGTGCGCGGCACTGTCGATTTCACCAGCGCGACGCGCATCGAGCCGGACATCGATCTTGCCCTCGAGACGCGCGTCGGGCGGTATGACATCACGTTTGAAGTCACCGGCACGCCCGAGACCCTCGAAGCCACGCTGAGAAGCCCAGGAATCAGCCAAGAAGACGTGATATCGCTACTGCTGACGGGTCAGCTCGCCGACCGGTCGGCTCCGCCCCAGACCGAGATCGCCCGCGGGCAGTTGCTGATGCTTCTCTCGGGCGAGCTGCTGGGCTTTGCGGGTCGGGCCATTGGTCTCGACTCCGTTCAGCTCAGCCGCGGTCTCGGCGGCGCCGCCTCTGATTTCGATCTGCTCACTGCGGACACCGACCCGAGCACCCGGCTCACTCTGGCGAAGAACCTCAGTCGAGATGTCGAGCTCATCTTCTCCCAAAGTCTCCAAGATACAGGCGACATCACGTGGATTGCCATCTATCGGCCGCTTCGCACGGTCGAGGTTCGAGGCACCACCGAGGACGACAACAGCCGGGCCTACGAGTTTCGGCATGAGCTGAGCCTCGGGCGCGCTGCACCACTTCAGACCAGGCAGGACTCAGGCGAGCCCCGCCAGCTGTTTCGAGTCGCCGCCGTCACGTTCACGGGCTCGCCCGGATTTACCGAGGCTGAGCTTCGGGACCGGATCCGGATCGAGCCCGGCGATCGATTCGATTTCTATCGCTGGCAGCAGGACCAGGACCGCCTCGTCGCCTTGTACCACGACCGCGGCTTCTTCGAAGCGCGTGTGTCCGCCCGCCGACAGGAAGTCGGCGCCGGCGCCGACGGCACGGAGCCTGGGCTGACACTCGAGTATCGAATCGATCGCGGGCCGAGCACGACGTTGGCGGTTGACGGTTTCACCCTGCCCGAGAGCGTGGTCGAGCGCATGAGAACAGCGTGGGCGGAGGCCGTCTTCGACGGATTCCTCCTCGAGGACCTTCAGACGATGGCGAAGCGGACGCTGATAGAAGAGCGTTATGTCCAAGCCGAGGTGGAAACCACGGTGACGTCATCACCTGACGGGTCAACGAAAAGGATCGAGCTTCACATTACTCCCGGGACGCGATTCGACGACCGCGGGATCGTGTTCTCGGGGAACGCGGGGCTCTCCAGCCGCGAGCTTGCGACGGTCGTGAGTCTGCGCGGACTGGAGGTCGAGGCGTGGCTCGATTCGAGCGAACTGAGTGCAGCGCTCGAGCAGTACTACCGCTCGCTTGGTCATCTCGCTGCGGCTGTCATCGTCGAGCCGCCCGTGTTCAGCGGCCGCTCAGCGACGCTGCCCGTGCGCGTCTCGGAGGGCGATCTGTTCCAGATTGGCAGTGTCGAGGTCAACGGCGTCGCCGAACGGTCTGAGGCCGAGGTGCGGCAGACGTTCGGGATCGCCGGCACCGCCTACACCCCGTCTGCTCTCGAGCCGGCCCGGCGCGAGGTCGAGCTGAGCTACCTGCGCGATGGCTACAACAACGCTCGCATCTCGGTGACCACGTTGGTGGACCCGGACCGGGCGCGAGTGGATATCGTCCTGACTGTCGACGAAGGGCGCCAGCAGGTGCTGTCCGGCATCGACGTCCGTGGCGCGACAGCGACTAGACGGGGCACGGTCGACCGGGCGCTGGGTCTCGAGGTTGGATCGCCGCTCGACGTCACCGATTTGTATCGCGCGCAGAAGCGGCTGTACGACACCGGCACGTTTCAGACTGCGGACGTGTCGACCGAGCCGATCGAAGCCGAGCGAGATGACGCGCGCGGTGTCGAGTTAGTGCGCGCGGTGGTCGCGCTGGAGGAACTCCCGCAGTATCGATTCCGATATGGGCTGAGGCTGAACGACGAGGTGGGACCGGCCGAGCCGACTCGGCAGGTGCGACCGGCGCTGGTCGTCGACCTGCTCCGACGCAACCTCTTCGGCCGCGCCATCTCGACTGGCGTGGCCGGTCAGATCGAAGGCGATCGCCAGCTCGCACGGGGCATCGTCTCGATTCCGACACTGTTTGGGTGGCCGGTGACGACCGGTCTCTTTCTCACCACGTCAAGGGAGAACGTGGCGCCTGAAGTCGACACGTCGTTCATCGAAGACCAGCGGGACATCACCGTCGAGCAGCGGTTCCGTCCCAGACGGGACATGCGGGTCACGTATGGCTACGGATTCACCCGCACATATGTCCGGTTTGAGCCAACCTCTGGTCTGATCAACGTACCCGTCAGCGAAGCACGTCTTACAAGTACCTATACCTGGGACACCCGCGATGATCCATCCGACGCGCGGCAGGGGTGGTTTCATTCGTCCGGACTGGAGTTCGCGCCGAGGCGGCTCGGGTCGGATCAGCGCTTCATCCGTTACCTGGCGCAGTTCTACCACTTCTCCAGACCGGTCGGCGAGCAAGTCGTGCTCGGCACGGGATTCCGGCTCGGACTGGGACGTGCGTTTGGAGGTCAGGACCTGATATCACGCAAGAAATTCACGGTTGGTGGCGGAACGACCGTCCGAGGCTTCGCGGAAGACGGCCTCGTGGAGCCAGATTTCTTCGGTATTCTTGTTGGCGGGAACGGCCTGCTCGTCTTCAACCAGGAAGTGCGCTTCCCGATCTATAAGTGGGTGCGCGGCGTCGGATTCTTCGATGCCGGCAACGTGTTTCCCCTCGCGAGCGACGTATCGCTGACCAACCTCGAAGCAGGCGCCGGCGCTGGCCTGCGGATCTACTCGCCGTTCGCCATGTTCCGCGTGGACTTTGGTATGCCTCTGACCCGGCGCGAGACCGAGCCGTCCGGCCGCTGGTACTTTGGCATCGGCCACGCCTTCTGAGATTGCTGTCTTCGTCCCTTAACGCCGCACGGCGATACCCTGCACCTCGAAGCGCGCG
>Ga0326597_10008015_pt1 | contig 14299 bp, 15 predicted proteins | sample RVTome_12_FD_203789 | JGI IMG/M metagenome (GOLD analysis project Ga0326597, IMG submission 203789) | Soil microbial communities from uranium-contaminated site in the Upper Colorado River Basin, Wyoming, United States - RVT100D185 | ecosystem: Environmental > Terrestrial > Soil > Contaminated >... | reverse complement strand
CCTACCTGGCCCAGGATCGCCGCGTAGTTCACCGCGCTCCACCTGGGGTGCGGAGTGAGGTCAAGCCAAGCCGAGCATACGGCAGTCGCGCGGCCTACGCCGCGAAGCGCCGCACCGTCTGGACGAACTCGTCGGCCTCGAACGGCTTGCGCAGGTAGGCCTCGGCGTTGCAGCGGTCAGCCTCGTGGCGCGGGTCGGACGCCGCGGTCAGGACGACGAGCGGCACGTGCCGCAACCGCTCGCGCAGGGTGCGGGCGAAGGTGGGCCCGTCCACGCCCGGCATCTGGATGTCGAGGACGATCACCGAAGGCGGCGGGCCGACATCCAGCGCGCGCAGGGCCTCGGAACCGTCGCGAGCGGCGACGACCTCGAACCCGCTGGCCGTCAGCAGCTGGCTCTCGGCCTCCAGGATGTCGGGGTCGTCGTCGACCAGGAGGATGGTCCGAGGTGCCCTCTTCACGGTCGAGCGAGCGTGCAAGCCATATGCCGCTTAACTTTTCGCTGGTGCCGAGACCTAAAGGGCTGCGCTCCGCCGAGGAGGTCGTGCCGAAGCTCGGCATCAGGGCGGGCGCTCCCGCGCTGCGGATCGGCGACGTCGGCGCCTACGACCGTGCGATCGAGCATCTCGCGGGTCATCTCGACCGCCACGAGCTCGACCTGCCCCTGCGCTACCCGGCGGCGCGCTACGGCCTCGTGCTGTGCTTCGCGCTCGAGCCGGTGGACACCGCGCGGCTCGCGCCCGAGCTCGTGCGCGTCACCAACGGCCTCGGGCGCATCTGGGTCGTGACCTGGAAGAAGGACTTCGTGCGCGGCGGCGCGCCGACCTGGGAGAGGGTGCAAGAGGCGATCCTGCCGACGGGCTGGGTCGACAACAAGATCCTGTCCTTCGGCGACGAGTGCTACGGCACGCAGTACGTGTTGCGGGTAGCTCATCGCTCCAAGAGTTCCTTCGTCAGGAAGTCGACGACGAGGCCGTAGGCGCGGTCGGCGTTGGCGCGCTTGGTGAAGCCGTGGCCCTCGTCGTCGAAGACGACGTACTCGACGCGGCGGCCGAGCGCGCGCAGGCGCTCGACGACCTGGTCCGACTCCTCCTTGGGCACGCGCGTGTCGTTGGCGCCCTGGACGATGAGCAGCGGGCAGCGCACGTTCTCGATGTGCGTGATGGGCGAGCGCTCGAGGAGCTTGGCGCGGTCGCGCTCGGCGTCGCCGATCCAGCGCGCGAGGAAGCGGCGCCAGTTGGGCTGGGCGTTCTCGATCATGGTCACCAGGTTGGAGACGCCGAACACGTCGACGGCGCAGCGCCAGCGGTCCGGGATACGCGTGACACAGGTCAGCGTGGCGAAGCCGCCGTACGAGCCGCCGAAAACAGCGAGGCGCTCGGGGTCGAGGTCGGGTTGCTCGCCCATCCAGTCCGCGACCGCGCGCAGGTCTCGCAGGTCGATGCCGCCCCAGTCCCGGTGGATGGCCTCCTGCCAGGCGCGGCCGTAGCCGGTCGAGCCGTGGATGTTCGGGACGACGACGGCGATGCCGCGCGTGACCAGGCACTGCAGCACGGCCAGGATGTGCGAGTAGCCGGGGCGCGACTGCGCTTCCGGCCCGCCGTGCGCGTAGAGGACCGCCGGCACGCGGCCGCGCGCCTGCGGCGGGCGGAACACGAACGTGGGGATGGGGCCGTCCTGCGCGGGGATGCGGATGAGCTCGGGCTCGGCGAGCTCGCTCGGATCCGCCGCGATCGTGGTGGTGACCACCGGCCAGGTCCCGCCGGTCCGCGTGCTGAGCACCCAGACCTGGCCGGGCTCGCGCGCGCCGCGGCGCAGGTAGGAGATGAGCAGGCCGTCCGCCGAGACGACCAGGTCGTCGCAGACGCCGCCCAGCTCGAGCTCGCCGAGCGCGCGGCCGTCGCGCGTCCAGCGCAGGCGCGAGTAGCCGTCCTCGTTCACGCTCCAGGCGACCACGTGGCCGTCCTGGGAGGACGCCGCCAGCTCGACGTCCCACTCGGGCACGTCGATGGGCCGACGCTCGAGGGTGCCCGGATCGACGGCGGCGAGGCCGACGTGGCGCGAGCCGCCGAGGTCGTCGGCCAGGACGAGCGCGCTGCCGTCGGCGCTCCAGCCCACGGGCACGTTCTGCGCCTCCGCGCCGTGCGGCGTGATCTCGTGCTGCTCGCCAGTGCGCGCGTCCACCGCGAGGACGGTCTGCTCGGTGTTGTCGGCCACGCGCATGACCAGGAGCGTGCGGCCGTCCGGCGACCAGCCGCCGGCCACGTGCCAGGCCGCCCCGCTCACCAGCGTCCGCTGCGCGCCCGAGGCGAGGTCCACCAGCACGATGTCCATGTCCGCGCGCTCGCGCGCGTTGCTCGAGAGCGCGAGCACGCGGCCGTCCGGGGAGGCCGCGTTCCAAGACATCAGGTGCTGGACCGCGTCGCCCTGGCTCGAGACGAGCGGCTCGAGGCGCTCGTCGCTGCGCGTCGCATAGATCTGGAAGCGCTCAGTCCCGCCGCGGTCGGCCGCGCCGAGCAGGTCGCCGCGCGAGGTCCAGCACAGGCTGTGCACCGCCGCGCCCTCGACGGCGAGCGCGAGCGACGGGTCGCCGCCGCGCGCGGGCGCGGTCCAGGCGCAGTAAACGCCGCTGCGGTCGGTCACGTGGGCCACGCGGCTGGCGTCCGGCGCGATCGCCAGCGCGGAGCGACCGGTGTAGCGGCGGGTGGTGTGCGCCATCTGGCGGATGAGCTCGCGCGGGAAGAGGTCGCGCAGCGGGCGCATCAGCGGAACAGCATCTCACTGAGCTCGGCCGCGTTGTTCACGGCCTTGTCGCCGTAGCAGTTGTTCATGAGCAGGTGGACCTCGCGCGCCTGCTCGGCGACCTTGCGGATCCGCGGCACCCACTCGAGCAGCTCCTGCTGCGTGTAGCGGTAGTCGAAGCGCTCGGCCGCGGTGATGCCCTTCTTCTTCCAGTTCTCGGCGTTGCGCCCGTGGAAGCGGATGACCGCGAGGTCCTCGTTGGTGACGGCGGTGACCGGCGGGATGCTCGAGGGGAAGCCCTGCGGCTCGTCGACGCTGACGTAGGTCAGGCCGAGGTCGGACAGGAACCGCAGCGTCTCCTCCCTGTTGCGCTCCTCCATCCAGGTGCCGCTGCGGAACTCGACGGCCAACCTGTCGTCGGGCAGCAGCTCCCTCGCGCCCTCGACGGCCTGCTTGTTCGCGCGCGAGATGACGAACCAGTCGGGGTACTGGAGCAGCACCGCGCCGAGCTTGCCACTCCGGCGCAGCGGCTCGAGCGCCGTCCAGAAGCGCCGGTGGACCTCCTCGAGCACCTCCCGCGGCAGGTCCTTCGGGTAGAGCCGCCCCTTCTGCTGGGCCTCGGCCGGCAGCGCCTCGCGGATGTCCTTGGGTAGGCGCCTGGTCTCGGTCGGGTGGGTCGTGATCGGGGCGTAGGCCTTGAAGCTCATGGTGAAGCCGTCCGGCGTGCGGTCGCGCCACAGCACGGCCTGTTCGGCGGAGGGCAGCGCGTAGTACGAGGCGTCGTTCTCGACGATGGGGAACCGCTCGGCGTAGTAGCGCAGGCGCGCGGCGGGGTCCTTCGCGACGCGGTCGGGGTACCAGCCCGACGCGAGCAGCGTCGGGTCGGTCCAGGAGCACGTCCCGATCTTTATCAACGGCCGTCGGCTCGCCGGTTCGGGCTCGCTTCGCGGCCCCGCTTCGCGGTCGAACTCGCTAGGCGCGGTCGGGATCCTTCGCCGTCGCGGGCGTGCGGTCGGGCATGGCGAACACCAGCACTCCGAGGCCGAGGCCCACCCCGGCGAACGCCGCGAGCTGCGCGGCACCGCTGGTGATGAAGGTGAGCGCCGCGAGCGCGCAGGTGACCGCGTAGACCAGCAGCACCGACTGCGCGTGGGTGAACCCCAGGTCGAGCAGGCGGTGGTGCAGGTGGCCGCGGTCGGGCGCGAACGGCGGGCGGCCGCGTATGACGCGGCGCAGGAACACATAGAAGGTGTCGAGGATCGGGATGGCCAGGACAAGCAGTGCGGTCGTCACCTTGGCGGTGCCGAAGATCGAGAGCACCGCCAGCATCGTCGCCAGGAAGGTCACGCCCGTGGTCCCGAGGAACAGGCGCGCCGGGTGGAAGTTGAAGAACAGGAACCCGACGATCGCACCGGCCAGCGTGAAGGCCATCCAGGCGACGAACGGCTCCTGGACCCCGGGGAGCAGCGCGGTCGCGCCCAGCGTGAGGGCGGCGATGATGGCCACGCCGGCGGCGAGGCCGTCGAGCCCGTCGAGGAAGTTGAGCGCGACGTTCATGCCGACGAGCCAGAACACCGTGAAGCCGAGGGCGATGGGCGGCGCGAGGCGGATGAGCCCGCTCGGGTCGAAGGGGTCGCTGATGAAGTCGATGCGGATCCCCGCGAACACGACCACGGCCGCGATCGCCAGGTGCCCCATGAGCTGCCAGCGCGCGCGCAGGTCGAAGACGTCGTCGAGCAGGCCGACTCCGAGGCCGACCAGCGCGGCCAGCGCCGTGAGGGTGAAGCGCGGCGAGCGCACCGCCTCGGGGATCAGGAACGGCTGCCCCGCGACCGCGTCAACGAGCCAGAAGGCGAAGATGCTGAGGCCGAAGGCGGCAGCGATGGCGATGCCGCCCATGCGCGGGATGGGCGTGTGGTGGTGGCGGCGCCCGCCGGGGACATCGACCACCTCGAAGCGGTGCCCCAGCCACGCGACGATGGGGCTCGCGGCGAGCGAGAGGACGATCGCGAGGAGCGTCGACCCGACCAGCAGTAGGGTGACGGGCGCCATCGCGACCACGATATGCCGCGGCCACCGTGCGGGCCGCGCACCTTAGGGAAGGAGCGAGGAAGATGAGGCTCGCTGAGCGCGTCGCCGTCGTCACCGGCGGGGCCAAGGGCATCGGCGCGGAGACGGCGCGCGTATTCGCCGCCGAGGGCGCGCGGGTCACCGTGTGGGACGTGGCCGGCGGCGCGCCCGGCGAAGGCGTCGCATTCCGCCGGGTGGACGTGACGGACGCGGGCAGCGTGGCCGCCGCGGTGGACGCGGTGGTGGCCGAGCACGGCCGCATCGACGTGCTGGTCAACAACGCCGGCATCCTGCGCGACGCCCAGCTGGTCAAGGTCAAGGACGGCGTGCTGGTCGGCTCGATGGGCGACGCCGAGTTCGACTCGGTCATCTCGGTGAACCTGCGCGGGGTCTTCGTGTGCACGCGCGCGGTGGCCCCTGTCATGATCCGCCAGGGCGCGGGACGCATCCTGAACGCCTCGAGCGTGGTCGGGCTCTACGGCAACTTCGGCCAGACCAACTACGTGGCCACCAAGGCCGCGGTGATCGGCATGACGCGGGTGTGGGCGCGCGAGCTCGGCCCGCGAGGGATCACGGTGAACGCGGTCGCGCCCGGGTTCATCGCCACCGAGATGGTCCGCCAGATGCCCGAGAAGATCCTGGCCGGCATGGTCGAGCGCACCCCGCTGCGGCGCCTGGGCGAGCCGCGCGACGTCGCGCTCGCGTACCTCTACCTAGCCTCTGACGACGCCTCGTTCATCAATGGCGCCGTCCTCAGCGTGGACGGCGGCGTGGTCGTGGGTACCTAACCCGTACCGAACTGGCGGTCGCCGGCGTCGCCGAGGCCGGGGACGATGTAGCCCTTGTCGTTGAGGTGGTCGTCGAGCGCGGCGACGTGGATGGGCACGTCGGGGTGTGCCTCCGAGAGCGTCTTCACGCCCTCGGGCGCGGCGATGATGCCGACGTACTTGATGCGCTTGGCGCCCCACTTCTTGAGCACGTCGACCGTCGCCGTGGCCGAGCCGCCCGTGGCGAGCATGGGGTCGAGCACCAGGCACACCTGCGCGGTCGCTTCGGACGGCAGCTTGTTGTAGTACTCGATCGGCCGCAGCGTGCGCTCGTCGCGGAACAGGCCGATGTGCCAGACCTGGGCCTCGGGCATGAGCGACAGCGCGGCCTCGACCATGCCGATGCCGGCGCGCAGCACGGGGACCAGCCCGACGCTCTCCTTGAGCCGCACTCCCTGCCACTCGGCCAGCGGCGTGCGCACCGTGCGCTCGACGAGCGCGAGGTCGGCGGTGGCCTCGTAGAGGACGAGCGTGGCGATCTCGTGGACCAGGCGGCGGAACTCGGGCGGCTGCGTCGATCCGTCGCGCAGGCGCGTGAGCTTCTCGTGGACCAGCGGATGCGGGGAGACGTGCAGCCGCGCTGTAACGGCCACCCCGGCGACGGCCATCTCGCGCGCCGGCGTCACGCGCGCACCGGCTCGAGCGTGATCCCGGGCACCGGGAAGCGTGCCGTGAGCTCGAGTACCTCGCCGGCGATGTCGCGCAGCGCGGCCTCGTCGCCGGCCGAGCGCAGCGCGCGGGCGATGAGCCCGCCGACGTGCCGCATCTCGGCCTCCTTCATGCCGCGCGTGGTCACGGCCGGCGTGCCGACGCGGATGCCCGACGCGATACCGGGCTTCTCGGGGTCGTAGGGGATGGTGTTCTTGTTCACCGTGATGTTGACGCCGTCGAGCGTCTTCTCGGCGGCCTTGCCGGTCATCTTGAGCGGCCGCACGTCCACGAGCATCAGGTGGTTGTCCGTGCCGCCGCTCACGATGCGCAGCCCCTCGGCGGCGAGCGTCGCGGCGAGGGTCCTGGCGTTGGCCACGACCTGCCGCGCGTAGGCCTTGAACTCGGGCGTCGCGGCCTCCTTCAGCGCGACGGCCTTGCCGGCGATGACGTGCATGAGCGGGCCGCCCTGCGCGTACGGGAACACCGCCTTGTCGACGGCCTTGGCGTACTCGGAAGTGCACAGGATCATGCCCGAGCGTGGTCCGCGCAGCGTCTTGTGCGTCGTGGTCGTGACGAGCTGCGAGAACGGGACCGGGCTGGGGTGCTCCCCCGCCGCGACGAGCCCGGCGAAGTGCGCCATGTCGGTGATGAGGATCGCGCCGGTCTCGTCGGCGATCTCGCGCAGGAGCTTGAAGTCCCAGAAGCGCGAGTAGGCCGTCGCGCCGGCGACGATGGCCTTGGGCCGGTGCTCGCGCGCGAGCGAGCGAAGCTCGTCGTAGTCGAGGGTCTCGGTGTCGCGCCGGACGTGGTAAGGCACGAAGCGGTAGAGCTGCGCCGAGAAGTTCACCGGCGAGCCGTGCGTGAGATGGCCGCCCTGGTCGAGGGCGAGGCCGAGGAAGGTGTCGCCGGGCTTGGCCACGGCCGCGTACGCGGCCAGGTTGGCCTGCGCGCCCGCGTGCGGCTGGACGTTCGCGTGCTCCGCCCCGAACAGCGCCTTGGCGCGCTCGATCGCGAGCGTCTCGGCGACGTCGACCCACTCGCAGCCGCCGTAGTAGCGGCGGCCCGGGTAGCCCTCGGCGTACTTGTTGGTGAGCACGCTGCCGACGGCCTCGAGGACGGCGGGGCTGGTGTAGTTCTCGGACGCGATGAGCTCGACCTTCTCCACCTGGCGCCGCTCCTCGGCGCGCATGGCCTGGTAGAGCTCGGGGTCGGTCCGCTCGAGGTGCCTGAGGTCCGTCACTTCACGCCTCTCCTCATTCCCTGCATCGCGTCGGCGGTCACCGGCCTGGCGTCGAGCGCGGCGATCTGCTCGCGCCGGCGCGCGTGGCGGCCGCCCTCCGGGCGGGCCGCGAGGTACGCGTCGACGATGCTCTTCGCGAGCTCGCTGCCGACGACACGCTCGCCGATGGTCAGCAGGTTGACGTCGACATGCGTCACGGCGTCGCGCGCGGACCACTCGTCGGTGACGACGGCGGCGCGCACGCCGGGGATCTTGTTCGCGACGACCGCGGGCCCGATGCCCGACCCGCAGAAGAACAGGCCGCGCTCGACCTCGCCCGTCGCGACCGCGTCGGCGAGCGGCACGACGACCTCGGGGTAGTCATCGTCGGGACCGAGCGGCCCGCCGAGGTCGCGCACCTCGTGGCCGGCGGCCCGCAGGTGCGCGGCGATCGCATCGCGCAGCTGGGTGCCCGCGTGGTCGGCGGCGATCCCGATCCTCACGCCGCCCCCCTGCCGAAGCGGACCTCGCGGAGCGCGTGGTCGATGCGCCATTCGGGGATCGCGCCCTCGCGCAGGATCTTCACGTCGTTCCCCGTGCAGTCGACGACCGTCGAGGGGACGCCTCCAGGGGTGCGGCCGCCGTCGAGGACGAGCGCGATGCGCCCGCCGAGCTGCTCGAGCACCTCCTCGGCGGTCGTGGCGTCGGCCTCGCCCGACCGGTTCGCGCTCGTCACCGGCAGGCCGCCGCCGCTCGCGGCTATCAACCGGCGCGCGACGTCGCTCGCGGGCACGCGGAAGGCCAGCGTTCCGCGCCGCGGCGCGGCCAGGACGATGGTGAGCGGTCCAGGCCAGAAGCGGTCCGCAAGCGCGCGGGCGGTCGGCGTGACGATGGCGCTGCCCTCGAGGTGCGAGGCGTCCGAGAGGAGCACCGGGATGCGCTTGTCTTTCGGCCGCCCCTTGGCCGCGAACAGCTTCTCGATGTGACCGTGGCCGGCGGCCACGCCGTAGACGGTGTCGGTGGGGAACGCGACCACTTCGCCGCGCCCCAGCGCCGCTGCGGCCTCCTCGACCGCGCCCGGCGCTTCGGCCTTCAGGACGCGGGTCTCCATGTCTGGATCATAGGCCGCATCATCCGACCCTGATCACCTCGACAACGCGCGGCGAGCCCGTGAGGTCGGGGATGGCCCGCGTGGCCGCGCCCAGCGTCTCCCGCAGCAGGCGCTCGACCTCGGCCGCCTGCGGCGGATCGCACTCGAAGTACGCGGCGCCGCCCGCGGCGAGCCTCGCCGGCAGCTGCGCGACCGCGCGGCGGATCACGTCGAGGCCGTCGGGCCCCGCGACCACGGCCATGCGCGGCTCGAAGCGCAGCGAGGTGCGCTCGCCGGTCAGCTCGGCGACGTCGTCATCGCGCAGATACGGCAGGTTGGCCAGCAGGAGGTCAACCGGAGCGCCGAGCGGCTCGAGGAGATCGCCACTGCGGAGCTCGATGCGCTCCTCGAGGCCGTGGGCCGCGACGTTGGCCCGCGCCACCTCGAGCGCCTCGGCGGAGGCGTCCGTCGCGATCACGCGGGCGAACGGCGCGTGTGCGGCGAGGGCCACCGCGACGGCGCCAGAGCCCGTCCCCACGTCGGCCACGCGCGTGCGCTCCGTCGCCTCGATGAACGCGAGCCCGGCCTCGACGAGCACCTCCGTCTCGGGACGGGGTATCAGCACGCGCGGGTCGACGGCGAAGCGCAGTCCGAAGAACTCCTTCCAACCGCGCAGGTAGGCCACGGGCTCGCCCTCGCCGCGGCGCCGGACCAGCTCGTCGTATTCCGCGCGCTGCCGCCCGCTCAGGCGAGCGTCGCCGTGCGCGTAGAGCGCTTCCTTGGAGATGCCACAGACGTGCGCCAGCAGCAGGTCCGCGTCGAGGGCCGCGGTCGGGTCCGCGGCGGCCCGCAAGCGCGCGATGGCCTCCTCACGCGCCGCCCCGCGCGTCGTCATCTGGCCGAAGTATCGTCATGGGTCGACGGACCGCGCGATCGATCCGCGACCATTACCTGCATCGGCGACGACGCGGGCTAACATCCTCCCCTTCTAGGGGAGGGCGGCCTTTTGAGCTCCTGGCGCGCGCTGCTTCGCGGTGATCCATTGCCCTGGCTGCTCGAGAAGCGCGATCCCGCCGTGCGCGCGATGACCCTGCGCAACGTGCTCGAGCGCTCGCCGCGCGATCCCGAGCTGCGCGAAGCGAACGCGCGCGCGATGTCGTCGCCGCCGATCTCGACGATCCTGCGCCGCCAGGGCGCGGACGGGCGCTGGAACGGCCCCGAGCTCTACTCGCCGAAGTACACCGGCTCGCACTGGTCGATGCTGCTGCTGGCCGAGTACGGCATCGACGCCTCCGACGCGCGCGTGCGCGCCGGCGCGCGGCGCATCCTCGAGGACCTGGCCGCCGGCCGGGCCAAGATGGAGTGGGCGACCGACCGGGACCACGGGGTAGCGTGCTTCTTCGGGAACGTGGTCCGCTACGTCTCCGCGGCGGGCTACGGCACCGACCCGCGGCTCGAGCCGCTCGTTCAGCGCCTGGTACGCGAGGCCAAGAAGTACGACGCCGCCTGCTACATAAATGGGGATCAGCCGTGCGCCTGGGGCTACGCCCGGCTGGTCTGGGGCCTGGCGGCGCTGCCCGAGGGCGCCCGGCCGCGCGAGGTGGAGCGCGCGCTGCGGCGCGGCGTCGAGTTCCTGCTCACCTACCGCCCCGACAAGGGGGACTACCCCGCCCCGTACGGGACCAGCTATCTGTGGCGGCAGGTCTCGTTCCCGCTCTTCTACCAGGCCGACGTGCTGTTCGTGCTGCGCGCGCTGGACGCGGCCGACGCGCTCGACGACCCGCGCGCGCAGTCGTCCATCGCCTGGCTCCTGGCGCGCCAGGACGAGCGCGGGCGCTGGGGCGGCCGGGCGCCGTACCAGGACCGCATGCCCTCGCGCATCGACGCGAGCAAGTGGGTGACGCTCCAGGCCATCACGCTCCTCAAGCACGCGTTCCCGGGCCCGACGGACTGACGCGCAGGAAGGTCCTTCCGATACCGCGGCTGCGGCCGGGGGAGGGACGCGAGTGCACGCTTCCGGCCTGCCTCGCGCTGGCCACGGGCGCCGACTACGACGACCTCATGGGCGCGAGCGGGGCCGCCTTCAGCGCCTCGATCGACACGACGACGTGGGATCCGCTCGCGGCGGCGCCGCTCGATCACGCGACGCTGGCGCGCACGGCGCGCGCCGCGGGCGTGCGCACCGACCGGGTCACGCCTCCGTTCGACGAGGAGCTGCGCGAGCTGGTGCTCGAGCGCGTCGTCGAGTCGGTGGACGCGGCCCTGCCGCCGCTCATCAAGGGCGCGGTCGGGCCCGCCGAGTACGGGCTCATCGTGGGCTACGAGCTAGCGAGGACGAGACCGGGAGCGAAGCTCACGGGTGAGGATGAGCGACGCCTCGACGAGCGAAGCGACTATGACGACGCCGGCCCCACCTTCCTGCTGCGGACGTATTTCGACCGCGCGCCGGAGCCCACGCGGGTCGGCTGGGACGCCTTCGCCGGCGAGGGCCAGGGCGAGCCGGTGTTCCTCGACCGGGCCGAGCGCCCGGCGCGCGAGACGCTCGCGCGCGAGGCCATCGCGCTCGCGGTCGAGGGCGCGCCCGCGACGGGCGGTGCGCTGCGCTCGTGGCTCGAGGCACTGCGCGACGAGGCCCGCTGGACCGATCCGAAGCACGGCGGCGCCGCGGCCTTCGCGGATCACACGATGCGCACGATCCTCGCGGACAAGCGCCGCAGCGCGGCGCGCTACCTGCGCGCGATACGCGGCCTGCTGCCGCCGCGCTCGGGCGCCGACGTGCTGCGCGCAGCCGAGGCCTACGGGCGCGTGGCCGACGGCGCCGAGCGCGTCGGCGCGGGCGCGTTCGATCCCGCGGTCGCGCTGCGCTTCGTCGAGGGCGGGCAGCGGCGCGCCTGGGCCAACGCGCTCGAAGCGGCGCTCGCGCACGAGGCCGAGGCCCACGAGGCGCTGCGCGGCGCTCACGCGTCGCTGCGCTAGCGCCTGTAAGACACGCGGCTTCGCCGCGGCTGTACGACGGGGGCAGAGCCTTCGGCTCAGCCCACGTCGTACGCTCGGCGGCCCATGCCCGACCTGCTGATCGCGGCGCTGCTCGGACTCGTCCAGGGACTGACCGAGTTCCTCCCGGTGAGCTCCACGGCGCACCTGGTGATCGCGGAGAAGGTCTTCCGCCTGGATCCGCAGCGCTTCGGCCTGGCCTTCGACGTCGCCGTGCACCTCGGCACCGCTCTGGCCGTGGTCCTCTACTTCGCGTCGACCTGGATCGGCCTGCTGCGCGACGCCCTGCGCGGGCGCTGGCGCCTGGCCCTGCTGCTGCTGGTGGGCACCATCCCCGGCGCGGCCGCGGGCGTGGTGCTGCAGTCGGCGGTCGAGCGCGAGCTGCGCGACGTGCGCGTCATCGCGGCGATGCTGGTGGCCTTCTCGGCCGTGTTCTGGCTGGCCGAGCGCTACGGGCCCCAGCGCCGCGGCATCGAAGGGATCGGTTGGCCGACCGCGCTCTTCCTCGGCGCGGCCCAGGCCGTGGCCCTCGTCCCGGGCGTGTCGCGCTCCGGCATCACCATCTCGGCCGGTCTGCTCGCGGGACTCACGCGCTCCGAGGCGACGCGCTTCAGCTTCCTGCTCGCGACGCCGATCATCCTCGGCGCGGGCGCCAAGACCCTCCTCGACGCGCGGCATGCCAGCGGCCTGCTCGCCGAGCCCCAGCTGGCGATCGTCGGCTTCGCGGTCTCGTTCCTGTCGGGTCTCGCCGCGGTCGCCTTCCTGGTGCGCTTCCTGCGCACGAACTCGCTCAACTGGTTCATCCCGTACCGGGTCGGGCTCGCGCTCGTCCTCGCGGCTTTGGCCGCCGCAGGGGTGGCCTGAGGACCGGTACCGCAGCAGCGGACTAGGATCCTGGTATCGAAGCGCCAAAAGGTAAGTAGCGCGCTTCCGGAGGGTGCTTGGACCTCGGATTGGCGGGCAAGGTCGTGTTCGTCGCCGCGGCGAGCAAGGGGCTGGGGCGGGCCATCGCCGAGGAGTTCGGCCGCGAGGGCGCCAAGGTCGTCATGTGCAGTCGCGACGAGGCCGCCATCGGCAAGGCGGCGCGCGAGATCACGACGGCCACCAGGACCGAGACGCTGCCGGTCGTCGCCGACCTCTCCAAGCGCGAGGACTGCGAGCGCTTCATCAGCACCGGCCTCGACCGCTTCGGCCGGCTGGACGTGCTCGTGGTCAACGCCGGCGGGCCGCCGCCGGGGCGGTTCGAGGAGCTCGACGAGGAGGCCTGGGACAAGGCCTATCAGCTCACGCTGATGTCGGCGGTGCGGCTCACGCGCCTGGCGCTGCCCGAGCTGCGCAAGAGCCGCGGCAACGTGATCTTCTCCACGTCCACCTCCGTGCGCCAGCCGACGCAGTACCTCAACCTGATCCTCTCGAACGCGCTGCGCGCGGCCGTGCACGGCATGCTCAAGACGCTGTCGAAGGACCTGGCCAAGGACGGCGTCCGTATCAACGCGGTCCAGCCCGGGCGCATCTGGACCGAGCGCATCGAGCAGCTCGACACGGACATCGCTCAGCGGACCGGGCGAACGATGGAGGACGTTCGGCGCGAGTTCGAGACCTCGGGCATGATCCCGCTCGGGCGCTACGGAGACCCGATGGAGTACGCGGCGGCCGTCGTGTTCCTGGCCTCGGAGCGCGCGTCCTACATCACGGGCGTCTCGCTGCAGGTGGACGGCGGGATGCTCCAGAGCATGTTCTAGTGATCGTCACCCAGCGCCTCCGCCCGCACGTCTTCCGCTTGCCGATCGAGAAGATCCGCGCCGGCTACAAGAGCGACATCTACTTCGCCCGCACCAAGTACGTCCTGGAGAAGGACGCCCGCCGCGACCGCGCGACGATGCAGATCTTCCAGAAGCACGAGGGGGCGGTCATCGTCGGGACCGACCTCACCCTGGCGCTGCTCCACGTGGGAGCAGGCCGCTACCGCGACCGCGAGCGCGCCCAGCGCCTCTTCGAGCGCTACCTCGAGGCCGAGCGGCGCCTCTACGGCGCCTGGCTGGCGCTGCCGCGGCTGGACTGGACGGCCTACGAGCCGCTCGCACGCGACGTGTTCGAGATCTCGCGCGAGCTCGCCTCGCTGTGGGAGCCCGCGTGGCCGGAGATCGCGGTCGACTCCATCTACGACGGCGAGACCGCCGCCGCCTACGAGCCGGTCATGCGCATCGAGGGCGAGTACGCGGCCTTCGCGCACCTCGAGACGCTCTACCTTGGGGCGCTCACCGAGGGCACCAAGATCGCGACCAACACGCGCGACGTGGTCGCGGCCGCGCGGGGCAAGCCCGTGATCATGTTCGGCGCGCGCCACCAGTCGCAGGAGTCGCAGGCGGGGTCCGGCTACGCGGCGTACGTCGGCGGCGCGGTCGGCGTGTCGACCGACGAGCAGGGCGAGTGGTGGGGCTCCAAGGGGCTCGGCACCATCCCGCACGCGCTCATCGCCGCCTACGGCGGGGACACCACCGTCGCCACCATCAAGTTCGACGAGCACATCAACCGCTCGCCCGAAGCGGTGGGACACCTCACCGGGCCCGGGACGCCCGAGGGACACGTGAACGTGACCGCGCTCGTCGACTTCCAGAACGACGTGGTCAACACCTCACTGGGCGTCGCGCACGCGCTGGGTCAGCGGCTGTGGGGCGTCCGCGTCGACACCAGCGAGCGCACTGTC
>Ga0326597_10008014_pt1 | contig 14299 bp, 7 predicted proteins | sample RVTome_12_FD_203789 | JGI IMG/M metagenome (GOLD analysis project Ga0326597, IMG submission 203789) | Soil microbial communities from uranium-contaminated site in the Upper Colorado River Basin, Wyoming, United States - RVT100D185 | ecosystem: Environmental > Terrestrial > Soil > Contaminated >... | reverse complement strand
GACCGACGAGGTGGTTGTGGAACGCGGCGACAACCTCTGGGCCATCGCCGAAGACGCACTCGAGGACGCCTGGGGTCGCCAGCCCACCTCGGCGGAGATCACCCCCTACTGGCGGCAGCTCATCGAAGCCAACCGCCACCGGCTCCGTCCCCCCTACGACCCGAACCTGATCTTCCCCGGCCAGACCTGCGAGCTCCCCACCGTCCCCGACGACCCCACTGCACCAACTCCGGCGACCGAGTCCCACCCCGAGACACGATCACTTCCCACAGAGGACCAGCCGACCACCGGCGACACGTCTGCGGACCTTGAACCGGAGGCGCCGATCCCCGAGACGCCCGTCACCACGCCGCCGGACACGGCTCCCTGGCCGCCGATTTCTACGCTGCCGAGCCGCACACCGAGCGACACACCCGACGGCTCACGAACGGAGACGGAGGCACCGGGCCATGCGGCGGATGAAGACGAAGGTGGAGGCGCCCTGCTTCCCATCGCCACCACCCTCGCCGGACTCGGAGTGCTCGCCGCCGGCGTCGTCGCACTCATCAACCGGCTCCGCCGCACCCAGCTGCGCCTCCGCCGCCCCGGCACCACCCCCACCCCGGCCCCAGCCACCGCCACCCCGACGGAGGCCACGCTACGGGCCGCCGCCGCTCCCACCGCCACCGAACTGATCAACTTCGCCCTGCGCGCGCTCGCCCACCAGATCAATGCAAACCACGCGCCGACCCCTCAGGTGGTCGGTGTCCACCTCGACCCCGAGATCCTCCGCGTGCTGCTCTGGGCACCACATCACGACCCACCCCCCGGCTGGCAGGTCGACGACGACGGACGCAGCTGGAAGCTGCCCACCAACACCGACCCCACCCAGCTTCGCCTTCTCGGCGACGGCACCCCGGCGCCCTACCCGACAATGGTGACCGTCGGACACCGCCATGACACCCAACTCCTCCTCGACCTCGAATACCTGGGCGCCGTCCAAGTCACCGGCGACCCAGGCGAAGTGGCCGCCACCTGCTACACGATGGCCACCGAACTGGCCGCAAGTCCCCTGGCCGACACCCTCCAAGTGGTCTGCGTCGGGTTCGGCTCCGACCTCGCCCACCTAGAACGCGTTCGCGTCGTCGACCGACTAGCCGACGTCTTCGACGCCATCGACGAGAAGGTGGCCGCAGTGGGTCCGGAGACAGAGACGACGCCCTTACAAGGCCGCCTCGCACCCGCCGGCGGAGACCTTTGGGAACCGATCGTCATCCTCGACCCCAACCCTCACCCACCACAAGGCGCCTCCAGGCTGCTCGCCGCCGCCCTCAGCGGAAGGACAGTCTGTGCCGTCGTCGGCTATCCCACCGGCGACCAGTGGCGGCTCCACGTCAACGACGGCACGATCCGCATCGACCCCCTCGGCTACACCTACGACCGCCGCAACCTCACCCCCACTGAACAGGCGTCCATCGCCGACCTGGTCATCGCAGCAAAAGACCTCGAAGGACTCCCCGACATCCAACCTCCCGCCGAGCACTCACCGGACACCGAACCCCTTGAACCAGCGACCGAGTCAGCGCACTTTGACACCATGCCGGCCACTCTCGACGCCGAGTCCGAGATCGAGCCCACCACGACCCTTGAAGTTCGGGTCCTCGGAACACTGCGTGTCGAAGGCCTCACCGAGCGGTTCCCGCAACGCAAATGCCCCGAACTCGTCACCTACCTGGCACTCCACCGACACGGCGTCGAAGCCGACACCCTCATGGAAGCCCTCTGGCCCGAACAGCCCCCCGAGTATCGCCGGCTCAACATCCTCACCTCCCGGGCCAGGGTCACCCTCGGTAAGGCACCCGACGGCGACCTCTACGTGCCTCATATCCGCGGCGGGATCTACAAGGTCAGCCCCCAACTCGGATGCGACCTCGAACGATTCGACCGGCTCGTCCGGGTCGCCGACCGTGCCAGCCCCGCCGACGCCGTCGAGCATCTGCGTGCCGCTCTCGAGCTCGTAGAAGGCCCACCCTTCAACGGCGCCGGCGACGCCTACAACTGGGCCCACACCGAAGGCATCATCACCCACGCCATCGTCGCCATCGACAACGCCGCCCACCGCCTTGCCCAACATGCCCTGGACGACGACCCGGCCCTCGCCTCCTGGGCAGCTCGCAAAGGACTCACTGCCACCTCAGCCTGCGAAGAGTGCTACCGCAACCTCATGCGGGCCGCCATCGCCCAAGACGACCAAACCGCCCTAGAAGCCACCTTCAACGAACTCGTCGCCGTCGTCGATGCCGATGAAGGGCCCGATGCCACCAGCTTCCTCGATCCGGAGACACTCGACCTGTACGACCGCAACCATCGAAACCGCAAGCAGCAGGCTGGATGACCGAACATGCCAAGGATTCGGTAGTCGCGAGACCGCGACCTCGCACCTGTATCGTCGAACAGGCCATCGACAGGAGCGTCAGATGAGCCGCGAGGACGCAATCAGGGCCCTGCTTGAAGCTTCCATCGAGATGGGTCACGAGTTTGACGCCGTCGAGGTCAAGGCCGCGGGTGAATCGACGGACACTCACCATTTGGCGGTCGTCGCAAAGGCGGTGCTCGGAATGACGAACCGTCGAGACGGCGGCATCGTGGCCATAGGGATCAACGATGACTTGGAGGTGATTGGTCTATCGGTGGAGCAAGCATCGACATGGTCCTATGACGAAGTCGCTGCCAAGCTGGCCCCTTTCGCTGACCCACACATCGACTTCGAGGTGTACCCGCTCGAGATAGGGGGTCGCACGGTTGTAGTTGTCGATGTCCAGGAGTTTGCTGAGATGCCGGTCATCTGCAGCAAGGATTCAGCGAAGACAGAGAAGGGCACGATCTACGTGCGGCCCCGCGGCCAGGCAAAGACGACCAACCGACTGACCTCATCGCAGCTGAGAGAGCTCTTGGACCTTGGTGTTGAGAAGCGTCTGGCGAGTGTATTGGCGATGCTTCGCCGTTCTGGTCTCGTCATGCCGCCACCTGAGGACCCTGATTCCGCTGAGTTCGCCCGGGAGCGCAAGGACTTCCCATGAGTTCAGCGATCGTCGAGAAGATTCGGAGCCGGGGCCACTGGCTGGTGGAGATACGACCTACTGATTACAGAGTCCGGATCGACAACGTGACACGGCTGTTCCCGCTCGTGCGCGAGCACGCCGTTGAGCTTCGCGGTTGGGACTTCCCACACATCGACACTCGCAATCAACCCGTCATTGGCGAGGACTGGGCGGGTCAGGAATATGAGTGGGAGCACTACCTTGAGTCCTGGAGGCTGTACTCGAGCGGTCAGTTTGTGTCCATCGTCTGTATGCCGGACGACTGGCGCGACCAATCGTCCCTCTGGCCGCCGGACAAGGGTTGGGAGTTCGGCTCTCGCTGGGGAATCGTCGAGACCATCTATCAGGCGACTGAGGTGTTTGAATTCGCGAGTCGCCTGACCCTGTCTGAAGCTGGCGGCGACGGCGTCCACGTCAGCCTTACGGCTGCAGGTCTCGAGGGTCGCATCCTATGGATGGAGGACCCCAAGAGAGCCTTCTATCACGAGTACCGAACAAGCGTGCCTGACTACCGGTTCGACGTTGTCAGCGCCACAGAGGAACTCGTCGCGAACAAGAGAGCGATCGCGGTTAACGCTGCGACGGAGATCATCCGACGGTTCGGGTGGGATCCGCCTCCCCAGGTTGTTGCTGAGATCCAGTCCGGTCTCGAGCGAAGCTGATTCGACGGAGGCCACTTCAGGTTCGCCGGCCTCGTCGCGACCCTCTCTTTGGGAGCTCTCCGTCGTGGCTGTGAGGTAAAGGCCCCAGGTGCCCGACGCGACGAACGGATGCCGACACCCCGTCCTCGAGAGGCGTCACAGGTACAGGTTCAGCGGTCTGCCGAGCGGCTAGATGAGCCCCCTAGCCGCAGTTCGGTCCACATCGCGCCTCAGGCTCGGCCTGTATCGCGCCAACGTGGCCTCCACCGTTTGCTCATCTCGACCGACGCGCGTCGCCAAATAGCTGATCGCCATTGCACGGCCGGATGCATTCGTAAGGCCGTTCAGAACGGGAACAGCTGCCCGTAGAGCCCTCACCATGGCCTCGGGCTCGTCGAGGTTGTACTGCTTGACGATGTGGTCCATGAGGTAGTGGGCAAGGGGCATAGGGTCTGCGAGGGCCTCCCGAAAGATGTCGGCCTTACCCTCCGACAGGAGGCTGGCGGGGTCGCTTCCGTCGGGGAGATAAGCGACCCGGAAGCTGAGGCCCGCCAGGGTGGGTTTGGGCAGCTCCGCGACTCGCTGGGCGGCCTGCAGGCCGGCGGCATCGCCGTCGAAGGCGAGGGTGAGGACGGTAGCGGCGGGTCGCAGCGCCTCGATGTGCTGAGCGGTGAGGGCCGTCCCTCCGGTGGCCACGGCGTTGGTGATCCCGGCCTGGTGGGCCGCGATGGCGTCCGTGTAGCCCTCAACAACGACAGCCTGGCCGGCCTCGGCGATGGCTTCGGCGGCGTGGTGAAGCCCGTAGAGCAAGGTCGACTTCTTGTAGAGGGGGGTCTGGGGGCTGTTGAGATACTTGGGGCCCTCTCCGGATAGCAGGCGCCCGGCGAACCCTCGCGGCGCGCCTTCGGCGTCGAAGATGGGGAAGACGATGCGTGCCCGCATCCGGTCGTAGAGGCGTCCGGTTCGTGCTCGACCAGCCAAGCCTGCTTCGAGTGACACCTCGTCGGAGATGCCCTGACCTCGAAGATGGCTGACCAGCGTGTCCCAGGCGGCAGGGGCGTAGCCGAGCTGCCAGTGACTCGCGGTGATGTCGTTGAAGCCTCGTTGATGAAGGAAACTGCGCGCATCACTGCCGCCGTCTTGGCCGAGCTGCGCCTGGTAGAAGGCGACGGCCACCCGAAGTGCCTCCTCGAGCTGTGGATTGCGTTCCTCGGTCCGAACTTCCTCGGCCAGATCGGGGGCCCGATTCTTCTCCACGTCCGCCTGCCGGTGTTGGTACGTAGCGATCCCCCTTGAAGCGTGGTCACGGGCGAGCTCCGGTTCGGCTTCCAGACCAGTGAGGACGTGGTGGGAGCAGCGGATCACCCGGTCGGCGGTGGCAGTCACCTTGTCGAGATCGCCGCCTGACCATGAGGCCACGTAGGGGAGGCTGTAGCCGGCACTGTCCACTCCGAGGGCGGCGCACACCATGTAGGCCACAGATTCGGCTTCGACCTCGACGATGCCTCGGCAGTTGGGGCGTCCTTGTGAGTTGGGTTCGTGCAAGCTGATGTGGGCGAGCTCGTGCACCGCGGTCTTGAACCGCTGGACGCCCGGCAGGCTGGCCCGCACTACCACCTGGCGGCTGCTCCAGTCGGTGATGCCGTTGGCGTCGCCCAGACGGTCAATATCGGCGACTTGCATCGAGAAGCCCGCCTTGGCGATGAGTTCGGTGACCTGATCCCAATGAGCCGGGAGATCCCCCTCGATCAGGGCGGTTCGGACCGCGGGTATCGGCTCCCCATCGGTCTGGGATATGTCGAAGACATGGACCGGGCGGAAGCCGACAACCCGGCGCTCATCCTCCCCGTCCTCGGCCTCGATCTTGCGAGTCAGCGGAGCAAGGATTGCCAGCCCGCGTTCACCGCGACGTACCTGTCGCCCCACCTCTTGCCATGTCCGGTAACCGGCAACCCGACTCGGCGGGAAACCGCGAGAAATAGCCTGTGACCAGATGAGCTGAGTGTTGGCGAACGAGTAGTTGTGAAAGCGGGCTGCCACCGCCAAGGCTTGCTGCCAGTCCTCCGAGGTGACCAGGGCACGGAGCGACTCCTGGAGCTGGTCGTGTAGGCGCTCCACTGCCTCGGCCCGGCGTCCACGAGAAGCTGGTTCGGGTGATGCCACGCCCCGAGAATGCGATCAGACCCTTTCAGGCGAGTCGCAACCACCCTTTCAACCCAGTCGCAGGAACCCTTTCAAACAGGGCTACCCGGTCGCCGGTCCCGTATTGCGACCTCATTGGACCGCTGCGCCGGCTGCGGATAGTCACTGACGTGACGAGTCATCTCGGTCGTCCCATCCAAGGATCTGCTCCGGCCACGGCAGTTTCAGCAAGCGACGGGGCCTCGAGTGGTCGCCGCGCACCCCGACGGTGGCGGGTCAGGCTCGAATCTCCCCTCAACTTCTCCCACGAGCGCCCTGATCCGGTCAGATCTGCGATCCAACTGAAAGGGTTCCATCCCACGATCACTCACATCGCTTCATCTTGAAGGAGGAACGGATGCCAAGCCACCGCCACGCTCCCCAGCTCCAGATCGACGGATCCACCGCCCACCTGCCGAACCCCCCTCAGAGCCACACGCACCTGCAACAAGTTGCCCGGGATATACCGGTGGGCCGTCTGGGAGGATCCGCATGTTGAGTCTCGCCAAGGCTCGCAAGGACTATTACCTCCAGAAGGTGGGTGAGATCTCGCCTCGCGAGGACTACTACCTCCGAGGCGGAGCGGCCGTCGGGCGGTGGCACGGGGGCGGCGCGACCGAGATTGGCCTACGGGGCTCCGTGTCGGCGGAGGGCCTGGTCCGACTGTTTGATGGACAGCACCCGGAGACCGGGGAGCAGTTCGGCCGAAAGCTCCGCAAGGACGGGGTGGCGGCCTGGGACTTGACGTTCTCGGCTGACAAGTCGGTGTCTTTGCTGTGGGCCTTCGGGGGCGACGAGGTCCGCCGGCACGTTGTCGAGGCATTCGAGGAGGCCACCGGCGAAGCGGTTGCCTACCTGGAGTCGGTGGCGTCATCCACTCGCGGCGCATCCCGGGCCCCAGTCGTAGACCAGGACGGAAAGCCGATCCTCGGTGACGATGGAACACCCCGTCACCGAATCGAGACCTGGCCGATCCGTACCAGCGGATACGTGTCAGCGTGGTTCACCGAGTTCACCAGCCGAGCGGACGACCCACAGCTCCACACCCATGTCGTCGTGGGGAATCGCGTCAAGGGCGTCGATGGTGTCTGGCGAGCCATCGACGGACGTCTCTTGTACCGGCACCAGCTCGACGCCGGGTACCTTCACGAAGCGGAGCTGCGCAGTCGGCTCACCGAACGCCTCGGCGTTCGCTGGCAGCCCATCCACAACGGAATGGCCGACATCGAAGGCTTCACCCGCGACCAGATCACTGCCTTCTCCCAGCGACGACAGGAGATCGAGGCGTGGCGGGACTCTCACGGTCTTGCCGACACCCCATCGGCCAACGAGGCCGCCACCCTCGCAACCCGCACGCCCAAGCTAGAACACCCAGTCGACGCTCTGATGCCGGTCTGGCTGGAGCGGGGCGCTGAGATCGGGCTGACCCCAGCGTCCATGGCCGCGTTCCTTGATCAGGGGCATGACATCACAGTTCCTGAGCCCGAACCGGTATTCGACCGGCTGGTGTCCGCCGAGGGACTCACTGCCCAGGCGTCGACGTTTGGGCGCGCGGACGTGATCGCAGCTGCCGCGGAGGCCATGCCGGAGGGCGGACGCCGAGTGGAGATCGAGGCCCTCGCCGAGACGTTCCTGCACCGTTCCGACGTGATCCCGATCCTTCCCAATCAGTCCACGACAGATCTTCTGAGGGACCTGCCGATCGACCTACAGCCGGCCGAGTTCGACCGGCTCCTCGAGCTCGTGCACCTAGCCAATGGCCCAATCAAGCGGCGCAGTAACGGCGAGATCCTCCCCGGACTCGTCAGCGAACGGCGCTACACCACTATCGAACTCCTGGGCGTCGAGCAGCGGATCATCAACCGCGCCCAGAACGGACTGTCAGCCGACCGGTGGACCGCTCCTGAGGCACGGGTCGAATCCGCCCTCGCAGCTCATCCAGACCTCACCGACGGCCAACGGTCGATGGTCCGTCAGTTCGCCACATCCGGAAACGCGATCGACGTCGGCGTCGGCGCGGCCGGAACCGGCAAGACGACCGTCATGACCATCATCGAGGAACTCGCCACCGAGTCTGTCACCCCAGTCTTTGGGACTGCGTTGGCTGCCAGAGCCGCGGCCGGATTCGAAACCGCCACCGGCATCCCCTCCGCCACCCTCACCCGCTTCCTGTGGGAAACCAAGGCGACCGGTGGCCTCCCAACCGGCGCCATCGTCGTTGTCGACGAGTCCGGCATGGTCAGCACCCGCCAACTCGCTGAGGTCTCCGACCTGGTCGAAGCAGCATCCGGGAAGCTCATCCTGATCGGAGACCACTACCAGCTCGCCGAAATCGACGCTGGCGGCCTCTTCGCCGCGCTCACCGCCCGCCTCCCTGCAGTTGAACTGACCGAGAACGTCCGACAGGACCAGGACTGGGAGCGCACCGCCCTGGCCGAACTCCGTCATGGTTCAGTCTCCCGAGCGGTGGCCATGTACGACCGACGCGGCAAGATCAAGGTCGCCGCCGCCAGCGACGACACCATCACCCTGGCAGTCGACGCCTGGTACCGCGATGTCCAGGAGGTGGGCGACCCAGCCCAGGTGCTGCTCATCGGTCATCGCAACACCACCGTCAACCAGCTCAATCATCAGGCCCGTGCGCTCGCCGCCGAAGCCGGTGTTCTCCGAGGGCCCGCGGTGATCACCGGCTACCGCATGTACCAGACCGGAGACAGAGTCGTGTGCCTCAAGAACCGCACCAGGCTTGGAGTCCTCAACGGCGACCTCGCCACTGTCACGGGGGTCGACACTGAACGCAGAACGATCACGCTCCAACTCGACCGCAACGACTTACCGATCACGGTTCCGCATTGGTACCTCGACGATGGCCACCTTGACTGGGGCTACGCCCTCACCGGCCACAAGGCCCAGGGCGCCACTGCCCTCCGCGTCCACACCGTGGCCGATGATGGGATCGACCGGGAATGGATCTACGTCACCATGAGTCGGGGCCGGGAAGCCAACACGATCTACCTAACCGACCCGGACCTTGACGAGGCCGAATGCCGTCACCTCACCCACCAACAGCCGAATCGAATGCCAGGCCTCATCGCAGCCCTCGGCCGCACGACTGCAGAGCCAGCGGCGCTCGATACCGGGCGTGGGCCTAGAACAGTCACTGACGCAGAACTCCGCCAGCGGATAGCTGATGTCGAGGGTCAGCTGCTGGGATCGGAGGCTGGACGTGGCACGCCCAACGCCGTCAGGAATCATGACATAGCTCTCACCGAGTACTTCTCCCTCCGTCATGAAGCCCAAGCACGATGTCAGGACAGACTGGCGGCGGCGGCTTACAAGCCCCCTGGGTTCGTCGTCGACACGCTCGGAGAACGGCCTGCTGATCGAACGCTGAGCGCGGTCTGGGATGCTGTCGTCAATCGAGTACTTCGCTTCCGAACCGAGTTCGAGGTACCGGACGACATTTCGGCTCTTCTAGGTCCCGAACCGACGAGCAGAGACGTCCAACGGCGCGTTGCTTGGCAAGCCACCCGGCGCCAGGTCGAGCGAGATCTCAAGAAGCTCGAAGTCCATCACCTGGGGGTGGATGTGGCTCGTAGATGAGGGCCGACCAGGCGACTGTCGGGGGCGGCGAGCCCAGACCTGAGGGCGCTCATGTGCCCGTTGGACCGGGATGGATGTCCCAGGCCGCTAGCCCGTGTGGGGACCGTTTGGTCGGTTATCCAACACCTGAGCGATGAATTGTCCGCGTGATTGCCCGGGGGCAGTGAACGCTTGCCATTCGCTCAACGGGCAGGCTGCGTACCACCATTCGACGCCGTCAGGGAATCTGACGTAGATCCTCTCCGTCGCGGGATCGTACGCCTCAGCGACGATACGATCCGAGCCACTCACGGGAATCCAGTCAATCATCGGCCACATCATAAGTGCCGCGCCAGGAAGCGATCGCTGTTGCGAGGTCTGGCAGGACTGGATCCTGCCGCCAAGGCGCGAGCGACGGGTCTTCGGCTGACGGTGGCGGATCTGGGGTGTCGACCAGTATGCGCGACGGCAACACGACCGCTTCTCCGCTGACGATGGCCTCACCCGTTCGAAGCGATGGGAGTACCGACGCTAGACCAGACACGCTATCGGGCAGCGCCGCTCGAATGGCTCCCTGGTCTTCTGCGTTGGACAATCGGAGGGCGATCAGGGTGCCGACCTGCGCCAACGCAGTCTTGGGAAGTTCCGTGGGACGTTGCGTCACAAGCAAAAGACCGACGCCGTACTTGCGACCCTCGCGAGCAATGCGATTGGCAGATGCTCGAGTAAGTTCGCTTGCGCTCTCACCCAAGTATCTATGCGCCTCCTCAAGCACGACCAACACAGGTGCGGGCCGACCGATCCCCGACTGTCCGTAGTCAGTACGCAAAGCGACCTCGAAAAGGAGGTTCAACACCACCCCTATTGCCAGATCCGACGCGCCCGACGGTACGCTGGCGAAGTCGAGTACCGAAACGGGCTTCTGCTCGCCGAGCCATTGCTGCATCACCCCGATAAGAGGGTCGCCTCCATGCGGATCACCTTGAGGCTCCTGGAAGAACCGAAGCCTCGGATCGAGAAGTCCCAATCGAAGCAAGTCGGGTGTGGTTCCGTAGACGCCGTGGAGTGGTCCCTTGTGTGGAGCCTGACCCGCTGGGTTGTACGGCTGGAATAGTGAAGGTCTCAACTCGTTCGGGTCGCCCGGGTCGACCTCGCACGCCGTGCCCGGATCCCCCTTGTTCATGCGCGTTTCGCGGTTCTCGCGGTCGATCTGATGCCAAATGGGCCGAATATCGAAAGGTACCGGGGTGTCCGCGGTGACCGCGGCCGGATCAAGGGTGAGCCAGGTCGCGGCTTCCACGAACTCGCGCCTGGCTTCACCAATGAGCTCTGCGAACCTGTTTGCGAAGGTCGGACCTCCCGTGGAGCCTGTGAAGATTCGTGCGATGTCGGCAGCTGGCAAAGCCCAGTAAGGCACTCGGACTCGGGCGTCCTCATCTCCAAGTACGCTCCGCACGGACGCGCTGTCCTTCAGAGCGCTTGCGTACTCACCGTGAGGGTCAATCACGACGATGTTCGCGGCATGCCAACCCTCTCGAACGAAAGCCTGCAAGAGTGCGCACACAGCGCTCGTCTTCCCGGCACCGGTCGACCCAACTATCGCTGCATGCCGCACGACGAGGCGTGAGGCATCGAGGCACACTGGTACCTCCTCAGCAGCCGCGAGCCGTCCTAGACGCAGGTGGTCCTCATCGGCAGGCGGGAACACGGAGGCAAGCTGCTCCGGCGTCGTGAAGTGAACCGCATCGTCGATTCCGGGATACGATCCAACGCCACGTCGGAAGCGTCCCGTTCCACGGTCTATCTCGCCGAGGAGCTCGACCTTCAACCAACGTTCGTCTCGGTGCGTCGTCTCCGTTGGTTGGAGCACGCCGGCGAGTTCCGCGATGCCAACGAGGCTTACGGTCGCGACCAGATCGATCAGACCTTGAGGGATTCTGACGAGCGAGCCGATCTGGCCTATGGACTGGAGACGACCCTGATATATGGGCGACACGCCTGCGAGGTCTGGATCCAGCTCGACGGTCACAGTTGATCCCAACACGTGTCGCACTCGGCCTATGCACGTGGGGTCCCGGTCAGGCACCATCAGCCTCAGATGGCTTCGGTTCAGCTGCCTCTGGAGAGATCCTCCCGAGGAGCTCGTTGAGCAGAGTGTCCCGTTCAGGTTCGCGGGTTGCGCTTCGAGCAAGGTATGCGCCGAGATGCCGGAAATCTCTCAGGCCCAGTTTCCCATCAACCCAAAGGTCCGGGGGAGGGTCCTGGGGAGGTTTCCAGTTCTGCCGAATACCTCCGAGGATCGCTTCGCTACCTGTCACGACCTGCAGATTCGGTGTCGTGGCTGCCTTGTCGGCCAGCGCATCAGGGATCTCCGAGAAGCAGAAAGCGATGAACTCCGAGCGTTCTCGCTTCGCAGCGGAGTCAAAGAGCATCTCATTCAGATGGTCATCTTCGAAGGAATAGCCAGCGATCAGAACGAGGGTCTCCGGCGTGTTGAGCGCTCGCCGGAGTCGATCCTGTAACACGACGAAGGGAACTCGCCGCGACTCCTCGTACTTGGTATCGGAGGGGTAGATAGCGGCTGCGAGCCCTTCGTCCACAGGGTGTCCGAGACGGACGATCTGTTGGCCCTTCTCCCACTCCCAGTTCACTGAACCGTGCAGTTTCCACAGGCGAGCAAAGAACCGCGGCACGAAGTCTCGGCCGGACTCGGACGTACCCTCGACCAGTTCGGTATGGAATCGTGCGCGGAGGTTGCCCACGAAGCCATCGAAGTAGGGCACGCGGAGCTTCTCTAGCGCGGTCTCGATCAGGAGGTCATAGTTGACGGTGAACAGCTCCACAGGCGCTCTGTAGTCAGCTCGCGCCACCCAGGCTGCGAGCCCAAGCACCGGTGCTAGGTCAGCTTCCGCGATGTCCAGCTCCCTAACTATCGCCTCACAGACGGCTGCATCCACCGCGGCCGCGTCGTCAGCACCCAAGCCGTCGATCTGCTGCTCGTCCTCCAGCAATGCAGCGATTCGCCGCAGCCTGCTCAGAGCTTGCTCGAGGTTTCGCCCAGAGAGCTGGAGTTGAAAGGCTTCTTGGTGTTCCTTTGCCAGCACCTTGAGAACGCGATCCTCGAGTTCGGTCACATCTGGAAGGCCACAAGCGCGAGCGACGCCCGCGCCCAGGAACGTACAGACATGACGTGACTTGGTCGCCAGCTTCGCGCTCAGATCTGCAGCAAACCTCAATGGATCGTGTTCGGCCATATCACTTCATGTCCCATGAGCCGCGCGGCACCTCAGTCACCAGGCCTACTCCTCGAACTCGTGGGAGTCGAACCCCAGCTGCGTGGCATTCTCGCTGACCGTGCGGCGGGTGCGGTCGTCGAAGCCTTCTGACTCGGCATTGATCTCCACCGTGATCGCGACCTTGGCGCCGTCGGCGTTGCCGAGATGGGATGTCACCTCGTTGATCAAGTCCCCGAAGTCGCGGAGCGCCCGAACCGGGTCGAGTTGTTTCCGACCGTAGAAGCGGGTCGGGACGACGGTCCCCGTAGGCTTCGGGGGCTCTCCACTATCGCCGCCCTGGCCGTCGCTGGCGTCTCCTGGTTCCGCAGTGGCGTGCTCGTCGAACTGACGCCGGGCCCGATCCGGTTTGACAATCACGGCATCGTGACTCATGCCAACACCGATGTGTTGACCGGCTTGGAGGCCCCTGTACCCATCTGGTTCAGCCAGGTGTGCCTCAGCGAAGGCGAAGGTCTCTGTCTCCCAGCTCGTCCTGGCTGCACCGTCGGAGATCGCGGCGGCGAGGACACCGAAGTTTGCGAGTCGTGGCATGTACAGGTACTGGCAGTAGTAGCCCCACAGCTTGCGGACGCCGATGTGGTCCCCATCCCACAAGCTGGCCTCCGGTCGATCAAGGTCCATCCGCACCCGGATCCCGCCGTAGGACGAGATCAGCTCCTCGGACGATTCCAGCTTCTTGGCGGTCTTTTCGGCGAGGTCACCGTTGCCCGTTGCCCGGGTCGCCTGCCACGAGACCTCGGCCTTGCCGGGTTGCTGCTTGGGGGTGAGGATGTGCTGGAAGGTCTCACCGATCCGCTGGCGAATGGTGTCGTCTGCTTCCTGGAGCTTCTTCTCGGCCTGTTTGATCTCCGACCCAGACAGGTCAAGTCCGTCTGCTCCCTTCTCGTCGAGGATCGATTTCCATGCCATCCAGTCCCGCACCGCGGCTCGGAGTTCGGGAACCCGGTTGGGATCGGCTGCGAGGAAGGCGAGCAGGTTGCGGTTGATTCGCGGCCCGCCCTGCCGTTGCTCGAGGATCGCCGAAGCCGCCGTCACCGCAGGGGAATCGTCGGTCCCGCCTCGGTGCGGAGCGGCCGGCGGGAGGATGACCAGCCTGACGGCGTCGTCATCGTCGGTGACGTTTCCGGGGCCGTCGGGGAAGACGTGGATCGCTCCGAACGAACTCATGGATCGAGTCGCCTGGACCCGGTTACGGATCTCGATGTCGGCGTCGTCGTCGGTGAAATTCGACTCTGCCCGATCGCCCGCCAGGCGGGTGAGGGTGGGTTTGGTGTCGTACCAGTACTGGGCGCCCTGGCTATAGAGGTAGGTCGCTTCGGACGACAGGTGGCGGAGTGCGTCCTGGATGACTCCCGGCTTCTCCCCAGGTTGGACACACCCCAGCACGATGTGCTTGAGGTCGACGCCACGCCGATCTTCTTGTCGCGGAGCCGACCCGACATACGTGGCACGGGCCACCCGCCGAGCCGCCGAGTACTTCCCGAGGTTCGGCCGGGCCTGGTCGATTCGAAGCGGCAGC
>Ga0326597_10008013_pt1 | contig 14299 bp, 9 predicted proteins | sample RVTome_12_FD_203789 | JGI IMG/M metagenome (GOLD analysis project Ga0326597, IMG submission 203789) | Soil microbial communities from uranium-contaminated site in the Upper Colorado River Basin, Wyoming, United States - RVT100D185 | ecosystem: Environmental > Terrestrial > Soil > Contaminated >... | reverse complement strand
AGGGCGTCAAGAACATTTACAGCGCGGACTCCCAAGCTGGGGAGCGTGCGCCGCTGGAAATCACGTTGGTTATTCTGTGAACTGCCGAGGAATCGACGGCCGCCGGGGCATTCGTGTGCCGACTCCCAGAGCGCACCTTGCGCAGGAGCGCGAGAAATTCTTGCCCCAGGGCGGACAGCGGTTCATCTTCCCGATAAAGAATGTAGCTGTCGGATTCCAGCTTCAACCCATGTCCCTGTAGTATTTTGAATTCGCCGCGCTCCACCTCGCGCTTCACCACGTCCTCGAACACAATACCGATTCCGGCATTTTCCTGGACAGCCTGCTTGATCGCGTCAGGCGCCTCACAGCGCATGCCGATTTTGAACTTCAATCCCTGACCGGCTAATTCGTTCAACAGCCGCACTGTCGCTCCATGAACGCCCCCGATGTACCTGATGACAAGTGGGAAAGCTTGCACATCAACTAAGGTCACTTTGCTTATCCGCGCCAACGGGTGGGCGGGAGAAACAAACAATACCATTCGCTCGCGCCGAAACGGCTCCCAGGCCAGCTCCGGATGACGTGGGCGATGGGTGCTGACGGCGATCTCGACATGCCCGTTGAGCAACAACTGCTCGAGCCGCTGGACACTTCTGGTTCTAAGCTCGATCTCGATTTCGCTATGGGTTTTCTTGAATCGCGCGGCCAGCGAGGGGAGCAGGAGCGTCGACGGGACGAAGGTGCCACCGATCTTCAACCGACCGGTCTCGGCCCCCTCTTCCCGCAGCGGGAAAATAGACTTGATCTGCGCCACCTGCTCCAGGATTGGCTCGATCCGACCCAGAAAAAGCCGCCCCGCCTCGGTCAGTTCGATCCCCTTGCCGTTGCGTCGGTAAAGCTTGACGCCGGAGTCCCGCTCCAACAGCCGCAGTTGTTGGGAAACCGAAGGCTGGCTGATGCGCAGCTCCTGCGACGCCCTGGTGAGACTGCCGTGCTTGGCGATCGCCGCTAAGAATGTGAATTGATTGAGTGTCATCGGCTACGTCCTTGTAGAGGAATCCGCCGCCCCAAAAGCTCCCTGCTCTAACCGGCGAAAATGTACGCCAACCGGCCCATGAACGTCAAGGGCCGTTATAAGAAAAACCTATAAATGATTTATAAGATTTTAATATTGGACAGGGGCGCGCGTTGGGGATAAAAGGCGCGGATAGCTGAAACAAGGCCGAAGGAAGAATTATGCGGTCGCGCAGACTTGAAGACCTGTATCCCTTCGTGATTGAGCGGGAGTAGTCTGGGGCGGAGACTTTCAGAGTTTTAACGACAATCCCCATTTTGAGTTCCATCCAGACTTGACGTTGGCTGAAGCCAATCAGCGGCGGGAAAGCAATCAGAATTTATTGGCGTGATGGCTCCACCGAAGAACGTAAGAAAGAAACGTTATGCAACAACTCATGCCTGATACCGACTTCCACAGAAAGCGACGGCCCCACACTTTATGGGGAGACTTGATGTGTAAACTAGGCTTTGTTGTGTGGGTTGCGATTCTGGCGCTCATAAGCGGCTGCTCTGGCATGTCGAAACCGGGTTTCCCGGATCAATCGGTTGATGACACACAGCTCATAGCGGAACTGGAAAGACTGTTCGCCACAGGGAACGAGATCACTGACTACTACGACGCAAATAAAACTCCTGTGGCTCAACGAACCACTAAACGCAATGAAATCGTCGGCGGCCGAATGACACTGATGGACCTTCATTACAATCGCTTTCTGCAACGCATATCCCTCAACAAGCAGACACTTGACACCGTGACGGATATTATCGAGCTGGGAGTGAATCTCGCGATTCCATTGGTGGGCGGAGCAGGCACGAAGGATATCCTTGGGGTCGTATCCGCAGGAATTACCGGAACAAAGTTAACGATCGACAAGAACTTTTTCTTTGAAAAGACCGTACCGGTGCTGGTTTCTGAAATGAATGCGCAGCGAAAGCAGGCTCGCATACCCATTATGGAAGGGTTGGGGCGACCCGCCGGCGAGTATCCGCTCGAACAGGCACTCGTCGACCTGAATAATTACTACTTTGCCGGAACCTTCATTGGCGCGTTACAAAGTATCCAAGCACAAGCGGGAGAAACGGAGAAAGCCGCTGATAAAGAATTGAAGAGTATCGTCGAGGCACGGTACGCGTCGACCGACCGAGACCTGCGGGATCGTATAAACAACTGGTTGAGCAGCGATCCCGCCAATGTGAAGGCGCTAAATAGCTGGTTACAGAAACGAGTTCCACCGATAACAACGATTGCGGAGATTTGGGTAGACGATGAAAAAACATCACGACGCGCGCTTCAATCGGCATTAGAAGCTTTCAAAATTCCAAAATGAGGTGAATTTATGAGTTCTTCATCTACGCAAGCTACCGAAGTACAAATCCTACGCAATGTTCCGAACGACAAAGTTGCTGAGAAGGTTCGCCAAATGCAGAATAACGACCGGTACGTCAGTCATGAAGTTTTCCCAGAAAACGGCACCACAAGTCGAATTGAAGTAACTGTGAAAAAAATCGATTAGGCTACAACCCGGCGAAACACAGCCGGTTAATACTCCCTCTCCCCCCGCGCGCCCTACTGATTGGCCGGACTTGGTAGAACCTGTGCACGAGGACAAAATGCAAGGAAAGACGCGGACTCACCGATTTTCAAAGATATAGCGTGAAAACGGGAACGGGATTGACCATGGGGATTTATACGGTGCAGCGCGGCGACACACTGGCCAAAATCGCAAAAAATTCAAAGCCTCCATGGATGCCCTTGTGCGGCTAAATAGTATCAGGAATCCGGATAAAATCAGCGTCGGTGCGGCGCTCCAGATACCAGAACTAACCACCGACGCGATGGATGGCCCTCAGTTTGACACGGAATCCACCCCCCAACCTGCGCCAACGTCTTCGCCACCGATAAACCGTACGAGATTCGTGTTGCCGCAAAAAGAATATTATCCGGAGCAAACCGACAAGGACATCATTGTCCTCCGCTTCACGGCGGGCCGCGACGCCAGAGGCGCGTTCGACACCTGGATGAATAATCCGAAAGGGTGGGGCAGGCGTGACACGTGACATTTTCACAGTATCGCAAATATCACGGCTGACCCCTAACACTAGCACTCGGTTCGGTGTTCGTGAAGCAGCGGGCAGCTCCTCGACGGGGGCGAATCGGACATTACCCGAGGGCGGGGCGAAAATGATGTTCATCCAGCCTATCCTCGGCAGTGTCATCGTCTTCAAGAGCATGCGCATTCGCTCGTTGCCCATCGGTCAGGAGAAAGAGCGACAGGATCGCAGTGTGGACGTTCGACAACGGCGGCTAGCCGCATTCATACCGGCACTGCCGAACCAAGGAGAGGACCCATGAACACCCAACATCCCTACCACCCGATCATCTACGTGCGCGGCTTCGCGGCGACGCAGGGCGAGATCGAGGAGACCGTCGCCGACCCATACATGGGCTTCAACATCGGTTCGACCAAGGCGCGCATGGCGTGGACCGGCGACGTCAAGCGCTTCTACTTTGAGTCCCCGCTCGTGCGCCTCATGAGCGACCACCAGTATCAGGACGTTTTCGTGGACGGCGAGGACTTGGTGGCCGCCGAGCGGCCCGACTGCGTGGTTCCCTACCGCAGCGTCATCATCTACCGCTACTACGACGAGGCGAGCAAGGACTTCGGCAAGGGCGAGACGCCGCCCATCGAGCACTTCGCGAAAGGTCTCAACGATCTCATCCTGCGCGTGCGCGACAAGATCTGCGCGGACCCGAAGAACGCGATGAGTCCCGCGGACTTCCGCGTGCACCTCGTGGCGCACTCGATGGGCGGGCTCGTCTGCCGCGCCTTCCTGCAGAATCCGAAGCTCGGCTCCGCGGAGGCGCGCGGCGCGGTGGACAAGTTCTTCACCTACGCGACGCCGCACAACGGCATCGACATGCGCATCGTGCGCAATGTGCCGGCCTGGCTCTCGTTCGGCGACGTCAACAACTTCAGCCGCGAGAAGATGGCCGGCTACCTCGGCTTGCCCAAGGGCGACGACGTCTCGATCGTGAAGAACTTCCCGCCCGAGCGCATCTTCAACCTCGTCGGCACCAACCCGCGCGACTACACGACGCTGGGCGGCCTTTCGTCGTGGGGCGCCGGCGAGGCGAGCGACGGCCTCGTGCGCATCGACAACGCGACCACGCACGGGCAGGGCCCCGACGCGAAGGACGTGAGCTCGCCGCGCGCCTTCGTGCACCGCAGCCACTCGGGCCACTACGGCATCGTGAACTCCGAGGAGGGCTACCAGAACCTCACGCGTTTCCTGTTCGGCGGGCTGCGCGTGGACGGCATCCTCGACATCGACGACATCACGCTGCCCGTGGAGGTGGAGAAGGACTTCAACGAGGGCAAGGGTCGCGCGTCGTACCAGTTCGAGGTCGCGGTCTCCGTGCGCGGCTGCCAGTGGCAGATGACGCGCCGCGAAGTGCGCGAAAACTCCGCGATGTTCCGCACCTACGACGACCTGTTCCCCGGCAAGGCCGGCACGAAGCGCGCGCCCGACCGCAGCCAGAGCCCGCACCTGTTCTCCGTGTTCCTCGATCCGAAAAAGAGCGTGAAGGCGTCGAAGTCGGTGAGCTTCGCCTTCGACCTCAAAGTGCTGGTGCCCGACTACGAGGTGGACGGCTTGCTGTTCATGAATCGCCACTACGAGGGCGGCTACATCCTGCGCGAGCTGATCCTGGTGGAGGCCTTCCCCGACGAGGCCGCGCTCGGCGGCTGGCGCATCAAGTATGGCTACCAGGACGACAACCCTGGCAAGCCGGGCCTCGATGCCCCGACGCGCCGGCTAGGCGGCGGCGGCGACGCGAAGGCGGACGCCGCGGCGAAGGCGCTCCCGCGCGGCATCGCCTTCGACATCCCGATTGCGCAGAAAACGAAGCCGGGCCTGAAGGGCACGCTGCGCATCGAGGCGCGGCCCTGGAGCTGAGTCTCTGGGCGGTGGTGGCGGCATCGAATTCCGGGGACATCATACGAATTTCCACGGTATCCGCTGTAAAGAAACTAGTATTATGTGCCTAGATATCCTCGGCATGAGATGTCTGACGAAGAATTACTGACTGCCTCAACGGGGGAAACGGGACAGACTGATTTTTTTGGATTCAGAAACTCTAAAACTATCCGTCCCCATTAATTCCCCGAGAGCTTCGGTTTCAACTGGGGTGGTGATTGGTCGGGGAATACCAAAGATCCCATGCATTTTCAGTTCTGCAGCGGATACTGAAAATCGGCCCACGGCTGTCGCAAGGGTCTATGCCGGAAGGAGAAGGTTCAATGAATGACGATCCAAAGAAAGCTGAACCGAAGAAGGGTCTATGGGCGTTTCCGGACATTTTGGGCGGACCTTTGGCGGTACTCGCGATTTTGGTCGCGCTCGGCTGGTACTATTGGACCGGCTCAAGCATCGGTTACTGGTGGATAGCCATATTCATGGGCACATGGTTCCTTTACGCTTTTACCAACATTTTCCCTAGGGAGGATTGGGAGCAAAGGACAGACGGCAAAGGCGTTGTTTGGGAAAGAAGAAGCTCAATGGTATCTTTTTCCTATGTTTTCGCAATTTTTATTTTGCTGTCTCCGTTGTGGAGTCGGGCGCTCATCGACAATCAACGCGACGATCAAGATGAAGATAAATATCCAACCGCGATAGTTCGCGGCTGCGCCACGCCATCCAAGGACCCGGACGCGGTACCACCGCGGTTCGACCTTAAATCAATACCCAAGGAAGTTAGATGTGATACCGATACCGATCAATGGCTGATCAATCTAGGCGGCACGATTTCGATAACGGGACAGACTCCTGTTCCGGCAAAATCAGCGGTTGAGGAAAAACAGAGCGGCGGAACCGAGGCCGGCGGGAAATCCGCCGCGAGCGGGAATAAACCTTCCCTCCGCAACCCGGGGCGTATTCATGGTGGATTGGTTGTCCCGCTCTATTTTGTAATTGTCGCTTTGATAGGCGGAGCGGTAAGCTTGTTGCGCCGCGTGCCTGAGATTCAAAGGCGGTCCGAGAACGACTATGTCAGTACTGAGAAGGAGCCTAAGCTGTCGCCGGGTGAGGTGAGAGAGCGCCTCGGTTTCCAAATTATACAGTTCATTTCGGCGCCTTTGATTGCCGTCACGGCCTATCACGCAATAGGACCGGAATCCAAGACCGCTTCGGTTGCGCTTGGCTTCACATCCGGGTTTGGTTCAGAGTCAATTCTACTGATGATTCGAGGGGTCGTGGAAGGAATCAAACCGCAGAGCATCACGCAACAACCAGCCAAAGGAATTGCCAGTGGAGTGGTAGTCGTACAAGCAACGAATCAACCCGTTGCCAATGCAGCGTTGTCAGTCGTCGGGCAACCCTTGCTGACAACTAAATCAGATCCTCAGGGACTTTTTGCCATTCACGATATCCCTGCGGGAGACCACGTCATCGATGCCACACTGAATAACCAAAAGGCCAACATTAAGGTGACGATAAGCGCTGGTAAGACCGCTGTTTGCCGTATCGGATTCGCCTGAACATTCAGGAACGAACCAAAACTGAGTAGCGTGGAGAACCTCGAAGCGAAGAGAAAAATGGGGAAAGTCCAATTCCCGAGAGCGCCTCGCAAACGCCTCTTAGGACGTCGCCACTCCTGAATTGAGAGACTTGACAGATGGACAGCGGTGCGGCCAACGCCGGGAAAGCTCTAAGAGTGCACGTAGTTGGTCCGGTTGGAGATAATGATGGATCGGATAGTTTCCGCATCCCCAACTTTAGGGAGGAGATCTCATGGGCCGCGTGATCGTCAAATTCCCTGAGTGCCGCGAGGTTTTTGTCGACGATAAGAGCGAAGGAGACAACATCGACGCGCAAGGCAAGCACAGAAGTTTGCTCTTGGGCGACGGGCTTCACACTTTCCGTCTCGGCGGCGACCAAAACTACACGCCTCCTTCGCAAGACGTCGTGGTCGGCGGCGGAACGATCATCCTGCCTCAACCGGTCGTCTTCGAGAAGAGCGGCTAACATGCAAGCCATCTTTCGGACGCTGACTGTCTTCGCCCTCGCCGCGCTTGTGGCGGCCTGCAGCCCGCATGTCCTCAACAAAAAGCTGGAGCCGTACGATAAATCCGCTGGTTACCGCTTCGACAACTTGTCGACCGATGGTGACAGCAACGAGATCTTCGTGATCCTCGCCTTCTCCGGCGGCGGCACGCGCGCGGCCGCGTTTTCCTTCGGCGTGCTGGAAGGACTGCGCGACGTGGTCTACCGGGGCGGCACACGGCGCTTTCTCGAGGACGTTGAAGTGATTTCGTCCGTCTCCGGCGGCAGCTTCACCGCCGCGTACTACGCGCTCTTCCCCGAGCGCGTCTTCACCGACTTCCCTGCGGACTTTCTTCACCGCAACGTCCAGGGCGATCTTATCCGCCGGGTCCTCTGGCCGCCCAACTGGTTTCGCCTGGCGGCTTCGGACTTCGATCGCATCAACCTCGCCGCCGAATACTACGACGAGAAAATCTTCGACCATAAAACGTTCGCCACTCTCATCGAAAAACGCCGCAGGCCCTACATTATCCTGAATGCGACCGACATGACCCTCGGCCGGCGTTTCGAATTCACTCAGGACCAGTTCGACTTGTTATGCTCGGACCTCTCCAGCGTGAAAATAGCCGCGGCCGTTGCGGCGTCTTCGGCTTTTCCCGGATTGTTGAGCCCGCTCACCCTCAAGAATTACGCTGCCGAAGGCTGCAACTACCAGATTCCCAAGTGGCTCGCCAATGCGCTCGTCCGCGATAAAAATCCGGTCCTGCGCTACGCGCACGCGCGCGATCTCTGGTCGTACCAGGACCCGGCCCAGAAGCGCGACTACATCCACCTGCTCGACGGCGGTTTGGGCGACAACATCGGGCTGCGCGGTCCGTATGTGGCGCTCAGCAGTAACGACAGCAATTGGAGCATCTTCGACAAGATCAATCAAAGGAAGGTGCGCCGCGTGGTGGTCATTGCGGCCAACGCCAAGACCAACCCGCGCAAGGATTGGGACCAGGAGAAGTCCGCGCCCGGCATCCTCGACGTGCTGTCGCTGGTCGCGTCCGGACCGATGGACAACTACTCATTCGACACCGTGCAAATGGTGCGCGACTTTTTCGCCAATCTCAATCAAGAAACGAAGATTTGGACTGACTGCAAGAGCCTGACCGTCCAATGTTCGGTGGAGATGCCGGCCGTTCCCGAGATTGTGGATTTCCATGCGGCGGAGTTATCCTTCGACGCCCTCGACGACGAGAAGCTGCGTCTCTGCATGGAGAACCTGCCGACTTCGTTCTACCTGCCGGAGGACACCGTAACCTTGCTCCGCCAGGTCGCGCGCCTGTTGCTCATGCAGTCCGCGGATTTCGCAAAAGTCATGAAGGAGATCGACGCCGACTGGCAGCCGCCCGCTGTTCAGATTGACCCCACGCTCCGTGCCAAGGTCTGCCCGTCATGAGCGAGGCCACAAGGGGCTTTTTCGCAATGGATAGTAGTATAAGGAAAAGGGATGAGTTCAATTCTTGAAACGTCGAACGTAGCAGCCCATGGAGCGCCGAGACCGGTGAACTTCAGATTGGCGCGTAGGGATCTATGCAAATAATTGAATACGAATGCCTGACACTACAGGTTTACCGCTTCAAAGTAATAATCTCGTAACGGAGGTAGTTATGCCCACTTTACAAGACGGTTCTAAAGGCGGGGCTGTAAAGAAGCTTCAGCAAGCTCTGAAACAGCGTGGATTCAATCCAGGTGCGGTGGATGGAGATTTTGGTCCGGCGACGACAGCGGCCGTCATCGCATTCCAGAGAAGCGAGGGATTGTTGGCCGATGGCATCGCCGGTGAGCGAACACAACATGCATTAGGATTGCTCCAAGCCCCGACCCTTCCAACTGTTATTCCGGGAGTCACACCCGCCGTTGTATCAAGGATGTTTCCATTTACCCCTGTCGATAATATCAAAGCCAACCTACCTTTCGTCTGCAACGCGCTCAAAGAAATAGAACTCGTTGATAAACCCATGGTTCTCATGGCGCTCGCCACGATCCGAGCGGAAACAGAGAGCTTTGAGCCGATCAGCGAAGGGAAATCAAAATTCAATACCTCGCCGGGCGGCCAGCCGTTTGACTTGTACGATAATCGCAAAGACCTGGGCAATCAAGGTGCTGGCGACGGCGCGAAATTTTGCGGACGCGGGTACATTCAGCTCACCGGTCGCGCGAACTACCAAAAATATGGCCAAGCACTAAACAAAGAGCTGATCAAAAACTCTGCTCTTGCCAACGATCCTACAATCGCCGGCCAGCTCCTTGCCACTTTCCTGAAAGACAAAGAAAGGCAAATAAAAGAGGCGTTAGTTGAGCATGACCTTCGGAGAGCGCGGAAATTGGTCAACGGCGGCAGTCATGGATTGGATAGATTTGAGGACGCATTTAACAGGGGGGACAGGCTTCTCTAAACGAAAGTTGGGCCAAGTGATTTTCGCTCCAACACCAGAGTCGTCAACGGAATTGGGATGGCCTTAAATCGACGAGAAACGGAGATAAGTTCAATTCTTGAAATTTGGCATGCACGATCTCATCAAGCGCACGACTCCGGCGAAGTCGGGATCGGTACAGGGAGTTCTGCTATCGAACTTGACCATTGCAAGTTGATGGACAAACCCACAATCAAGGTAAAGGTTCGCCGCTATGTTCTCCGTTAGCTGCTCCATGAACGGGGTTCAACATGCCTAAAAACATCGCCTTGTTTTCCGATGGCACTGGCAACAGCTCGGCCAAGTTTATCAGAACCAACGTCTGGCGGGTTTACGAAGCGGTCGATCTTTCCGGACCAGATCAGATCGCCTATTACGACGACGGGGTCGGAACGTCGCCGTTTATGCCGCTGGCGATCCTCGGCGGCGCGCTCGGATTCGGTCTCAAACGCAACGTCAAACACCTCTACGCTTTCCTGAGCACAAACTACGAACCCGGCGATCGTATCTTTGCCTTCGGTTTCAGCCGGGGAGCGTTCACCATCCGAGTTTTGGTTGATCTCGTTCATGATCAAGGATTGGCTCGCGGCGCAACCGAGGCTGACTTGTCACACAGCGTGCACGCGAAATGGTGGGCCTACCGCAAAGGGGCGCGGACCAGAATCGCCGGCAAGATGCGGCGGCGGGCGCCTACCCGCGTCAGCACCAAGAAGGCTACCGACGAAGAGGTCAAATTCACCTTTCTCGGACTTTGGGACACGGTCGATGCGTACGGTCTTCCGGTGGATGAATTGACCCGGGCCTGGGACCATTATTTTTGGCCTCTGTCGATGAACGACCGAATTGCGTCGACCACAATTGAAAAAGCCTATCACGCGTTGTCTGTTGACGACGAGCGAAATACTTTTCATCCGGTGCTTTGGACGGAGGAGACCGAGCCGCAAAATGAGACGAGCGTGCACTTGGATGAAGAACGGATAAGCCAGGTTTGGTTTTCCGGCGTGCATTCCAACGTCGGCGGTGGGTACGCGCAAGACTCGCTCGCCTTAGTGCCGCTTTATTGGATCATTCGCGAGGCAGCAGGTCGAGGATTGCGGTTTCAAGGAAACGCGATTACAAGGATACAGGCTCAGATGACGCCCAGTGGTCCGATCTTTGACTCCCGCAAGGGGCTCGGCGGGTACTACCGCTATAAACCACGAAAGATTGCCGAGCTTATCAAAGATAATTTTAGTCAAGTCTCGATTGCACGGCCGAAAATTCACGAGAGCGTTTTCGTGAGATTGAAATCAGGCAGCGACCGTTACGCTCCGATCATTCTGCCGGCTCGCTATGCCGTGGTCAAATCCGACGGTTCCATCGTCGGCGGCACCGTTCAAAACGGACAAGTCAATCAGGGGAACGACTTAGAGAGCCCGACGCAATCACAAGCCCGTGCGGTCAAGCAAGAGCAGGCGTGGAACTGGGTATGGGCGCGCCGAATAGTTTATTTTTTGGCCGTTGCTAGCTCGATTTATTTAGCGATGCTTCCCTTAATCTTCAAGACGCATTTGGATGGTACTTGCGCCGAGAGCCATTTCTGCTTCCTCTCATCGATCATCGGCGCTGCAGCCTCATTCCTGCCGGATTTTGCTTCTTTTTGGCTGGATAATTTCAAATCCAATCCTGGCTGGTTCGGGCTCGGCGCCATTTTACTTGCGGCCTGTCTTTTCCTGGGTGGCCGGATTGGTGCGAAGATCAAAGAGACGATGCGAGTCATCTGGAATCCAATCATCGACAAGCCAAACATTCCTGTCCCAGTATCCCCCCGCCCGTCGGATTTAGTTTACCAGCTACGGACCAACTGCCTATATCAGGCGTTCTTTCGCAGTTTGACGCGTTACGCGCTCCCGTTCTTATTCGTATTGGGCATCTATTATTTTGGCTTCGCTCTGCTGAGTCGGGCGACGTTCAGCGTTGCCAGCGCAATTGGGAGTGTGTGCTCCAATGACTCTACATCAAAAACGTTCCAAGCATCATCGCCGTGCGCTGCAACTGGGTATAGGGTTCAAGAGGGCGCCCGATATCGTATCAAGATAGTGATCGGGCCGGACTGGGCCGACAAGAACATCGAAGCCGGGGTTGAAGGCGTCTCACCCAACGAGGTGACTTGGCCGATGTTTTTTGCACTGCCGTTTCGACGCTGGCTTGCCGAGCCTTGGTTGAAACCCATCGCCCGTATTGGAGAAACGGGCAATGACGAATATCCACTTAATCCTGTTGATCCTTTTCCTCTAGATGCATCTATAGAGGAGAAACGAGAGTTGATCACGGAGATTCAAGCTAGACGCGACGGTGAACTTTTCATCTACGCGAACGACGCGGTATTTTTTTGGCCGTGGTTTCACACCTATAACAACAACCGCGGGACCGCGACCGTATGGATTCAGCGCGTTGAGGCACTATCGCTCCCGGAAGAAAAAGCGGCCAAGTCTAATTCTTGAATTGTAGGGCGTACCAGCACATGGAACGCGCGAGGCTGACGAGGTCAAGGTTAGCCACAGGGTGTTAAGAGATTGTACTCATCAAATGCGACTTGATGGACATCGTGACTTCCGTGAACAGGATCACAGTGAAGGCGAGCGACGGCATTCTGACGGACGCAAAACAGGTCTCCGCCTAAACGGTGCGGAAAGGAGCTAGAGGCATGAAAACAAATATCTGTTGTCTATTAGTCGGAGCAGCGCTCCTGGTCTCAGGCTGCGCGGGTGAGCCGGGAGATCTGGTTGCTTGCGCCAAGGTCGCGTGGAAAGGGTTGCGCAAGGTGGCTGACGAGCGAACGGAAAGATTCCAGGGAAAGGTGCAAGAGGATACCGCTCGCTGCCGAGGGAGCGAAAAGGCCGTTGCGGTGCGCGCCAATCCTTGGACCGACTGGCAAAACTATTGGGCGACGGGCGACAGCGCCACCAAAGGACCGGAATCTTTCTGGAGATTCAAGCATCTCAATCCCAATGGCCGGGGAATCGACGGCGCCCTTCTTGACATCGAATATCAACGCATCGAGCTGCTCCAGTTCAATCTTTTCGACAACGGCGGAACCTACAAAGATTACGTCTCAGGTCGTGAGGGCATCGATGGAGGCGCCTTGAAGGTTTGGAGCGAGATGCGCTTGCCCAAAGGAGATGCTCAGTTCCAAGCCGTCGGCGGCGATGGAATGCAACTGTGCCAAGGCGAACTGATCCGATTTCGCACGCTGAGCGGCATTTGCAACGATCTGCGAAACCCTCTGATGGGCTCTAGCGGCCAGCTATTTGCGCGCAACGTTCAGTTCGAGGTGACGTTTCCCGACCTGGGAAAGAACGATCTGGCGCGCAACCGGCACGGCGATCGTTTGGGGCTCTTGAAGCCGGATCCGCAGGTGATTAGCCGAAAGCTTTTCACGCGGGGGCAGACTGCGCCCGACAAGTGCCGCGACGGCCACGGGATGCCCGGTTATTCAGCCGACGCTGAGTGCGATTACAAGAAGGCCCCGTTCTTTAATGTCCTGGCGGCGTTCTGGATTCAATTTATGACTCACGACTGGTTCTCTCACCTGGAGGAGGGGCGCAACTCTTCGGAAATGACGAGCGTGGGCTGCGCGGCGCAGATGACTAACGGAGTTGAAAAGCCGCTGGCTCCGGATGAGATCGCAAAGCTCGGCTGCCGTCCCGCCGATAAGATTGACAAGAGTTTTATCGCCGAAGATAGCGACCCCCCGACATTCAGCCATAAGGGCAAAACGCATTTAACGCGATCATACAAGACGACTCGCAACAACGTCACCGCATGGTGGGACGCTTCGCAGCTCTACGGCTACAACGAAACGTCTCGCCGGCGCGTCAAACACGACCCCAAAGATCCAGCAAAGCTCTTGTTGGTCCCGGCTGGTCAGCGCGCGGGCAACGGCGAGCGGCTCGGATACCTCCCCCTGTTCGAATCGTCCGATCCGATCAATCCCCAATGGGCCGGACAGGAGGCCACCGCCTTCCCGGACAACTGGACCATCGGCATGAGTTTCTATCACAACGTCTTTGCTCGTGAGCACAATATGTTCGTCGACGAATTCAGAAGGCGGGCAGCCGCCAAACCTGAGGAGGACTCGGGACTGCGCAACCCCGCGCGCCCGGACGCGGTGATTCGCTATAAAGAGGTTAGCGCCGACGAGCTGTTCGAAGCCGCCAGGCTCGTGGTCTCGGCTGAGATTGCCAAGATCCATACCATCGAATGGACCACTCAACTGCTCTTCGATGAGCCGCTCTATCTCGGTATGAACTCCAACTGGCACGGCCTGTTTCGCGGCCATCCTTTAGTGGAAGCCGCCATGGAGAAAGTCGTAGTCAATAAATTCGGCAAGTCTACAGACGCTAAGAAGGCTGGCCAGTGGTACTCCGTTTTTGCAACCGGCCCGGGAATCTTCGGATTAGGTAACAAGGTGTACAAGGATGACGCGATATTCGCCAAATATGATCCTAAAAAAACCGACGTCTGGAGCTTCAAAAACCCAGACCACGTGAACGGCGGTATCAATCACTTCGGATCTCCTTTCAATTTTCCCGAGGAGTTCGTCACCGTGTACAGGCTGCACCCGCTGGTTCCCGATCTCGTCGAGTATCGTGAGTGGGATAAGGATGCCAACGTGATCCGCAACAAGATTCCGGTGGTGGAAACTTTCCGCAGTGGTGCGACACAAGCGATGCGTGAGCGGGGCCTTGCAAACTGGGCGCTTTCAATGGGCCGCC
>Ga0326597_10008012_pt1 | contig 14299 bp, 11 predicted proteins | sample RVTome_12_FD_203789 | JGI IMG/M metagenome (GOLD analysis project Ga0326597, IMG submission 203789) | Soil microbial communities from uranium-contaminated site in the Upper Colorado River Basin, Wyoming, United States - RVT100D185 | ecosystem: Environmental > Terrestrial > Soil > Contaminated >... | reverse complement strand
AGGATCAGGCCAAGTGGAGCATCACGGGCATCATCGACTGGAGCTTCACGCATTGGGGGCCGCCCGAGGCGGACCTGGTGGAGATGGCGATCTGCGAGGCCGAGCCGCGGCCGGCCGTGGGGCGCGCCTTCTACGAGGCCTATCTGAAGGCCGGCGCGTTGCCGCCCCGCGAACCCCTGTTTCGACGGGCGCTCATCCGCGAACTCGAGCGCCGGCTGCAGTACCACGCCCAAAGTCACGATCCCGCGGCGCGCGACGTGTGGACCCATTGGCTGACGCAGCTGCGGCGCCCCGGCGCCGTGTCTACACGCGTCTTCGACACCGGCCGCACGCCGGCCCGCGGGCTGAGCTGAGCACCGGCGCTTCTCGCCGGCCACCGGGCAGGGTATCCTCTCTATCCCTCGCCCGAAAGGCACTCGATGAGTAAGTACCTCCGGTTGGCGATCCTCTCCTGCGCGCTGCTTGGCGCTTCTGGCAGCGCCCTCGCCGACGTCCGCGTGCGGGACGTCGAGCTGCGCGAACTCTGGCGGCGCGGTGGAGACGAGGACGACCTGATCTTCGGCGTCATCATGCAACTCGTGGAAGACGAAGCCGGACAAGTCTATCTCCTCGATACACAGCTCAACACGATCCACGTGCTCGGTCCCAACGGCGAGTTTCTGCGAACCGTCGGCCGCGAGGGCGAGGGACCCGGCGAGTTTCGCGGTTCCTTGGACATGTGTCTTGGCCCGCGCGGATTGCTCGGGGTCGTGCAGGTCTTTCCGGGCAAGATCGTACAGCTGACGCGCGAAGGCGATCCGGCGCCGAATTTCGTCATGCCGGAGGCCAATGGCACGGGCTTCTCACTGCTCTATGTGGCCCGCGGTGCGAGCGACCGCATCGTCATGGCAGGTGGCGTCTCCGGGCAGGGGACCACGACGAACTATCTTCGCGCCGTCTCCGCGACTGGTGAACTCCTCGCGACCTATCACGAGGAGAGCACGCCCATGAGATTCGGTGGAATGGAGTTTCAGGAGAAGACACATCGCGACTTCGTCCGGCGGTGGGCGCTGGCCAAAGACGGACGCGTCGCCGCTGCCCTGGAATTCGACGCCTACAAGATCCAGGTCTGGAAGCCAGATGGAGAGTTGGAGCGCGTCATCGAGCTGCCGAACTATCCGCTCGTGAAACGGTCGAAAGAGGATCGGGAACTCATCGGGAGTCTCTACCAGGGCATCACGAGCTGGAATCCCAACTCGACCTACAAGACGGCCGAGACCCACATGACCGTCACACAGATGTCCTTCCGCGACGACAGGAGCCTGTGGGTGCTGCCGGCCGACGGTCTGTGGACGCGGGGAGAGGGCGTCTTTTCCAGCTACGATGTGTTCGACCAGGCGGGAGAGCATCGAGAACGCGTGAATCTGCGGGGGCCTGGCGACCCCGTGCGCGATGCTCTCTTCTTCTCACGTGATCGCGTCTATGTGGTGACGGACCTGCTCGGTGCTGCCATGGGAGCGATGGGCCAAGAGGACAGGAGCGCCGCGGATGCCGAGCCGGTGCAGCTCATCGCCTACGAGCTCGTCGAGAAAGAGTGAGAATAGCCATCTGCTACCATGACCCGATGCGCTCTTCACGAATGAAGATCTCCCTGGCACTCTGCGCCCTGCTGCTGGTGGGTTGCGGCGGCGGGGCGAGGCAGGAACGGGCCCCGAGTTCGCCGGACGACCGCCCCAACGTGCTCCTGGTGACGCTGGACACGACACGCGCCGACCGGTTCAGCAGTTACGGCTACGAGCGCCGTACGACGCCAAACTTCGACTCTCTGGCGGCGGATGGGGCTCTGTTCGAGATGGCCATCGGCGCCTCGGGCTGCACGCCGCCGGCCCACGCCTCCATCCTGACGGGGCTCTATCCCTACCATCACGGCGTGCGTGTGATCTTCGCGGGCAGCGGCTATCGACTGAATCCCGTGCTGCCCAGCGTGGCGACACTCCTCGGCGAGGCCGGTTGGGAAACCGGAGCATTCCTGAGTTCGTTCACCGTCTCCGAATATTTCGGCTTCGAGAACGGTTTTTCTACCTGGGACAACGGCATGACGCAGAGCGCCGAGGCGGTTCCACAGATCCAGGAGGAGCACATGAGCTGGGATGTCGAGCACAACCAGCGGCGCTCCGATCGGACGGCACGGGTCGCGGCCGAATGGATCCGAGGCCGCAAGAAGCCCTTCTTCTGCTGGGTGCATTTCTGGGATCCGCACGACGAGAAGGTTCTGCCCCCCGACCTCTGGCTGGACGCCTTCGGGCAGCCCGACGCCGAGAACATCAAGCAGCGGATCTACGACGCCGAACTTGCGTTCACCGACGACAGCTTTGGTCATCTGGTCGAGACACTGAAGGAGAGCGGACAGTATGAGAACACTGTCATCGTCGTGGTCGCTGACCACGGGCAGGGACTCGGCGACCATGAGTGGATGCTCCACCGATTGTTGTATCAGGAACAGATTCGGCTGCCGCTGATCCTGAAGGGACCTGGCGTCGATCCGGGCCGACGCGTGCCGGATCTCGTGCGCAGCGTCGACATCCTTCCAACTTTGGTCGAACTCCTGAACCTCGAATTCGACACATCGAAGCTGGATGGCAAGAGCCTCGGAGGGCTGATGCGCGGCGAGTCGGAGCCTGCGCGCTGGGCCTACGCAGAGCAGCTGAACGCATGGGATCACAACTCCTTCGTCACGCAGAGTCGGCCGCTGGACTCGCTGTTGTATTCCGTTATCGAGTCCGATTGGAAGCTGATCTACCGCGACAGCGGGCCCGACCAGAGCTTGCTCTTTCGACTCTCGAGCGACCCTGGGGAGTTGGAGAATCTGTTCGGCTCGCCCGAAGGCGCCGAGGCTCTGCAGGAGCTGGACGCGCGGCTGCAGGGCGACACGATGTTTCGCCGCGAGCCATTCGAGGGGGAAACCGATGCCGAGGTCGAGGAGCGATTGAAGTCGCTGGGCTACGTCGGAGGGAGGTAGTCCGGCAATTTCGGTCGGCCGAGATCCTGCTTCGAAACGGGCGGCGCCTCACCCCCAGCCGATCGCGCGAGCACACGCCGCGCAAGCGCTGGCAGAATCAGAACAGCAGGGAGAGCCCGCCGCTGAAGAGGGTCAGCAAGATGCTTCCCCAGAGAGCCGGCCAAAAGCCCTTGACTTCGAAGCCCGAGACCAGCGCGGCGGCCAGCCGCAGCATGAGAGCGTTGATCACCAACAAGAAGAGCCCCAGGGTGATCACTGTGATCGGTAGCGTCAAGAGGATGAGCACCGGCCGGACGAGCGCGTTCACGACGCCAAGAACGAGTGCGGCAATGAGTGCATGGCCGAAGCCCGCAACCTCGATGCCGGGCACGATCCGCGCCACGATCAGGAGGAGGACGGCCACGACCAGCACATGGATCAGGAAGAACTCCATGATACCCCCCGGGTAGGAGTCGAGATTGCCAGTATCCCCGCCGAAATACGCGGCGTCGAGCAGAAGCTGGCGTTACACTCCTCGCCCTGCCGCTTGAAAGCTCGGACGTGCTCGTTGCCGACCACGAGAAAGGGAGATCCCATGGACGCCACGATCAACGGTGCCTCCATCCACTATGTCGAAGTGGGCGACGCAAAGGCGCCGCCCATCGTCTTCATCCATGGCTTTCCCTTCAGTCACGCGATGTGGACGCCTCAACTGGAGGCGGTGCGCCAGGAGTATCGTGCCGTCGCGTACGATCTGCGAGGCCATGGCGACAGCGCGGTGGGGGATGGTCAGTATACGATCGAGGGCCATGTCGACGATTTGATCGGCCTGATGGATCACCTCGGCATCGACAGGGCCGTGGTGGTCGGCCTCTCCATGGGTGGATACATCGCACTGAGGGCACTCGCGCGGAATCCCGAGCGATTCCTGGCCGTGGCCCTCTGCGATACGCGAAGCGAAGCCGACGACGATGAGGGAAAGCTGAAGCGTGCCACCGGCGCGGCGAGCGTCAAGCAGAAGGGCGCGGCCGCTTTCGCGGAGACGTTCATCCCCGCGGTGTTTGCCGCCGCGTCACTGAAGACTCGGCCGGAGACCGTGACCAAGATCCGCGAGATCATCGCGCGCACGGCCCCGCTCAGCTTGGCCGGAACGCTGCTCGCCCTTGCAAGCCGGACCGATACCACCGCCTCGCTGGCCTCGATCGCCGTACCGGCGCTCATTCTCGTGGGTGAGCACGATGCCGTGACGCCACCGGCGGCCTCGCGTGCCATGGAAACACAGATTCCCGACGCAGAGTTGCACGTGATCCCAGGGGCAGGCCATCTGAGCAACCTCGAGAATCCGGATTTCTTCAACGCGAAGCTGCTGGCGTTCTTGCGGCGCTGTGTCCCTTCGTCCGACCCTGACGACCGGCGATAACAGGAACATCCCCCTCGGCGTTCTCTCCAAACCAAACTCGAAGGTCCGCGTCGCTCCTCATTCCGGCGCGGAGATCACCCGTCCTGCAGACCAGGAATCCGGATCCGTGGCTCTTCCCAACACTACATACTCCTTCAGGCTCGGCAGATGCGTCGTTCTCCAGAATCGGTCCTCCCATTCGTAGTCGAAGAAGACGCGGCGTCGATCGCGGGGGACCTCTTCCCCGAACAGGGCGACACCGGGAAAGTCAGCGTCCAAACCGGCGAGTTGCGCGACGGTGCGCGCGACGTCGCTCAGGCTGGCCGGCGCGGTGGATCTCCGCATCGGTCCGCTGGCCCCGAACGGCTTGACGAGGAGCAGCGGCAGCGCGCGGTTGAGGTCGGGGCGAGCGTCGCTGGGGCCGCCAACGTCCAGGAGGCGCTCCATCGAGCCATGATCGGCCGTGGCGACGATGAGCGTGTTGTCGAAAATGCCCAACTCCTGCAGGCGCTCGATCAGCTCCGCGAGCCGAAGGACCGCGCAGGCACCCTGATCGACCATCCGATCGAGGTCGTCTCGAGCGCGAAAGGTCTGCTTGTCGATGCGTTCACAATCGGAGCCGACGACAAAAGGCGCATGGGTCGTGTACACATGGATGAACTCGAACACCGGCCGATCGCTCGTGTCCTCCACATTGTTCACATAGTGATCCAGGAGGACGCGTGATCCTTCCTGTTGACGCGATGGACTCTTGAGGTCACGTCTGAAATCGAGCAGATGGTTCTTCTGGGATCCCGCCATGTGGTCCGCCATCAACGTGCTCTGCAGGAGCCAACTCTGATCCTCGTAGACCTTCATCTTCAGAAAGTGGGGAGCGTGGCGGAACAGCGTGACGTCCCAGATCTGAAGACAGTCCCGGTAGAGTACCCGCGCGTTGTTCCAGTCGAGAAAGGCATCGGCGCGGACGCACGGCTCGCCCTCGAAATACTTGCAGTATGTGAGGTTGGTGACGGTGCTCGTGCGAAAACCCTGCTCGGCGAAGCGGCCGGGTAGAGACTTCGCCGGCAGGATGCTGCTCAGAAAGTCGTCGACCGGGACCGTATTGTCGTAGATCTGCCCCGTCAGAATGGCGGGGATGGACATGATCGTCGTCGGGTAGAGGCCCAGGGTATCGTCGAAGTAGGTGAATCCTTCCAGCTTCTCGGCGACCGAGGGATCTCGGACCAGCAGCCGTTCGAGAATCGTCGACTGAAAGGCATCGAATACGAAGACGAGCACATTCTTGTCGGGCGAGAGCTTCAGGAGTTCGTGGTCGAGATCGGGTGGTTGCGCCGGGCGAAAGCTGCGACCTTGCAGCAGTTGTGCGCCGATCGTGACCGCCTGCAATACGACGACGGCCATGGCGACACGGGCGACCGCCGCGGGAAAGCGGCGCGTCAGGAGCGGCCCGAGGACGAGGCAGAAACACCAGAGAACCAGTTCGAAAACTCCGCCCAGGCGGTGACTCGCCCAGTCGATGTCCGACCCGTTCATCGGACCGTAGTTCTGAATGATCACGTGGCCCTGTACATACAAGAGACAGCTCAGGGCCAGCATCAATCCGGCAGCGACGAGGCGCCCTGTGGGCCGACCCCACCGGCCGATGACGACGATGGCCACGACGAACGCAAGCTGAATCCTCCACGTCACCGTCATGACGCGAGCGAGCGAGACCGCCACCTCATCCGCGTTGAGTAGGTAGCTGTTCGCTGGGGACAGGACGAAGGCCGTCAGATAGAGCGCTCCCGCCGAGACGAGGAGAGCTGTCCAGCTTCCCGTTCGAGCTACACCGGCACTCAAGTCAGGCAACCCCATCGATCCACGTGTCGACTCCTTCATTCGTGAGCTTGGCTGTCAGCCGGACCGTCTGGAGACGGTGGCGTCGGCGTTGCGTCACCGCGGAGGATCATGCCAGGAAAAGGAGGAAAGACAACCGCGCAATCCGACGGCGTGATTCTACTTCATCTTTGCCATGAATCTGCCGATGAAGCTCGCGGTTCTCTCGCGTAGCCCTCGTTGCTACAGCACTCGGCGCCTTCTGCGCGAACGCACCGGCTGGCATCGTCAAGTCGCGAGACAAACTGCGGAGCTTGCAGACCCTCAGCCGGCACTACGTTGGACGGTTCACCGGGACGATTGGGAATACGAGAGGCGGCACGGACCCATGGATTTCGGCCGGCCAAGATTCGCGAGTTTCAGCGACGAATCATCCCCGGTCCGAGGGAACCCGGGTTTCGCAAGAACAACGGAGTGGATTTCCTAACCGCCGAACAGGTAGGCCAGGCTGCTGTCCGTCACAGTCTTCAACGGCCCCCAAAACAATCCCAGCACGAAGGTCGGCACCGCCAACAAGGCAATCAACGCCATATGACTTGTAGCCAGCCCCAGCCCTCCACTCTCCGCACTCCGCGTGAAGTACATCGTCTTCACAATCCGCATGTAATAGTAGAGCGACACAACACTATTCAGAACGCCCAGGATCGCCAACCACCAGAGGCCCCTCTCCCCCGCCGCGGCAAACAGATAGAACTTGCCGATGAATCCAGCCGTCGGCGGCAGCCCCGTCAGGCTGAACAGGAACAACGTCATCGAGCCCGCGAGAAGAGGCTCGCGATAGCCGAGCCCGGCGTAGTCTTCGATGTTCTCGCTGTTGAGACGATTGTTCAGCGCGATTACCACGAGGAACGCGCCTAGATTCATCAGCGCATACACCAACAGATAGAACATGATGGCCGACAGGCCGCTCTCCGTGAGCAGCACGAAGCCCATGAGAAGATAACCCACATGCGCGATGGAGCTGTACGCCAAGAGCCGCTTCACGTTTTCCTGGCGCACCGCCGCCAGATTGCCCCAGGTCATCGTGACGGCGCTCAGAATGCCCAATACCCACGGCCACTGCAACTGCGTGAGCGTGGCAATCTCGGCGCCGCCACTTTGCGGTTGCACCAGGGCCGTGTAGAAGAAGCGAATCATCAGCGCGAACCCGGCCGCCTTGGGACCGGCGGCGAAGAACGCCGTGACCGGTGTCGGCGCGCCCTCGTAGACGTCGGGTGTCCAGAAGTGGAAGGGCACTGCCGAGATTTTGTAGCCGATGCCCGCCATCAAGAAGAGGACGGCGACCAGGATCGTCAGCTCGCTGCCCTTCGTCGCCATCAGAGAAGTACCCAGCGCGCCAAACGAAGTCTCACCGGTCAACCCATAGAGCCAACTCGCCCCATAGAGCATGAGTCCACTGCTGACGGCGCCCCAGAGGACGTACTTCAAAGACGCCTCCGAGCTTCGCAACGAAAAGCGCGCAAACCCTGCGAGGATATAGCTGGTCACCGACACCAGTTCGATGGACAGCGCCAGCATCAGCAGGTCACTCGCCTCGGCCATAATCATCATGCCGAAGCAGACGATGGCCAGGAACGAATAGTACTCCCCCTGATTCTCGCGATCGCGCCCCATGATCTCGCGGCTGCTGTAGCTAAACAGCGCCGTGATGAGCGTGATCAGCAGGAACAGGAAGCGGAAGAAATGCGCGTAGGGATCCACGACCACCATCTGACCGAAGATCTCATGACTGCCCACGGGCGGCTTCAGAACCGCCGCAGCCAATGACAACACGCAGCCGCCGATCAGGACGCCGACGGTCAGCGCGTGGCGACCGCGGAAGATGAGGTCCACCCCGACGCACGCCAAGAAGGTGAGAGCCATGATGGTCTCGGGCCAAAAATAGCCCGCGTCCTGCCAAGTGAAGCCCACGGACGCCCTCCTAGCTCGGGATCTGTGCGATGAGATGCATGAGCGACTGCTTGATCATGTTGATCAGCGGCGGAGGATAGATTCCGAACAGAATCACGATCACGGCGATGGGCAGAACCGAGAGCATCTCGCGCGGGCTGATATCGGGCAGATGCACATAGCTCTCGCTGCCCGCGTTCTCCGGGTCGTAGTTCGAGTTCAAGGGACCCAGGAAGACGCGCTGCAGCATCCACAGCACATAGGCCGCGCCGATCACGATGCCGATGGCGGAGACGATGGTCACCGTGCGGTAGACCTCGAAGGCACCGACGAAGACGAGGGCCTCGCCCACGAAGCCGCTCAGGCCCGGCAGACCCAGGGCCGCGAAGAGCGCCAGGCTGAAGATCGACGTGTAGCGCGGCATGATCATGCCGATGCCGCCGAAACGGGCGATGCGGCGATGATGCGCGCGGTCGTAGATTACGCCGACCATGAGGAAGAGCATGGCCGTGATGGTGCCGTGGTTGAACATCTGCAGCACGGCGCCCGTGACGCCGGCCTCGTTGAATACCGCCAGGCCCAAGAGTACATAGCCCATGTGCGACACCGAGCTGTACGCGACGAGCTTCTTCATATCCGTCTGCGCCAAGGCACAGAAGGCGCCGTAGATGATGTTGATGGCCCCCAAGATGGCCATGGGCAGGGCGAACCACCTGGCGGCGTCGGGGAACATGGGATAACAGATGCGTAGGATGCCGTAGGTGCCCATCTTCAAGAGCACGCCGGCGAGGATGACGGACACGGCCGTGGGCGCCTCGACATGGGCGTCGGGCAGCCACGTGTGGAAGGGGAAGATCGGCACCTTGATGGCGAAGCCGATGAAGAGCCCCAGGAAGATCACATGCCGGACATTCGGCCCGAGGAGCCAAGTGCCGTGGTTGGCCTGGTTCATCATGTGGAGCATGTTGAAGGTGTGGCCGCCGGTCGCCGGATCCTGCACGTTCATGTACAGGGCGATCATGGCCAGCAGCATCAGCACCGAGCCGGCCAGCGTGTAGAGGAAGAACTTGATGGCCGCGTACTCGCGTCGTGGACCGCCCCAGATGCCGATGAGGAAATACATCGGCAGAAGCATGACCTCCCAGAACACATAGAACAGGAAGAAGTCCAGCGCACAGAAGACGCCGAGCATCCCGGCCTCGAGCAACAGGAAGAGCGCAAAATAGCCCTTCGTGGCTTTCTCGATCCCCCAACTGGCGATGATGCAGAGGAAGGAGAGAAAGGCCGTCAGGAGCACCATGGTGACGGAGATCCCATCGACGCCCACCATGTACTCGATGTTGAAGCTTCGAATCCACGAGACCTGAGTCCAGAACTGGATGTCCGTCGTCGCCCGGTCGAAGCCCAGGATCAGCTGCACCGAGAGCCCCAGAGGAATGGCCGACGCCGCCAGCGCGATCCATCGGTGCAGATTGCGCGCACCCGACGGCGTGAATGTGAGGACCACCATCCCGATCACGGGAAAGAACGTCATCCAGGTCAGGAGGGAGCTCCCCCCTCCTTCAGCCAGTTGAAGCATCGCTTCCGCTCTCCTTCAAGTCGCCCCAGCGGTCCCTAGGCCAGCCAGACGACGCGATAGACCAAAATCAAGAGGACGAGTCCCGAGACCAACCCCAGAAAATAGCTCTGCATGCGGCCGGTTTGCAGGCCGCTGAACACACCGCCGACGGCGCGCAGGAGTTCGCCCGTGGCGTTGACGAGTCCGTCGACGAAATATCGATCGATCATCCCGGCGACCCAGGACAGAGCCACGGTGGCATAGCCCGCACCGTTGACGACGCCGTCGATGATGTACTGATCGAACAGCGCGTTCAGCTTCGCGAAGCCCAGCGTCGCGCGGACGACTACATCCCGGTTGAACTCGTCGAAGTAATACTTGTTCGACAGGACGCGATGAACGCCGGGTAGTGCCGCGAGGGCCCCTCTGCTACTGATCTTGCGCCAGTGATAGGTCATGAAACTCAGCAGGATGCCGAGGCCGGCGGCAAAAATCGACAGCCACATGGCGCGCACGTGCGCGATGTGATGAATGTCGTGAGGCTCGCCGCCCGCATTCTCTACCGCCTCGCCGTGGGCGCGAGGATCCTCATGCGACAGGGCGCCGCCGTCGGCATGGGCGGGATCTAGGTTCTGGTCGTCGCTCGCCCGCTCCTCGACGGCATGCGGATCGTCACTGGCCGCACTGGCTCCCGCCACGAAGGCAAAACTCTCGCTCGGCATCGACCCGATGACTTGCACGTGCCCCGCCTGCTGAGCCCCCGGATCGGCAACGAAGCGCTCGAACCAGCTCAGCCCCAACCAGTCGTTGCCACCCGCGACGCCGGCAAGCGTTCCGAGCACCACCAGTGGCATCACGATGGCGAAGCCGTTCTCGTGGCAGTGATCGTAGAGCTCCTGATTCTTCGGCTTACCCATGAAGGTCAGGATCACGATGCGGAACATATAGAAGGCGGTAATGCTCGCTGCCAACAGCGCCATGATGAAGGGCCAGTAGTGCGCCGGATGCTCCATGCCGAAGGCCAGGGCCGCGGCGAGCACCGCGTCCTTCGACCAGAAACCCGCGAAAGGGGGCACGCCAGAGATGGCAATGGTCGCCATCAAGAAGGTGAGGAAGGTGATCGGCATCTTGTGACGCAGCCCGCCGTAGTCCGACATCTCCTGATGATGATGCATGGCATGGATGACCGAGCCAGAGCCGAGGAAGAGGCAGGCCTTGAACATGGCGTGCGTCGTCAGATGGAACATGCCCGCCATGACGCCGCCGACGCCGACGGCCATGACCATGTAGCCCAGCTGGCTGATAGTCGAATAGGCCAGGCCCTTCTTGATGTCGGTCTGCACGATGGCGATCGTCGCCGCGAAGATCGCCGTGACACCACCCACATAGGCGATGAACAGCAGCGCGTTGGCGTCGAAGAGCGGGAACAACCGCGCGGTCATGTAGACGCCGGCCGCGACCATGGTCGCCGCGTGGATCAGCGCGCTGACGGGTGTCGGGCCCTCCATGGCGTCGGGCAACCAGACATGCAGCGGCACCTGGGCGCTCTTGCCAATGCATCCGAAGAACAGGAGGATGCCGGCCCAACTCAGAGTCGTGCCGGTGATCTGTCCCGTCGCCACCCCGTCGAACATCTCGTTGTAGTTGAAGCTGCCGATGGCCGTGAAGAAGAGCAGGATGCCGATCCAGAATCCGAAGTCACCCACGCGATTCGTCAGGAAGGCCTTCTTGTTGGCATCCGCGGCGCTGTGCTTGTGGAAGAAGAAGCCGATCAGCAGGTAGCTGGCGACACCCACGAGCTCCCAGAAGATGTAAAGGAAGAACACGCTGTTGCTCAGGACGATGCCGAGCATGGCGAAGGTGAACCACCCCAGGAAGGCGAAGTAGCGCGCGTAGCGCCGGTCGCCGGCCATATAGCCCACCGAAAACACGTGGACCAGGAAGCTCACCAGGGTCACGACTACCAGCATCACGGCTGTCATGCCGTCGACCAGCACGCCCACGTCGACCTTGAAGGTTCCTATGGTGAACCAGTTCCAGTTGGCCTCGATCTGATGCGAGGGATCGTTGATCCCCCAGAAGTGCGCGAAGATACGCAGCGACAAGAACAGGCAGACGCCCAGTGCGGTGACACCGATGAAATCGCCACGCCGCGGCAGCTTCTCGCCGAAGAAGAAGGTCAGCACATAGCTGGCCAGCGGCAGGAAAAGGATGATCAGCGCGGATTGGATGATGGGATCCATACCGCCTTCCCTAGCGCCTCAGCCGGTCGACTTGATTCACGTGGACCGTCTGGAAATTCCTGAAGACCGACAGGACGATGGCCAGGGCCACTGCTGCCTCGGCCGCGGCAATGACGATGATGAACACCGTCACGAGCTGCCCGCTCATGTCGTTGGCCACATAGCGGCTGAAGGCGACGAAGTTGAGGGCGGCGGCATTGAGGATCAATTCGACACCCATCAGAATCACGATGGCGTTACGACGACTCAGGACGATGAATAGTCCCAATGCGAGCATCGCCGCGGCGAGAACGAGGTAGTGCTGAAGGCTGATCGCTAACAACTCTAGTCCTCCTTCTTTTCGCGCGAAAGCAGCGCGGCGCCCATCATGGCGACCAGAAGCAACAGCGACGCGAACTCGAACGGGAAGAGATGGCTGGAGAGGAAGGCCTTGCCGAACTCGCGCGTCGTCGGGACGGCCTCTTGGAGCTCGACCGTCGGCCAGATCTGGCTGCGAATGACCATAAAGCTCAGGCCGAAGACCACGGCGGCCGCCACGGCAGCCGCCACGGGCTGGACGAGCTCGTCGCGCAATCCGTGCGCGTGCAATCTGTGGGTCATCATTACGCCGAAGAGGATCAGCACCAGGATGCCGCCGACATAGACGACGACCTGGGTCATGGCCAGGAAGTCGGCCCCCAGGAAGATGTACATGGCGCAGACGGAGACCAGGGCAGCCAGGAGTCCGAAGGCGCAGTGGAGGATGTTCTTGCTCAATGCGACGAGCAGCGACGACGCGACGGCCGCAGCGGCGAAGAGCATCCAGATGAGGCCGCCGATCATGCCTGCGCCCCTCCCTCGCCGCCAGAAGCGCCTGCAACCGGCGTCGCTGTGCCTGTGGCATCGGGCTCTGGCTTCTTCTCCTTGCTCGGCTTGAAGGGTACGACCGGCTCGTCGACGAATTCGTAGACGAGGCGCTCGCGCAGGTAGACCGAATGATCGTAGTCGTGGCTCATGGTGATGCAGTTCGTCGGGCAGGGCTCGGTGCAGAGCGAGCACCAGATGCACTTGTTGTAGTCGATGGCGTAGCGCGTCATCTGGCGCTCCTTGCCCTTGCCTTCCACATCGATGTAGATGCAGTCGACGGGACAGGCCTTCGCGCAGAGCAGACAGGCCGTGCAACGCGGGACGTCGTTGTGCACGAAGCCACGGAAGCGCTCGGGCATCGCCCAGCGTTCATAAGGAAATTGCTGCGTCACCGGCTTCTTGCCGAGATAGCGCCGCGTGATCCCCATCCCCTTGAAGATCGTGGAGAAGGTCTCGTAGATGTCCTTGACGAGTTTGACCATGCTGACTCCGCTTCCTTTCGACCTACGCGAGCGCCGTTCGGAGAAGGCCGTAGAGGAAGAGATTCGCCAGCGTGATGGGGATGAGGACCTTCCAACACACATGCATGAGCTGATCGACCCGCAGGCGTGGCAGCGTCCAACGCAACCACATCTGCACGAAAACGAGGAACAGTGACTTCGAGACGAAGATGAGCGGCGCTGGCACGAAACGATCGATCACGGGAATACCGGAATACCATCCGCCCAGGAACACCGTAACCGCGATGGCCGATACCACGAACACGTCTGCATACTCGCCCAGCATCATGAAAGCGAACTTCATCCCGCTGTATTCGGTGTGGTAGCCAGACACGAGTTCGGATTCGGTCTCGGGCAGATCGAATGGAACACGGTTGACTTCGGCCAGCGAGCTTATGAAGTAGATCCAAAGACTGATTTGAAAACTGACCAAACTGAGGATCCCCGCAAATCCGTGGGAACCCCAGTTCCCGAACGCATGCCAATTCACGAACCACCCGCGCTGGGCCGTGATGATCTCGCCGAGGTTCAGACTGCCGACATGCAGAACGATGGGCATGATGGCGAGGCTGAGCGGGATCTCATAGCTGATGACCTGCGCGGCACCACGCACGGCGCCGTAGAGAGCCCACTTGTTGTTGCTACCCCAGCCCGCGCTGATGATGCCCACGACGACGATGCTGCTGGTCGCGAAGATATAGAAGAGCCCGACGTCGAGTTTGGCGCCGATGAAGTTGGGCCCGAAGGGAATCACGACATAGCTCAAGAACGCGCCGGTGAAGATCAATAGGGGCGCCAGGCGCCACAGCGGTTTGTCGGCGCCGGTCGGCCAGATGTCTTCTTTGAGCAGAAACTTCACGCCATCAGCGATGGGCTGCAGCGTGCCTTGCCAGGGGCCGACTTCCATCGGACCGTAACGCGACTGGATGTAGGCGGCGACCTTACGCTCGGCCCATGAGAAGATCATCACGGCGACGGCGATCGAGAGCAGCAGGATGATGCCGACGCCGG
>Ga0326597_10008011_pt1 | contig 14302 bp, 12 predicted proteins | sample RVTome_12_FD_203789 | JGI IMG/M metagenome (GOLD analysis project Ga0326597, IMG submission 203789) | Soil microbial communities from uranium-contaminated site in the Upper Colorado River Basin, Wyoming, United States - RVT100D185 | ecosystem: Environmental > Terrestrial > Soil > Contaminated >... | reverse complement strand
CGCGAGCGGATCGGCGGCGAGGCGCGCAAGACCGGCAAGTGGCCGCCCAAGACTCAGGAGTTCATCGTCACGCAGGAGAGCAAGATCGTTCAATTGGCGCCGTTCTCGCCGCCGCTGCCGGAGAAGAAGCTGGGCGAGCTTTATGAGTTCCGCACCTATACCTATCAGCCCGGCACGATGCCGAAAGTGTTAGAACGCTTTGGCGAAGTGATACCGGCGCGCACGAAGATTTCACCGCTGGTGTTCGCCGGCCAGACAATGATCGGCCCGCTCAATCAATATATTCATGTTTGGGCCTACAAAAATGCCGAGGAACGGGAGCGGCTGCGCGCCGAGGCGAGTAAGACCGTAAAGGGGTGGCCGCCGGCGACCCGCGAATTCATGGTGATGCAGGAAAATACCATCATGACCCCCGCACCCTGCGCGCCGTTTAAATAAGGCCAGAAAAAGATTTCTCCCGCAAAGGCGCAAAGATGCAAAGGTCGGAACGAATGAAAACGTTGCTTTGTAGAATCATCTAACTTTAGGTTCCGAACTTGGCGTACTTTGCGCTCTTTGCGGTTAAATCTCTTCTGTTCTGAGCCGGCGGCTCCGTCGCGCCAGGTCATTCATGGGACTCCCTTGCCACGCTAAATTCCGCGCAATTTTTAATTTAGAAGCTCAGCGCGCCAGCGCCAGCGGGCGCGCAAGCGAGAACGCTGGAACTTGAAATTGATTTCCGGTACATCGTTGCAATGCCCCTGCTTTATAAATCGATCCTTCGTCCCCTATTGTTTCGCAAAGATCCGGAAGAAAGCCATGAGATGATCTTGCGCCTGTTGGCGCGCTTGGAATTTCTCTACGGCACTTTCGAAGATTGGTACAGAGTCGAAGACCAACGGTTAGTCGTTAAGATCGGCCCGCTGACTTTTTCAAATCCCGTCGGCCTCGCCGGCGGCTTCGACAAGAACGTGACCGCGCCGAAGATGATTTCGAGCTTCGGTTTTGGCTTCATGGAAGTGGGGGCGATCACCGCCCAGGCGCAGCCGGGCAATCCCAAGCCGAGGCTTTACCGGCTGGCGGAAGATGACGCGCTGATCAATCGGCTGGGTTTCAACAACGAAGGGGCCGCGGCGCTCGCCATCAAGCTCGACCGATTGCGCGCCCGCGGCGGGCGGCCGAAAATTCCCCTCGGCATGAACATCGGCCGGACCAAGATCGTCTCGTCTAAAGACGCGGTGGCCGATTTTCTCGCCTGTTTCGAGTTGCTCTTCTCTCATGGAGATTTTTTCACGCTCAACGTCAGCTCACCGAACACGCCGAACCTGCGCGACCTGCAGGAAAAGGGTCTCTTGCGAGAGCTGCTTTCAGCGGTGCAGGAAAAAAACCGCGAGCTTTCGGCGCGCGCCAACGTCGGCTTGAAGCCGGTATTTGTCAAAATCGCCCCCGACCTGGAGTACTCTCAGGTCGACGAGATCATCGAAGTGGTCGAACAGGTGAAACTGACGGGCATCGTCGCCACCAATGCCACCGCGTTCATGCGCGAAGGTTTGAAATCGCCCAACGGACCGGAACCTGGCGGCTTGAGCGGCCGGCCGATCACCGCCATGGTGACAAAGTTCATTTCGCATATTTATCAAGTGACTCAGGGTCAGCTGCCGATCGTCGGTGTGGGCGGGATTTTTAACGCCCAGGACGCCTACGAGAAAATTCAGGCCGGCGCCAATGCGGTGCAGCTTTACACCGGCTGGGTGTTCGAAGGGCCGGGAGCAGTGAAGCGGATCAATAAAGGCCTGCTGGGTTTACTCGAACGGGACGGGTTGAAGCATATTTCCGAAGCGGTCGGGCGCGCCGTAAGAATCTGACTAACAAAGGCCTAGCGCGGCACGGCCGCAACCGCATCTCGGAATGTTCGAGTCCGAGAAGTCTCGTAGGTTGGCTTGACTCAACCCGCGACCAGCTGTGGTGTAAGACCCTTGAGTCGTTCGTAATCCTCGGGCAGATCGATATCCAAGAACGGCAGTTCGTCTTGCCACTCGACCAAGGCGGTTTTCTTGCGATGCTTTTCCAGCAGCGCGCGTCCGCCGTGGTCACCGGTGAGTTTTAACAATTCAGGGAAAAGCTCGCGGCGAAACAACACCGGGTTGCGCGCTTCGCCGTTGAATTTTGGCGCGACGATCAAGTCCGAGCTGTCGTCAAACTTTTCGATCAGAGAGTTAATCAGCTGCTTGGAGACCAACGGCTGATCGCCAACCAAGAACATCACACCATCGCTCTCCGGATTGGCCGCCCACAGGCCGGCGATCACCGATGTGCTCTGGCCGCGATCGGCGGCGTAGTTGAGCAGCCAAAACAAGCGTTCGTCGGTTAGGTTGATTTGTCGGCGCACCGGGCCGAAGTCCCGCGCGACGCAAATAATCTCATCGAGGTCGGACGCCAGCGCGCTTTCCAAGACCCATTGCAGCACCGGCTTACCGCTGAGCGGCAAGAAGAGTTTTTGCTCGCCCATTCTTTCGGCCCGCCCGGCAGCCAGTATTACCGCGGAGATCATCGGAAGTCGTTACCTAAGTTGTCTTAGTGGAGCAATACTTCTCTGACCGGGTCCTCACTTGTGTAACTGGTTATCAGCACTCGATCGGCGCCGCAGGCGAGCAACTTTTTGCCGAGGGCGGCGGCCTGAACCAGATCTTCCGCAGCATCGACTTGATTGATCACGGCAACTTTTCGGCTTGCCGGCGGAATATCTTTCCAACAGCCCGCCGGATGCTTGACCAGTTGAACGATGATATCTTCGGTGATCAATGCTCCGGCGGCGCACGAGAGCAAAGCCATCGCGCGCTCGGCGCGATGCACCCAAGCGCCGTCGAGCGGTTTTTTTAACACGTCCATCGCCATGAGCCAAATCGTCGACTGGCAGCTCGCCGGAATCACAGGCTCGCCGTCGCCTGGGACTTTGAACAAACGCGACGCCGCGCCATCGGCTTCGACCAAGATCGCGTCAAATTGTTTGCCATCGTTTAGCCGATCGAGCCAGGGCGCAGGCAAGCCCAATAGTTTACCATCCGCGCTCACCCGCGTGCCGGCGCCGATCACCACCGGCGCGCCGATCGCCGCGCAAGCTTCGCTCAGCGCCGCGACGTCCTCAACGAGGAACAAACGATCGACGTGCGGTTTGCTCGGCTTGAAAATTTTTGTCGTGGTTGTCACCAAGACCTTGTGGCCCGTCTCACGCAACTCCTTGGCCAAACGAAACAGGGTGGTTGTCTTACCGCCCGCACCGATCAGCGCCGCCATTTCTCCACGGCGAAAGTCGAGGGCCTGCGAAAGCTGCATGGCCCTCTCCCCTAACTCTTCCGCCATCGAGATGCAAGCAATAATTCGTAAAAAATGGCGGCGGCGCCCGTCCGATCCGACGCCCTTGCTTGAAAGGGTCCCGGCTTTTGGTTAACGTCCAGTGCATGTCGCGGACCTTTAGCATCGAAGTGGCGAAGGATTATTTCAATTTTGCATCGGCGCATTTTCTGATTTTCGCCAACGGCAAGCGGGAACCCTTGCATGGCCACAACTATCAAGTGTCGGTGCAGTTGGAGGGGGAACTGGACCGTGCCGGAGTGGTGCTCGACTTCATAACTTTAAAGCCGATGGTGAAGCGGATTTGCGACTCGTTGGATCATCGCACGTTGATTCAAACCGAGAGCCCGGCTCTTGAGGTGCGGCGCCGCGCTAGAGAGATCGAAGTGCGTTACCGGCAGCAAAAATTTATCCTACCGAAGCAGGATGTCTTGCTCCTGCCCCTCGCCAACACCAGCACGGAGTTGCTGGCGGAACATGTCGCCAAGCGGATTCGCCGCCAGGTCCAGCAAAACTTCCGCGGCACCAAGATTCGTCACATGGAGGTTGGTGTCGAAGAGGCGCGCGGCCAGCGCGGCATCTTCCGCGGCGAGTTTTAGCGGCGCGCGGAACAGTCACAACGGAGATTCGGAAGATCTCCCGCAAAGGCGCCAAGGTAAGAAAAACAAGATTTCGCAGGGTGCGCTTCGCGCACCAGCGCGACTCAGAATGTTTCTCGCCAAGCACGCCCTGAGCTGAGTCAAAGAGGCCCTAAGACGCAAAGGTTTTAAAAAATAAATTCTTTTCCGAACCTAGCGTCTTTGCGCCTTGGCGGGATAATTATCCGAAAGTACAACTCCAAACACGAAACTCTCCTGCTCAACCCTGTTTCAACACCCAGCGCGCGACCTCGTCGTGGCGGGCGAACCAGACGTCCGGAAAACCTTTCATGTAGCGCAGTAGCTCGTGCAGCATCGCCGACATCAGCGGCCGGCCGCCAAAGTGGCAGTGCACGGTTAAATTAATCAACGACGGCGTTTCATGCTGGTAGAGATAATCAAAGGTGTCTTTGTAGACGTTGTAAAAATCGCGCGGGCTGGAGCGCAGCGTACGATTGTCGGTGAAATCGCTGTGAGCGATGGCCACCAACTTGCCGTTAGTTGTCTCGAAGGCATAGGGCAGGTCGGTGTCGTTATAGTCGCCATGCCAGAGGAACCCAGCCGCGGCGAGCAAAGCCGCGGTGTGAACTGTCGGCGCGGCGACGGGACTAAACCAACCGACGGGGGCAATTCCCACGGCGTTTTCGATAATTCGCTTGCAGCGCTGAATGACTTCCGTCTCTTCGTCCAAAGTCAGGTACGGCAGGACGAGATCTTGGGTATACGAGTGGCCGGCCATTTCATGGCCTCGGCCGTGCAGCTGCCTGACTGCTTCCGGAAATACTTCGGCGGCTTTGCCGTTTAAACACACCGTTGCCTGGATACCGGTGTCGTCGAGGATGCGCAAAAATCGCCAGATGCCGGTTTTGCCACCGTACTGCGACCAGGAGATGCCGAGCAAATCCGGCGTGCCGGGCTTTAGCGCGGTGGTCATCGGCGAGTAGGGGGGCGCTTTGCCTTCCGACCAAACCTCGAACATGATCGTCACCATCACGGTGAGTTTCTTATCGTTGGGCCATTTAGAGATTGTCTGCGCCATAAGCTTGTTGCGAAAAAAGATGGGGCAGCTTAGCCGGCAAAGCCACGGTGCCAAAGCTCGGTGACTCGAGCGAGATCGGCGGGCGGAATATCGACGTCTCCTGCAGAGGCGTTTTCGCGCATTTGCTGCGCGTTGCGCGCGCCGGGTATCGTAATGCCAACCGCCGGGTGGGCGACGCAAAAAGCCAGCGCCGCTTGCACGAAGTTCTTCACGTCGCCGTGAATTAAGAAACGTAGTTGATCGGCTTTGGCTAATTCTTGCCTGAACGGTTCGCCTTTGAAGCTGCGAGCGCGGACATCTTCGCCTTGAAAGCGCTGTTCGTCCGCCACCGTCAGCTTCCCGGTTAGGATTCCCCGCTTAAGCGGTATCCGCGCGATGATACCAACGTCGGCCTGCTGGGCCAATGGAAAGATTTTCTCGGCCGGTTCCTGCGCAAGCAGATTATATTCTATCTGAATTGTTTCCGAGCGGCCGTCTTTGATCGCGGCGATGCCTTCTTCCATGGAATTGATCGACACGCCATAGTGGCGAATTTTGCCCGCCTGCTTAGCCCGTTCGAGGACTTCCCAGACTTGACCTTTTTCGATGACGTCGACGGTTGGATTGTGCAACTGATAGAGATCGATGTACTCGGTTTGGAGCCGCTGCAAGCTCTCTTCCATCACCCGGCTGATATAATCGGGATCAAATATGCGTTTGCCGCGGTTCGGCCCGGTCATAACATTGCCGCCTTTGGTGGCAATGATGACTTTGTCGCGCTTGCCCTTGATCGCGTTGCCGAGCAGGGTTTCCGCGTAACCGGCGCCGTAGGCGTCAGAGGTGTCGATGAAGTTGACCCCCAACTCAAGGGCAGTGTCGATGGCGCTAAGCGACTCGGAGTCCTTCATCGGCCCGAAATGGCCGGCGTGGACCATGGTTCCCAAGCCGATGACGCTCACCTGCAATCCGGTTTTGCCAAGCGTACGATATTTCATGCGGACCACCATAGGACAGCTCCGGCTGCTATCGCAAGGGGGGGCATCGGCGGGGAACTTTTTCGGTCGGAAAATCGTTGGAGTTATGGAAAGGCACAGAGTTGGACACTACCTACGCGCTCTATTACAATGGCCCGGCCGTGAGCCGAAGCAACCCGCGCCAAGAAGGACGGGAACGATTCTCCTCGGAGATCATGATTTATCTGGATCATCTCTACCGGGTGGCGTTTCACTTGGTCCGCAACGATGACGACGCGCAAGACTGCGTCCAGGAAACCTGTGTCCGCGCGCTCGGTGCCTACAGTCAGTTTACCCCTGGGAGCAATCTGAAAGCGTGGCTGACTCGTATTCTTTACAATTTCTTTTTTGATTCTTATACGCGCAACAAGCGGCTGGTGGCCGCCGAGGATCTAACCGAGGGCTCCGAAGCGGCAAAAAATTATTGGGAAACCGTGACGGCGGATAATCCCGGGCCTGAGAAACAATTTCTCCAGCAGGAGCTCGGCGCCAGGATTGCCACGGGATTGAGAAAGATTCCGGAAGAGTTTCGCGCCCCGATCGTGTTGGTCGACATGGGCGATTTTTCTTACGCCGAAGCGGCGGAGATTCTTTCCTGTCCGGTCGGTACGGTGCGCTCGCGCTTGTCGCGCGGCCGTAGGCTGTTGCAAAGACAATTGGGCGGCTATGTGGGCAAAACCGGGACGGACCGATAAGCCATGCGCTGCGACGAAGCCCAAGAATTGATCACGGCACGGGTCGATAACGAACTCGGAGTCGATGAACGAGCCAACATCGACGCTCATTTGAAGAGCTGTGCCGAATGTACCCGGAGCTTCGAGCAGGAAAGCCTTCTGAAGCGGAGAATCCGCTTGAGCGCGCAACAAATTAGCGCGCCGGTGGCGCTGCGCCGGGTTGTCGAGGAAAAAACCGCGGCAAGCGCGGCGGCTGCCAAACGGCGTAGCTTTTTCGCAGGCTTCGCCTTGCCTCGTTGGCCGCGCGTCCTTGGCGCGGCGGCAAAACCGGCGAAAAGAGTTTGGCGCGATTTTCTTCTAAGTAAACTCCGCTTCTTGAAGAAACCACAACTAGATGAGGTTTCCAAAGAGGGAGAACCGCCCCTCCGGTCCCCAACGGGGTTCGCTCCCCGTTCGGGAAATCAATGGATTAGTGAGGCCTCTCTTCCTGCATGGCGGCGCGCGCTTGTTGCGACGATCATCCTCGTGATCGGGATCTCCGTGTTTTACACTGATTGGCGCACCCAGAAAGAAGAAAACTTCGCCCTGTCGGCCTTTGCCGTACACTCATCCATTCTCAGCGGCAAGACGACGCTGCTACGCGCCGTCAATCTGGCGGCCATGAGAAACGAGATGGCGCACGCCGTGGGCAACCGCTTTAGGCCGGTGGTTCTAGATCTATCGATGATGAATTTTCATCCCATTGCCGGGTTCGTCCAGAACATCGGCGGGCGCGACCTGCTGGTCACGGTGTATCATGGCGACGGCTCGCCCATCACCTGCTTTACTTTTCTTGGCAGCGACGCCGACGCGCTGGCAGGCGCCGAACGGTTTTTCGACGCCGAGATGAAAGTCGCTTTTTACTCTTTCTCGCGCGGTGATGTGAACGGTGTGCTGCACCAAGAAGGCGAGGTAATGTGCCTGCTGGTATCAAAAATGGCGCCAGCCCAACTCCTGGCGCTGCTGCGCGGAAAATCGGCGCACGCCTGACTGGATGGCTTTGGAATATCGGAGTCTTGGCATGATGGAGTGATGGTTCGAATCCCGATCCCCCCAACACTGCAAAACTCCAGCGCGTCACCAATCCAATCTTTTCCGTGCGTTGACAACCCAGGGTTAATTCCTTACTCTTCCCTTGCCTACCTACCCGGTCCTGAGCGGGCGTAATTCAGTGGTAGAATGCCAGCTTCCCAAGCTGGACGTCGCCGGTTCGACCCCGGTCGCCCGCTCCAATTTTCTCAAGTTAAATAAAAAGTTTGCAAATCGTTAATTTTGGGCAATTTTGCGTAAAACTATAAAAGGATTAAAGGCGTCGGGAGTCTTTTCACTTTCCTTTTTCTAAATCCTGAGCCGATTCCAAATCCAGCCTTCCTTCGCAGCCAGTGCTGGGTCGTCCGGCGGATGGGCATAACCACGAAGGAAATCCGCTCCGGCCAAGACACATACTGTTGCGTCTAAGGCGTCAGCGTCCCTAAGCAAGCTATCGGTTGGACAGTGAACAGCAAGCAGTTTCTGCAAGTGGTCGAGGATCGCTTTGCGCGCAGATTCTGCCTCAGCCTCTTTGTAGGCGCGAGCGGGAATGTCATAGGCTGCGAGAGTGGCTGCAGGATATACCTCTATGGCCGCAAGCGCAGTGACCTGACGATCCCACGCGAGCGAAATTTGTGTCGATAAACGCTCCGCTAACTCGTTCATAAGTTTCGGAGCTCTTTGCGCCGTCCTTGCAATTCGATCAGCACCGACGTCAAGAGACTGACGGTCCAACATTTCTTTAAACGGAGGTGTCCGTCCGCCGTCGAAACAATGCGTTTGCCTCTATCGCAATGTGGTCGCCTGCCGCATGCCTTGCTAAAAAGTCCCCAAGCGCAACAGGCCAACCAATTGGCGCGTCTAAGGCTAAGAGTGTAGGTTCTCCGCGCACATATGATTTCGCCAAGTAGTCCAGAACCGAGCCAGGTCGATTTCCAACGAATACGTCTAAAAATTCAAGGTGACTGGACGTAAGCCGGCCAAGCGCCACGCCTACATTCTTGTCTTGGGTCGCACAATCGATGCCGATAATATTGATCGTCACCTGAGTACCGAAGGTCCCCGCGGCTCGTCATCGAGATTCACGTCAAGAAATGACTCCCGACCCCTTTTCCGCTCCAAGTCGTCTTTTCCTGAAGAATCGCCCAAGAACTAGCAACCCCGATCCAAGCGTTAAAAGAGTGGACGGTTCAGGTATCGACTTCGGAAACTCTTGAGTTAGATTCCCGATATGCCCGACCACCTGCCTAGTCAGATTTGCATCAGAGAATTTAGAGCCGCTGTTAGGGTAGGGACCAAAAACCGCGACATCGTCAACATAAACATCGAATTGTCCAAAACTACCGCCGGGCCCGCCGCTATAGAGGAGAGTATGGAGAGATGGAGATGGGGTCAAGTCCGCCGTTAGCTAATACGCAAGCGTAAGTGGAGTAGGGTCGGGCAGCGTAGCGTCTCGACGCGGGGAATACAACAACTTCACCACAGCGGATCGGTGCCCTCGACTCATTCTGAATCAACGGCGAAGAACTGAGAGATTCGAATTGGTCACGACCTGTTTGAGTTGGCCGTGGGCAATGGGCTCGCGGCGGCTTAGAAGCTCCGGGCTAATGAAGCGTAATGCTGCCGAATCCCGAGACGACGGCTAGTAGTCGCTTGATTTCTTCCAGGGAAGCGGCTGGATCTGGGAATAAGTCTAGCCACTATAGGGTTCGTCAGCGATCCCGCCACTCCCTTCAAAATTCCTCCGAAAACTTATCTATCTCCAAGTGCCACTTTTTCGGCTTCTTGGCCAAAATAGCGAACAGTTGCCAAAGTGATCTCATCGCCAAGAGTTTATCTCCAATCGGGTCTGTCGGGTTCTCCAGATCTGTCGGAACGTTTTTTTTAATTGGTAGAGCCGTGTGGAGTCTTAGCTTACTCGCCAGGATTAAGACTTGCTTAAGGCGGTTCCTCGTATTCACTCAATAGGTTAGCGATGAAGTATTGACTTATCCAAGTCGCGCCATATGGTAAGAGCGCTGACAGCGCGAACGATTACCTTGACCCCATTTAGTTGCAGGCAATGGGAGAGCAAGACTCGTAGGAGTCGTCAAGCAAGCCGCCGCTCAGATTGTGCTCGAGTTCGGCAACGTAGGTCTTGGCGAGAGTGGGTTGCGCTGGGCGGTCCGTAGCCGCTCCCGTGGTGAGGGCAAACACTTGAGATGAGGATCCATCGATGATTGCGAATCAAACCGCCGCACAAAGACTTGCCGGTTTTATCTGTGATTTGGATTACCGGCAGATTCCGATCGATGCCGTTGCGCGCTGCCGAGACCTTCTCTTGGACCAACTGGGCTGTCAATTAATCGGCGCCATCGTCGAGTGGAATCAGCCGGTCTATCGATATATCAGGGACGTCAAGGGCGCCGGTCCGGCTCGCATCATCAAACATGGCGATCGGGTGCCGCTCGACGATGCCGTGCTGGTCAACGGGACTTTCGCTCAGGGGTGTGAATTGGATGACTACTATGATCAGGGCGGCGGTCATCCGGGAGCCGCGTCGGTGCCGGTCATTCTTGCCTTGGCGCAAAAACAACGGGTAAGCGGACAAGACTTGATCACGGCCATGGTTGCCGCCTACGAAGTGGGTTGGCGGGTGGGTCGCGCACTACTGCCGGAGTTGATGCATCGCGGCTATCACGCCCAGAGCGTGGTAGGGGTTTTTATCGCCGTCGCTGCCGCCGGTAAAATTCTGCGACTCAATCCTGAACAGATGACCCACGCTCTGGCCATCGCCGGCAGCCACTCCAGCGGTACCATGGAGTTCGACCAAAGCGGCGGCGAAGTAAAGCGGCTGCATAACGGCATGGCCTGCTCTGGCGGGCTTCGTTCTGCGCGGCTCGCCCAGCTCGGGCTTACCGGGCCGCCGACCATTTTCGAAGGTGAGCGCGGCATTCTCAAAGTCATGTCCGACGGAGGCAACGTCGAGGCCATTGTCAAAGATCTCGTAGCTGGAAGCGGCAACTTGGCCCTCTATCATGGGGCCATGAAGAGGTTCCCGGTCAATGCCAGTCAGCACTCGCCCATTGAACTGCTCGATAACCTGATCACGACCAATCCGATTAAGCCCGAGCAAGTCGTTAGAATTAAAGCGGGCGTCCATGAAGGCGTCCTGCTGCATGGCGGCACGATCTATCAGCCCAAGGAAGTTGTCGAAGCGCAGTTCAGTCTGCGCTTTTCGCTGGCGTTGCGCCTATGCCACGGCAACAACGACTTGCAGCATTATCTAAATCCCGCCATGTGGAATAGTGCGGCTCTGTTGGACATCGGCAGAAAAATTGAACTGCTCGCCGATCCGAACGCAGTCGGCGCCAGGCGCTTTGCCTGCCAAATGACGATTGAGCTAAGCGATGGGCGCGAGATCAGCGGTTCCCTGGCGGCGCCCAAGGGCAACTATCACAACCCATTATCAGCCGCTGAGCTTGGCGAGAAGTTTCTTCGACTCGGGGCCGATGCGCTGCCGCAAGAACAACTCGAAAAAATCATTCATCGAGTCGCAAAGATTGACACGCAAGAGGACCTGGCGCCGTTGGTCGAGCTGTTGAGTGTGTCTGCAGTGGCTTGAATTTAAAGATTCCCTGCAGTGCTCGGAAAGTCTCTAATTGAAGCGGGCGAACGACGAGGAGGTGTAAAGCTTTATGGCCGGGAAGGTTTATGACGTGATCGTGGTCGGCGCGGGCAATGCCGGCTTGACTACGGCGCTGGCGGCGCGCCAAGCGGAAACCCATGTGCTGCTCTTGGACAAATGTCCTAAAACAGTGCGCGGAGGGAATACCCGATATTCAGGCGGCGGGTTTCGCTTCACTTACCAGAGTCTCGATGACATGCGTTCCATGCTACCGGACCTCACGGACGAAGACGCCTCGAAAATGGAGGTAGGCACCTATTCGAGCTCGGCTTTTTTTGAAGACGTCATGCAGGTGACCGAGTATGCTGCCGATAAGAAACTTACCAACATTCTGGTCGACCAATCCTATGCAACGGCGCGCTGGCTGACCGAGATGAACGTCCGGTGGATTCTTTCGACGAGCACTCACGCGGTCAAAATCGGCCAGAAACTCAAATTTCCATCCGGACGGGTCATTTCGGTGAACGATGGCGGCCTCGGTCTGGTGGAGATGCTATTTCCGAGCGCCGAGAACAAAGGCGTCGAGATCCTCTATGAGGCGAAAGCCAATGGTTTGATTATTGATAAGAAGGGCAAAATCGCCGGCGTCCGGGTTCAAACAAGAGAAGGATGGGTCGATTTTAAGGGCCGCGCGGTCGTCTTGGCCGCCGGTGGGTTCGAAGCCAATCCGGAAATGCGCGCGCGTTATCTCGGCACGGGATGGGATTTGGTGAAGGTTAGGGGATCGCGCTACAACACCGGCGAGGTCCTCAACTTTGCGTTGGGGCTCGGCGCGCAGCCGATCGGTCACTGGAGCGGCTGCCATGCGGTGTTGGTCGACGCCCAAGCACCCGACGTCGAGTGTGCCTATGAGCACCGCTACTCCTATCCGTATGGAATTATGGTCGACATCAACGGCAAGAGATTCGTCGATGAAGGCGAGGACTTTTTCAGCTACACCTATGCGAAGTGCGGCCGGCAAGTGCTCAGTTTGCCCTGGCGGACTGCGTATCAAATCTTCGACAGCAAGACTCGCCCGCTGCTGCGCTCGGAATATAACCGCGGCTCTCAGGTGTCTGCCGACAGCATTGAGGCAGTGGCCAAGAAGTTGCCCGGGCTGGATTGGGAGAATGTCGTCACCACCGTAAACGAGTTCAATAACGCGGTGAACGATTCGCCCTTCGATCCATCGAAACACGACGGCAAATGCGCCGCCGGCCTAACCCCGGTGAAGTCGAACTGGGCGCAGCGCTTGGACACGCCGCCTTATTATGCCTTCCCGGTAACTTGCGGCATAACGTTTACCTTTGGCGGTGTCGGCATCACCGAAAAGGGCGAAGTCAACGACACCAGCGGCAACTTGATCAGCGGACTTTTCGCCGCGGGTGAAATTACCGGCGGATCGTTTTTTAATAATTACCCCGGCGGCTCTGGCTTGATGAAGGGGGCGGTTTTCGGCCGACTGGCGGGTGCGAGTGCGGCTGCCTTCGCGAAATCTAAACGCGCCTAGGGGCAATTCACGGAAAGGGTGTAGCCATCGCTGAAAGTTTGCGCGGCTCGTGCAAATTTTCAGGAACGAGAATTCTCGCATTCGGAAATTCCTCCCGCCAAGGCGCTAAGTTCCGAGGAAAATGATAAATATTTTTACGAATTATTTGCACCATTTTGTTCGACCTTTTTAGTCTAGGCGTCCCTTCGTCACGGCTCAGGGCATGCTTTGCGGGAGATCTTCCGAGGTTCGGTTGCGGCATGGTCGCGCTCGTTCCTTCGTGGTGAAAACACCTTCACAGAAAACTCGGAAGAACCAAATATAAAGGAGATCTCACAATGACAACCGGTATTACCGAAATGCTAGCGGCCCACGCTGCCAAGGTACGCTACGAAGATATACCCCCAGACGCGATCGACAAGGCGAAGGATTGTATTCTGGACCAGATCGGTGTTGAGCTGATCGGCTCGACCCTGGAATGGAACAAGATTGCTTATCGCTATGTCGCCGATATGGGCGGGCGCGGGGAAAGCACTATCGTCAACTACGGCACCAAAGTGCCAGCGTTGGATGCCGCCTTCGTCAACGCAACCTTCGGTCAAGGTTGCGAACTCGACGATGTTGGCTTTGCTGCCGGGGGCCACCTTGGCGCCGCCACAGTACCGGTGGCCCTCGCGCTTTCTGAAATACAACAATGCACCGGCAAGGATTTCCTGGCCGCGGTGGTCGTCGGATGCGACGTGATGTACCGCTTGCTCAAGGCGGTTCGGCCGTCAGCCGGCAAGCGAGGATTTCATAGTCACGGTATCGGGGCGCCTTTCGGCGCCATGACGACGGCGGCACGGCTGCTGCACTTAAGCGATGGACAAATACTTCATGGTTTCGGCATCGCCGGCATGCATTCGAGCGGCACCATGGAATACGATCAGACCGGCGGCGAGGTTAAACGGGTGATTGCCGGAGTCGCCGCGCGCAGCGGCATTCAATCGGCCATGCTCGCCCAACGCGGACTGACGGGTCCTCCGACCATCATCGAAGGCAAGCGGGGATTCCTAAAGGTCTTTGCCGATCAGGTGGAGCCAGAGGAAATTACCCGGGATCTTGGCACTGATTTCAAGATCATGCGAATTTGGTTCAAGCTCTATCCTTGTGTTGCCACCGTGCAGGGGGTCATCTACACGCTCACCAAGATGATTGAAGAACATCGCTTCGGGCCGGACGATATCGAGGAGATATGCGTCGGCATTTCTGAAACATCGCTTACCCATGGCGGCGCGATTTACGAACCGCATGATACGGCGAGCGCGCAATTCAGTTTGCCGTTCTCGCTGGCGATTCGCTTGTTGAGAAATGACAACGACCTGAGCTTTTACATGGACGAGAAACTGTGGACCGATCCAAAGGTTCTAGCTCTGGCCAAAAAAGT
>Ga0326597_10008010_pt1 | contig 14305 bp, 15 predicted proteins | sample RVTome_12_FD_203789 | JGI IMG/M metagenome (GOLD analysis project Ga0326597, IMG submission 203789) | Soil microbial communities from uranium-contaminated site in the Upper Colorado River Basin, Wyoming, United States - RVT100D185 | ecosystem: Environmental > Terrestrial > Soil > Contaminated >... | reverse complement strand
AAAAAAACAGTGCACGATTGAGCAGTTTGAGCTCAGCCGTAACGGCGGCAGCTCATCCTTAGGACATGAGCAACAGCCGTGTCGATCTCCCGTTCGTTGTTGAAACCTTGATTCGCCTGTCGCGTTAGATTGCGAACGGTTCCTCTCGTCTGCGGGTCGCAGGTACGGCGGGCGCAGCTGGACGTCCGCCGCCCCAGATGGACTACCAGTGCGCGTGCCAGACGCGGACTCTCGGCGAGGAACGGCCTGCCGTCAATCAGAACATCGGCGCCATCTGCCGCGGCCTCAGCTCTTCTTAGGCTTGGCCTTGGCCTTGACCTTGGCCTTGGCCTTGGCCTTCACCTGAGTCTTGGCCTCAGTTGTCGTTTCTCCAGCGGCCTTTTTGCGCGCGGTCTTTCTCTTCCTTTGGGGCGCCGGGTCGTTAGTGGCCTGCAGAGCGACCAGCCGCGTGGAAAACACACGGCGGCCGTGCTCGTCGAATTCGATGACGGTGTGATGCTCGTTGACTTCTACGAGTGTGCCCGTGCCGTAGGTGGGCTGCACGACGCGGTCGCCCTTCGTCCACGATTTCATCTGTCCAGCCTATCCACTTACCAACGCGGCTCGCGTCGTCCGCCGCGGCCTCCGCCGTAGCCGCCGCCGCCGCCGAACCCGCCACCCTCCGGTTTGGGTTTCGCCTCGTTCACGGTGAGAGGACGCCCACCCATTTCATGCTGGTTGAACTGGGAGACCGCCTTCTCGGCTTCCTCATCGCTCGCCATTTCGACGAACGCAAAGCCCCTGGCCCGCCCAGTCGCCGCATCCCGCATCACCCGAACCGATTCAACGGTGCCGGCCTGACCGAACAATTCTTCCAACTCCGCTTCACCAGCACTGTACGGAAGATTCCCGACATAGAGCCTTCGACCCATTACGATCTCCTCGCTGCGCGCGCCCCTTCCTGGGAGGCACGCCGTTGACGCGGTGGTTGCTCGTCGGCTCAGCGAGGCTGCAAAAGGGAGCGAGTCACGAAATGGGGCTCGATCGACTCTCGGCGCGGGCAAAGCTCAGCTTTCCACCAGGGGCGCGTAGTCTATCAATCGAGGAGGAGCCAATCAAGGGCCATCAAGAATTCCCGCGAGCCTCGGGCCTAAAGCAGGTATGGAATAATCCAGGAATGCGCGCCAGGCTTGGCTCCGAGCGACTCTTGGACTCCGCCGCCCTTGCCGGCCGACGGGTGGGACTCGTGTGCAATCCTGCCTCGATCGACGGGAACTTGATTCATATCGCCGACCGCATCACGACGCACCAAACGGCCCGACTGACTGCGATTTTTGGGCCCCAGCACGGCATTCACTCTGATGCCCAGGAAAACATGATCGAAACGGCGCATGGGGAAGACGCCACGCGCGCCGTGCCGGTGTATTCGCTCTATAGCGAGACCCGCGAACCGACGGCCGAGATGCTCCGCCACGTAGACGTGCTCGTCATCGACCTGCAAGACGTCGGCACCCGCATTTATACCTATGTCTACACCATGGCGAACTGCCTGGTCGCTGCGCAGCGCCACGGCATCGACGTTGTGGTCTGCGATCGACCGAATCCCATTGGTGGAATAGACGTAGAGGGCCCCATGCTCGTCGAAGGCTTTCAGTCGTTCGTGGGCCAGTACCCGATCCCGATGCGACACGGAATGACGATTGGGGAACTGGCTCGGTTGTTCAACGAGCACTTTTCGATCGGTGCGTCGCTCGAAGTCGTCGACATGGCCGGTTGGCAACGCTCGATGTACTACGACCAGACAGGACTGCCCTGGGTCATGCCTTCACCAAACCTTCCGACGCTGGATACGGCCATCGTCTACCCGGGAGCAGTGCTACTGGAGGGCACCAATCTCTCGGAGGGACGCGGAACGACCAGGCCCTTCGAGCTCGTCGGGGCACCTGGCGTCGATGCACGGCGTCTCGCGGACAAGCTCAACTGCGCCGGCCTGCCAGGGGTGTTCTTTCGGCCGACCGTCTTTGAACCGACGTTTCACAAGCACGCCCGCCAGAGCTGCGGAGGCTGCCAAGTACACGTGCTCGACCGAGCGGCATTCAGGCCAGTCATGGTGGGGGCGGCTCTGATCGATGGTCTCCGACGAGCTGATCCAGGGCACTTTCGCTGGCGTGCCCCGCCGTACGAGTACGAGCACGAGAAGATGCCGATTGACATCCTGGCTGGGTCATCCGAGCTCCGCGAACAAATCGAGGCCGGCATGAGCCCGACAGCGATCGCAAGCTCATGGGAAGCGGCCGTTTCTCGCTTCGCAGAGGTACGAGCCAAGTTCCTCAGGTACCGGTAGTCCCGCCTGCACTCTACCGGGCGCGCCGATCGCGGCGATCATGCCGGTGGCGTGCGTGGCTTTCGAGCCAGTGTTCCGCGTCTCGCCACCAAAGCGCGAGTCTGTAGCGATTGTCGCAACGGTGTAGCGGCTCGTCCGCACTCGCAGGGTGGCGGCTCCGGTCACGGTCGCCAGCCCGGAAAGACAGTGCCCCGGCACCGTCGGTGCCTGTCATGGCGCGCCCGGCCAGGATTGGCCGTCCGCGGAGGTGGCCTCCGCGTTGGACTTTCACGCGATCGCGAGCGGGCTGGGACCTATCGCCCGTCGCCGCCACCCTGCGAGCGCGGGCAACCACCTCACGCCGGAACGCGACCACTTCACCGGTATGGAAACTGCGCTAGTCGCGCGTCTTGGCGATACCGGGCGTTTCGGCCTCTTGGGCGGTCGGCTCCAGGTGATGCTCGACGAGATGGCCGCGAAGGAGCGCGAAGGCATCGGCGGGCGAATCTGCGTAGCTCAGTAGATCCAAGTCCTGATCGGCGATGGCGCCCCAATCCGCGAACGGCTGGAAATTGATGACCTGATCCCAGTACTCGCGGCCGTACAACAGAACCATGATCCGCTTCGACAGTTTGTCCGTCTGCGCCAGCGTCAGAATCTCGAAGAGCTCGTCGCACGTTCCGAAGCCGCCTGGGAAGATCACCAGCGCCTTAGCGAGATAGGCGAACCAGAACTTGCGCATGAAGAAGTAATGGAACTCGAAGTGCAAACCGTCGGTAATGTACGGGTTGGCTCCTTGTTCGTACGGTAGCCTGATGTTCAGGCCGACGGTCTTGCCTCCCGCCTCGCGAGCACCTCGGTTGGCGGCCTCCATGATTCCGGGGCCGCCGCCGGAGGTGACCACGAACCGCTGATTGTCCGACTGGACCGATCGGCTCCAGCCGGTCAGAAGTCGGGCAAGCTCACGTGCCTCCTCGTAGTAACGGGCCCATTCGACGGCCTTGCGCGATTCGCGGAGCTCCTTCTCGTACTCTTCGTCCGCGTTTTGGACGCCCCGGGCCCGCAGGGTGTGTAGGGCACGTTCCGCGCGCTCCCGGCTGTTCACCCGAGACGAGCCAAAGAAGACCACCGTGTCCTGTATGCGCTGTTCCTTGAAACGGTGTAAAGGCTCGAGATACTCGGCCAGGATGCGCACGGCGCGGGCGTCAGGGCTGTCGAGGAACTCCTTGCGCAGGTAGGCAACCGGCTGTTGAGACATTACGTGCACTTTATCAGAATGCTATGATCGACTTTCGGTCCAAGGAGCCATCGCGCATGAAGGGTACCCCGCGTCCGTCTCGCGTCGCACCGTCCTTCGTGGCGATCATCGCGTCGGCCCTCACGCTCAGCGTTGTGGCGCAGCAGCCGGATCCCGTCCCAGTGCTCCACGCCAACACTCCTCGCCGTCTCTTGATCCGGAACGCCATGGTCATCTACGGCAGCGTGAAGCCGGCGTATGGCCCGGTCGATATCCTTGTCGAAGGCGGGTTGATCTCGTATGTCGGCCCGGCAGACCGGAGCAGGGGCGCCGCCGACGCCATCATCGAGGCCGACGGCAAGTATGTGATGCCAGGGATCGTCAACACCCACATGCACTGGCACGAAGAGCGTCAGCCTGGCTTTCCGCAGCCCATCCAATACGAGCGCAACCTCTATCTGGCCGCCGGCGTGACGACGGCACGGGAGGTGGGCGGAGACTTCGACAAGTCAAAGCGTTGGCAGGCGCAGGCGGCAGCTCATGAGATCATCTCGCCCCGGATCCTCGTCTATCCCGTGGTGGACAAAGGACGCACCGGGACGCCGGCCGAGATACGCGCGTGGATCGGCACCATGAACGAACGCGGCGCGGACGGCCTCAAACTCATTGGTCTGGATCGTGATCAGCTCGAGGCCGCACTCGACCAAGCCAAGCAACTCGGACTCCCGACGACGGCGCACATCGCGGTCGAGGAAACGACGGCGAAGGACTACATCGAACTGGGCGTCAACGCCATCGAGCACTTCTACGGCGTGGCCGACGCGGCGCTCGACGGGATCCAGGACTTCCCGTCCAACATGAACTACAACGACGAGATTCACCGATTCGGCCGCGCTGGTGAGCTGTACGCCCAGGTGAACCCGGAGAAGCTGAGCCAGGTGATCGACAGCATGGTGGAGCACGGCGTCGGCTGGAGCCCGACCTTCTCCATCTACGAAGCCAGCCGGGATCTCAGCCGGGCGCAGACTCAGCCCTGGTTTGCCGACTACCTGCACCCGTCGATGGAAGCGTTCTTTCGGCCGTCGCTCAACAACCACGGATCCTTCTTCCTCGGGTGGACGAGCACGCAGGAAGCCGCGTGGAAGCGGCAGTTCAGGATCTGGATGGACGCCGTCCGCGAGTTCGGTCTCAAGGGCGGGCTCATCACCACGGGAGACGACGCCGGGTACATCTATTCGCTGTACGGATTCGGGATTGCTCGAGAGCTAGAGCTGCAGCAAGAGGCCGGCTTTCATGCGCTCGAAGTGCTGGAACATGCGACCTGGAACGGCGCTCGTATGCTTGGCATGGAGGATCGCCTGGGAAAGGTCCGCGAGGGCTTCATCGCCGACCTGCTCGTCGTGAACGGTAACCCGCTCGAAGACCTCAAGGTCCTGAACCCAGCCGGAGCGGACATCCTCATGGTCAACGGCAAACCGGCTTCCAACTACGCGACCCGCTCAGCGGGCGATCGCGTGCAGGTCGTCCGCGGCGGCGGTATCGAGTGGACCATCAAGGATGGTATTCCGTACCACGTGCCGACTCTGATGCACGAGGTCGAAGAAATGGTCACGAGGGCGCGTGAACGCGCCCGGACCACGACCCCTTGAGCGGTGCCCTCCACCGACAAGCTCGATCTGACCGTCATCATCTATGCGCCCCAGGACCTCGTCCTGAAGGCGTTCTTCGACAGTGACGCGCTCGGTGCCTGGTGGAGCACATCCAGGTCGGTCACAATTCCCCGAGTCCTTGGTCCCTACGTGGTTGAATGGCAGCCTACGGCCTTTCGCGACGACGTGTTCGGACGACTTGGAGGAGTCCTCCGCGGAACCGTGATGCAGTTCGACGCGACGACTGGATTCTTCTTGGCCGACGTCTTCTGGCTCCCTCCCGACAGCGATCCAGTGGGGCCGATGGCGCTGGAAGTCGAGTGTCGAGCCATCGCTCAGCCCGAAGGCAGCGGTACGCCCGGAGACGGCACGAGCGTTCGTGTCACGCAGACTGGATTCGAGGACAGCCTGCGCTGGCGGCACTACTACGAGCTGATCAATGCGGGATGGGAACAGGCACTTCGTTCGATGAAAACGCTGCTCGAGCGGTAGACACCTCCGAGAAGGCCGGTCACACCCGCTGAATCTTCAGATAATTGCTCTCGGTGCGGGTGAGGTCGGTGTCAATGCTAACCAGTACGACTGCGGCCCCCTTGGGGACCAGGCCGCGCGCAACCAGTTGTCTGGTGACGAACAGGCCGGCAGCGTTGAAATCTCCGCTGATTTCAGCACACACGGGAATGACCCCCCAGAGAGGTGTCATACGACGCGCGATCTCTTCGCGTCCGGTGGTCGCAAAGATCGGCACCCGCGGACGACGGGCCGACAGGCGTCTCGCCGTCGTGCCGCCCTTGGTTATCGCGACAATGGCCTGGCAGTTGCCATGCTCGGCCAGGGTGACCGCTGCGTCGCAGATGGCCTGTTCATGGGCGGTGGTCGGGTCTGGCACGAAGGCGACCGGCACGTACGCGGCGGGGCCTGATTCTGCGTCACGAATGATGGCGTCAAGCGTGCGCACCGCTCGATCGGGAGACACGCCGATTGCGGTCTCGCCGGCCAGCATGATCGCGTCCACTCCATCGTCGACCGCATTGGCAGCATCGCTGACTTCCGCGCGGGTCGGTCGGGCCTCCGTCGTCATCGATTCCAGAACCTGTGTGGCCAGAATGACCGGTATCTGCCGTCGCCGGGCGCTGACTGTGATGTGCTTCTGTGCCCGAGGAACCCGTTCGAGCGGCATTTCGAGTCCCAGGTCGCCGCGAGCGATCATGACCAGATCGCACGCGTCCAGGATCTCGTCGAGATGCTCCAAGGCCTGTGGCCGCTCGAGCTTGGCCACGATAGGCACGCCGGCGCGCCCCTCCGCGGCAATCAACGTCCGGGCGTGAGCAAGGTCAGCAGCGCACTGAACGAAGCTGACACCGACCATGTCGACGCCAAGCGACAGGCCGAACCGTAGGTCCTCTTCATCCTTCGGCGTAATGGCAGACGCCGTCAACCGAATCCCGGGCGCGTTGATGCCTTTGTGCTCGCCGAGCGATCCCCCGTCGACGACCGTCGTCAGAATCTGAACACCGTCGGTGGATTCAACTCGCAGTTCGATCGCACCGTCGGACAGCAACAGTCGATCACCAGGGTGCACGCCCTGCGCCAGGCCTCCGAAAGTCGTCGACACTCTTCCCGGTCCACCGACGAAATCTCCCGTGGCGACCGCCAGACGGTCACCGCGCGAGAGGTGAAGTGCCTTCCCGCCCTCGAGACTGCCCGTGCGGACTTTGGGGCCACCAAGATCCTGCAGAATCGCCACGTCGCGTTTGCCGCGCGCCACCGCGCGACGAACCCTCGCATACACTTCCGAGTGCGAGGCATGAGTGCCGTGCGAAAAATTCAACCGGACGACATCGACACCCGCTGCGACCAACGCATCGAGTCTTTCGTCGCTGTCGCTCGCTGGACCCACTGTTGCGATGATCTTTGTATGACGCATGTAGAATGACAGTCATTATGGGCCGAATCGTCCCGGACGCTATAGAACGCTACCTCGACTCGATCAACACGCTTGGCGATCACGTGCTCGAGGAGATCTCCGCTCGTGGAACGACCGAAGACCTCCCGCTGGTGGACGCCGAAGTCGGCGCACTCTTGCGAGTGCTTGGCGTCTCGATACATGCGACGACGATCTTGGAAATCGGTACCGCCGTCGGCTACTCGGGCATCTGGCTGGCAGGCGCACTACCTTCCAACGGGCTCTTGCTGACGCTAGAAAAGGATCCCGACCGGGCTCACGTCGCACGCAAGAATTTTGAGCGTGCAGGCCTTGCCGATCGCGTCAATGTCATGATCGGCGACGCCATGCTTCTGCTCGCAAAGGTCGCCGGGCCCTTCGACCTCATTTTTCAGGACGGCGACAAGGCCCTGTACGGACCGCTGCTCGATCGACTCGTAGAACTGCTCAGACCCGGCGGGCTCCTGGTGACGGACAACGTCCTCTGGGACGGCGAGGTTGTGCCCGGCTTCGTCGACACGCCGCGAAGAAACGCCGACGAGACCCGAGCCATCGCCGACTACAACGTGCAGCTCAGCACGCATCCGCTGCTGATGACATCGACCGTACCTCTGCGGGACGGCGTCGCCATCTCGGTGAAACGCCGATGACGATCGAGACGTGGCTTCAGGCGGCTGTCGCAGACGCGGAACGACGTGGCCTGACGCAGGCAAAACGTCTCCTCGAAGGTCTGGCGTCGGCAACACGCGCCTTGCGTGCGGCCGACTTCAACGAGAGCGCCAGTGGACATCCTCACAATTGAGGAATTCTCTCGCCGCCTGCGCCGGAGAGAGACGAGCTCTTCCGCAGTCACCGAAACATGCCTGCACCAGATCGGCGTACGCGACGGCCGTCTGAACGCCTTTATCTCGGTGATGACAGACTCCGCACGGCAGCAGGCCCGGCTGGCTGACCGCGAGCTATCAGAGGGCCGAGATCGCGGCCCGCTGCACGGCGTCCCCATCTCGCTGAAGGACATCATCGACGTCAAAGGTGTCGCGACGACTGCCGCCTCGCGAGTTCGCGAAGGACACGTGGCCTCCTCAGACGCGCCAGTCGTGGAGAACCTTCGCCGTGCGGGCGCGGTGATTATCGGAAAGACCAACCTCCACGAATTTGCATTCGGGACGACGTCCGAAGACTCGGCGTTCGGGCCAGTCCGAAACCCCTACGACGAGAACCGCTCACCCGGAGGCTCGAGCGGAGGGTCTGCGGTGAGCCTCGTCGCGGGCATGGCGCTTGGCACGATCGGAACGGATACCGGGGGGTCGATTCGAATCCCGGCCGCCGCGTGCGGGTTGGTCGGCCTCAAGCCTTCAGGGGGAGAAGTCGCGATCGATGGAGTGGTGCCTATGTCGAGGACTCTGGATCACGTCGGGCCGATCGCCCATTCCGTCAACGACGCGTGGTTTCTGCTCAACGGCCTCCTCGGCATCTCGTCCGTCCGGCCTCTTCGACCTGTGGAGCCCTCGAGGCCGCTGTCGAGCGTCCGTTTCGGGGTGCTGCGAACGTATTTTTGCGACGTGCTGGAGGACGATGTCCGGACGAGGTTCGAGAACGCACTCGAGACCTTCCGAGCCGCTGGCGGATCCGTCGACGATGTCGAGCTCCATAACGCGGATCACATCGCGGCCATCTATCTTCATCTCGTCCTCGGCGACGCCGCCGCGTATCACGCGCACACGCTCGAGACCATGCCCGAACGCTACACGGCACCCGTGCGAGAACGCCTGGAGATGGGTCGATATGTCCTCGCAGAGGACTACGTGCGCGCACTCAAAGGGCGCGCGGCCTTGACCAGACAGGTCGACGCCGCTCTGACGGACCATACGGCCCTCATCTTGCCGACGCTGCCCATCGTCGCCCCACCGATCGGGGCCGACATCGTCCCGGTCGGCCCGACACATCAGCCGGTCCGCAACGTGATGCTGCGGCTGACCCAGTTGTTCAACCTGACCGGCCACCCTGCGGTTTCCCTGCCATGCGGATTCTCGCCAGGGGGGCTTCCGTGCGGCATTCAGCTCGTCGGCCCACGAGGAGAGACGGAGAACCTGCTCCGCGTAGCCCTATCCTGCGAAGAACTGCTGAAACGATAACCCCTGGTCCCCGTCACACATCGAGTCCAACCGCACGCATCAATGCCAGTGCATTGCTATGTTCGACCACGCCGGGCCTCATGCGATAGTCGAACACCATCTGCCCGTTTTCGAGCCGGTCCTCAAAGTGCACGTTCTCAACACGCGGGCCCAGGGTCTGGACAAGTTCGGTCAATGCGAGGTCATGGGTCGTGACCAGGCCGATGGCTCCGGCATCCACCAGCGTCCGAACGACGGCCTCTGCGCCAATGCGACGGTCGTACGAGTTCGTGCCGTGAAGGATCTCGTCAAGAAGGAACAGCAACGGGATCGGTCCGCGTGCCACATCGACAATGGTGCTGATGCGCAAGATCTCGGAGTAGAAACGAGAGCGTTTCTCGATCAGCGAGTCTTCAACACGCAGCGTTGCACCAAGCGCCAGTGGCGACAGCGTCATTCTCGCGGCACGAACGGGCGCACCGGCCTGCGCCAGAACCACGTTGACGCCCACCGCTCTCAACAACGTACTCTTCCCCGACATGTTGGAGCCGCTCACGACGAGTACCGAAGGCCCGTCTCCTCCCAATCGCACGTCGTTGCGCACGGCGTTTGCCTCGGCGATGAGCGGATGCGAAAGCGCCACGGCGTCCAGCACAGGCCCTTCCTCGCTGAGGCGCGGAAAAGGATCCGCCGGGTGCTCGAACGCATGGGTCGCGAGGGCCGAAAGGGCCTCCAGTTCGCCCACTGCCTGCAGCCACCTTCCAAGGGCCTGGCCATGCGCAGCATGCCAGCGATCGATCGCGACGGCGGACTGACTACGAATGAGCAGCACGTACGCAAGTCCGGTCATCTGGAAGTATGGGTTGTGGGCAGAGTCGAGGATCGAGATGAAAGTTCGCAGGCGCGCAATCCTCGTGGAGGGAGGCGCACCTGTCGAGACGAGCAACGTGTGCAGCGCGGCGAGCCGTGGCGATTCGAAGCGCTCACGCTCGAGCCGCTCCAGCAGCTCTTGCAAGAGCATCAGGTCGTGAGCCGGCGTTTCTATCCGACCCGTGACTTCTAGTACCTGGGGCCGCCAGCGAAGCGCCAAGGCAGCCTGTACCGCCAGCCATACAACGACCCACTGGATGCCAACGCGGCCGCTCAGCCCGAGCACGAGCAGCGCGCCTGAACCCGACGCCAAGATGCCCAGAATGAATCCGACATGCGCAGACAGACCGGCAGGCGCGGCCCCACACCAGGCCGACAACGCCGTCGTCCGTCCGACATGTGCCTCAGCGGCCAACACAGCCAGATCCTCTCTGAAATCGACGCGATGTCGCAGCTCGTCGACGGCCTCTTGCCGGGCCTCGATCTCCCCGATGTCCGCCGGTTCCCGTAACCACTGCGCGAGAACTTCCTGACCGGCTTCCGTACGCGCGGTATCCAGCAGCTGGAAGAGCGACGCGGGGCCGAACAGGTCGAGATCCAGTCCGTAGTCGTGACCCTGAAGGAACGGCGTCCCTTCAGGTCCCTGCCCCATCCATCGTCCATCGAGGCGGTCGAGCCCACGCTCGTACAAGCGCCTCGCCTGCTTGGCCCGCTCGACGGCATTGAGCACCCGAGCGTGGGTGGCGACAAGGCCAACAAAGCCCACAAGACACAACAACAGCCACGCCGGCGAGAGCAGACTGAGGCTGAACGACAGCCACGCGACGACACCGGCGACGACGAACACGAGGAGTCTGAGATTCGAGATGAGTCGATGCTGACGCTCCCCGCGACCGGCGACCGTGCTCCACCGCGCGATCCGGCGGCCGTACTCCTCGCGCGGATCGGTCACTGTCAACCAGCTCGCTTGAGCAGCTCTTGTACGATCGTCACGTATCCGGTCACCGCCGAGCGCAGGTCACTGACGTTGATGAACTCGTGGGCGGTGTGGGCGACGTGGATTGACCCTGGGCCAAACAGCAACGGCTGTCCCCATCGGTGCAATAGCGGAATATCGGTGGTGTACGGAAACACCTCGGTGTCGAAACCGTCCACCGTCACCAGGCGTACAGGTGGCACTTCCAGTATGTGTTCGATCGTCACAGTGGATTCGAGATCGACGATGGCTCGACGCACATCGGTCCCAGGACTGACGGTGCGAAACATGACTTCCGCCTCCGCCGACGGCGGTACCACATTGGGAGCGACGCCACCGGTAATCAGTCCGACCGTGTAGTGAGTGTTCCCGAGCACGGGATCCGACGGCAGTTCGAGACCACGCAGCTTCACGAGCGCGTCGATCAGCTTGTCGATCGCTGATTCGCCGAGCTCTGGAAAAGAAGAATGCGCGGCTTTGCCAGAGGCACGCAACTTCAGCCGGAGCATCCCGCGAGTCGCCGCGCCCAATCGGTTATCGGTGGGCTCACCATCCACGAGAAATCGACAACCCTCTGCCGCCTGGTTGGCCTGGCGAGCGCCGTCGCTGCCCCGCTCTTCACCGACGACAAACAGCAGCCCGACGACTGCGCCGCGATCGCGGCGTATCACGTCAGCCGCTGCGATTTGAGCCGCGAGGATCCCTTTCGCATCGCACGCCCCGCGCCCGTAGATCCGGTCCCCTTCACGACGACTCGGGAAGAAGGGCGGCACACAGTCGAAATGGGTCGACAGAAAGACGCTCGGCCGACCTGACGCGACAACGATGTTGAACCGATGCTCGTCGACCGGCTGCTCGGTCACCGGAAAACCCCGTTCGCGCAGATACCCCGCAAGCCACCGCGCGGCTTCGCCTTCACGACCCGTCGTCGAGTCGATGTCTACGAGTGAGCGGGTGAGACCAACGAGGTCGATTCCCGGGCCCGAATCGGACGCTACCGAATCCACGTGCGGAGCTCCGTACGCGTGTCGAGTCTGGGATTGCGAAGCCTGACGACCACTGTGGCAACGATATGCATACCGGGATTACGGTCACAGGAGGGGAACGAGAAGCTCCGTCATGCTCGCGCGGCGACCTTTGCGTCTAGGAGGCCCAGGTTCTTCATGACGCTCAGAATCTTCTCCCTCGACTCTGCTGTTGGGGAGCACATGGGAAGGCGATAACGCTCCTCCAGAATACCCATGGCTGCCATGGCTGCCTTCACGGGAACCGGGTTCGCCTCGACAAAGTTGACCTGCAACAGAGGAAAGATTCGCCGATGGATGTCACGAGCCGAACCGAAATCGCCTCGCTCTGCAGCCTCGACCATCTGGACCATCTCGTGCGGGATCTCGTTCGACGCCACGGATATCACGCCGCGGGCGCCAACCGCCATGAGCGGTAGGGTCACGGGGTCGTCACCTGACAGCACCAAGAAGTCCGAAGGCACGCGCGCGCACACGTCGCACATCTGCGAGATGTTGCCAGACGCCTCCTTCACCCCGACGATATTGGGAATCGCCGCCAGACGATCGAGCGTCGGTGGCTCGATGTTGCATCCGGTTCGGCCCGGAACATTGTAGAGAACGATCGGTAGCGGCGTGCTCTCTGCGATCTGCCGATAGTGCTGATACAGACCTTCTCGCGTCGGCTTGTTGTAATACGGGGTCACCGACAGCAGGCCGGCGGCGCCCACGCGCTGCATCTCGTGCGCCAGGCTCACTACCTCTCGGGTGTTGTAGCCACCGGCGCCCGCAAGAACCGGCACGCGACCACTGGCTTCGTCGACCAGGATCTCGACAATCCGAATGCGCTCGGTCGGCGTCAGCGTCGGATTTTCACCGGTTGTGCCGCAGGGCACGAGGAAATGCACCCCGGCGTCTATCTGACGTCGTCCCAACCGGCGAACCGCCGTCTCATCCAGTTCCCCCGCACGCGTGAAAGGCGTGACGAGCGCCGTGCCTACACCAGTAAAATTCGTCCTCATACAACCTCCCGCAGGCAGTGAGTTGCACTGCGACCTTCTTACCGCGGTTCCTCGCCACTGTTCAGCCCCAATACGTCGTGCATCGTGAACCACCCGCGGCGGCCCCGAACCCAGCAGGCGGCCAGGAGGGCACCCCTGGCGAACGCGCGGCGGTCCCTCGCCGTGTGCATCAGCGTAACCGATTCCGACGGACCATCGAAAACAACCGTGTGCGTTCCCGGAATCGACCCTGCTCGACTTGACGACACGTCGATCGGGCGTTGGTAGCCAGATCGCTCCATCGTCCGTCGGAGTTGAAGGGCAGTGCCAGACGGCGCGTCCTTCTTCATCGCATGATGGGCCTCGTGCAAGTAGGCGCCATACTCAGGATGGCCGGCGAACAATCTGGCCGCCGTCGCGACCAGCACGTCGAACAGTAGAACGCTCGTGGAGAAGTTCGGGGCGACGACGATTCCAACACCAGACTCGGCTACGACCCGGCGAATCTCGGCCTCGTGCTGTTGCCATCCCGTCGTACCGACCACGACATCGATGCCGCGGCCGGCCAGCGCCGGCACGTTCGTCGGAACCGCGTCCGGCGAGGTGAAGTCGATCGCGACATCGACATCCCGCCAACGAGCATCACTGATGGAACCATCATGCGACGCGGACGCCGGATCCACGACTCCCGCGACGTCGACGCCGAATTCTGGTGCCAGCTCGGCCACCAGTTGGCCCATCCTGCCGTAACCGACCACGAGAAGCCTCATGTGTGCCGTATTCTTACCCAAGACGGGCTCCTTATCCCCTCGAGCGCCCAATCGGTGCGCCAGACACGCCGTACCGAGCCCCAGTCGTCATCCACTCCCGAAAAAAACCGTGTGCAGGCGCGACATGGCCTCGGCCACATCGGCGTCCCTCATGACGAAGGTGATGTTTCGCCGCGAAGCCGCCTGCGAGACCAGCCTCAGGGGCAACTGGTCCAAGGCTGTCACGGCTCGGCCGAACAACGTCATGTCGGTTCGCAGATTTTCTCCGACGACACAGACAATGGCCATGTCGGACTCAAGACCCACCTCGACGAACGTGCTGAGGTCGTCGACCACGTCGCCCAGTCTCCGGGGATTGTCGATCGTCACCGACACACTGACCTCAGATGTTGTCACGACGTCCACCGGCATCTTGCACCGTTCGAAGACCTCGAACA
>Ga0326597_10008008_pt1 | contig 14312 bp, 13 predicted proteins | sample RVTome_12_FD_203789 | JGI IMG/M metagenome (GOLD analysis project Ga0326597, IMG submission 203789) | Soil microbial communities from uranium-contaminated site in the Upper Colorado River Basin, Wyoming, United States - RVT100D185 | ecosystem: Environmental > Terrestrial > Soil > Contaminated >... | reverse complement strand
TCGCTCACGGCCAGGTAGGCTTGATTGTCGGTGGCAAAGTCGTCGGCGATTTCCAGGCGCGCGACCAAGGCTCCGGTGAGAGTGCCGTCGAACGGGTAGATCAAAACCTTGCGGCCCTCGGGCTCGAGTTCGATGACCTCGCGGGCGAGCTCTTTTTCTCCGAGCGTGAGCGCCAGGGGCACGCGCGCAACCTTCGCGGTAAAATTCTTAACATGCACCATCACTTCGACCGGCGCGGGACGATCGGGATGGCGCCTCACCTCGAAGGCGACGATGCCGACGTTCTCAGTTCCGCCCTCGACTTTGACGAAGCGCAGATGGGCGGCCGGGCGCGTGAACTCTTCGGCCCCCGCAAACGCGCCGTCGCTGATCACCACGACGCGATCCGAGCTGCCGCGCTTGAGAAAGGCGTGCGCGAGAAGGATCGCGTCATGAACCCGCCCCGGCGCGTCCGTCGCCGCAACATTGCGTCCGGCGTCCCGGAGTCTCGCCTTGTCCGCAGTGAGCGGCACAATCAGCCGGGCCTGGGGGCCGGCGCCGATGAGCATCATTTTCCGCCCGCTCGGCAAGGCATCAACCAGGGAAAGAAATTCTCTGCGGGCGGCCTCGAAGCGCATTACGGATTTGCCCTTGGCTTTCATACTGGCGCTCAAATCGACGACCACCACGGTATCCCCGGCGCTGGCGCCGAAATAGAGCAGCGAAGGGTCCGCCAGCGCCGCGATCAGAATCGCCGCGGCGATGAGCTGTAATAGGAGGAGTAAATTTTTTCGCAGCAGCCAGCCGAGCCGGGTCGCCAATGGGCGCTCTTTCAGAACGCGCTCCCAGATAAACAGCGCCGTGGTGTTGATCTTGACCCCTCTGGGCTTCAGACTATGGAGAAAGAAGATGAGCGGAATCGCCCCGACGGCGAGCAGCAAAGCATATGGCGCGCCCCAGAGCATGGCTTACGACACGCTGCCGATCTGGCGCAGCGTCTTGAGGACAAATTCGTCGAACGGCACCGCGGTAGCGGTGCGCAGGTAGTCGATTCCCCGGCTGGCGCAAACCGCCTCAATCTCACCGAAATAATTGTCCAGCTCCTCGCGGTAGCGGCGCAGCAAATCCCCATCGAGAAAAAATCGGCGCTCCCGTCCGCTTTCCACGTCGCTCAGCAGAATGTCGCCGGCCAGCCGCGGACTGACCTCTTGCTCATCGACGATATGAATGACCAGGAGCTGATATCTTTTGGTCGCGAGCTCCTCCAGGCCGGCGCGCCAGCCGGCCGGCTCGAATAAATCGCTGACGACGACGACGAGGCCGGGATGAGGAAACAGCTTGGTAAAGGAATGGATCGCCGCGCGCAGATCGGTCTCCCCGCTACAGGTAAGCTTGCCCAGAAAGTCGAACAGATTGAGAATCTGCTTTCGTCCCCGCCCTAGGGTAAGCGGCGCGCGTAAAGCGGTTGTAAAAGACGCGCCGCCGACTCGGTCCAAGTTTTTCAGGCCGACGTAGCCTAACGCCGCGGCGACTCTCTTGGCGTAATCGATTTTCGGCGGCGCTCCCTCGCCCATCGAACGGCTGGAATCGACCAGCAGGTAAACGTTCATTTCCTCCTCGGCGGTAAATACTTTCAGCAACAGCCGCTCCAGGCGACGGTAGACGTTCCAATCGACGTAGCGCAGATCGTCGCCCTTTTGATAGCGGCGGTAATCGGCGAATTCGAGGCTGAAACCCTTGCGCGACGCCGGGTGCTCGCCCTTGGCCCCGGCCCAGCTCAAGCGTTTGGCGATCAGGCGCAGCCGCTCGAGCTTTTTGAGAAACTCGGTGTCGAAAAAGGTCTCGGGTTTCGAGTTTCGGGTTTCGAGTTCAGAGTGACGCATCGGCTGAATTCTACCTAGTGCACTTTTGTCATCCCGAACCCTTCGGCTTTGCTCAGGGTAAACTCCGCGATGGATCTTTAACCGCCACCGGTCTACCACCTGGCGCACCCTGTTTATTGGCAGTCTAAGAGAATCACCCCGCGCGGTTTTCAACCCGAAACTCGGAACCCGAAACTCGAAACTCATGATCCCTTCCTATGGCACTTCGGCAACCCGTTCCAACACCTCGGCGAGAATTGTTTCTGCGCCGATCCCCTCGGCGTCGGCTTCGAGATTGAGAATCAAACGATGGCGCAGGCTCGGCGCCACCATCACGCGGATATCTTCGAAGGAGACATTGGGCCGCCCTTGAAGAAGCGCCCGCGCCTTGGCCGCCAGGATCAGGCTTTGCAAGCCTCGTGGGCTAGACCCATAGAGCACGAACTTCTGCGCCGATATGGCGCCGTTACGCTTCGCTTCCCCTGCGTGCGTGCCCATCACGATCCTGACCGCGTAGTCCTTGACGACCTCCGCCAGGGGCACCTCTCGGACCCACTGCCTGATCTGCATGATGCCCGCGGCGTCCAGCACGTCCCGCGGCGGGGCAGGCGGCGCGGCGGTGGTCAGATCGGCGATGCGGCCCAGCTCCTCGCGGTTGGGATACTGGAGCAGGAGCTTGAAAAAGAAGCGGTCCACCTGCGCTTCGGGAAGCGGATAGGTCCCTTCCATCTCGATGGGGTTCTGCGTGGCCAGCACCATGAAGGGATTCTCCAGCCGGTGCAGCTTGCCGCCGACGGTGACGCTCTGCTCCTGCATCGCTTCCAGCAACGCCGATTGAGTCTTGGGAGTGGCGCGGTTGATCTCATCGGCGAGCACGATATGAGCGAAAACCGGGCCGCGCTGGAATTCGAAAATCTTCCTGCCGGAAGGATCGTCGCTGAGCACGTTGGTGCCGGTGATATCCGCGGGCATAAGGTCGGGGGTGAATTGGATGCGCGAAAAGCTCAGGCTGAGAATCTCGCCGAGGCTGCGCACCATCAGCGTCTTGCCCAGGCCAGGCACGCCTTCGAGCAAACAGTGGCCGCCGCAGACCAGGGCGATAAAGACCTGCTCGATCAGTTCGTCGTGGCCGACGATGAAGCGCCCCATTTCGGCTCTCAATTCTTCGAAGGCGCGGCGCGCGCTCTGCATGCGTTGTTCGATGTCCGTCACGGATTCCATGGTGTCGCTCCTTAAGAAGTAACCAGTTACCAGTTATCGGTGATCAGTTTTGCCGGTCAGAGTTTTGGCCGTCACTGACAACTGATCACTGATTACTCATTTTTTCGTCTCGCTCTGTCCCAGCGACATAAAGTAATTTTTAATCGTTTCCTTGAGCGCCTCCGGCACGCGCTCGCTATTGAGCTCCGCCTCCGCCTGGCGCCGGTAGGTGGCGATGACTTCTTCTTGTGAAAGCTCGCTCTTGCCGGGCGCCGGCTTACCCTTAAAAACAACGCCGCTGCTCTCGCCCTCGCCGAGCGCCCCTTTGACACGGGCCGGCGCCCCGGCCGGAAATTGCGGCAGCGACTGGAACCCCGCCTCTTTTTTCCCCGGCTCTTTGCCGGGCAAATTACTGTGCGTCCGCATCTTCTCGCCATCGCCGGAGCCGTCCTGCTCGTTTCCCGCCGGCACGCGCACGCTATGCTCACCCTTCTCTCCCTGGCCTTGCTTCATCAGTTGCTCGAGAAACTGTTGCGCTTCCAGCAGGGCGCGCCGGTCGAGCTCGCCGGTCGCCTGTTTATCCAATCGGTCGAGAAAAGACTGGAGCGCATTTTGACTGAGCTTTTGTCCCGCCTGGTTTTCCTTGTCGAATTGCCGTTTAAGCTGTGGCATGCCGGCGAGCCGGTCGAGCCATTGTTGCGCTAGTTTTTCTTCTGTGTTGGCGGCCTCTGGAAATTTCAGCAGCTCCCGCGCCGTCTCTAACTCGGCCTTGAGGTCGCGCAGGCTTTGCCGGCTCTCGCCGGCCGAGAACGACGGTTGTTCGGCGGCAGATTTTCCCATCGCTTCGACCTTTTGGCTCGTCGCCACTAAATCTTTCTTGAATCGATCATCGGCCGTTTTCGCATCGATGCTTTTTTGCGCCACCTTTTCCAATTCTTTGCCCAGCCCCAGGCTTTCCCGCAACCCCTCGCTCTTGGCTCTCTCCTGAAGCTCGCGGGAATATTCGCGCAGCCTATGCGCCGTTGTCGGGATCGCCGACGGCAGCAGACCGCTATCGAATTGCCGGTCGATATCGAACCCCATGAGCGCGAGCCAAAGAACCAACAGGGGAAGCGCGACCATGTGATGCCAATGCCAGCGCCGCCGAAACAACGCCGCCGGATCGAGAGTCTTAAGTTTCTCCGCCGCCTGCTTGAGAACCAATTGCGCCGTGGGCCGGGAATCGTTGCGCTCGATTAGCTCCCACGCCGTGATCGCCCGCTCCTCGAGGCGCAGCGTCTGGTCGACGCGCGCCAGCGCCCGCGCGGAGTCCTCCCTGCGCCAGCGTCGCTTGAAGAAAAGAACCGGTGCCAGCAGCATAAACAAGACGATGGGGATCATCCAGCGGCTCCCAGGGGCGCGCAAAAAAGCATAAAACGGTAGCGCGAGCAGCGCCGCCGCCAGCGCATAGCTGGATGCCGTCGCGCAGACTTGCTCCCGCCGTTTGCGCCGCTCCCAGCGCAGCAGCGCGGAGAATTTCTTGACAAGAATTTCCACTTCGGGGCTCAACTCCTCGACTCCCTTCTGAGCGCCCAGCGATGGGCCGCCAGTCCGGTGGCGCCGACCAGCAAGTGGAAGGCGAAATGAACCGTGGTGGCGGACCATTTAGAGCCGGCGACGACGAGGGGCGCCAACTCCTGCCGGTTCAAAAGGGCCAGCAAAAAGGCCACCGGGTTGAGCGGCAAATAAAACAGCGCCGAGGCAAAAACCAGACAGAAAAAGAAACAGCGGATAAGTACCTGGCGGCTCTCGGCGCGCCGCTCCCATAGAACCAACGTGACCAATCCCCAAACGCCGTAGCTGAACGCGTAAAACCACAGAAGCAAAATAGTTGCGGCGACGCTCATGGGCGGGGTGCGCGCGATCGCCCCAGCCCAGATCAAGAGAGGCAAGCAGAGCAACAACGACAGCCCGACGTGCAGCGATAGAAACGCCAGTTGCGCCTTCTCCACCGACCCGTGCGAAATCCCCTGTTCGCGCATCCAGCGGAACACCGGCCTAAAGCGCCAGGGCGCGAACTCCTGGTTGGCGACCCGCAGCGCGAAATAGACGATCAGCAGCAGCGCGGTCACCGCGGAGACCCTGAATAGGCTCGCCGAGCCGCTCCACATCTGCGTATCCAGCGACGGCAAGTAGAGCGACAAAAACTCCACCGGCGCGAGCATCACCAGCAGATAAAAGTAAGGTGCGAATCCATGACCCTCGCCGTAAAAAACCTCGATGCTTTCGCGCCACACCGGATTGTCCCTCATTCGTCCTCCGCTCCGCCGAGGGGAACGATCGCGCGGAAAAGCGTGTAATCGTGCACGCGGATGCGCGGGTCATCGATGCGCACGCGCGGCTCCGGGTCCCTCACCCAGCCGAAGAAAACCGCCGCGCTGCTGCTCCAGGGCGCCGCAGCGCTGCTGCCGGGAAAAAACGACGAGTGGAAAAGGATCTCGCGGGTCTTGTCCGGGAAGCTCAAGTCGCGAAAGTTGATCACCTCAGCGCGGCCCAGGCTCGTTTCATCCTGGGTCTTGGCGCGCGCCAATGAAAATAGCCGGTTCCAGCTCGCGCCGCGCGGGATATCGCCCAACTGATAGCGCCGGCCAGGCACGACCAGCCAACAATCGGTCAAATCTTTCGCGCTCTGATTGTTGACCCGCACACGCAATTGATCGCCCTCGGCCGCCAACTCCGCGCGCAACGGAAAGCGCTCCACCGCGCGCAAACGAAACAACCGATAGTCCCACTCCCGCAGCGGCAACTGGTAGCGGCTCGCGCCGCCGCCCTCTTGCAGCACCACCGCCGGTTCGGGCGACTCTCGGGACCGGCTGGCAACGGGAATCAGCTCCATCCAGCCGCGCTCCATCTGCATGTGGTAGGGGCGAATCTGCGTCGAGAATAGAGCGAGGTTCGATTGCGCTTCGACGTAGCCGTCGGCGCTGCTCTCGATCACCGTGGCGGCGAGCAGTACGCCGTCGGGAGTATTGCCGCCGCGGCTGAAAAGCAGATAGCCTGCCGCGCCGGCAAGCGCGGCCCACGCGGCGCAACCGATGAAAAGAATCCGCGCCGGCAAGCGCTTGCGCTGCCAGAGCCAGGTAACGACGCCGAGGCCGATCGCATAGCCGACCATGGCGAGAAACAGCGAGCGGTTCGGCACGTAAGACGAGATAAACGATGGGCTTAAGACGAGCTGGGAAAAAATCCCGTCGTCCCACTGGGTGCGCGGCGATGAATCGTCGCCGGGAACGGGGGCGAGAAGATGTTCCAAAAGCCCCGGCAGCCCCTCCCACCGCGACAGCGGCGGCCGCCCAACATCTATGGCCAAATAGGTCACGCGCCCCTTGCCACGGCTGGCCTCGACCCATACGGGAATTCCCTGCGAGTCGGCGAGCACTTTTCCTCCGACCACCGTCGATGTCTGCGCCCAGACATCGGCGATGGGCACCGCGCGCTGATTTTTGCCAAGGCTCGGGACGAAAGAGATTCTTTGCGCTCCGGTGACGCGTACGGGTAAAAAGCGCGCGAGCGCCGGCTCCTGATAGAGAGCGTAATTCAAGCTGCCAAGAATCACCATCCTGCCGCCGGCGCTAAGCCAAATGTCGAGGGCAAGGAGCTGGGAGCGGGACAGCTCGCGCATCGACGCCTCGTAGAGAATCAAGTGCGACACGCCGAGCAAGGCCCGCGGGTCCGGTGGCAGCTCGGCCAAGGTCAGGGCGACCAATCGGTTCGACGCGAGTGATCCCTGGGCAATGGGCGAAATGGCAAGGCCCTCGCTAACCAGCAACATCACCGGCGCGGGAGAAAAATAGCGGCGCAGGTCGATCTCGCGGGTCGCCCTGGCCGCGGGACCGGCAAAGGTGATCGCCAGCGGCCGGCTGATGAAATCCGGGTCGACGGTTAGCTGGACGGTTTTGCGCGATTGGGCGGGGAGAAAAAGTTCTTTGCGATAGAGAAGCGGATAGGGGCTGCCGCCTTTGGTCGCTCCGCCTCTCCATACTTGGACCTCCAGCGTTCCTTCGGCGTGCCGCCCGGAGTTGTTGAGTTCGACTTCCAGCGGAAACGGCCGGCCGAGCTGGAAAACGCCGTGGAAACCGACCCGTGGCTCGATCAAAATTTCCGCGCCGCCGAGCGCCGGGAGCAAAAAAATGAAGAGCAAAAAAAAGCCGGATGCTGGACCGAAGCGGAATCCGGCGGAGGAATGGTTGACGCAAAGATTACGAGCAGGGGCGCCCGCGCATGCGTCATGCAAGTGGATTGGGAATGCAGCAGCTTTTGCGGCTGAAAAGGACATGATTCCTTTCCAGTAAGGCCCGCCCCACCCAAGCGATCATCCTATTCGATGTACTCGACGCTCAGAATCTCGAAGGAACGGACGCCCGTGGGGGTGCGGACCTGGACCTCATCTCCCTCGCTCTTACCGATCAGGGCGCGGGCGACGGGAGAGCTAATGGAAATCTTTCCGTTCTTCGGCTCAGCCTCATGATCGCCGACGATCTGATATACCACCTTATCGCCGGTATCACCATCCGTTAAACCAACCGTGGCGCCGAACACAACTTTGTCCCCGGAGAGTTTGGACACTTCGATCACCTGCGCCCGCGCCACCTTGTCTTCGATGTCGCGAATCTGCAAGTCGAGCAGCGATTGTCGTTCCTTGGCCGCGTGGAACTCGGCGTTCTCGGAGAGATCGCCGTGGTCCCGCGCTTCTTCGATCTCGCGCACGTTCTTGGGACGCTCGACGCTCTTCAGCCGCTTCAACTCTTCCACCAGAAATTGGAATCCTTTGGTGGTCATGGGGACGCTTGCGTCTGCCATATATTCCGCTCCTGGACAAAATAAAAACCCCTCGGAATCGCTCCCGAGAGGCCTTCAACAAATTCTCTGCCTTTTCCCGGCTGTATAGATCGAGAATCAGTCTATCATCAAGTGCCGATAAATCAAATGCTTTCTTTCGCGATCCAACGGCTCACGGTGTGATCGTGATCTTGCGCGCTCGCAGGTTATTCGGCTCGTTGATTTCCGAGACCGCCCCATCCCCGTCCGCCACGGCAAACACGAAGTAAATTCCGGGCGCAGTGGCAAGCGGAATCGTTACCGTCGTCGAACCGGAACTGCTGGCCTCGCCTGCAAGCGGACCAATGGGTCTGCTGGACAAAAAAGTATCCGTGCCGCCATCGAATTTTGCATCCGTAGAAAGGTAGAAGCGGGTTACGGACGCTCCCGCACCAACCTTGCCGTTGTTGGTCGTCGTATCGTCAATCGCGATATCCGAGCCCGGAATCGCCGCAGCGACGGCTTGAAGCTTTTTCACAATGAGATTCGCCAGCGTCGCCACCGTGCGAGCCGTAGCCGTATTATCTCTGATGTCGGGATCGGCCTTGTCGGCGGCCACGCTGACGGTATTGACGAGCGTCCCCTTGGTGGCCGGCAAGGTGTCCGTCACGACAACGCCGGTTGCGTCGTTGGGTCCGTTGTTGGTGACGGCGATGGTGTAAGTAAAATCCTCTCCCACTCGAACCGGATCCGGTAAATCGCTTTTCGTGACCCACAGGTCGGCACACAAGGCACTGCATATTTTGGCGATGAAGGTATCCACGCCACTGTTTGGTGTCTGGTCGACACCGAAAGGATCGTCAAATCCATTGCGGTCGGGAAATGTTGCCTGTGGCGAATGGGTCTCGCCGGTAATATTAACGTTCTTTTCGCAGTCTACAGCTGTCGCGTTGTCGCGATCATCGCCGGAGCCACCGATGAAACCGGTGTAAACTAAAAGCGTCGGATCGATAATCAACGGCAGCGCGGGATTGTAGGAACCAAGATGAAAACCATACGGGTAGGAAGCGGGGTCGGTTTTTGGCTGAAGTTCATAGCCAACACTCACATCGACGGCCTGGCCATCGACCTCTTGATATGCGTAAGGCTTATCGTCCTGGAAACCACCGAGCGAGGTTTGAATTTCAAGGCGGCCATCGTCCGTCAGCGCCACTGAATCCGCGCCGCGGTAGCGCAGCTGGATCCGGTTGGAATCGGCTCCCGGATGGACGACGAACATATACTTGAGCCGCTGGACCGTACCGCTGTAGACGAGATCGATGCCGGGCCATACATCACGGTAGACCAAGCGCCGGTAGGTTCTAAGTCCGGTCTTTCACTCCGCCTCGGGGCCTACAAATTAACTGATCAGCGCAGGGGGCAGATCTTCCCCTTCCGGTCTAACCTTTGTGTCCGCGCCGGCAAAATCCAATTTGATAGCTAAACGGCGCGGCGAGAGCGGGGCCGGCTCACCGATTGAACTTTCCGCTGTGATGGAGTTCTCGTTGACCGAAGGATATTGAGGCTTGTAGCGGAAAGCGTCGTTCAGCACCAGGGTTAGGCCGTCCGGCTTGAAATAGATGATCTGGTTTTTGCCTTGCACGTAGTAGGCGACCCGCGTAAGCGTCGGCAAAAACTGCCGATGGGCCGAAGCGCGTCGCAGCACGGATAAGAGCAAAGCAAATACCGAATGCGATCATTCGAAGCGTGCGGGTTCTCGCCATGCTAGCAATTTTACCACCGGTCGAAGGTAGTTTAAGTCATGGGGTCAGGCCCTTCAATCTAGACAATCTTGCATTTACTCCGTCGGGAAACAGCGCAGCTGGGGAGAACCGTTCCGAGCCAAGGTGTGGATATCGTGCCAGGCATTCGTACGGATTTAGTCCTGTCGCCGATTCGATGGCACTTGCGACCGCGAGCCAAAAACTGATCGCAAGACCGTTCAAATAGTTCAAGACGCTCAAAACGTTTGAGTCGAGAAAACTTAGGGTCGCGGCGTGGCTTTGTAGAGACTATCGATGTAGCCGCTGTCGTCGAGTTCCTTGATGAAACGGTTGTCGACAAAGTCTTCCGGTTTGGCGCTCTTCGCTCTGGGATTATCTTCCGACAATAAATCGAGGACGGTCTGCAGGCCGGCCAAGTAGGGATATTGTTCGCGAGAGATTCGGTTGCCCGGCGCGACGGTGTCATAGGTTTTTGCCAGGACGTCGCGGTCCTTGATCTGCCCCAGGTATTTCCCCAAATGAATCTGTAGTCTGCGAAGTCGCGTTGTTGGCTCGTACAACTCCTATGTTGCCATGAAAACCATTCGCTTGACTGCGACCGCCCTTTTTCGATATTAGCCCACGAGAGCTCAGCATTAAAAGGAGGAAGGCATGTTTGGCCTTTTGATGACGATTATCATCGGATTTATCGTCGGCGTGATTGCGAAACTGATCATGCCCGGCAAGGAAAACATGGGATTCATCGTGACGACCTTGCTCGGTATTGCCGGTTCGGTTGTCGCCAGTTATGCCGGCCAGGCGGTGGGTTGGTATGAGGCCGGCCAGGGAGCCGGTTGGATCGGTTCGATCGTCGGCGCATTTCTCTTGTTGTGGATCTACCAGAAGTTCAAGGCATAAAGAGAAGAAAAGGGATCGAGAGTCTCTTCCTAGCTCTGCTCAAAACAATGACAAAGTAAGCGCCAGTACGAGCAAGCAAGACCAGTGCATGAGCAAACAAGGTAACACACTCTCCGAACGCTCCCGCGCCATGCCCGAACTAATGCCAAAGAGCAGAGCGGCGGCGAACGTCAACTCCACGCCGGGGGAAAAGAAGGGAAGAAACTGAGGAAGGGACCAGAGGGCGTAGAGCACGCTGGAGATAAAGACCGGCCAGGAAAGAAACCACGGACCGCCCGAGTACTGAGTAGCGAAGCGCTGTGCCAACGTACCATGTAAGAGGCTTCGAAATAGCAGCTCAGCGACCAGGGGAAAACCGAGAAGGACAGCCCATTCGCTCCAGTGGTGTTGAAGTAAAGTCTGGGGCGGTATTAGCGCAACGTCAAAAATCCAGGCGCCTCCCGCCACGCCTCCTAAGAGAGCCCCGGGGAGTAAAGCCAGCCAATCGGCACCGGCCGGCACGCAGAGTCCTAACAGCTTCCGACCCCTGCGGATTGCGAATAGCATCAGCAAGACAGTGAGACTCCCGAGCACGCCGGCATAGGTTCCTGCTTGTTCATGAAAATAGCGCTCGAGGGAACCCAACGGATCGTGAAGGTTTGCTAAATAATAAGTACTCATCATGGACGCGACTACGACGGCCACGTTTCCCAGTATGCCGTTCGCGAGGCAGCGCAAACGCTGCCCTCGCGTCGGCCCACGGTAGGCCTCGCCGATCGCCTTGGCGATTTGTCGCGGTGTCAGTGCTGTCCCGGTGGCTCTCGGCGAGCCGCCGATTTCGGCTGAGCCGCCCCACCGGTTGCCGGACCGTCGGCTTCCCGCGGCCGGATCGATAAGGTTCAGCCTCAAGTACGCGTTTTCTAGCGTGGCCGGCAGAAACGTTTCGACCTGGCGCAACGTGTATGTGTTGCGGCCACTTTTTAAAATGATGACGCCGAGGCGCTTGCCGTGCAGCCGGCGCAGCTGCGACTCCACTTCGTAGATTCCCACGTCGCCTTGGCAAACTATCGCCAGATGAGTCTCGCCGATATCAACGCGCGCCATTTCCTTCACTTCGATAACGCCTTCGAAGTGATGTGAAGAATAAATGACAGCATCGATGGCACGCAGGGCTTCAGCCGTGTATTCGAGGAAGTCGATCTCCTGCCATTTCCCGTCTTTTTTTATGGCTACTTCATTGCTCCGCCACTTTTCCAACTGCGCAAAAACGGATGCCTGGAGCTCGGCCGGAAAGCCGCACAGTTCTTGCATCTCCAGCCCGTGGGCATCAACGGAGCCTTGAAGACGGACAAACGGCACGATCTTCTTGCGAATTTCTGGGTCGACGTCGTTGATCCGCATGTGGTTAAGTAACAGCCAGATGGCGAGGATCGTATCGAGGTCCGGGTCGTTGGCGTGGATCATCCAGTCTCTTGCCTGAAGATCCATTCCCTTGCGGATCAATACCAGTGCCTGCTCGCAGGTGGCCAAAGTGAAGGATCGGACGCAGCCTTCGTGATGGTCAAGATTGAAGATAGCCTTTTCAACATCGAGAAACGGGCCACCCTCGGCGGCTCCGTCGAGATAAATGGTTCCTGGCTGTGCTTTGTGGGCGGTGCCGGACGGCACCGTCATTCCTCGATCAATTTTCACTGACAGGGTAGGCGACTCGCTGCAACGCAATTCTCGCTGTTCGCTTTCTCCTCGGATCGAGTACCGATCGGGAAGCTCAACCGCGCCGGGTTCCGGCGCCGAGTTTTGCGTGTTCGACGGCGTAGCATCGCCGGAGCTATTAGGGGATTCTACGTTTGAAAGTTCCTTTTGAGGCATGGCCAATGGAACCCTTGGATTCGATCAATACTCGCCCATCACTCCGCTAACGGGCGCTGTTAGGAGCCGGTCAGTGTCAGCCGGTGTTTGACTTGCATACTTTGCCTAACTCTCACGGAATTCCGGTTGGGTGCCTGGCATTCGTATGGACTTATTTTTATCGCCGATTCGACCGCACTTGCAACCGCGAGCCGAAAACGGATCGTTAGATCGTTCAAATAGTTCAAGACATTCAAAGCGTTCAAGTCGAGAAAACTTAGGGTCGCGGCGTGGCCTTGTAGAGATTATCGATGTAGCCGCTGTCGTCGAGTTCCTTGATGAAACGAGTGTCGACAAAGTCATCCGGTTTGGCGCTCTTCGCTTTGGGATTTTCTTCCGCCAATAAATCGAGGACCGTCTGCAGGCCGGCCAAGTAGGGATATTGTTTGCGAGGGAGTCGGGTGTCCGGCGCGGCGGCCTCATAGGTCTTTACCAGGATGTCGCGGTCCTTGATTTGCCCCAGGTATTTCCCCAGTGTTTTGATCGCCAACTCGCGATCCATTTTCATGAGGGCAATCGCCTCAAGGTGAGATTTGACGTAGCGGCGGACGATCTCCGGTTTGTCCCGGATGAAGGCGCGGGTCGTTGCCAAACCGGTATGCACGAACGGCATGCCGAGTTCGGCCACGTCTGCCAGGGTGTTGAACCCCTCGCGCTGCGCCGTGATATGTTGCGGCGGGCTGAAAAGCGTCCCTTGGATTTTCCCCAAGCGCAAGCTGGCGATTCTTTCGCTGGTGCCGCCGACGACGATCAGCGACACGTCCTTGGGTCCGAGTCCAAGCTTTTGCAGGGCAAATCGGGTGGCGGTCGGGTTGGCGCCTCTGAACGCCGACAAGCCGACGGTGCCGCCTTTAAGCTGCTCGGCGGTTTTGATCTCTGGCCGGGTGACAAGCACGAAATCGAGTGTTGACATGCCGCCGGCGACATAGACGGCATTGGAGCCGCGCAGCGCGCTGTCGACCACCACCGGGCCCGCCGCTAGGACGAATTGCAGTTCGCCGGACATCAAAGCCATCACCCCCACGGAGGCATGCACTTTCACTGCCTGCACGTCCAAGCCATTGCGCGCGAAGATACCGGCCTCTTTGGCGAGCCAGAGCGGCAAGACACCCGCTGAGTCCGACACGTACGAGGTGGTGACTTTGATTAGCTGCGCACTCGCCGCCATAGGAAGCGCGCTGAGCCAACCGAACGCGAGAAAGGCAAACAGCCGTCCGCGGATCTTCATCGGCATACCTCACACCAGATGATTGAGAAAATAGCTGAAGCAATGGATCGGCGTCAATGGCGATCTTGAATGGTTCGAAACGTTCAAATAGTTCAAGCCGTTCAAGCCGGTTCCTGCTCACGCAAACGAGTTTGCTGTTCTGGTTTCCATCGTACTACATCTCAGAGTGTGTGAAAAAAATGACTCGCCCTTCGACCAAGCTCAGGGCGAACGGAAATTACGTTGATTACATTGACAATTTTCCGTTCGTGCCGAGGCTCTCGAAGCATGAACGGATCTTTTCACGCACTCACACTATTCCGGTCCGGCGTAGGCTCCCGCCGTATTTGGAAACATCGCTTTGACGATCTTGAAACGGGAAATGTCGGCGGTGGCGTCCATGTGCAAGAAGATCGCGGCGTCGCGGAAAAGCTTTTCGATGCCGAAGTCGAGCATCACGCCGTTGCCGCCGTGGAGCTCCATGGCGTGCTTGCAAACCTCGAAGATCTCCTCGGAGGCGAACACCTTGACCATGTTGCAAAGCGCGTCGGCGTCTGCGGCGCTCTCGTCGACGGCGCGCGCGGCTTCCCATAACAGCGCGCGGACGGCGCTAAGGCGCCGTAAATAAATAAAGGTATCAACCCGTCTTCACGTTTGGCTTGATGAGGTAGTTCCACTCGCCATGAAACTTGTTACGTTCCAGGTTAACGCGCTGCATCT
>Ga0326597_10008007_pt1 | contig 14313 bp, 12 predicted proteins | sample RVTome_12_FD_203789 | JGI IMG/M metagenome (GOLD analysis project Ga0326597, IMG submission 203789) | Soil microbial communities from uranium-contaminated site in the Upper Colorado River Basin, Wyoming, United States - RVT100D185 | ecosystem: Environmental > Terrestrial > Soil > Contaminated >... | reverse complement strand
ACGCTGTCAAGCACGGCCAGGCACGCAGCGGCGTTGCCCACCTGGAAATCGCCGCGCAGCGACGGTTTCGGCAGCCCTTCGCGCCGGCCGAACGTGCCCCAGTAGCGCCACTGCATCCGCGCCGCCTCGTAGCCGAAGTCCCGCCCGGCCAGCCACAATGGGGCTCCGATGGAATCGGCGTGCTCGATCAGCGGACGGGGCGGGTCCGGGTCGGCACATACTGCGGGCCGGCCGCTGCGGAAAATCCCCGCTTTCTCATACGCGATGCTCTCGCGCGTCGTGCCAAGGTATCCCATATGGTCGAGGGCGATGCTCGTCACCAGCGTGCTGTCGGGATCGAACACGTTGACCGCGTCGAGACGGCCGCCCAACCCGACCTCGAGTATCGCGGCATCCAGCTTCGCCCGCACGAACAACCACACCGCAGCCAGGGTTCCGAACTCGAAGTAAGTGAGCTCGACCCCGTCCCGGGCGGCGTCGACCGCCGCCAACGCGGCCACGAGCTGCGCATCGTCCACTTCGCGCCCGCCGATTCGCACGCGCTCGTTGTAACGCAGGAGATGCGGCGAAGTGTAGCAGCCGACCTTATAGCCGGCGGCAGTGAGGATCGCCTCCAGCATCGCGCAGGCGGAGCCTTTGCCATTGGTGCCGCCGACGGTAATGATCGGAATGCGCGGATCGAGGTGCAGGGCATGCCTGACCGCGCCGACCCGGTCGAGCCCCATCGCAATCGACTGCGGGTGAACGCGCTCGATATACGCGAGCCATTCGTTGAGCGTCACAGGCATGGCGATCTGGTTCACCTGGTGCGTCCAGCCGCACTCGCACAGGGGGCCCGCGCTGCCCACGCGCGCCTCAAGCCGTGCGCGGCAGCTTGAGGAGGAGCGTGATCAGGTTCGCGAGCTGGTCGCGCATCTGGCGCCGGTCGACGATCATATCAATCGCGCCGTGCTCGAGCAGGAACTCCGACCGCTGGAATCCCTCCGGCAGCGTCTCACGCACCGTCTGCTCGATCACGCGCGGTCCGGCGAAACCTATCAGCGCGCCGGGCTCGGCGACGACCACGTCGCCGATCATGGAGAAGCTCGCGGAGACGCCGCCCATGGTCGGGTCGGTGAGCACCGAGATGAACGGCAGCCGCTCGCGGGAGAGCTGGGTCAGCGCGGCGCAGGTCTTCGCCATCTGCATCAACGACAGCAGACCCTCCTGCATGCGCGCGCCGCCGGTCGCCGTCAAACAGATGAACGGCAGCCGCTGCTCGACGCAGACCCGGACGCCGCGCACGAAGCGCTCGCCCACCACCGAGCCCATCGACCCGCCGAGGAAACCGAACTCGAATGCGGCTGCCACCACCGGCAGCGTCTTGATGCTCCCCTGCATCACCACCAGCGCGTCTTCCTCCGAGGTCTCGCGCCGCGCCTCCTCGAGCCGGTCGGTATAGCGCCGGCTGTCCTTGAACTTGAGGCTGTCGACCGGCAAGACCTCAGCACCGATCTCGTAACGGCCCTCGAGGTCGAGCAGATAATCCAGGCGCTCGCGCGCTCCGATGCGGTTGTGGCGGCTGCACTTCGGGCAGACGTCCAGGTTCTTCTCGAGGTCGGCGCGGTAGAGTACCGCCTCGCATCCCTCGCACTTGCTCCAGAGCCCTTCCGGAACCACCTTTTTCGGGCTGCCCTCGCGCTTGATCTTCGGCGGCAGCAACTTCTGGAGCCAGCTCATGCGGCTTTCTCCTGCGTCGCCGAATCGATCGCCGCGCGGATGCCGGCGAGGAACACGGTGACATTGGCGATCACCTCGGCGCGCGGCGAGCGCTCGATCTCTTCGACCAGGCGGCTCCCGATCACTACGGCATCGGCGACCTTTGCGATCTTCCTGGCGGTTTCCGCATCCCGGATGCCGAAGCCCACGCCGACCGGCAGCCGCGCGAAATGCCGGATATGCTTGATCCGCAACTCCACGGCAGCATGGTCGATGTTCGCGGCTCCAGTCACGCCCTTGACCGACACGTAATACAGGTAGCCGCGGCCGAGCTCGACGATCTGCTTCAAGCGAGCATCGCTCGTGGTGGGCGACAGCAGGAAAATCATGTCGAGCCCCCGCGCGTCGAGCAACTCGACCAGCCCGCGCGCCTCCTCGGGCGGGTAGTCGACGACCAGCACGCCGTCGACACCGGCGGCTTTCGCCATGTCGGCAAAGCGCTCGCGGCCAAGGGCCTCGATCGGATTGGCGTAGCCGAAAATCACCACCGGCGTCGCGCGGTCGGTGCGGCGGAACTCCGTCACGTAGCCGATCACGTCGCGCACGCAAACGCCGTGCGCCAGCGCGCGCTCGCTGGAATGCTGGATCGTCGGCCCGTCGGCCATCGGGTCGGAGAACGGCACGCCGATCTCGATCACGTCCGCGCCGCCCGCAACCAGCGCTCGCATTATCGGCACGGCGAGCGCGGGGTCGGGGTCACCGGCGGTGACAAACGGAATCAGCGCCTTGCGGCCCTGCTTGCTAAGCGCTTCGAAGGTGGCGGCGATGCGGGACATGGTTACCGAAGGATGAAGGATGAGGGATGAAAGTCGGCCGTGGCATTGCCCTCATCCTTCCGCCTTCCGCCTTCATCCTTTCTTCCTCAGAACTTGATTCCCGACTTCTCGGCGACGGTGTGCATGTCCTTGTCGCCGCGGCCGGAAAGATTGATCAGCAGTATCTGGTCCTTTCTCATGCGCGGCGCGATCTTGGCTGCGTAGGCAAGCGCGTGGCTGGACTCGAGTGCGGGGATGATCCCCTCGAGGCGGCACAGGTCGTGGAACGCCTGCAGCGCCTCGTCGTCGGTCACCGCGACGTATTCGGCCCGGCCGCTGTCCTTGAGCCAGGCATGCTCGGGACCGACGCCGGGGTAGTCGAGCCCGGCCGAGATCGAGTGCGTCTCGATGATCTGTCCGTTTTCGTCCTGCAGCAGGTAAGTGCGGTTGCCGTGCAGCACTCCAGTCTTGCCGACGCACAGCGTGGCGGCGTGCTTGCCGCTCTCGAGCCCGAGACCCGCCGCCTCGACCCCGATCAGGCGCACGCCCTCCTCGGCGATGTACGGGTAGAACAGGCCCATCGCATTCGAGCCGCCGCCGACGCACGCCAGCACCGCATCGGGCTGCCGTCCAGCGTGCTCCAGCATCTGCTCCTTCGCCTCGCGCCCGATCACCGACTGGAAGTCACGCACCAGCATCGGATACGGGTGCGGGCCGGCCACGGTGCCAATGATGTAGAAGGTGTTCTCGACGTTGGTCACCCAGTCGCGCATCGCCTCGTTCAACGCGTCCTTGAGGGTTTTCGAGCCGCTGTCCACCGACACCACGGACGCCCCCAGCAGCTTCATTCGATAGACGTTCTGCACCTGCCGCTTGATGTCCTCCGCGCCCATGTAGACCACGCACTCCATGCCGTAGCGCGCGGCGACCGTCGCGGCCGCCACGCCGTGCATGCCCGCGCCCGTCTCGGCGATGACCCGCGGCTTGCCCATGCGCCGCGCCAGCAGCGCCTGGCCGATCGTGTTGTTGATCTTGTGCGCGCCGGTGTGGTTGAGGTCCTCGCGCTTGAGATAGACCTGCGCTCCGCCGAAATGCTCGGACCAGCGGCGCGCGTGGTAGACCGGGCTGGGGCGCCCGACGTAGTGCTTGAGCTCGTACGCGAATTCGGCAAGGAACTCCGGGTCTTTCTGATAGCGCGCGTAGGCGGCCTTCAACTCGTCGAGCGCCTGGATCAGCGTCTCGGAGACGAAAACGCCGCCATAAGGACCAAAATGCCCGCGGGCATCCGGCAGATCATACAGTCGCATTGCGCACTCCTGACATGAATGCGGCGATCTTTGCCGCATCCTTGATTCCCTTGGCCTTTTCCACGCCGCTGGAGACGTCCACCGCCCACGGGCGGACCCTTCGGATCGCCTCGGTCACATTCTCTGCGGTGAGCCCGCCGGACAGCACGACCGGCAGCGGCAGCGTGTCCGGGATGAGGTTCCAGTCGAAAGTCACGCCACTCCCGCCGTGCATCGCGTCCGCGTAGGCGTCGAGCAGCAGCGCCTTGGCGTCACGGTACTCGGACGCGTATTGTATCAAATCCACTCCTTCCCTGACCCGCACCGCCTTCAGGTACGGCAATCCGAACTGCCGGCAGAAGTCTGCGGTCTCGGCGCCGTGAAACTGCAACAGGCCGACGGGAGCGCGCGCAACCGCGACGCGCACTTCCTCGGCCGTTGCGTCGACGAAAACCCCGACGGCGGTCACGAACGGCGGCAGCACCCGGATGATCTCCGCAGCCTGGTCCGGCGCGATGTAGCGCGGGCTCGGCCGATAGAATACGAGCCCGATCGCATGCGCACCGCTGCGTGCCGCAAGCAGCGCGTCTTCACCGCGTGTGGTCCCGCAAATCTTCACCGCTGTCGGCATGCTAGAGCCCCGTCACGTGAGCGAGGCGCGGCAGGCTTGCGCGCGGCGCCCCCGGCAGGCCCCACTGCTCGCCGTATATGACGCGCGCGAGATACAGGCCCGCGGCATCGAATGTCGGGGCAGCCAGCGCCCGTTCGCGCCGCGCGAGCACCTCGGCGAGCCACTGCGCGGGGTGCTTGCCCTTGCCGACGTAAACCAGACAACCCACGATGTTGCGGACCATGTGGTGCAGGAAAGCATTGGCACAGATGTCGAACACGACGTAGTCGCCCCGGCGCTCGATGTCGAGACGGCGCATCATTCTGACGGGCGAACGCGCCTGGCATTCCGCGGCGCGGAACGCGCTGAAATCGTGCTCGCCGATCACGTGGTGCGCTGCACGCTGCATCGCCTCGACTGACAGCGGCTGGTGAACCCAGCCGACCCGGCGCTGGTCCACCGCCGGGCGCACCGGGTGGTTGAACAGCACGTAGCGGTAACAGCGCTCCAGCGCCGAGTAACGCGCATGAAAATCCTCGCGCACCGCTCGGGCCCAGGTCACGGCGAGCGCGCCCGGCAGCAGCGCGTTGGTGCCACGTACCCACGCGGTCAACGGGCGCTCCACACCGATGTCGAGATGAACGACCTGGTCGAGCGCGTGCACCCCGGCGTCAGTCCGGCCCGCGCAGACCGTCTCTACCGGCTCGCCGGCAATCTGAGAAAGCGCGGCTTCCAGCCTGTCCTGCGCCGAGCAGCCGGCAGGCTGGGTCTGCCAGCCACAGAAGGCGCTGCCGTCGTATTCGATGCCGAGCGCAATCCTCAAGTCGTCGCCCGTTCAGTTTGCCGCTCGGGGGTCACAGCACTGCTCCAAAAAGAAAAACCGCGACAGGGTGCGCTGCCGCGGTTCGATCTTACGCGAGGCTCAGGTCAGCCCAAAGTCTCCAGCAACTTCTTCGCCTCCACCTGCTGCTCAGCATCGCCTTCGCTGATGACTTCCTGCAGAATTTCCTTGGCCCCGTCCTTGTCGCCCATTTCCTGGTACGCCTTCGCCAGATCGAACTTGGTCTGAACGTCGTACCACTGGTTGTCCTTCTCCCGGTCGGCACCGGTCGTTGCGCCGGACTGGCTCTTGTCATTCAGGTCGAGCTCGATGTCGCCGAGATCGAGCTTGAAGTCTGTCCCGGATCCGCTCCCCGTCTGCTGGTCGCCCGCGTCGGCCGTCGCCGGCTCTTGGGTTCCATCGATGTCGGGCAGCTCGAGGTTGAAATCCATGGCGTCCGAATCGGCCGCCATTTTCACGGGATCTTCCGAATCCAGCAAAATGTCGGTGGCCGTGGGCGCGCCGGTTTCCGGCACGTCAAACGAGATGTCGGTCGTGGTCGCACCCGGCAGGGGCGCATCGAGCACGAAATCCGGCTCCTGTGACGCTGCACCTTCCGGTTGCTCCGCCTCGCGCTCGACATGCGCACGGCCGTCGAATGCAACAACGGTGGCAGTGCCACCCGGGGCCGGAGTCTCGAGGTTGAAATCGAAGTCCGATGCTTGCCCGCTGGGCGGCGTTGATGGCGCCATGCCCCCCGCGTAGAGCGCGTTGTCCGGGTCGAGCACGAAGCCCATCGCCGCAACCTTCGTCCAGTTGTCGCCCTGGCCGCCGGTGAGCTGGATGAAGCCCTGCGCCAGTTTGCCGAACGCACCCCTGTCCTTGCGCGCCGAATAGATCTCCAGCAGCTTGAGCTGGACGTCCTGGCGCGTCGGCTCCTTGGCCATGGCTTCCTTGAGGATGTCCTCGGCCTGCGCGTCGCGTCCGTAGGCGACATAAACTTCCGCCTCTGCCAGGGGATCCACTTCGTCGCCCGCCACCTTCGCAGGCGGCGCACCACTGGCGCCTTCATCGCTCCCGGCCAGCGGCTCGGTCATTCCTAGTGTCGGTGCTAACGCTTCCTTATCATCTTCCGCCACCGCCTGCCGGCGGCGCCGGCGTGCCAAGCCGAAATACAGCGCACCGAGGAGAATTGCGCCACCACCAGCAACAAGGGGCAGGTTATCCATCACCATGTCGATGAGTTCGGGCTCGGGAGGCGGTGGCGGCGGCACAACCTTTGGTTTGGGTTCGGACTGCGGCGCGTCGGCCGCAGCAGGCTTGTCCGCCGGCGCAACCTTCGCCTCGTCCATCTTCGCAGCAGGCGCAGCCATGGGCGTGGGCGCAGCTTCCGGCTTCGCTCCAGGCTCGGCCACGGCCTGCTTCTGTGCTGCCGCCATGGTCGGGCTCTTGATGTCGACCAGGCGCTGCATGTCCTTGATGGTTTTCTCGAGCTGCGCAATTCGGTCATTGGCGTCAGCCAGCGACTTCTCGCGCGCAACCGCTTCCTCCTCCAGCATGCGGATCCGCTCGGCCGGGCTGCCGGGCTTGCCCTTGCCCGCCGCAGTCCCGGGCGGCTCGCCTTTCGACAGCCGGACGACATCCTTGGGCGCGGCGGCCGCCGGGTCCTCGACGCGCGCGGTGATCTTGCCGCTCGCCGCAGTGCGCGCCTCGGGCGCCGTCCCGGCTGCGTCGGCCACGCGCTGCCGGTACGCGTTCCAGTCCGCAACCTGCGTGCGGAACTCTTTTGCCGCTTCGCTGTGAGGAACCGCCGTCAGCTCGTCCTTCGCCGGAACACGGAGAATCTTGCCTGCCTTCACCAGATTCACGTTCTGGCGGATAAACGCATCAGGATTGCTTCGAAACAGCGCCATCAGCATCTGTTCCAGGCTCACGCCATCGGGCTTCAGCTCACTGGCGATTTTGCCCATCGTCTCACCACGCTCGATGGGGCCGTAATCACCCGCGGCGGCGATGGGACGAGGCGCGGTCGGCGCAGGCGCCACGACCGGTGCCTGCGCAGTCGGAGCAAGCTGCACCCGTGGGGCCGCAACCGGCGCCGGAGGAGGAGGGGGCGCAGCCTGGAGTTCCGGTGGATCGAGCAACGCCGTATATTCGCGCAACAGGCGCCCCGAAGCCCAGTTCAATTCGACCAGCAAATCGAGAAACGGCTCGTTGACCGGACGCGTTGAGGTGATTCGTATGAATGGCTGGCCATTCGCGCGCCGTTCGACGCTGAGGCGCAGGCCTGCTGTCGCGCCAACGTATTGAAGGTCGGCTTGGCGGTAGGCCTCAACCGAAGCGAGCTGAACGGTAAGCGATGAGTACTCCTCTTTGCTCACCGATACCAGGTCGATTTCCGCGTTAAACGGCTGACCCAAGGCCGACAACACCGTCAGCCTCCCTAAGCCCGCAGCGTCCGCCGCCCATGGCATCAGCAGCAGGAGCACCGCCAATATCCATTTGTTCAGAGTGAGATCGCGCACAACGCCACCCGAATCGTTGTATTGAGGGACAACAAAATTAACATCAAACAGTTAGCGATGCAAGCTCATACGTGATCTAGTTCTGGTGCCGAAAGCGATTATTTTCACACAAATTTTCATGAGGATACCCCCCTTGCCGCCCGAGCCGCAATTCCCGATGCCACAAAGACAGCCGCGGACCTCCTATCCGCGAACCCAGGCCCGGCTAGACACCGACGGTGGCCTTGGGCCCGGCAAGCCGCGCGCCGGGCTTCCCGCCCTTGGCCGCAAGCAGGATGCGCAACATGCGCCGCAACGGCTCAGCCGCGCCCCAAAGGAGCTGGTCACCCACCGTGAACGCGGCGAGATACTCCCCGCCCATCGCCAGCTTGCGCAAGCGCCCGACCGGGACCGTGAGCTTGCCGGTGACGGCAGCCGGGGTGAGTTCCCTCAGGCTCGGGTCGCGCTCGTTCGGGACGACTCTCACCCAGTCGTTGGCGGAAGCGAGGATTTCCTCGATCTCCGCCAAGGGCAGATCACGCGTCAGTTTTACCGTGAGGGCCTGGCTGTGGCAGCGCATCGCCCCCACCCGGACGCAAATGCCGTCGACCGGGATCGGGCGCTCTGCGCCGAGGATCTTGTTGGTTTCCGCCATGCCTTTCCACTCTTCCCGGCTTTGCCCGTTGCCGAGGTCCTTGTCGATCCACGGCAGCAGGCTGCCCGCAAGCGGATAGCCGAAGCTCCCGATCGGGAAATCCGTGCTGCGCAGCGCCTGCGCGACTGCCTGGTCGATGTCGAGAATCGCCGCCGCCGGATCATCGAGCAGACGCTCGGCCGCCCCATGGGCAACCCCCATCTGCTCTACCAGCTCGCGCATGTTGGCCGCGCCCGCTCCCGAGGCCGCCTGGTAGGTCATTGCCGTCATCCACTCAACCAGGCCGGCTTTGAACAGGCCCCCCATCGCCATCAACATCAGGCTGACCGTGCAGTTTCCCCCGATGTAGTTCTTCACGCCGTTCGCGATCGCGCCCTCGATCAAGCCCAGGTTGACCGGATCGAGAATGATCACCGCGTCCCGCTCCATGCGCAGCGCGGACGCCGCGTCGATCCAGTAGCCCTGCCACCCGGCGGCCCGCAGCTTCGGGTACACCTCGCTCGTGTAGTCGCCGCCCTGGCACGAGATCAGGATGTCCGTCGTGCGGAGCTCGTCGATGGCCAGCGCATCCTTGACCGGTCCCGCATCTCGACCGATCGCAGGCCCCTTGCCGCCGGCACGCGTCGTCGAAAAGAACACGGCCTCGATCAAGTCGAAGTCGCGCTCCTCGCGCATGCGCTGCATCAGGACGGATCCCACCATGCCGCGCCAGCCGATCAATCCCACCCGAGTCATCGCCATGTCCTCATGTTCAACAGTCTACAGCGCCGCGACCACTTGGTCCCCCATCTCCGCGGTGCCCGTTTTCCGCGTGCCCGGCTCGAAGATGTCCGCTGTTCGGTAGCCCCCGGCCAAGACCTTTTTCACCGCCTGCTCGATGCGCTGCGCCCACGACTCCCGGTCAAAAGTGTAGCGCAGCATCATGGCAACCGACAGGATCGTGGCCAGCGGATTGGCGATATTCTTGCCGGCGATGTCCGGGGCCGATCCGTGCACAGGCTCGTAGAGCCCCTTGCCGTTCGCGTCGAGCGAGGCCGATGGCAGCATGCCGATCGAACCGGTCAGCATTGAGGCCGCGTCCGACAGGATGTCGCCGAACATGTTGCCGGTGACGATCACATCGAACTGCTTCGGCGAGCGCACGAGCTGCATCGCGGCATTGTCCACATACATATGCGAGAGCGACACCCGCGGATAGTTCCGCGCCACGTCAGTTACGATTTCCCGCCAGAACCGGCTGGTCTCCAGCACGTTTTCCTTGTCGACCGAGGTGAGCTTGCAGCCGCGCTTCATCGCGGTCTGAAAGCCCACCGCCGCGATGCGCCGGATCTCGGGTTCCGAGTAGAGCATCGTGTCGAATCCTTCGCGCGCCCCGGCCGCGTTCCGGCGCCGCCCGCGCGGCTCGCCGAAATAGATGCCGCCGGTCAGCTCGCGCACGATCATGATGTCGAGCCCGGACACCACCTCCGCTCTCAGCGTGGATGCGCCCACGAGCTCCGGATACAGCAGTGCCGGGCGCAGGTTGGCGAAAAGGTCGAGCGCCTTCCGGATGCGCAGTATTCCCTGCTCCGGACGCTGGGCGCGTGGCAAGACATCGTATTTCGGTCCGCCCACCGCGCCGCACAGGACCGCGTCGGCCTCGCGGGCGAGCTTCAGCGTCGGCTCGGGAAGCGGCTCTCCGCAGGCATCAACGCCGGCGCCGCCGAAGGGCGCTTCCTCGAACTCGATCTTGAGCCCGTCCCGCCCCAACGCCTTCAGCACCTTGATCGCCTGCGCGACGATCTCCAAACCGATGCCGTCACCGGCCAATATTGCGATCTTCATGTCTTATTCGATGAAAGACGATAGGAGAGACGTCAGAAGCGGGCACCGGGACCCGTCGTCTGGTCCTCTCGCGCGCCCCTGGCAATGTTCTCAAGTCAGGCAAACAGCCACGGCTGGCGCCCGCGGTGCTGGTTCTCGAAGGCCTTGATCTCGTCCGCGTGCTGCAGCGTGAGCCCGATGTCATCGAGCCCGTTGAGCATACAGTGCTTGCGGAACGGATCGATGGCGAAGCGGAATGTCTCACCCCCGGGCATGCTCACCGTCTGGTGCTCGAGGTCGACCGCCACCCGGTAACCTTCCGATGATTGGATCTCCCGGAACAGCCGGTCGACGATTTTCGCGTCAAGCTTGATCAGCAGCAGCCCGTTCTTCAGGCTGTTGTTGTAGAAAATGTCGGCAAAGCTTGGCGCGATCACGGCGGTGAAGCCGTACTGCAGCAGCGCCCAGGGCGCGTGCTCCCGCGACGATCCGCAGCCGAAGTTCTCCCGCGCGAGCAGCACCGTCGCCCCGCGGTAGCGCGGCTGGTTGAGCACGAAATCCGGGTTGAGCGGCCGCCGGGAATTGTCCTTGTCGGGTTCGCCCCGGTCGAGGTAGCGCCACTCGTCGAACAGATTCGGTCCGAAGCCGGTGCGCTCGATCGATTTGAGGAACTGCTTGGGGATGATCGCGTCGGTATCGACGTTGGCGCGGTCGAGCGGCACCACCAGTCCTTCGCGTTTTTCGAATTTCTCCATATTTACCTTGCCGCCTTCTCCTCAATCTTCTCGCCCGCTTTCTGAATATCCTTGCCCAGGCCTTCCATGGTGTTGCATCCGGCCGCAACAGCAACCAGGGCAGCGATTACCAAAAGCGCATATCGGTTCATCATTCCCTCCATCAATTCCACTTGCGCACATCCACGAAGTGACCCGCGATCGCGGCAGCGGCCGCCGTCTCCGGGCTCACGAGGTGCGTCCTCCCGCCTGCGCCCTGCCGGCCCTCGAAATTGCGGTTCGAGGTCGAGGCGCAGCGCTCGCCCGGAGACAGTTGATCCTCGTTCATGCCGAGGCACATCGAGCAGCCCGGCTCGCGCCACTCGAAGCCGGCGGCAGTGAAGATCTTGTCCAGCCCCTCTTCCTCCGCCCGGGCTTTCACCAATCCGGACCCGGGAACGACCATGGCGAGCTTCACGTTTCCCGCAACCTTCCTGCCCTTCACCACCGCAGCCGCCGCGCGCAGGTCCTCGATGCGTGAGTTGGTGCATGAACCGATGAAGATCTTGTCGAGCCTGATCTCGGTGATCGGCGTGTTCGGCTTCAGATCCATGTACTTGAGCGCGCGCTCCATCCACTCGCGCTGAACCGGATCGTTCTCCTGCGCCGGATCCGGAACCTTGCCGTCGATCGTCGTGACCATTTGCGGCGAGGTGCCCCACGTCACCTGCGGCTGGATCTCCTCGGCCTTGATCGTCACTTCCTTGTCGAACTTTGCGCCCGCGTCGCTTTGGAGCGTGCGCCAATGAGCCACTGCCTTGTCCCACAGCTCGCCCTTGGGCGCGAAGCGGCGGCCTTTGACGTATTCGATCGTCTTGTCGTCGACCGCCACCATGCCCGCACGCGCGCCGGCCTCGATCGCCATATTGCACAGCGTCATGCGGCCTTCCATCGACAGGTCGCGGATCGCGCTGCCCGCGTACTCGATGGTATGGCCGGTCCCGCCGGCGGTGCCGATCCTGCCGATCACGGCGAGGGTGATGTCCTTCGCGGTAACGCCCTTGCCAAGCTTGCCCTCAACCGACACGCGCATCGCCTTCGATTTGTTCATGACCATGCACTGGGTCGCAAGCACGTGCTCGACTTCGCTCGTGCCGATGCCGAACGCAAGCGCCGCAAACGCGCCGTGCGTACTGGTGTGCGAATCGCCGCAGACCACGGTCATGCCCGGAAGCGTCGCGCCCTGCTCGGGGCCGATCACATGAACGATGCCCTGCTGCTTGTCGAGGAACGGAAAATAGACCTTCGCGCCGAATTCCTTGATGTTCTTGTCCAGCGTTTCGACCTGCAGCCGAGAGACCGGGTCCGTGATGCCGGCCATGCCCTTGTCCCAGTTGCGCGTTGGCGTGTTGTGATCGGCGGTCGCGACGACCGACTCGATGCGCCAGGGCTTGCGCCCGGCGAGCTTGAGTCCTTCATAGGCCTGCGGGCTCGTTACCTCGTGCACCAGATGACGGTCGATGTAGATCAACGCGGTGCCGTCCTCGCCTTCGCGGACGAGATGGCTATCCCACAATTTGTCGTACAGGGTTCTGGCGGTCATGTATGACGTAACCTCATGGAAACTTTGGATTGTACACAGTTGGCAAGCCCGCAACAGAGCCGGGCTCAGGCCCGACGCGACACCGCCTCCGGCAGCTCCAGTTTCCACCACAAAATCAACATTCCAACCAGCGCGCAGGCCGCCGCAAGACTGTATGTAATGGCCGCGCCCCACTTGTCCCAAGCATAGCCGCTCGCCAGGCTGCCCAGCATGCCGCCCAGCCCGAACGAGAAGCTGGCGTAGAGTGCCTGGCCGCGGGCCTGGTGCGCGCCGCGGAACATCCGGTGCACCACGCCGATCGCCGCCGCATGAAACGACCCGAAGGTCGCCGCGTGCAGGGTCTGCGCCAGGACCAGCACGGTGGTGCTGTCCACTGCCCAGCCGATCATCAGGAATCGCACGACCGCAAGCGCGAAGCTCGCGATCAGAATGGCACGCAGGCTGAACGCGCGATACAGATGCGGCATCCAGAAAAAAATTCCGATTTCACACAGCACACCCAGCGCCCACAGCCAGCCGGTCATGCTCATGCTATAGCCATGATTCACCACATGGATTGAGTAGAAGGTGTAGTACGGGCCGTGCGCCATCGCCATCAGCGCGCAAGCCGAAATCAGCGCGATCACTTCCGGCTGCCTGATGACGTCCGTGGCCCCGGGCTCATCCACATGGTTCGACGCCGGCGGCACCTCCGGCACAATCAGCGCGCACACGAAGGTGCCGGTGATCAGCGCCAGCACAATCCACAACAACGCCCGCACGGGGACGAAATCGAGCGCGTGCCCGATGCCCACCACGGCGACGATGAACCCGATCGAGCCCCACAGGCGGATCCGGCCGTAGCGCCCGGTTTCATCGCCGAGATGCACCAGCGTCGTCGCCTCGAGCAGCGGGAGCGCTGCGCTGAAAAAGAATGTCATGGCGAACAGTACGGCGCAGATCCACAGGAAAGCGGTGCTCGCGAACATTCCCAGCCAGCAGACGATCGCGATTGCCGCGGTAATCCGCACTACGCGCATGCGTCCTGCGCCGCCGTCTGCCAGCCAACCCCACAGGTGCGGCGCGATGATGCGCGTTACTTGCGGCAGCGCCATGACCGTGCCGATTTCCACCGCCGACAGGCCGACCGCCTTGAGGTACAGGCTGAAGTACGGCCCGAACGCGCTGATATACGCAAAGTAGAAAAAATAAAAACCGGCGAGGCGCCGGTACGGAAGCCGCGACATGAGGCCTGGTGAGCCTAGCAACCTGTCGGACTTAGCAACTCGACAGTCTGGTAAAAGCAGAACCGGCTGACGATTCGGACCGAAACCCGCCCGCAGCCCTTGAATGTGGAGCCAAGCAAGGCGCAATTCGCATATCCGTCATCCTTTCTTGCGCTTTTTGCCGGTGCCGGTTTTGCATTAGGAATTTGTCGGGGCCAAGTCCGACAAACTCCTAGGCTTCGTCCGGATCGGGATCCTCGGCTGCCGCCGCGGCGCGCAATTTCGCAACGATCTCCTCGCCCGCCTGCGCCGGAACGCGCGGCGTGCCCGACTGGACGTCCGCGTTCTGCGCCCGCTGGCGCAGCGCATAATCCATCAGCGTCAGCGCCAGCATCGCCTCGCAGATCGGCGTCGCGCGGATGCCGACGCACGGATCGTGACGCCCGTGCGTCTCGATCAGAGCCGGCTTGCCCTGCTTGTCGATAGTGCGCCGCGCGAGCCGGATGCTGGAGGTCGGCTTCACCGCGACGGTGACGACGATGTCCTGGCCGGTGGAGATGCCACCGAGGATGCCGCCAGCATTGTTCGTGATGAAGCCCTG
>Ga0326597_10008006_pt1 | contig 14314 bp, 14 predicted proteins | sample RVTome_12_FD_203789 | JGI IMG/M metagenome (GOLD analysis project Ga0326597, IMG submission 203789) | Soil microbial communities from uranium-contaminated site in the Upper Colorado River Basin, Wyoming, United States - RVT100D185 | ecosystem: Environmental > Terrestrial > Soil > Contaminated >... | reverse complement strand
AAAGGTCACCTGCTGGGCGCTGCTCAATCCCGATTCGGTCGTGCTGGCGGAGAAGTCCAACGAGATGCGCGTCCTGGCCTCGCAGAATCCCAACGAGGCGGCGACCTTCGAGAACGTCGATGAGCATCTGACGATGCCCGAGGTCGGCCCGCCCTTCCGCGCCACGCTGGCCAACATCGGAGGCGGGGGCATCGGCCTCGTCGTCGAGCCGGGCGACGCGGCGGCCCTGACGCGCCACCGCACCTTCTGGCTGAGCATCGCCCTGCCGCCGGAGATCACCGTGCCCCTCGCGGTGACGGCCAAACTCGTGCATACGCACATCGACTCGAGCCAGAAGACCTACTGCGGCCTGGCGTTCGAGTTCGGGCACAACCGCAGCCACCAGAAGTTCATCACCGACCAGATCCGCCGCTGCGTGACGATGCAGCAGGAGGCGCAACTCCGCCGCCTGCGCAAGGCGGGGTGATCGGTGTGGCAGCTGATTTGAGTGATCTCCGGCGGTTTCTGGTGAAGCGATAAACTGGGATAAACTCAGGTAAACTCGCTAGAATCGGCCCCGTGCAGCCCCGGTACGAACGGCACGAAGGGCACGGACGACACGCTGGATTCTGACGGCTCGTATCGCATAGAGTGCCGACTTGCGCCGGCAGGTGCGGTGCCGCGACCTCAACGATCAGGCTGAGACACGTTGCCCGTCGCCGGCCGGTAGGGTGCTTGCATCGGTGAGTCGCACTGGTAGACTAGCCAGTCGACGAGTCTGCGCGAACGCGCGTGTTCAACTCAACGCCGAGAGTCGCCGTGCCCAAAGATTACAGCCCATTTACGCCCGGTCTTCCGGTTCCTCTAGAGTTCTTCGTCGGGCGCCGACGCGAAGTCGAGGAACTTGCGCGAATGTCCGGTGCGGCCACGACCGGAAGGCTCCAAGTTGGTTTTGTCGCTGGCGAACGGGGAATCGGGAAGAGCTCGCTGGCAGCGTTCGCGCGAGCGCTTTCGGAACGTGAGCATCAGGTCATCGGACTGCACGCCTTTCTCGGCGGCGTTTCGACGCTGGAGGAGATGGTGCGCCGCATCTTCGACCGGCTGGTGAAGGAGTCAATCGACAAACCCTGGTACGGCAGAGTCAGGGACTTCCTGGGCAGCAAGATCAGCGCGGTCGGCCTCTATGGGGTTAGCATGGAGTTTGCTGCCGGCAGTCAGGACCTGCAGCGCCTTGTGAATGACTTCGTGCCTGCGATTCGTAACCTGGCCGAGAAGTTGCGGGACCAGAAGAAGGGGCTCCTTCTGATTCTGGACGACATCAACGGCTTGGCCGAGTCCCCCGCATTCGCCAACTGGCTCAAGAGCGTCGTCGATGAGATTGCCACAGGAGCACGCGCTGTACCACTGTGCGTTCTGCTGGTCGGACTGGAAGAGCGACGCGATTCACTGGTGCGACTTCAGCCGTCCCTCGCGCGTGTGCTGAACATCATCGAAATCCAGCCGTGGTCCGATGAGGAGACCTTGGACTTCTTCGCCCAGGCGTTCCGCAGCGCCGGAGTGGAAGTCGACGATGCAGCGCTTCGGCTGATCGTCGGGTACACCGGCGGGCTTCCCGTCCTGGCGCACGAGATCGGCGAAGCCACCTTCAAGGCAGATTCCGACGATCGCATCGACGAGAATGACGCCTTGGCAGGCGTCGTGAACGCCGCGGAGATCGTCGGCCGGAAGTTCCTCCAGCCGCAGGTGCTCAAGGCCGTCCGCAGTGAGCGATACCGCACGATACTCCAGAAAATGTCGCGCGAAACACACGGCCTGACCATTCAACGAGCACAACTTCGCAAGGCGTTGACTGAGCATGAGCGGACAGTGCTCGACAACTTCCTTCGCCGAATGGAATCCTTGGGGGTCGTCCGCCGTGATGACAGCGCCGGACGTGGTGCGTATCAGTTTACCAATCGGCTGCATGAACTCTACTTCGCCCTTCAGGCCATCGTGAATCGCTCGAAGTCCAAGCAGTCGTAGCCGGTGTGTCCACCGGACCCGCTGCGTTCAGCGCGGTTCGACAGTGGGCGGCGCCTGGAGCCAAATTGCGATCACATTTCAGCCGTTCGCCAAGGCGCCGGGCCGGCGCAGATCCTTGTTCCGATCGACGGCTCCGCCGGTGCGCTCGTCCTCCACCACATCCCGCTATCATCCCCGCCTGCATCGCGGAGGATTGATTCATGGAGCGGACGCTCATCGCAGACGCCTTTCAGTCGGGCCGGGTCGGCTCGACCATCCGGATCAAGGGCTGGGTGCGCACGCGGCGCGACAGCAAGGCCGGGCTGAGTTTCATCCACGTCAGCGACGGCACCTGCTTCGACGCCATCCAGGTCGTCGCACCCGCCGCGTTGCCCAACTACGAGTCCATCGTGCTCAAACTCACGACCGGGTGCAGCATCGATTGCGTCGGCACGCTCGCCGCCAGCCAGGGCAAGGGGCAGCGCTGCGAGATCCAGGCCGAGTCGATCGAACTCATCGGCGACGTCGAGGATCCCGACACCTACCCCATCAGCCCCAAGCAGCACTCCTTCGAGTTCCTCCGCACCGTCGCGCACTTGCGCACTCGGACCAACACCTTCGGCGCCGTCGCGCGCGTGCGGCACCGTTTGGCGCAGGCGATTCACCAGTTCTTCGACGCCCGGCGGTTTCTCTGGGTGCATACGCCGATCATCACCGCCTCCGACGCCGAAGGGGCCGGCGAGATGTTCCGCGTCAGCACGCTCGATCTGCTCAACCTGCCGCGCACGCCCGAAGGCGGCGTGGACTTCGATCAGGACTTCTTCGGCCGCGAGGCGTTCCTGACCGTTTCGGGCCAACTCAACGTCGAGACGTTCTGCTGCGCCTTGAGCAACGTCTACACCTTCGGCCCGACGTTCCGGGCGGAGAACAGCAACACCGCCCGCCACCTCGCCGAGTTCTGGATGATCGAGCCGGAGATCGCCTTCGCCGACCTGCGCGATGACCGGCTGCTCGCCATCGACCTCGTCAAGCACCTCCTGCGCACCGTGCTGGCCGACTGCGCCGATGACATGAAGTTTTTCGACGAGCGCATCGAGAAGGGACTGATCGCGGCGCTGGAGCACGTCATCGAGTCCGAGTTCGTGCATCTCACCTACACGGAGGCGGTCGAGGAGATTCGCAGAAGCGGCCGCAAGTTCGAATACGCGGTGAACTGGGGCGACAACCTCCAGTCCGAGCACGAGCGCTACCTCTGCGAGGAAGTGCATCGCAAGCCGGTTGTGGTGACGGACTATCCCAAGGAGATCAAGGCGTTCTACATGCGCCTCAACGACGACGAGAAAACGGTGGCGGCGATGGACGTGCTGGTGCCGCGCATCGGCGAACTCGTCGGCGGCTCACAGCGCGAGGAGCGACTGCCCGTGCTCGATCGCCGCATCGACGAGATGAAGTTGCCCAAGGAGGCGTACTGGTGGTACCGCGACCTGCGCCGCTACGGCACGGTCCCGCACGCCGGCTTCGGCTTGGGCTTCGAGCGCCTGCTCATGTACGTCACCGGCATGGCGAACATGCGCGATGTGATCCCCTTCCCGCGCGCGCCGCGGCTGGCGGAGTTTTGAGCGCCATGCAGTTTGAACTGAGCCAGCACGCACAGCGGCGTCTCGAACGACGCCAGATCAAAGAGGAGTGGGTGCGTCTCACGCTTGCCAGTCCTCAGAGAGTCGAAGCAGATCGAAGCGATCAGGCCGTTCGACACGCGCTTCGGACAATCCCGGAAGCGGACGGCCGAGTGCTCAGAGTGCTCTACAATCCCACGGTCGATCCGGCGCGGATCGTCTCCGTGTACTTCGATCGCCGTCTGAGAGGCTCGCTATGAAACTTGAATATGACCCACAAGTGGATGCGGCGTACATTACCCTCGTCGATGGCAAGGTGGCCGAGTCGGAAGAAGTGCGCCCGGGCATCGTCGTCGACTTCGACGCCGAGAATCGCGTCGTCGGCATCGAGATTCTCAACGTCCGCAAGCAGTTCCCCGACGCCGACCTCCAGCGGCTTGAGTTACAGGTGAGTTGAATCGGCCAGCGGCGGACAATCCCTGAGTCACAATTCGCCGAGCATCTGCTCCTGATCGATCTCCGCCAGTCGCTCCTGGCGCGTCCGTTCATGAAAGTAGCGCCGCGGATTGCCGCACATCCAGCAGGAGCATGGAACGCGCGTGTTGATGTGCTTGCACACCAGTTCGCGGGGCACGAAGCCGACCGGCGTCAGCACGCGCTCGATGTAGCGCCGAATGCGATCCCGCTGGTGCCGTCGCAGCGCCCGTTTCCGCCCATCCGGTTGGTCCATCATCTCCGGTCCCTCAATCGATCAGGCGTCTCGTTTCCTGATGGTAGTTCGTCCGGTGCGATCTGGAACGGCGCCTCGTCGCGGTGGCAACCGACCTGCACGACGCCCAAAGAATCACCTTCGCGCACGTCGCGGCGCCCGAGGGTGACGTTGGACACAGGTGTCCGGCCGCTGTGGCGCGGCGATCAGGAACCCTCATCGGATTCTGCCGACCGTGCCGCAGGTCTGGGCTCGTCGATGAAGATGAGTCGGAACTGAATGGGGTTGGTCAGTTGACCGGGGGCGAGTTCATTGAGCCGCGCGCCCGCGGCGGTCCACCGCGCCATCCACGCGGCGAGGTACTGCTCATCGAGCGGCTTGAAGCCGCTCGGGCGGATGATCTTCACCTCGCCCACGCGCCCATGTCGATCGAAGCGAATCGAGACGATCGGGTTGCGCACGATGCGCCCCTCCCACCGGCCGCGATTGAGTCGCTGTCCGAAGAGCACGTCGAGCGAGTCCCACTGGATGTGGCGTTCGAGCGAGAAGGGTCGGATCTCCAGCCCCTCGCGCGCCATCGGTTTGCCGTTGTTCCACTCGACCTCCGGCACGTCGCGCGTGCTCGTCGCCGCGGAGTCCTTTTCACTGGGCGCAGCGTTATCAGGCGTCGGTTCGCCTTGCGGCGCGGAAGGCGGCGGCCGACGCATCGGCTGGATCATCGCCAGCGGCAGCGGCACGCGGAAGGGATCGAGCGAAGGCTGAATCTCGCGCTCCGCCGGATTCTCTTCCACACTCGACTCGGTCTCGGCGGGTTCCACTTCGACCGGCTCAATCGGCCCGGATTCGATCGGCGCGATCGCCGGGGACTCGGTCGGCGCTGGTTCAAGCATCGGCACGGGCGCGGGCTGCGGCGCGGCGGCGGCCGAATCCTCCACGGCGGGGCTTGATGCGGCTTGCGCCTCTTCCCGCGTCGATGCGATCTCCGCGATCGTCTCAATCGGTTGCGGCTGCTCATCCGGCGAAGAGGTTGGCGGCGCATCCATCGTCGACGCCGTCTCGTGTGTCATCTGAGTGATCTGCTCGGTGGGCGAGGGCGTTTCGCTCAGCGCATCGGGAACGCCGCGGGCGAGCGCGCTGGTGAAGGCCGCCTGCTCGGTCTGTGCGAGTTGGGCGAGGTGCTCCTCGTACTCCTCATAGCCGATCCAGGTGACGACGGCCTTGGCGCCCTCCTCAATACCTGGCGAGAACTCCTCTTCCTCGGGCGGCGTGGGCGGCGGGGGCTCCGGCTCAGATTGGTCGTCGGGGCTTCGGGACTCCGTCACGGAAAGCACTCGCCCCTCGCCGATGGCGCGCGCCAGCCCGAAGGCGCTCAGGTGCAGCACGAGCGAAAACGCCAGGGCGAGAATGATCGCAGATGGCCCGGTGCGGCGCGGCATTCACGATTGTAGTGGGCCACGGCTCGATCACACGGATGACCAGCAGCCTGCGACGCGCCAAAAAAAACGGGACAAGTACGTTTATTTCTGCCGTAAGTCGTTGCAGATCAACGCGATAAAATGTACCTGTCCCGTTTTTTTCCTATCCCGCTTTTTTGCTCCCGCAAGACTGACGCTGACAGGGCACCGGGCATCTTCTGGGCCGGGAAGGAAATGGTCCCAGGGACCTTTTCCAACCCTGGGATCCTTTCCAACGCGAGTCGGCTGCCTTCGCCCACGAGACTAACACTGACGCGGCACTAGGATTGCCCGGAGACGCTCCCCTTGACCGATTCGCGCCTGCACATCACGCTCGTACCCGGCCCCGTCGCCTACATGGACGGGCCGACGCTCCCCGAGGGCGGGGGCGAGTGCGTCTTTCTCGGCCGCACTCGGGCGGAGACGCATCCCAAACACGGCCCGCTCACGCTGCTGCGCTACACCGCGTACGAAAGCATGGCGATCAAGGTGCTCACCGCGCTCGCTCAGCAGGCTGTTGACGAGCACGGCGCCCTCTTCGTGCGCCTCACTCACTCGATCGGCGAGGTGGCCATCGGTGAGGCGAGCGTGCTCGTGCAGGTCATCTGCCCGCACCGGACGGAGGCCTTTGCCGCCTGCCGCATGCTCATCGACCGCCTCAAGGCCGAGGCGCCGATCTGGAAGAGCGAGGTGTGGGCGGACGGCACGACGTGGTCGCGCGGGCAGGCGATCAACCCCGAAGTCTTCGCCGATCACGAAGGGCACCCGGCCCCATTCGAAGTCATCCCCGAGGAGGGCGAGAATGAGGAGGACGAGTCGCCGTGAAGCGATCCCATTTGCTCGCGCTGGTCAACGGCGTCTACTGGCTGATGCTGGCCCTCTGGTTCGGCTCGCTCGTCTTCACCGGCGCGATCGCGGCGATGCTCTTTCCGATGATGAAGCGGATTGATCTCATCCTGCCCGACTATGCGGCGTACGACGGGTCGCATTCGATCCTCCTCGCCGGGCGCATCATGGCCGTGATCTTCTCCATGCAGGACGTCGTTGAACTGGCGGCGATGGTGGTTCTGGCGATGATCCTCATGCTGCACTTCTCGGCGTTCCGCATGCCGTTGCGCCGGGCGTCGAACGTCGTGCGAGTGCTGGCGGCGGCGACGCTGATGATCCTCGTCTCCTACGACACGTTCGTTCTCGCGCCGAGGATGACGGCGAATCTCGACACGTTCTGGCGCACGGCGGAGGCGGGCGAGATCGAAACCGCACGCCAGGCCAAGGCCGCGTTCGACGCCGATCACCCCGGCGCCTCGCGGGTCATGAGTTTCACGGCCCTCATGCTCATGACCATGATCTTTGCCTCCGCGGCGGCGCTGAGCGCGCCGGCGGAGGCCGCGCCCGTGAGCACGACCGCGCGGCGCGGCCCGCAACTTGAGGAACCTGAACTCCTGCGAAGGATGAATCGCTGAATGGCCGCGACACTGAAGAAGAAACCCGGGCGACGCGCCGCGACCGACCTGCCGCGCCAGACACCGGCGCAGAAGAAGCGGGCGCTCAAGATCCTCGGCGCTCTTGAGGAGCGTTACCTCGACGCCCACTGCGAACTGGACTACGCCGATCCGCTGCAACTGCTCATCGCCACGATTCTCAGCGCGCAGGCGACAGATGTGGGGGTGAACAAGGCGACGCCGAAGTTGTTCGCGAAGTTCAGGACCGCCGCCGACTTTGCCGCAGCCTCGCCGCAGGAGATCGAGCCGTATGTCGCCTCGATCGGCCTCTTTCGCAACAAGGCCAAGGCGATTCATGCGGCATGCACGACGATCGTCGAGCGCTTCGGCGGGCAGGCGCCGCGCAGCATGGAGGAACTTCTCACGCTGCGCGGCGTGGCGCGCAAGACGGCCAACGTCGTCCTCGGCAACGCCTTCAATATCAACGAAGGGGTCGTCGTCGATACGCACGTGAGCCGCGTGTCGCATCGCCTGGGCCTCACGAAACACACCGACCCGGCGAAGATCGAACGCGACCTGATGGCGCTGTTCCCCCGCGAGAAGTGGTGCCTTCTCTCGCACCTGCTGATCTTCCACGGTCGGCGCGTGTGCAAGGCGCGCAACGCGCTGTGCGGCGAAGACGCCATCTGCCGGGAATTCTGCGCCAACGCGAAGGCGGCGACGGGCTACCAGCGCCGATCGCCGTTGCGTGGCTACTGACACCTGTACAACTGACGTCCTCCCTGACCAGCCGAGAGCCCAACGCTCACCACAAAGGACTCAAAGTCACAAAGGACGCACAAAGAGAAGTACGTGCTTTCCAGTTTGGCGCGGTCAACGGAGCCTCACTCGGGCTTCCGATCCTCGGCCTTTCTTGGTGAAATCCTGGTGCCTTGGTGTTCTTGGTGGTGAGCGCTCGGCGTGAGATGCCAAACGGACATTTATTGTAGAGGGATCAGTAGCCGCGACCCGGAGGCTCGGCGCAGGGGAGCACGGACGCGCAACGTGCCCGCGCTGACCATCGCGGCATCGCGGCTCACGCGGGGCGGGGGACGACGCCGGACTCCGGCTCGTCGCCGTCTTTGGCCGCGCCCTTGGCGCCCTTGCCGGCCGCGCCTTCGCCCGACGCCCGCTTCTTGCGGTGCTCGGCGGCGAGGAGGTCGCCCACGGTCGGCTTGTCGATCATGTCCCCGCGCATCAGTCGATGCACCTCATCCGCGCTGAGCGTCTCGTACTTGAGCAGGGCGTTGGCGACCGCCTCGACCTTGGGCCAGTTGTCCCGGACGATCTGCTCGCAATCGACGTAGGCCTCGTCGCTGAGGCGCTTGATCTCTTCGTCGATGGCGTGGGCGGTCTCGTCGGAGTAGGCCTTGCCGGGCAGGCCGAAGTCGCCGGCCTCGTCGTGGCCGTAGCGGATGAACCCGAGCCGCTTGCTCATGCCCCATTCGAGGACCATCATGCGCGCGAATGAAGTGACCTGGGCGATGTCCTGCGCCGCGCCCGACGATACGTCGCCGGTCATGATCTCCTCGGCGATGCGCCCGCCGCACATGACGCGCAGCGTGGCCTGGAGATACTTGAGGCCGAATCCGTAGCGGTCCTTCTCGGGCAGGCTGAAGGTCGCCCCGCCGTACTGACCGCGCGGAATGATCGTCACCTTGTGCAGCGGGTCGGCGTCGGGCAAGAGCGACTGGACCACGGCGTGCCCGGCCTCGTGATACGCCGTCGCCACCTTTTCCTTTTCTTCGATGACGCGGCTCTTGCGGGCCCGGCCGAACTTGATCTTGTCCCGCGCCTCGTCGAGGTCGTCCTGATCGACGTAGTCCTTGCCGGCGAGGGTGGCGATGATCGCGGCCTCGTTGATGATCGCCGCGAGGTCGGCGCCCGAGAACATCGGCGTGCCCCGGGCGGAGCGCTCCAGGTCCACCGTCGGCGCCAGTTTCACCTTGCGCGAATGGACCTTGAGAATCTCCGTGCGCCCCTTGAGATCGGGCAGGGAGACGAGGACGGAGCGATCGAAGCGCCCCGGCCGCGTGAGCGCCGGATCGAGCACGTCGGCCCGATTGGTCGCGGCGATGACGATCACCTGATCGCTCGTCTCGAAGCCGTCCATCTCGACGAGAATGGCGTTGAGCGTCTGCTCGCGCTCGTCGTTGCCGCCGGTGGCGAAGCCGCTGCCGCGCTTGCGGCCGACGGCGTCGATCTCGTCGAGGAAGATGATGCAGGGGTTGTTCTCCTTGGCCTGCTTGAAGAGGTCGCGGACGCGGCTGGCGCCGACGCCGACGAACATCTCGACGAAGTCCGAGCCGGAGATGGAGAAGAAGGGGACATCGGCCTCGCCGGCGATGGCCTTGGCGAGGAGAGTCTTGCCGCAGCCCGGCGGTCCGCTGAGCAGCACGCCGCGCGGAATCCGCGCCCCGAGGCGCTGGAACTTCTTGGGGTTCTTGAGGAACTCGACGATCTCCGTGAGTTCATCCTTGGCCTCTTCGATGCCCGCCACGTCGGCGAAGGTGATGTTGGTGTGTTCCTTGTTGGTCAGGCGGTGGCGCGAACGGCCGAAACTCCCGAACATCCCCGCCCCGCCCCCGGCGCTGCGCAGCCCGCGGAAGAGGAAAAACCAGATCACGCCGAAGATGAGAATCCACGGCAGAAGTCCGATGAGCAGGCTCGGCCAGACCGAAGGGCGCGACTCATCCTTCCACGCGCCGTTGGTCAGCGCATAGAGGTGATCGATGTACGGATCGCGCACCTGGCTGAAGGGGACGCGCACCGGCCCGGCGGGATAGTTGCCCGTGGGTTCGCGCAGCACGGCGTAGACGCCGTTGTGCCGCAGCACGACGCTGTCCCGATCGACCGCGCCCTGTTTGTAGAGCGTCTCGAACTCGTCCCAGCGAACGGCCTGTCCGGGCTGCTTGCTGTTGAGCACGAAGAACAGCAGCAGCGCCAGCGCCACGAGCATCGTCCACATGAGCAGGCTGCGGCTCATGCGCATGTTCGGAGGCGGAGGGGGCTGGTCCGGCCGACGATTCGGCCCGCCGCCCGGCTCTCGCGAGTCGCGCTTCGGATTCTTCTGAGGCTGTTCCGCCATGAAGTGCTGTTCCCGCGCCGACTCCTGCCCCCGCGGCCCTGTGCCGCGCGGCCCCGGCCCTGCGGCTGTTTATCGGCTCCAACGGGCCTTCGATTAATCCTACGCCCTCAACCTCACCATTGATCGCGCATCGCGGCGACGATTTCGGTCGCCAGATTCTGCGCCAGCCCGAACTCCGCGATCTCGGGCCGTTCGCCGAAGGGTCGCGAGGGCATGTACTCATCCCCCACCGAAAACTCTTTCCGCTCCACAATCACCCGGCCCGTCCGAAGGTCGCGCCACTGAAAGTCCACCGTCACGCTCAGGAGAACCTCCCGCACCAGGCCGCTGCCCCGCGCCCGGTTCAGCCGCGTCTTCTCCACCCCGATGATGGTGCCGGATAACCGCGTCTGGGCCGACTCATTGTTGAGCACGGCATAGGGCGTGCGAACCTGAATCTCCTTGATCAGCGCATCGGTGATGTCCCGCTCCAGCCCGGTCACAAAAGTGCGATTCTCGAAGATCGGCACCGCGATCGAGCGGTACTTCTCCGGATACAGACTTCGCGTGGTGTACCCGGCCGGTTCCGCCGCCGACGAGTCCTTGGAGGCACAACCGCTCATCGCCATCACCACCGCGCTCAGGGCCATGGCGCCCACGATGTTCACGCTGCGCTCCATCATGGTCGCTCCTCGGCGGAGGCCGGTCGGGCGGAAGCCGGTTCGTCTGACGCCGGCTCGCTTTCCGCGTTGTCCCGCGCCGGGCCCGGAATGTCGGGGGCCTTCTCGCGCTGGAGTTCCTCGGGGACTTCATCGCTGACCCAGCCGCGCTCTTTCATGGCCGCGTAAGCGCGCTGCGCGGCGAGGGTGGAGGAATGGCGGCGGATCAGCCGCTCGAGCATGAACTTCGCCGAGACCTCATCCGTGCGCCGCAGGTAGAAGTCGGCATCGACGAGCATCTTCTCGGCGCGGGCCTCTTCAATGCGCTGCTGAAGCGCCTCGGCCCGCATCTGCTGCGCCTCGGCCGGGTAACGCGTGCGCAGAATGCTCAGCCACCCGTTCGCCTCCTCGAGGCCTGAGATGTCGAACGCCGGTCCCTTGAACGTCGCCAGGTGCGAGAAGACGAGGCGCTGCATCGCCGCAGCGTTGTCCGCGGCCTTGGGGTGGTTCTTGACGTAGATGTCGTACATCGTCGCCGCGAGTTCCATCTTGCGGCGGTTGTAGTAGTGGTCCGCCAGCGCCCGCGCCGCCCGCTCGGCCAGTTTGCTCCCCGGCGCCCGCTCCTGGATGCGGATGAAGAGTTCCTCCGCCTCCTCGTAGGCCTTCATCCACCGCAGGCCCCACAACTTGCGCCGCACGCCGCTCGCGAACAGTTGCGCCACCTCAAACTCGCGCTCCAGCGCGATCATGAACGCTTCGCTGCCCGGGAACATGCGGCAGACGTACTCGTAGTCGTAGAGCGACTTGTAGTATTCCTTCTGGAGGAAGAGCGAGTCGCCGCGAATGAGGTAGGCCTCGGGTTCGAGGGGATCGCCCTTGTGCTTCTTGATCCAGGTGTCCATGCGCCGCAGGGCATCGCCGTAGCGCTGTTGCGCCAGGGCCTGCCGCGCCAGATGCAATTCGCCGGCGGGGGTGTTGAGTTCGGGTTCGCCGACGATCGACCACGTGCCGCTTTCGGAGAGGTCGCGCTCGACCTGCCGGCCCAGCGCGGGACACGCCCACGCCGCCACAATCAGGCCTGCCGCCGCCCACCGGCCGCGCCGCCCGCCACCACCGCTTGCATGAGTCATGCCGTTCATCCTCACGGCCATCATAGAGCCGGGCGCGGAGTCCGGCCAACCGGCCGCAGGAGCAGCGGCCTGGCATGACACGGCCAGGGCTCACCACAAAGAACACAAAGACACCAAGATTTCACCAGGAAGAGCCGTGGATCAGAAGACCGCGTGAGGCTCGACTTCCCGCGCCAATTCGGAAAGACGACTCCGCTCTTGGTGCTTCCTTTGTGAGTTCGTGTCCTTTGTGGTGAGCGCTGGACTTTCGATTGGTCTGGGAGGACAGAAGTTCTACGGGTGTGAGTAACCACAGCCTCGGTTCCTTGATGCCTCGATCCCTTGAGGCCCTGATGATGCCTTCTTCCCTACGGCGTTCCCACGACGTTACTCACTTCGCACGGGCCGGTCGCGTCGCGGATGATGGCCTGGAAGTAGCCGGAGCAGGCGGCGGCGGGAAGGAAGCGCTCGGCCATGCCGGTGCCTTCGCCCGTCTGGACGCTGAAGGCAACCTGGAGGAGGCGCTGGCCGAGGCCGAGTTGCGTCCCGCCGCAGGGGAGGTTCGGCGGCACGCGCACGTTGCCGCTATTCCGCGCGTAGAGGAACGTCAACGTGCTCTCCGCCGGCGCGTTGCTCCAGGAGAACTGCGCTGACCCGCCGCATTCGCCCTCGACGGCGATGGACATGGGGTCGAAGCAGCCTTCCAAGCGGAGGTACGAATCGGCAGCGCCGAATCCCTGACTCTCGGCCGTCCGCCAATCGGTGAAACCATACCCCGGCACCTCTCCGTCCGGCCCATCCTTCACGAACGCGTCCGCGCCTTGCACGGGTCGCCGTTCGTCGCGAACCAAGTAATAACTATTCGCCCCTTGCGTCCAGTCGCGCGGCTGAATCGTGATCCAGTTGCGGCCCTCAGAGAAAGGGATGTCAAGAGCTGTCGCATGAATCTCCATCTCCCAAGCCAGCCACCACCCCAGCGACCGGGATTGCACCTGCTCCGGCGGGATGTCCCACACCCCCGTAGGCTCCTCGGCAGGCGCCTCGCCGGTTCCCCAGAGATAGATGCGCACTCCGTCCGCTGGCCCACGACAATGCGTACACGAGAACGCGACAATGAAGGCGTCAGTAATACGGCCGGGGCGCTCGGCGTCGAAGTCGTCGACGGCAAGTGCGTCCAAGATCAGACCGTCCGATCGCCGGACATTGCAGCACGGGAGTGGATTGCCGTAAATCTCCCTCCATCCTTGCCCCTGCTCTGAGTCATAAATGACCTCGCAGTTCGCGGGTCGCTGCGATGGGCCTGCGGCGAGTGGTTCAGGAGCAGTCAGGTCGAGGTGCGGAGGCAACTGCGCCATAGCGATGCCACAAGTTGTGAATAGTGATACTGTCAGGAAGTAGGAGCGCATAATGCACCTCCGACGACGGGCGTGTCGTGATTAGGGGAAGGTGTAGATAACGACATTCGACTTGCGGCAAGGATTGCCGTATTCGACGACCTGGAGGTAGACGGTTAGCGTTGACCATTCCTCCGGCACAAAAACGTTCTTCACCGCAGCACCATTGGCTCCGGCGGTTGCCGTTCCGAGCGATGACGCGTTGGCAATATCCACGCTGAGGGAGCATCCCTGGACTGTGGTCGAACCGGTCGCCGAGCCGTAGAAAAATCCCACCGTCGCACCGCTGGCGGCGCCTGCCGCCTTGAAAGCGTTCGTCAGATCGGCAGTTCCGGGATTGGGCGTGCGCGTCCACAGATTGCCCGAGGCGAGGGCGAGGGAGTTGAACACGTTGATGCGGCCGCGGCCGTGATCGCCAGCAGAATATGGGGTAAATGTCTCACACCCGTCGAGAATGAAGTTCTCTACCTGCTGGGCGTTGAATCCCGTCGGATTGAGGCACCAGATGAGGTTGGCCAGTCCTGCTGCCTGTGGTGCGGCGTACGACGTACCCGTCTGGAAGCAATACACACTACTCGGGCAATTAGCGTTGAATTGCGATGGGATTATTGCAGTCCAGATTTCGTGTGCCGGCGCCATGAGCGCGATCCACTCCCCTCGCGACGAGGTCGTATACATGACCTCGTCGCCATTCCCATCCAGTTGCGTACCACCAACCATAAGCATTTCCGTAACTCTTCAGCCGTCTGCAACGGCTGACGGGAGGGGTGGGAGGGTTCCGGTGGCGGCGTAGGCGGTGAGGGCGTCGGCGATGGTTTGGCGGGGGTCCAGGCCGCGCCGTTTCA
>Ga0326597_10008005_pt1 | contig 14315 bp, 15 predicted proteins | sample RVTome_12_FD_203789 | JGI IMG/M metagenome (GOLD analysis project Ga0326597, IMG submission 203789) | Soil microbial communities from uranium-contaminated site in the Upper Colorado River Basin, Wyoming, United States - RVT100D185 | ecosystem: Environmental > Terrestrial > Soil > Contaminated >... | reverse complement strand
GGCCGACACGCGCAGTGAAGGCGACATCGACAGACAAACGTAGATCGCGATCCTGTGGGCGAAAACCCGGAACGGTGTTAAGAGTGGTCCGACAGCATCGCAGTAGCGGAAGCAGCCCGGAATAGTCGTGTTGGCCACTGGCGGTTTCCTCGTCCGCTTCGGCCCCAGCGCCGCCAACGAACCCTCGAAGCTTGGGGGCAGCATCACGCTCTAGATACGCGGTATTCGGGGCACCCCAGTTTCGTCGGCTGTTGATGTCGCCGAGAAGGTGAAATGTCAGGGGACCAAGGGGATAGTGCCGGCTGTTTGACCGGGCCGACACGCGCTCCAGTTGGATGCCGAGTGACAAGTATTCCGCTCGATGTCGCTCCAGGTCCTCCCAGGAGCTAGTTGCGAGCGGAACCCCATTGCGATCGTATATGGTTCCCCGACCGACACGGCGTGCCAACTGACGGAGCCGCGGATTGTATTCGTACCGGCGCGCACCGTCCTGCTGAAGCACCAGCGCCCCACGGGTGGCGATATAATCGCCGGCCAACAACTGGACCCATGTGACCTTACCCAAGACCACGGCCACGAAGGCAAATAGTACCAACGCCACTCGCCGAAGCGGGCGTCGAAAGGGTTTCGCGGCTTCCCCAGATGGCTGAGCCGAGATAGAGGCCAGGATAGCGAACGCGACGAAGTTTGCCAACAGCGCACTGCGGCCGAAACTCAGAAATGGGGACACCACTCCCGAAAGAGGAAGAAGGCCGAGAACACCGCCTGAGATTAGCAGAATCTCAATCGCAAACCCAATCGTTAGCCCCGCGCTCAAGAAGAACGTATAGCTTGTCCGTGCCCGTTCGGCTATTCGAAAGCCTCGCGCGACAAGCAAGATGTACATCGCGTACACTGCGAGTATCCCAACGAATCCCATTTCCTCGCCAACTGCGGCCAGGACCATGTCTGTGTGTGCTTCGGGCACGAGATTCGGATCGCCTAGCCCGGATCCGGTGCCGAACGAGCCGCCGCACGCAATCGCCCACATCGCGCTGGCCACGTGCACCCCTCCCCGCGCGTCATTATTCCAGGGGTCCAAGAAGATGCGGATCCGATCGGCCACAGTTCGAGGAACCTCCAGCGTATAGCCCACCGCAAATCCGGAGATGAGCAGCAGCATTCCGGCGACGACGCCCCCGGCGCGATTACGCACGACCCCGTACATCACAAGAAAGAGGCAGGCAATTACCAGCGCTGGTCCCATGTCCTTCTGCAAGAAGAAGAGCCCAAGCGTCAGACCTACGCAAGTCAGGATTGGGAATACGTACTCGAGTCGCGGCAGCGGCAGACGCCGCTTGAAAACCCACGATCTTTCGTGCAATTGGCGGAGCAGGAGCCAGTCCCGAGCAAAATAGCCGGCGATAAAGAACGTGACGAGGAGCTTGACCGTCTCAACCGGTTGAAACGGCCCGAGGTTGACCTTAGCGTCGCTTGCGCCAGGGCCAGAGCCCAGCATAATTAGAGCAGCGGAAAGGGCAAGACTCGCCCCCAAGGGCGCGTACGTTAGTTGGCCGCTCAGCCGCTGGTAGTCCACGGCACTGAGAAGGACCAGCAACACGCATCCACCCACACTCCCTTGAATGAACTCCACGAAGATCGTGTAATCTCTTAGAGGATCCCGCAGGCTCACCATCATTACTATCCCGATCCCGGTGAGGAGGTGAAGGGTGGGCAGTATAATCTGGTCACCTGTGAACCTTCGGAGGCGCCAGAAGACGTGAACGGTGTAAACTGCCAGAAAATACAACGTCACCCACAGCACAAACCTACGGGAGAAATCCGAAGGGGAGCGCACAACCAGGGATTGCTTGATTCGGCTCAACAGCGGCGCCGGTATCAGCCGGCGATTGCCACCTTCGATTCGGAGGGCGGCCAACGCCCCCACATTCCTGATCGGTGAGGAGCCATCACGGTTGACATAGGCAACGATCCTCTCCGCCAAGAAGCGTCGCTCCCCCTCGTCTGCCACAACGGTGAGTGGCCTGAGCAACTCCTCGATGTCACGAATGCTCCGGAGGTCACGCAGTTCGCCGTGCGCGACCCTGCGCTCGAAATCCCCAAACTCGTGGCTCTTAGCTTGGTAGACAAATGCCAACGCCCCCGCCACCGCCAACGAGGCCGCAAAGAGACACACCAGCTCAAGCCGTCGGTTCATTCCCGCCTCAGCTCGGCCCAGTGCAGGTAGACGAACAAGGCGGCGGCGCCAGCCAGCAGAAGAACCAGCGGAATTCGGACCCAGCAAAGAAGATTCACAGGCCCTGCACCACTTCAAACTCAAGCAAAACAGAATCATTCGCCAGGCCGATGCGTGCGCGTGTCGAAAGCTTCATTTCCAGTCTGGGAGAGGCGTGGCCGGTGAACTTCTGGCGAGGAATGGGTTGTCCGTCCAACGTGGCGCCAAAGGTCCCGAAGTTCTCGATGTAGAACTCACCCGTTGCTGCCACGTGTCGGATGCGCAAATGAGGACGCGATACCGAGGGGTCGTGCAACGCCACGTCCACCCGCGCGGGCCCACCTGCTCGTCCGATCCACACTTCATCTCTTGTGACCAAGAACCTCTCTGGACCGTTCGTTCCAGGGTAAGTGATCGTCGCTAGAACTCGCGCTTTCGGATCGAGGCTGGCGGACTGATAGTCGTGAACGGTTGGTTTGTCATGCTCTGAACGCCACGTGGTGGTGTGCTTGATGGTCGGCACGCCGCTCAATTCGGACGGCTGCATCACCACCAACTCGGAGCGAATACAAAGCTCTCCGCGCGGCACTTCGTTATTTACGTCCGGGTAGAGATCGATCTCCCATCCCCGCCCGCTGCGCGCATAATGATGACGCCGACCACCCAACCGGTCGGCAAGCCGTGGGCGGTTCAGTTCCTCCAGTTCTTCGTCGAGGGCCTTGCGCGCCTCATCGGCGATGTGCAAGACGAGGCCACCCACGCGCGCATAGTCGACCGGATGCAAGTATACGCGGTAAACGGCCGGCACGTACACCGAGTAGCGCAACGGCTGCTCCCCCTCGCGCATGTTGCGGACAATCTCCTCGATGATCAGCTTCCCGGTAACCTGCGCCATACGAGCAGACTCCCAAGCGGAGAATCATACACCCTGTGCCGCTGGAACGACAAGCCGCCGAGCGGCCGACGATGTGTAGACACAGAACATAGACAAGCGGTCCCTGCGAATCGCCCCAAGGGGAGAATGCCGCTGAGCTTCACTTCCCAGCGCGGAGCGACAGATCAACGAACTTCGGTACCCGACGCGCACTGCCGCACCACCGCCTGCGCCTTGCGGAAGTCGGCAGCGCTTACGGGAAACTTCTCGCTCATGTGGTCGTATGTGACTTTATCGGTATGAATCCAAACAGCAGCCTGAATGCCCGCGACCGAAAGGGGGGCGGCCCGCTTTAGAATGCAGGCCAGAACCGGATCGGGACGCCCGACCGAAAACCGTGTGTCGCCAGAAGGGTTGTCCCTTTCGAAGTCGGCGCAGTAGGCCTCCAATAGGTAAGTTGCCGGAGTCGTGCCGGAGACCACAATCTCCGATGACGGGTGGTAGCTCGAGGGGCCGGTCATGCGCCCGCGCACGCCCGCCACCACCATGTTCTGCGCGCCCGCATCAGCGCTGGCTAACCGCGTGCCCGGAGGAACGGTGAGCGCCAGGTTGCCGGGCCCCGCTTTGGACCGCCTGGCCACTCGCACCTTGACAGAATCGCCGCTGCTGGCTCCAGTTCCGGAAACGGAGACCGTGACTAAGCCCCTAGCACTCGCGTGCGCGAGGGTCGTCCGGGTCGTCTGCGCGAGCAGACCCGCAGCCATTGCAACCCCTATCAGTATGGGCATGCCACCACACCATGTCATTCTCATTGCGACCTCCCCTATACACCACCAATGCATTAACCTAGGCCTTCAGAACCGTTGGCTACAACTGTCCACCACAGACACCGCGCGGGTCCACCCCAACTTGCTCAGACCCAGGCGCTCGTTGACAGTCTCGAACTCCACGCCGTCGGAATGTCTCCAAACGGCGCTTTGTAGGCTCGGAATTGAAAGCCCACGGCCGCGCACCGCGATGCACCCCAGTACCGGATCAACTCTCGCCAGGGCGAAGCGGACCGAAGGCGTGGCGTCCCTCTTCTCCGGTTCCGTGCAATAAGCCTGCAGAATATACGTCACCGGCCGGGAGCCGGAAACCACGATCTGGGAGGAAGGCCTGTACCTCCCGTCCCCCAGGTAGCGGCCTCGAACGCCCGCAACCACCATGCTCTGGTACCCGTCTACCGTGCTGCGTACGATGGTTCCCGGAGCCACCGTCAGCGCCAAGGTGCCTGCGGGTGCCCTGACTGTCTTCGCTACGATGAGTTTAATCGAGTCTCCGCTCGAAGCCCCAGTGCCCACAATGACCGCGCGGACGTGGCCCGCGGCAATCGCCGAATTGAGACTCAGTACACGCCGCGGCCGGGGGGAAGCACCCGACAGGGGTGCCTGCCACAAGACCGCGACCATGACAGCAACAAGTCCGCATCTGCACATCGCTTTGTCCTCCGTCTTGTACTACGCGGGGGCAAAGCAGTTTTCACCGTGCCGGGGGACTTCTTACGTGCGGGGTTGCTCATTGGAGATTCAGCGCACGCACCAACGCCTCAAACTCCTCGGTCTCTTCCTCCGGTGAAACTGCGTAGAAGCTCACCTCGCGTAGGAACTCCTGTTTAAGAGACTCACGACCCGCATTAAGCCGCACCTCGATCTGCTTTGGGCTTAAGCCATACTTGGTGGAAAGTTCACGCATCGTAGGGCGTTCGATTCCTTCGAGTGCGGGATTGATCACGTAATCGTTCAGCACCGCGAACTGCACTTCCCGCCCATCGGCCTGACATTGTTCACGCAGCGTGTCAACCGCGGTACGAATCACATTGCAGACCCATGCTCTATCGAAGATTGCAGCCGGAGTGACTCGTTCAACCGCTTCAGGCAGGCTGCCTTCAGGGGTAGGCTCGACGAATCCGCCGGGCGGTGCGCGCATCTGCGCTTCCCGTTTGCGGTGCTCGCTGATGAGGAAGTTCTGCAGCGAGCGCAGAAGGAAACTCCGGAACTTTCCGCGGTTCGCTGCGGCCTTGCGAAAGAAGTCCGTTTCCAGGGCGTGTAAGAAGAATTCCTGCACCAGGTCCTCCGCGAAAACCGGATCCCGCACTTCGGCCACTAGAAATGCGAGGACCGGTATTCGGTAGCGCTCCGCCAAGCTCGCCAGCGCCGAGCGCTTTTCGGCTGTCGGACCCTCGCGGATCACCGCCAACTCGCTCCATCTCGTGGTGGGAAAGCGATAGGGATCGTGGCTCATCCGTCACGGCCCTCCCACTCCGGTTTCCAAGAGGTTACCGCATCAGGAATACTCGGTTGCGCAGGACCAGTGCCGGGAGGCGTTGTGCATCGATCGCGGGAACTTCTTGCTGGGCAACGATCAAAGCCGCGAGCACAACCGTCCTCAGACATGCTCGTATAATACCAGCGTCATGTTGTCGCTGCCGCTCCTGCGCAAGGCGTTGTCGATCAGTTGCGTCGCCACCTGGCGCATCGCGCCTTGCCATTTCATGATTGTGGCGAGGTCTTGACCGGTTAGGGCTGCCCAGACTCCGTCGGTACAGAGCAGCACGCGGTCCCCAGCGCCAAGCGTGCACTCGTTGAGAGTGGGTTCGACGTGGTCCATCCCGGCCGCCTGATTCACGACGTGCCGTTGGGGGTTGCGTGCGACCTGATCCTCGCCAAGTAAGCCCTGCGCAAGAAGCTCGGCCACCGGTGTGTGATCGCGTGTCAGTCGCGTCAATCGGCCCCGAGACTGCACATAACACCTCACGTCGCCCAAATGCGCTGTGTACAGACGGTCGTCCTGTACACAGGCGACAATGATGGTAGCGCTCATTCCGAAGAGTTCCTTGCGAACTGCGGCGGCTCCAAGCACGGCATGGTTAGCGGCCTCGAGCGCCGAGAGTAGCATCGATCCCCCGCACGGGCCGCCCCGCGACAACCAGCCGAAGATATGTTCAGCAACGGTTCCTGTTGCGATATCGCTCGCCACCTCTCCGGCGGGACCTCCCCCGATTCCGTCCGCCACGACGAACACCCGCTCTTCGTGCAGAATCTGGAAACTATCTTCGTTCGTGAGGCGTCGCCCGCCTACGTCTGTTATTGCGCACAGGCAGGCATGCGGTGCCCACACCGTGCGCTGGTCATTCCGGAGGACGAACGGGGCGCAGTCATGCATCGGCGACCGGCCCCTCTCCGCGACATGCCCACATATTGTAAGCCCCCTAACGCACTGCGCCCATCAATTCTGTTCGGAATTCGGCTGCGCTTTGGTAGCGTTTGGCCGGATCTTTTCGTACAGCGCGATCCACAACCGCGGCTAGGCGCTTGGGAAGCGAAGGAGAGCGTTTTAGCGCAGGGATCGGATCCTCGCTCAGAATAATCCGGAAAGGGTGTCGCGCCCGGTCTTGCCGCATGATCTCGCGCACGGCTTCGTCCGGGGAACGGAACCTCTGGGCCCGATTCTGAAATGCGCGGATTTCCGCGGGCGTAGGAAATTCGAAAGAATACTTTCCGGTCATCAGGTAATACAATGTCACCCCCACGGCATAGGTGTCGGCCGACTCCCGTGCCTCGGCTGCGTCACGAACCTGCTCGGGTGGCATGAACATCAGTGTGCCCATCCGGGTCCCCGGTTTTGTGAGGCGGGTCCCCCCGGCCTGCTCGTAGTACCGCGAAACACCAAAGTCGGTGAGTTTCGGAACCAGACGAGCCTCGCCGGGGATTTCGCTCAAAAGAATGTTCTCGGGTTTGATGTCGCGATGAATAACAGGCCAGGCGTGCAGGTAATCAAGCCCGTTGAGAACTTGGCAGATCAGGTCCACTGCAACATGTTGAGGGAGGCTGCCTCTACGCTCCAAGTGCTGCTCCAAGTTGCCACCTCGGATGTATTCGGTCACAAGAAACGGAGCACCACCGGGGTCCAAATTCGTGTCGAGAAAACGCACTACGCCGGGGTGAGAGAGCAGTCGAAGAAGCCGCACTTCCCGCGCGAAGCGCCGAACCGCACCCTTGTCTTGCACGTCTTGAATGCGTTTGAGCGCCACCAGACGCGCCGTGGGTCGGTGGTACGCGAGATAGACCACACCCATGCCGCCCTCGCCCAGGCACCGACACAGTTCGTAGTCGCCGACCGCGTCCCCGATCGCCAAGTCGCCCCGCGGCAGGCAGGCAGGACACACGTAAGACACGCTAGGTCCGAATTCGGCGGCCCGTCCGTCGCTGTTCGCCTCGCGACTGAGATCAATCCCGCAGGACGGGCAAGGAACTTTGACCGCGTGCCACTTCGTTCGGGAATCAACCTGGTGGCGTTCCCAGCAGCGCTCACACAAGAAGTGTGCCGAATCGCCGCTACCACCTGGAGTCTCACGGCCGCAATCAGTGCAACGTGCCAAGCGCTCTGGCAAAACCTCGACAGACAACCGCATCTGGGTGTACCCAATCTCGATGACGTCCCCGTCACGCAGTTCGGATTGGCGCGCGGGCTGACCATTCACATGGGGTACATTTGTGCTTCCGCCGTAACCGAGGCCGAGGTCTTGAAGGCGGCACGCCGGAGGCGAGACCTCGATCAGCGCGTGGCGCCGGCTGACGAATCGGTCATCCAGCCGCAAGTCCGCGTCTTCGCCACGGCCTACGATCAGTCGGCGCGGCGTGCTGACCCGAAGAACGCTCCCGGCACCGGCCCCCCTCGTTATCGTCAACGTTACGCACGCGCCCATTCGCACGCCCTCTCCAGCCGCATAAAGATGATACTCACCTCCGACCAATACTATTCTGACGTTCCGCTTTCCCGAGGGATGAACACCCCGGGGCACCTTCCTTCCTTGATGGCAGATCGCCGGGGAAAGGCTGCACACGGCTGCGTATGCATGGATGAGCGTTGCTGAGCAACGCGAATCTGTGAACGGAAAGGAGAACGAGAATGCTGCTACTGGAGATCATCTTGCTGGTGAGAGCTTGGAAGAAGGGCTGGGGCGCCAAGGCATTGTTGCCTATGGCTGCCGGCTTGGGGCTGATGTTGGTCATCGGGATTGCCCTGGGCGCGGGCGGTGCCACAGAAGTGAAGATCACGCCGCTCGGTTTCATGGTGGACCTGGGCGTCATTGCCGCACTGGGGATTATGCTTTTCCCAAGAGGTAGCGGTTCCACGCAGATTGCCTTCGATTGCGTTCGTGCGCCGGCTTGGGTTACGATAAGTGCCCAGATCCAAGACCGGTTGATTCTGACAGCTTGCAGGCAACACAACTCGACAGCACTGCCCGGTGAGGTTTAGGGAGAAGTTGCGACCTCAAGGAGTGGAAGATGGCATACTTGTGCCGAACTTGTAAGGCGGAGTTCCAGGCCCCGGCCGACCTCCCGAAGACAGGTTTTGTTGGGCGATATGCGCCCAAATGCCCAAGCGGTCACATCTTGACGCAAATACCAGGTGCAGGCCGAGCATTACTTTTTGGAATCCTGCTTCCCTTCCTAATGTATGTGGTCTGGATGAGCATGGGGCTAGGGACGTTTCCTCACATCTTCGAATTCGGAGACTCGCCCACCGGAACCTTGATCTTTGTGGTTTTGTGGATCGGGAGTTCGATCACGCTCATTGTGTCCTCTACTTTGTCCTGGCTCTCGGCAAGAAAGGCGGAGGTGCCATTTAACAAGCTTGCGAAGACTAGTCTTATTGGAGCTATAGCCGGACTCAGCGGGTTCGCCGTCTGCCTCGGCTTGGCATGGTTCCGTTATGTAGAACCGGCAGTCAACTCCGAACTCACGATCAACGGTGGAGCGTTTGTTAGCAGACTCTTCTCCACCCGGGCGAGAGTTCGATCGGTTCACGTGATGAGCGACCAGAAAGCGGCTTTGGTCGACCTCGACAACAACGTGACAGTTCAAACGACCCAACTGGATAAGTTACCCGCTGAGAACCAGTTCATGCACACGTTCGGTAGGGCATACCTGAACCGAGGTGGAGGTCTCACGTTTGTCGAACAGTTCAGGCTGGACGGTGTCAGAACGGGCGGGCTCCAGAGCGGCATAAGTCGCCTTGTTCAGGCGATAGACGATCACGACGCAGCTGCAATCAGCCAACTTCTAGGCAGTGGGATCAACTTGAATGCCGTCGGTACGACGAGTTCAGGAGGTCATCGGACGCCGCTTGAACTAGCTGCATGGGAGGGCGACACGGAGTTAGCTCGATCTTTGATCGATCGTGGAGCGGATGTTAATTTTCGCGGATACATCCAGCAGACCGCTTTGCACAACGCTCGACAAAGCGCCGACATCGTCACCTTACTCGTCAGTAAGGGAGCGGACGTGAACGCCAGAGACATAAGCGGTGCCACTCCTTTGCACGAAGATCGCGACGAGCACGACTCCGGTCCACAAATCGTGCAGGCTTTGATCAAATCTGGTGCGAACATAAACGCCCAGAACGACGAAGGCGAGACGCCGGTCCTTAGCCTCTTGAAGTCTCAGGTCGAGTGCAGCACGACATTCGGTCTTACGTACAAGCTACCAGTGTTGAAGAGTTTGCTCGATGGGAAGCCTGACCTTTCCATTGCCGACAAGAAAGGCGTGACCGTCGAGACCATCGTTGCCCAACTCCAATCCAATTGTAAGCACGACGAAGGCAAGAAGGCGGCAAATGAGGTGGCCGAAGTCCTGCGCGCCTATCGGAATGTAGGTGGATCTAAATCGCCGCCGTGACATCGCCTCTCCGGCGTGGAGGCTGTTCCCCATCTATAGAGCGAGATCCATCCAATAGGAGGCAGCGTGGCCGTAACAGTTCCATTGCCGGAGAAGTTCGTATTTCCATCCGTATGCCCCTGCTGCCTAGCTGAGATCGGAGGAAACGAAAAGAAAGCACTCGATGAGGTGAGATTCGATGAAAGTGCTTTTGGTTTCTTCACTGAAGCCCTTTCGGGAATGCGCGTCACTCCGGTTTTTGTACCCTACTGCGTACCATGTTCGCGACACGTGAATATGTTCCGAACACCAAAATCTTGGGGCTGCCTGGGACTTCTACTTGTCATATCCGCGTTCATGATCGGGGCGAAGGCAGGGCTGTTCGCTGGGCTAGCGGTTGTCGTGACACCCATTGTGTTGTGGTTCGCTGTGGCAAGGCCTCGACGACTAAAAAACGCAGAGACCTTGCGTGGACATTCATGCTGTGCTGCAGGGCCAGTCGTGAAGCTTTCCGGTACTCGGACATTTGAATTCGAGAATGAGGGGTATGGCGTGGCCTTCATGCAGGCCAATGGCCTCGCCCCGAGATCCACGGAGAGTGGACTCTGATTAACAAGATCACAAGATCAAGTAACAACAACGATTGCTGTTCGGGTGCTGTCCCGGGTCCACAGGGCACTTCGTTTTTGTTCTTGTTAACCTGTGATGCCAGGAAGATTCAGGATGACCGCCGTCCGGAGAAGTCCAACAGAACTCACGCTTTTGAGCCTAGCGGTCGTTACGACCGTCTTCTTGCTCATTGTTCTTCTACTTTATGATCCGTCGGCCCCCGGGGCGCGCCGAAGAAGCGCAACACGGGCCAATTTGATCTCGGTCACGCCCACTTCGGCCGTTGTCACCGCGGGCCAGCGGCACTAAGGAGGACGGGGTTGTCTGGTTCTTTCCCGCTCGGCGGCATTTGGTCCGGACTGGGGCGTGTCGGGGTGCCTCGCGCCTGGCGCAGGCGCTGGCTCTTCGACCGCCACGGGCCGCCGTTCTGTCGTTTTGGCTTCCGCCTCCGGCCACCCTTGCGGGAGGTGAAGTCCTATGATTGGGGAGATGGGACGATCTCGGTGCCGTGGGCAGATGCGGCGGGGAATTGGGGCTCGGCAAACACGTTGAGTTCCAGTGATTAGGCGGAATGTGGCTCCAACTTGACTGAGGGGCCAGGGAGTCGATGCAGATGTCTGGACGAATCAATGAGTTTGACGACCCTACAAAAAGGGCTGCGATCAACCGGCAACATGGGCGCTGCGCGTTCTGCGGGATTCAGATCAGGACCCCGTGGACGGCAGGCGCGGTTCCAGGCGAGGCCCACCACCTAAAGCCTATTCTGCATGGTGGGTCCTCTTCCCTGGACAACTGCGTGTACCTGTGCTCGGGCGAGCATAAACTTCTCGGCCACGGAATGGCCCCTTTCGGAATAGACAAGCAAGGGGGCAGTTCGAGGGCGATGGTGACGTTATTCCAAAGAGACTTTCGGTACTGGAATGGATAGCTCAATTTCAACCTGCGTTCCGGCAGACGGGAAGCTGGCCATGCAACTCTGTGCCCCGAATTCGTGATCACTGAGGAAGCGACGCCTATGCCTGACTTCAGCATTGTCATTAGACGGAAGTACTTCGGCGACAATTACATCCTTGGCGACCTCTTTCTCAATGGTCACTGGATCGGCATGACATTGGAGTATCCGTGGCGCGACAACAGTGGCTGGAACGCTCGCAAAAGTGTCGCCGCCAACTACGTCGGTGTGAGTTGCTTGCGCGACGGGGTGTATACGGCCTATGTGCGTACCGACGCCGGATTTCTGGCAGAGGCATCTCCGAACCCTGCGAGGTCCGGACGGCTCCGAATCGAACTCGAAGGAACATGGCCGCGGACAGCAATTCAGATTCACGGTGGCAGCACACTGGTCCAACATAGCCAGGGCTGCATTCTCGTTGGAGATTCGGCGTCATTTGATGGTGCCGAGGCACGACTGCTGCCCGGTCACCACGTGCTTCGGAAGCTTCACGGTGCACTTTTTGGTGGTGCAACGAATGCGACCGCATGGGCGAAGGCGGGGGGAGGTCAACGGGTCACCGTACGAATCGAGGGAATGCCGCCGACTTCATATCGCGGTCAGCGGATTGTGGTGTAGTTCGTAGGTTCGAGGGAGCAGGATGTTTCCAATTCTCGACGCAACGCGAACAGCCTCGCCCTACGCTTGCCGCACGCCGGACACGCGGATTCCCATACTGAATCGCCGTCCGTTCTTTGACTCATTACGCTGTGTCGGGAAACAGTGATGAGGCCAACGGCTCAAGCCAGCGACGGTCCAGCATTGACGCCATAAGCTTGCCACGTCTGGATGGCTGTTTTGATGCGTGCGACCTCCATGTCAGTGAACTGAAGGTCCTTGGCAGGAACCGAACGCTCGGGGTTCCACGCGTTCTTGGTCGGAGACGACTTCGCGTCTCAGTTCAACTGCCTTCTCCTCCTCGGGTGTGAGCGCGAGCTTGTCCTGGAGGGCCCAGAGGGCGCGGATGGTGGCGACGTCGCCTCGTTGAGCCCCGAGTATGGCGCAGAGATTCAGCCGCCGGATGTGATCCAGTGCCCAGGGTCATGGATGTTCCTTTCGATTTACGGGTTGGAGTACAGCAGGATGTAGCCGAGCGTTGTCCCGGCTGGGGTTTTCACCTTGCGCACTCCAGACCAGCCGCTGGGGTCGGTCGTGCTCATCAGTTCCGCCAGGCGGTAGCCGTTGCCAGTGCCGCCGGCGATGATCGCTCCAGACGAGTTGATGACTGCTGCGCTGGACGGCGCGAAGCCGAGGCATTTGGGCGGCCGCGCGGCCAAGTCCGACACGAGCCCGGTCACGTCGGACTCGGCGTGGCTGTGGCTGCCAACGGAGAGAACCCCAGCGGCGAGCGAGAGGCCGGAGCCAATGCTCAGTTCGGCGAGCGTGTCCTGGAAGGGCGAATAGAGCAGCTTGTTGGTGGCAATGGTCGTCAGGCCGGTGCCGCCGCGCGGAGCGCCGAACGCGACACTGGCGATGTCACCGGCGACGTGCGAGTCCGCGGGAAGATCGGAGGCAGACAGTGCGGCTTCTGCCGTGACGCGCCCAGCACGCGGCCGTTGTGATATGTTGATGGTGTCGTGAAGTGGATGGCGTCGAATCGGTCCCGCGCAGAACTGGTTGTACCAGAGCTGTGCTGGTGTGGGTTTACTGTCCGTTTTACTGTCCATTTTGCGATCAGACCCCATGGTTCTGGATGGATTGCAGAGACTGTATGGATTGGCCGCGAAAGCAGCTAAAGCCTTGCAGGACAGTTAAGTAGCGGAAAATACAGGAACGCGGGAGTAATTCAGTGGTAGAATGCCAGCTTCCCAAGCTGGACGTCGCGGGTTCGAGTCCCGTCTCCCGCTCCATGTTTTCAGCAAGTTAGCGGATCCCACAAAACCCTCGTTACCTCGTTTGCCTCGAAAACCTCATTCGCCCTTGGAAACGGCGGCAACCGCCTCCTCGGACTCCTCACGTTTCTTCAATGCGGATTCCAACTTCGTCACCGCCTCGCGGCGGCTCGCCAGGTCGGTCTTCGTGTACGTGTCGATGGCGACCCCGATCGCATGCCCGCGCTGATCGGCCGCCACCTTCGGATCGATGCCCTCCTTATGCCCCAGACTCGCCTGGGTCCTGCGCAACACCTGGAAGTTCACCCAGCCCTAGCCGACCTTCTCCAGCTTGTTCTGGAAGTTCCGCCGCAGGAAGTTATCGCGCGACATGTACGTGCCCTTCTCGGACGGAAACACCAGCGCCTCCGGGCTGACGTCGAACGAGACCTCCCGCCACTTCTCGATGTCGGCCGCGAGGTCCGGCGGCACCGCAGCTTCGCGTTTGCCCCGGTGCGACTTCGGATCGTCCGGCAGCCTGCGGTAGACGCGGTGCATGATGTTCACCATATCGGGTCCAACTCGGCCCCAACGCAACGCGAAGATTTCTCCTGGCCGCATGCCGACCAGGCCCGCCAGCAGGAAGATGATCCGCTCGCGGAGTTCCAGGACGGACAGCGCCAGTTGGAAATCCTCCTTGGTCATGACGCGCCTCTCGGTGGTGCGCGCCTCCTTCGGCGTCACCAGCGATCCGGCCGGATTGCCCTGGATCAGCGCGTCGGCGGCGGCCATCTTGAACACGGCGTTCAAGTCCCATCGCAGATGGCTGATCACGCTCTTCGACAGGGCCGACTTGCCCTTGGCCTTGCCGTCGAGGAACTGTTGGAGCCGGTCGCGGGTCAAATCGCGGAGCTCGCAGTTCTCGAACGACGGAAACAAATATGCGTTGAAACGTTCTGTTGTTGTCGTGTCAGTCGAGTCCTTCCACTTCTTCCGCCGCTGCGGCAAGAACACGTTCACCACGTAGCTCTTGAAGTTCATCGGCAAGGACTGCCGGAATCCCGACCCCTCGTTGATAGGGCGCAGAATCTCCTGCAGCTTCGCCAGTGCCGCG
>Ga0326597_10008004_pt1 | contig 14316 bp, 15 predicted proteins | sample RVTome_12_FD_203789 | JGI IMG/M metagenome (GOLD analysis project Ga0326597, IMG submission 203789) | Soil microbial communities from uranium-contaminated site in the Upper Colorado River Basin, Wyoming, United States - RVT100D185 | ecosystem: Environmental > Terrestrial > Soil > Contaminated >... | reverse complement strand
GCGCCTGCTCGTTTCCTTCGAGCGCCGCCTCGAGGATCGCTCGACCGCGTTCGGGATCCGCCTCGCCATCGGCACAGCCCCAGCAGAATCGTGGGTCGTCCAGCCACCGGTTGCCGCAGCGCGGACAATAGGTTGCCATGTGGCTGAGGCTAACAGCGACAGCGGGATCGTCGCCACCGCCGGGCTATGCTGGGCACCCGACGGCGGGCCGTTAGCTCAGTGGTAGAGCAGGGGACTTTTAATCCTCGTGTCGTGGGTTCGATCCCCACACGGCCCTCTCGATCTCGGCTGGCGTCTGGGAGCAGGAGCGGGGACCGTAGCCCCCGCAGCCCTCCGCCTCCGGTACCTAGGCGATCGGCTCCACTCGGAAGGTTGGATGGCTGGCCGCGTCCGGGAGCCGCTCGAAGTCCCGCCGGAATGGTTTGGGCGTCATCGCCTGGAACGCGGCGATGACCCGGTCCCGCTCGGCGCCGTCGACCTCGATCGCCCGCAAGGCCGAGGTGCGGCCCTTCCGGCGCAGGTTGCCCCACCCTGCCGCCCGGAGGTTGCGCACCCAGTCAGCGGTCCCGTATTGCGAGAGGAGGTAGGTTGTTCCCTCCACCTCGATCGGGAAGAGCGAGACGCGATGCGGTGTGCCGGTGCGCCGACCGGGCACCTCGAGGACGGCGGTGAACCCAGCCCGCAGCCAGAGTGGGCCGGCGAACCGACGGATGAGCGCGAGCCCTCGACTCGCGGGAAGCGGTGCGCTGGCTTTCTGCGGCTGCTCCATCTCCTCCTCCTTGAGCGCCCTATTCGGGCTCGACGTTCCCCGTGCTGCCGTCGACAGTGACGCGCATCCCCGTGCGCAGGCGCGCCGTCGCGTCGCCACAGCCGACGACCGCCGGAATCCCGTACTCGCGCGCGATGATCGACGCGTGCGACGCGGCGCTCCCCACGTCGGTCACCACCGCCGCCGCCCGGGTGAAGAGCGGCGTCCATGCCGGGGCGGTCAGCGGGGCGACCAGGATCTCGCCGGGCTGGAGGTCATCGAACTCGTGGGGGCCGCGAACCACGCGAACCGATCCCGTCGCCCGTCCGGCCGACGCCGGCGAACCCGACACCAGGGCGCGTTCCGACCGCGCGGCTCCGACCATCCGGGCAAAGGCGCCGGGAATCGAGCGCATGACCCGGCTCACCTGCCCGACGAAGTTCGGCGGGACGAGCCTCGACTGGAGCTCGCGCATCGCGCGTCGCTCGGCAACGTTCACCGTGGCCGGTAGGGGAGCTCCCGAGAGCGCGCTCAGCACCTCGTTCCGGTTGAGGAAGAAGACGTCCTCGGGCTGGGCAAGCGCCCCCTGGGTGACGAGCGCTTCACCGATGCGGACGACCGCCCGCCGCATCACCGGCCACGCGATCGTCAGCTCGCGGGTCTGCTCCTCGCGGATGGGCAGGAGGCGCTGGGTCTCCGCCAGCAGGCTGGTGAATGCTCGCAATCGCTTCGGTGAACCGGCCAGGACCGCGAGAGCCGCGGCCTCTGCCGCCTGGCGAGTTGCCACCAGCCGTGCGTGGTCCCCCGCCGGCCTGGCCGACTCGGGGAGCTGCATCGGCGCATGCCACCAATCGAGCGACACCACCGCGTGCAGATCCGGGCCGGCCGGAGGCTCGAAGCCGGCGAGGAGGGGAAGGTGGCTGCCCCCGAGCGTCTTGGCCAGGTGCCTCCGATAGAAGCCGGAGAGGTTGATCTCCATCTTGTATGCCGCGCCGCTCAGCGCCGTGATCGAGACGAACGACTCACCGGCCAGCTCGGCCAGCTCATCGATCAGGGCCGGCAGCTCGGCGACCGGCGTCGACTCGACCCGAGCGTCAGCGGCCGCGACTGCGGCGCGATACCGCGGCTGGAGGTCATCGCGCCAGTCGCGCTCGAAGTACGGGATCGCATGACGGACCGTTGGCGGCATCACGCCGGCCGAACGCTTCGGGTCGCGCAGCACGTGGACGACGATGCCCGGCAGGCTGCGCAGGAGCGAGGCCGCGGAGAACCAGTTGAGCGAATAGAAGTACCAGCCGTTCACCACGACGTGGTGCGGTCGCGGAGCGCGCTGTCCGAGATATTCCATGTAGAGCTCGTGCATCCGCTCCTCCATGGCCGACAGCAGCCATGACTCGAAGAGCGGCGTGACCGGCTCGGAGATCCACTCGCCGAGGCGCAGCTGGCGCGTGTACGCGCCGCGCGCCGGCGATGCCCAGGAGACCTCGGGCGGGAGAGCGGTCATCGGCCTGGCCTGGAGGATCCAGAGCTCGCCGCGCTCGTCGATCGCCCACTCGATGTCCTGCGGGCTTCCGCGTCTCGCCGCCACCTGGCGAGCCGCGCGAGCCACGGCGGCGGCCTGGCGACGGTCGAGTGCACGCTCGGGCTGGCGTCGAGCCCTCGCCCGGCCGCCCGCCACGACCCACTCGTCACCGAAGGCGGCGCCCGAGACCAGTCGCTCGCCGAGGCCGCGAACGGCCGTCACCACGCACGTGCCCCGGTCGCCGTTGATTGGGTCGGCGGTGAGTGCCACGCCTGCCGCGGCGGGGGCCACCATGCGCTGGACGATGACCGCCAACCGGCCTTCGCCGCTGGCGTCGTAGTCGGCCACCCGCGCGGCCCTGGCGCTGGCCAGGCATCGCTCAACGGCCTCCGGCACCTGGTCGGGGCTGACGCCGAGGATTGATTCGTACATCCCGGCGAACGAGTGGTCGGTCCCGTCCTCGGTCACGCCGCTCGAGCGGACGGCGAACGGTCCACCTTCCAGGCCCGCGACGGCGTCGCGCAGCAGCGCGCCGCGCGCTGCGGATGGCAGGTCGGCGCCATCGGCTGCCAGGACGACTCCGTCCGGGACCTTGACCCCGTCTGCCATCAGCTCGCCGAGGCTGGCGGCCTTTCCCCCCACCTCGGCGGCATAAGTCAGGCGGACGTGGGCGAGGCGGCGAACGAGGGGGGATCCACTCATCTCGTCGCCTTCCCGGGGGGCGCGGCGAGGACCTTGCGGATCAGCCAATCGACGTCGTCTGCGGCCTCCTCGACCGATGAACCGAGGTGGTACAGCCACAGCTGCATCGCCGACGAGCTGGCAAGGATGATCAGCACGCGAGCAAGCCGATCCCGGTCGACCCCGGACGCGGCGGGCATCACTGTGGCCGCGAACCTGCGGCTCATCGCATACCGCTCGGGCATCTGCGTCCGGCGCGCTTCCTCGGACGCGGGGCTGGTCATCGCTACCCGGGCCTCGTCACCCAGCGAGTGGAGCCGACTGAAGACGCTCAGCACCATCTCGCGGAAGTCCTCGACTGATTCTGGCGCAGCCACCTGGCCCAGGCCTGCCCGACGCGCGAGGTGCGGGTAGACCGCCGACAGGAGATCCTGCTTGGTACCGAAGTGTCGGTAGACCGTGGGGACCGAGACCCCGGCCTCGCTCGCCACCGCGGGGATCGAAAGCGTTGCGATGCCCCGTGCCATGACTCGCAGCGTCGCATCGAGGATGCGGGCCCGCGTCTCCTCCGCCTGCTCCGTGCGCAGCTGGCTGCGGTACGGGCGCTCCGCCGCTTTAGCGATACGAGTCATGTTGTGAATATACGAGCCGTGTCAATAGGTCGAGACCCGGTGAAGTGGCTGCCGGCGCACGTCCGAACACGACGACGCCCGCCTGGCGCTCCCCAAGGCGGGCGTGATGGGAAGGGGCGCGTACGCCGCGACGACTCAGCCTGCCGGCCGCTTCGGGACGATCTGCATCTCCTCGTCGCAGCCCACGCAGCGATAGACCTGCTCGCCATGGATGAGTCGTCGCTCGGGATCCTGCGCATCGGGTGAGTGCGGGCTGCTGACGGGCTTCATCTCAACCCAGTCGTTGCCGTGCCGGTGCATGAACCGGTCATTCCCAAGGTCGATCACGAACTGATCCTCCGCTCACCCGATTGACTGGCGTAGTGTTCCCGATCCCGACGCAGTACGCCAGCCCCCCCAACAACCTTCGAGGGCCGCCCGTGCGGACGGCCCTCGAAAGTCAGGTCAGCCTGAGGAGATCAACTCCCCGGGATGTAGAGCAGCGACAGCTGCCCCAGCTCCCGGCGGATGGTGAAGCCGCTGATCACCACGTTCGTGATCGGGACCGTATATGACCCGGTCCCGAACGACTCCTGGGTGGAGTGCGACTGGATATCGAAGACCCACCAACCGTCCTCCAGCCATTCCGAGGCGTCCACGATGCCGCTCGTCTCAGCGGCCGTCTGCGTGACGGTCGCCACCTTCGTCCACGAGTCGGCGCCGAACGAGTAGAACCAGATGTCATTGTCTGTGGGGACTCCCGGAGCCGCGCTGTTGTCCTCTTGGACCATGATCCCGCGCTGGCTGATACCGACATTGTCGGGCCTGATGAAGTTGGTCGCCAGGTTGTTCCCGTCCGCGAACACCGTGAACGAGTCGACCAGCGTCGGGTTGGATGGATTGAGCACCATCTTGAAGATCCGACCTCGCTGCGCGGTGCCGCCAGACCTCATCCGTTCGCCCGCAAGATCGGGCTGGACGGTGGATCCGGTGTCAGCGAAATAGGCCGTGCGGGGGGAATTGGGGTCGTAGGCGATGTCCTCGACCCTGATGAACTGGAATACGTTGTTCGCGTTCGACCAGTTCTCGAGATCGGTCTGCGGATTCCCACCGTGGGTGCCCTGAGCGTAGTCCGCCGGGACCGGGATGAATTGACCGGTCATGGAGTCGCCCAGGGTCATGTCGAGATAGTCGTTCGCATTGTTGGTCGCCAGGGCCGGATCGACCGCCGTCCCGTTCTTCGAGGTGACGCGGAAGGCCCACAGCGAGCCATTGTTCTGCTTGAAGGCGCCCGCATTCGCGGCGCTGTACATGTACAGCTGGGAGGACGGTGCGGCGAACGTGTCGTCGCCGGTCAGGGCAACGATGTTGCTCCAACCGCCGGGCACGACCACCGTGTTCTCATGGTTGACGCGGCCGGCACCAGGGATGGCCTTGTACATGCCGGTCTTGGCGTCCAGCCAGACGACGTACCCAGCCTGACGGTACGGCGCGACGCCCGGGTCTGAACCGTAAGGGGCTCCGGGCGGGACGGTGAGAACGTCGCTCGACTCCTCGTTCGTCAGGAAGGTGTAGTCAGGAAATCCCTGGTCTGGACCGACCATGTTGGCGGAGCAGAAGCGGATGAATCCAGCCTTGGCCGGCAGCTCCTCCATGAGCTTGACGATCTGGTTGGTCCCCACGTCCAGCCGAGCGCGCTGCACCGACGAGTCCTCGTGGTCGGCAAAGCCGCTGAACGGTACGTGTGACTGTTCGAAATTGATGAAGATGTCGATGTACTGCGACCCGTCTCCGACCGGCATGATCCCGATCCCGTCCGGGATTCCTTCGAACGTCGTGCCGTTGAAGACGTCGCCACTGTTGATCAGCGGAATCGCCTCGCCCCCTTCCGCGAGCACCGTCACGAACGAGTCGTCTGGATTCGGAAAGCCTTGCGCACCGCTCGTCGATGCGGGCAATGCGATCACCAGCGCCGCTGCCGCAAGAAACGCGCGGGCACGCATCCCGGGTCGTCTCAGATGGGTTGGTGCAGCCACGATAGGACTCCTCCTGTTGCTGCCGGCGGACCATCCACTCGCACAAGAGGCGGGCCTGGCCGCTCTGGGGTTGGGCGGCAAGTGTGCGCCCATCGCCACGGCTTGGGCAAGCCGTGCGGGCTGGCGAGCGGTGCACGTGCGCACCATCCGTGCTGCGCAGACGCGCCCCATGTGCACAACGGAACCGGTACCCTGCACACGCCTCCCCGACTCTCGGAAGCGACGCGAAGCAGACTGGGAATCGATGCGCATCTCCCTCATCCCGCGCGAGACGAAGTTCTTCGACATGTTCGTGGAGGACGCCCGCAACGTCCTCGCCGCGGCACGCCTGCTCGTGCAGTTCTTCCGGAACTACGAGGATCGCGAGCGCCTGGCGAGCCAGCTGCTCGACGCAGAGCACGCCGGCGACCAGATCAGCCACGAGATCGGCCACAAGCTCGAGTCGACGTTCGTGACGCCGTTCGATCGCGAGGATATCCACGCGCTGATCAGCCGCCTCGACGACATCCTGGACCTGATCGAGGAGGTCGCCGACACCTGCATCCTCTACAACATCGACGCGCCGACCCCCGCGGCCATGGAACAGGCGGAGATCATCGTGCGCCAGTGCGAGCAGCTCGCCGAGGGGCTCACCAAGCTGCGCCACTTCAAGGGCGTCGAGCCATTCTGGATCGAGGTCCACCGGCTCGAGAACGATGGCGATCGCGTCGCGCGGCAGGCGGTCGCCGAGCTCTTCAAGCACGGCCAGGACCCGATGGACGTCATCAAGTGGAAGGACGTCTACGCCCTGCTCGAGAAGGCGATCGACTCAGCCGAGGATGCCGCCAACGTGATCGAGCGGATCGTCGTCAAGCATGCCTGAGGGCTTCACCGCGATCTTGATCGCGGTGCTGGGCCTGGCGGTCCTCTTCGACTACATCAATGGCTTCCACGACACCGCCAACGCCATCGCCACATCCGTCAGCACGCGTGCCCTCAAACCGCACTGGGCGATCGCCATGAGCGCAACCGCCAACTTCGTCGGCGCGCTGACCGGGACGGCCGTTGCCAAGACCATCGGCGCCGGGCTGATCACGCCGCAGTCAGAGGGCGGCCTGGCGGTGGCCGCCGCCCTGGTCGGCGCTATCGTCTGGAACCTCCTCACCTGGCGCCTGGGGATCCCATCGTCGAGCAGCCACGCGCTGATCGGCGGGCTGCTCGGCGCGAGCGCGATGGCTGCCGGGTTCGATGCCTGGCAGGTCGACGGCATCCTGGGCAAGGTGATCTTCCCCCTCGTCACCTCGCCGATCGCCGGCTTCGCCATCGGCTTCGGACTGATGGTCTTCATCTTCCACGTGTTTCGACGTGCGCACCCCAAGACCATGAACGACCGCTTCCGGCGCCTCCAGATCCTGTCGGCGGCTTACATGGCCTTCAGCCACGGCAGCAACGACGCCCAGAAGACGATGGGCGTCATGACCCTGGCGCTCGTCTCGGCCGGCGTGCTGACCGAGTTCAAGGTGCCACTCTGGGTCATCGTGCTGGCCGCCAGCGCGATCTCGCTGGGCACCGCAGCCGGCGGCTGGCGGATCATCAAGACCATGGGCACCAAGGTCGTGAAGCTCGACCCGGTCCACGGCTTCGCGGCGGAGACGACGGCCGCGACTGTCATCTTCGGAGCCTCGACGCTCGGCATGCCGGTGAGCACGACCCACGTCATCTCGAGCGCCATCCTAGGCGTCGGCTCCTCGGATCGCTTCCGATCGGTCCACTGGGGCGTCGCGCGCCGGATCGGAATCGCGTGGGTGCTCACCCTGCCAGCCTCAGGCCTGGTGGCTGCGCTTGCCTACCTGGTCCTGCATCCCATCCTGGGCTGATGGCAGGGCGTCAGCTGAAGAAGATGAAGCGAATCCCCACGATCACGAGCAGCACCCCGAAACTGCGCTGCACCACCTCCACCGGCAGCGAGATGCCGAGCCGCGCTCCGAGATAAGCGCCCAGCAGCAGACCGACCGCCAGGACCGCCGCGTAGCGAAGGTCGACGAACCCGCCGCGCCAGTACTCGAGTGCCCCCAGCGCGCCGACCGGCAGGAGGAGCGCGGCAAGCGATGTGCCGGCTGCCTGCGTCGTGGTCAATCCGACCAGGAAGATCAACAGCGGGACGATGACGATCCCCCCACCGATCCCGAAGAGGCCCGACAGGACGCCGGCCACCAGGCCGATGCCGCCGACGATGACCAGTTGAACCATGTCGCCTCCTCGCTCCGGGGCGCCGCGATCAATGCGGCGAGAATACACGCGCGCATTTCACATGGCCTTGATGTGCCGATAAGGATGAGTTAAAGGCCCGCGGGGATCCTCCAGGCGTACCAATGCCCATGCTTGGAGGAATCCGTTGACCCATTCCGCACGAGTCCGGCCCGCTTTGGCCGGGATCCTGGCCGGAGCCGCGCTCCTGGCCGCCTGCTCGAATACCGGATCGCCCTCCGGATCCGCTGTGAGCGGCACGGTCACCATCTCGGGCTCGTCGACCGTCGAGCCGATCACGAGCATCGTGGCCGAGGACTTCCAGGCATCGAATCCGGAGTTCGAATACACCGTGGATGGCCCGGGAACCGGTGACGGCTTTGCCCTCTTCTGCAACGGCGAGACCGACATCAGCGACGCGTCGCGCGCCATCAAGGACGAGGAGGCCGCCGCCTGCGCCGACAAGGGGATCCATTACGTCGAGTTGAAGGTCGCCATCGACGGGCTCAGCGTGATCACCTCCCCCGCCAACGCTGCGGTCAGCTGCCTGAGCTTCCTGGACCTCTATGCGCTGCTCGGGCCCGAGTCGCAGGGCTTTGCCGACTGGTCGGACGCCAACGACCTAGCCGGTGAGCTGGCAGGCCTCGAGGGCTTCGGCGATTCCCACGCCCCCTATCCGGATGCGGTCCTTGAGGTGACCGCGCCCGGAGAGGAATCTGGCACCTTCGACTCGTTCGTCGAGTTCGCCATCGGCAAGATCGCCGGCGAGCGCGAACAGGATGCGGTCACGCGCCCGGACTACACCGCCTCGGGCGACGACAACGTGATCATCGAGGGGATCGCCGGCTCGGACAGCTCACTCGGCTGGGTTGGGTTTGCGTTCGCCGACGAGAACAGCGACAGCGTCAAGTCGCTCGAGGTGGACGGTGGCGATGGCTGCGTGGCACCCACGCCCGAGACGATTGCCTCCGGTGAGTACCCGATGGCACGACCGCTCTTCATGTACGTCAACACCGACAAGGAAGCCACGAACCCGGCCATCACCGCGTTCGTCGACTACTACCTCTCCGACGCCGGCATCGCCGCCGTCACCGAGGCCGATTACGTCGCCCTCACCGACGACGAGCTGGCCACGACGCGGTCAAGCTGGGAGTCCCGCTAGATCTCCTCTCCCCGGCGGGGCTGGACGATCCGCCGCCCGGTCCCGCCGCTCCGTTTGAGTAGGATGACGACCCGATGACGCGGCTCACCGCCCTCGACCTGCGCGTCGCCCCTCGCCGCCGTCGCCGCGAGGGGATGGTTCGCATCGCCTTCGCCGCCGCCGCCGGCATGACGGTCGTCGTGAGCGCGGCGATCGTCCTGTCGCTGGTCGGGAACGCGATCTCCTTCATCGCCAGCGTGGACCTGGCGGCGCTCTGGTCCGACGGCTGGTTCCCGCGCCGCGGCCTGTACGACATCAAGACGATCGTCGCCGGCACGCTGATCATCGCCGGCATCGCCATGCTGGTTGCGGCGCCGCTGGGCATCGCCACCGCCCTCTACCTCTCCGAATACGCCGGGCGGCGCACGCGGAGCCTGCTGAAGCCCGTGCTCGAGCTGCTGGCAGCCATCCCGTCGGTCGTGCTCGGCTTCTTCGCCCTGACCTGGATCAGCCCCAACCTGATCCAGGCGTTCACCGACGCGCCCCTCTTCAGCATGGCCTCGGCGGGGATCGCAGTCGGCATCCTGGTCACCCCGCTGGTCAGTTCGGTGGCCGAGGATGCGATGCACGCTGTGCCCGACTACCTGCGCGAGGCTTCGTACGGGCTGGGAGCGCGCCGCCGGACGACGAGCATTCGAGTCGTCGTCCCGGCCGCGGTGAGCGGGATCGTGGCCGCGCTGCTGCTTGGTGTCTCGCGCGCGATCGGCGAGACGATGATCGTCGCCATCGCCGCCGGTGCCACCGGCGGGTCGCTCTTCGGCCTCAATCCCCTGGAGCCGGGACAGACGATGACCGCGGCCATGACCGCGCTGGCGATCGGCTCTGACCAGGTCCGTGGCGCCGAGCTAACCTTCGAGAGCCTCTTCTTCGTCGGCCTGCTCCTGTTCCTCATGACGCTCGCCCTGAACCTTGCCAGCGAGGCCTTCGTGCGGCGCGTCCGGCGGCAGTACTGATGCGGGCCGCAACGTCCCCTTCGGCCAGCCAGACGGTCGCGCTGCGCCTGCGCGGCGGTGGCTTCGAGTGGCGCAGCTATCTGCTGCATGGGGCGATGCTGCTGGCCATGCTCCTCGCCCTGGGGATCCTGCTGGTCCTCCTGGCCGACGTCGCGGTGCGGGCCCTCCCGGTGCTCACCGAGCGGCCGCTCGACTTCCTGACCTCGAACTTGTCGTCGCGCCCTGCCCGCGCGGGGATCGGGCAGGGACTCGCGGGCTCGCTGCTGCTCGTCCTGTTCGTAGCCGTGCTGGCCATCCCGGTCGGCGTGGGGGCCGCTGTCTACCTGGAGGAGTACGCGCGCGACACGGCGGTCACGCGCTTCGTCCGCACGAACATCCGCAACCTGGCAGGCGTCCCGGCGATCGTCTATGGCCTGCTCGGACTGGCCGTCTTCGTCACGCTGCTGGGGCTGGGCAAGATCCTCGTCGTCGGCGGGCTCACGCTCGCGATCCTGGTGCTCCCGATCGTGGTGATCACGACCTCCGAAGCCCTGCGCGCCGTCCCGGCCAGCATCCGCGAGGCCGCCCTGGCGGTTGGTGCAACCCGCTGGGAGACGGTTCGCAGCCACGTCCTGCCCTATGCCGCCCCGGGCATCCTGACCGGCACGATCCTGTCGCTCGCACGCGCCTTCGGTGAGACCGCACCACTGCTGATGGTGGGGGCGGTGGCCGGCACGTTCAGTGCGCACGAAGGGCTGGTCGAGCAGCTGACCGGGCCGTACACGGCACTGCCGACCATCGTCTTCAACTGGGCCGGGCAGCCGCAGGACGAGTTCCGCAGCCTGACCGCGGCGACGATCGTGGTGTTGGTGGCCGTCATCCTGCTCGTCAACGGGACGGCCATCCTGCTGCGCAATCGGTACGATAGGCGCTGGTGATCACCGCATGACCATCACCCAACCGCCGCCTGTCGTGGAGGTGCGCCCCCGGATGACGATCGAGACCCGCGAGGCCGGGCATCCTGACCTGGCAGATGCCGAGATCGTCTTCGACGTGCAGGGATTCAGCGCGTACTACGGCGCGTTCCGGGCGCTGAAGGAGATCACCTTCCAGATCCGGGCGCAGCAGATCACGGCCATCATCGGTCCGTCCGGGTGCGGGAAGAGCACGCTGCTGCGCGGCTTCAACCGCATGAACGACCTGGTCCAGAGCGCGCGCTCCGAGGGTCAGGTCCTGTACCACGGGGTGGACCTGTACGGGCCCGAGGTCGATCCGGTCGAGGTGCGCCGCCGGATCGGGATGGTCTTCCAGAAGCCGAACCCGTTCCCCAAGTCGATCTACGACAACGTGGCGTTCGGCCCGCGCGTCGCGGGGTTCAAAGGCAACGTGGACGAGCGGGTCGAGCAATCCCTGCGGCGCGCCGCGCTCTGGGACGAGGTCAAGGACAAGCTCGACACGCCCGGGACCGCCCTCTCCGGTGGGCAGCAACAACGCCTCTGCATCGCGCGCGCCATCGCCGTCGAGCCGGACGTGATCCTGATGGACGAGCCGTGCTCGGCACTCGACCCGGTGGCCACCCTGCGGATCGAGGAGCTGATGCACGAGCTCAAGCAGAATTACACGATCGTGATCGTAACCCACAATATGCAGCAGGCCGCCCGCGCCAGCGACGTCACCGCCTTCCTGACCATGGGCGAGGACCGCGCGGGCTACCTGGTCGAGATGGACACGACTGACAAGATCTTCACCCGGCCCGAGCATCGACTCACGGAGGACTACATCACCGGCCGGTTCGGCTAGGAGGCGGTCATGGAAGAGCGCGGCGATCAGGCCGGCGTCGGCGTCGGACACGGCCACGAGCACCTGCGCCCGACCTTCGAGCAGGCGCTCGCCGATCTCAAGGACAACGTGCTGCGCCTGGGCGCGCTGGTCGAGCGTGCCGTGGAGCGAGCCGCGCGCGCCCTCGTGGAGCGCGACGTCGAGCTCGCCGATCAGGTGCGCTGGCAGGACGCCGACGTCAATGAGCTTCAGCGCTCGATCAACCAGGAGATCACCTCGCTGATCGCCCGCCAGGGCCCGGTGGCCCGCGACGTGCGCGAGCTGCTCGCCCTCTATCACGCGGCCGCTGAGCTGGAGCGGATGGGCGACTACGCGACCAGCATCGCCAAACTGGCGCAGCAGCTCGCCTCTGAGCCGGAGGAACCGATCTTCCGGCAGATCCCCGAGATGGAGCAGCTCTGCCGATCCCAGCTGCGCGCCGCCATGCGAGCCCTGGTCGACGTCAGCGAGGCCGAGGCGCGGGAGGTGTGCGCCGGCGACGACGAGCTCGACCACCTGTACGCCAGCGTCTATGAGGCATCCATCGCCCTGATGGAGAAGTCTCCTGATCGGGCGCGCCAGGCCACCCACATGCTCTTCGCCGCGCATCACCTCGAGCGCCTCGGCGATCGCGTGACGAACATCGGCGAGGACGTCGTCTTCCTGGTGACCGGGCAGATCGAGGACCTCAATCCCTGAACGAGCGGTTCGGTGGTCCGGCGTGAAGCGGCGCGTCCTGGTGGTCGAGGACGACCGCACGCTGCGCCAGGCGCTCGTCTTCAACCTCGAGCGAGAGGGGTACGAGGTCCGCAGCGCCGTCGACGGTGAGCAGGCGCTCGCCTCGGCGCGCGACGGTGGCCTCGACCTCATGCTGCTCGACCTGATGCTCCCCGGCATGAGCGGGCTCGAGGTGCTGCGCACCATGCGCGCGGAGGGGATCGATACGCCGGTCGTGATCCTGTCCGCCAAGGGTGGCGAGGTCGATCGGGTCGTTGGCCTCAAGGTGGGGGCCGATGACTACATTCCCAAGCCCTTCAGCCGCCCGGAACTGCTCGCCCGGGTGGAGTCGGTGCTGCGTCGGCAGCGACGCTCGGAGGCGACGGGCGACGAGCGGGTCGCGGAGGTGCGGAGCGGATCCCTCGCCATCGACCCGGGACGGCACCTGGCCACCTTCAACGGTGAACTCCTTCGCCTGACGACGAAGGAGTTCGAGCTCCTCGCCCACCTGGCCGCGCATCCCGGTCGCATCTTCACCCGCGACCAGCTCCTGACCCGCATCTGGCCGTTCGACTTCGGAGGGGACAGCCGGACGGTCGACGTCCACATCAGCTGGCTGCGCTCCAAGCTGCGGGCGCTCGATGGGCACAACTACTTCCGGACCGTTCGCGGAGTCGGATACGCCTTCGCCCCCCGCCAGGCCGATGTCCGCTGATCCGCTTGCGGCGGCGGCCTTTGCCGCGCTGCTTGAGCGCACCGCCGGCGACATCCTGCTGATCGTCGACGACGGGCTGCGCATCACGCGGGCAGGGGCCGGCGCGGCGGGGCTTGCCCAGCGTCCGGCCGAGGAGCTGCTCGGGATGAGCCTGATCGCCGCCTTCGGATCGGCGCCGCTGGATGTGCTGGCGCGTCGTGCCTGGCGGGATCGCTCCCCGTCCCTCGGCGAGGCCGACCTGGGGCCACGCGCCGGGCGCGCGTTCGCGGTCGACGCGGTTCCGCTGGCGAGCGGCGTCGTCCTGGCCCTGCACGAAATCACCGCGCTGCGACGGGCTGAGCGCGTGCGCCGCGACTTCGTGACGAACATCAGCCACGAGCTGCGCACGCCATTGGCATCGGTCAAGCTGCTGGCCGAGACGCTCTCTGCCGGCGCCGTGGAGGACACGGCGACGGCAGGCCAGTTCGCCGTGCAGATCGAGCGCGAGGTGGATCACCTCGCCCAGATGGTCGACGAGCTGCTCGACCTGTCGATGATCGAATCGGGCGAGAGCACGCTGAAGCTCGAGCCGGTCGATCCTGGCGCGGTGATCGCGGACCTGGCGGAGCGGATCGGGCCGGTGGCCGCCCGTCGCGGCGTCGCGGTGCGACAGCTCCCCGGGCCGGACGGAGCGGCCGAGGTGCGGGTGGCCGCCGATGCGACCCGTCTCGGCCAGGCACTCCTCAACCTGGCGCACAACGCGGTCAAGTACAACCGGCCCGGTGGCGAGGTGCGCCTGTCGTGGGAGCTGTCCGCGGGCGGCGTCCGCTTCATGGTCGCCGACGATGGGATCGGGATCTCCGAGGCCCATCAGCAGCGCATCTTCGAGCGCTTCTACAAGGTCGACCGCTCCCGCGCCCACGGGTCGGACGACGCGACCGGTGGCGGCAGCGCGGGCCTGGGATTGGCCATCGTGCGACACATCGCGGAGGCGCACGGCGGGTCGGTCGGGGTGCGCAGCGTCCAGGGCGAAGGGTCGAGCTTCTGGGTCGAGCTGCCGCGCCTCGGGGTGCGCCCCTGATATAGTTGTCAGGTCAACCATGAGCATGCCCGACACGATTCCCGGACCC
>Ga0326597_10008003_pt1 | contig 14318 bp, 8 predicted proteins | sample RVTome_12_FD_203789 | JGI IMG/M metagenome (GOLD analysis project Ga0326597, IMG submission 203789) | Soil microbial communities from uranium-contaminated site in the Upper Colorado River Basin, Wyoming, United States - RVT100D185 | ecosystem: Environmental > Terrestrial > Soil > Contaminated >... | reverse complement strand
GCGACAAGAACCACACCAACGGCGTTCACTTCGAGAAGGAAGCTTGGACCAAGGCCATCAAGGAGTTCAAAGGTCAAGTCAAAGCCGATCTGATCGCCTTCATCGACGGCGGCCAGTTCAAATCGATGTACTCCGTCGAGCTGACCACGGTTCAGACAGGTCACGACGCGGCTGAGGCCGCGCTGGAGGAAATCCACAATCTTGGTATTGCCCAAGTTGATCAGCGAGCCGCCCGTTACGATGCCTTGTTGGCCAGCGAGGAATTTCAAAAGCTGAAAGCCGCGTTCGATCTGTGGTGCGCTCTCTGGTTCTGGCCCGCCGACCATCTCGACCACGCCCCACTTCCCACGGAATTCGCCAGCGATGAGATTGACGACGAAGCCCGCGAGATCGTCCGCTCCGTTACCGGTCGGCAACGTTTCTTCCACTGGGAGTTGGAGTTCCCGGACGTATTTACGGCTGCTTCAGATGGCTTCGACGTGATGCTGGGCAATCCGCCGTGGGACATCGCCAAACCAAACAGCAAGGAGTTCTTTTCGGCGCACGACCCACTGTATCGCAGCTACGGCAAGCAAGAAGCGATCCGCAAACAATCCGACTTTTTTCAGAACGCTTCGGCGATCGAGCGGGAGTGGCTGGATTATAACGCCAACTTCAAGGCGATGAGCAACTGGGTCAAGTACGCGGGCTTCCCGTTCGGCGACCGTGTCCGCCATACAAGCCCGAAGCGCGAGCGAGTGAACGAGACAAGCAGCAAGGAGTCGCACGACTTCAATCTCGGCGATCGCGGACGCAGCAGTTTCTCCACCAGCCAGCGCCGCCACGACCGCTGGAAGGCCAAGCGTGAAGAGTACTCGGGCTATGCCGATGTCGAGCACAGCTTTCGACACCAAGGCTCAGCGGATCTAAACCTCTACAAACTCTTCCTGGAGCAGGCTCACGCCCTGCTCCGGACGCCGGACACCGACCACCGGCCATCACCCCGTCTCGGACTGATCGTTCCCGCGGGTCTCTACAGCGACTTCGGCACCGGCGAACTCCGCCGACTGTTCGTCGATCACTGTCGCTGGGAGTGGCTGTTCGGCTTCGAGAATCGCGAGAGGGTGTTCGACATCGACAGTCGGTTCAAGTTCAACCCGATCATCGTTGCCAAGGGCGGCCAGACAACGTCGATTCGCACCGCCTTCATGCGCCGGGGGCTGGCCGATTGGGAGCGGGGCGAGCAATTCACCACGGACTACAGCCGCGAGCAGGTCGTTCAGTTTTCACCGAGCAGCCGGGCGATTCTGGAGATTCAATCGCAGCGCGACCTGGAAGTGCTCACAAAGATCTACGCCAACAGCGTGCTGCTGGGCGATCAATCCGAACGCGGCTGGGGCATTCAGTACGCCCGCGAATTTGACATGACGAACGACTCGAAGCTCTTTCCACCGCGTCCGAAGTGGGAGGAGTGGGGCTACCGCCCCGACGAATACAGCCGCTGGATCAAGGGCCCGTGGAAGCCGATCGAACAGCTCTATGCCGAACTTGGCGTTCAGCCGCTCCCGGAAGGCGAATCCCGCTGCACTCAACCTCCGTACGACAAACTCCCTATACCTCGCGCCGACATTCCCGCCGGCATCATTCTCTCCCGCACTGCTACGCACTACTTGCACGAGGACGAAATCCCCGAAGTCAAATTCACGGACGCTTCGGGAAAGCCACTATCAATCAAGGTCGGTCGTGGGCGCGATAGCTTGGAAGTCGATCCTACCAGCCTAGCGATCGCGTATCCCGTTTACGAAGGGCGCATGGTCGGGCAGCTTGACTTTAGTTCCAAGGGTTGGGTTTCGGGTAGTGGTAGAACTGCCGTTTGGCAAGAACTTTCGTGGCAGGAAAAACAGATTCAACCGCAATACCTGATGGGCCGGGCGACCTACGAATGGTCTGCCGTATTGTCATATCTTGAAAACGTCAAGAAGCAATTCGGTGACGAGGAGTTCCAGGACGAGCGTGAACGTTTGGAAGATCCCGATGCCCGCAATCGTTGGATGCAGCGCCGCTCGCGGCGAGTCTCGTTCATGGACGTCACGTCAGCGACGAATGAGCGTACGATGATCGCAGCTCCCGCAACTCAATTCCCGTATGGCAACTCCGCGCCGGTCTTCAATGTCGGTCGACAAACCTGGCAACTGACTGTGACGCTGGACTCCTTGGCGTTTGACGCCGTTGCCCGAGCTCGCTGCTCCGGCTTGCACCTGAACTGGTTTGTAGTGGAGGAAGCGGCGTTACCGACCTTGGGCCATGCGAACGCAGCAATTGCCGAATTGCTATCGAAGCGACTCGTCGGATGTAACCAGTTGTTTGCTCCTTTCTGGCAATCTGCCTCATGTTCATGGCGGTCGCTCTGGGCCATTACTGAGCACGAACGATTGAGAATACGCTGTCAACTTGAGGCAATGATCGCAGTTGGTTATCGGATGACGACAGAAGATTACGGGTTCATTTTGTCATTCTGCGATTACGCGCCTCGAATTGCGAGAGACAACGCCATCACGTCGAAGTGGCCGCCAAAGGGGTTCTGGCGAGTCGATAAGGAAAAGAATCCAGAGCATCGCCTAACGGTTCTGTCTCTCATCGCTTTCCACAACTTACAAGCGAAGATTGCCGAGTGCGGCGGCGACGTGGAGCAGGGGATCGACGCGTTCTGCAACCAGAACGACGGCGACGGGTGGATGCTGCCGGAGACGCTGCGGCTGGCCGACTACCGCCTGGGCCACGACGAGCGAGCCCGCGAGCATCAGCCGGTCCGCGAGTGCTTCGGCCCCCGCTTTTACGACTGGCAACTCGCCCAATCGCCCGAAGAATCCTGGCGCGAATGTCACCTCCACGCCCGCAACCTCCTCGGCCCCGCAGGCTATCAGGCCCTACTCGACGAACTCGCCGGCAAACCGGTGGCCAGCGGTCAGCGGCCAGTCGCCGCTGAGAAGAAGGCCGGCGGCCAGGGAAAACTTTTCGAAACCGAGGACCTGCCACTATTTGATGACGGGTAAAGGAGCAAACCATGCGCTACGTAACGCCTGTTGTTGTAATTTTGGCATCCGTTCCCGCGTGGGCCGATACCGTCCAACTGAGCAAATCCACCTACCACGACCAGCACGTCACCGTGGAAGACAACCGCGCCCGGACTTGCGGTGCTAATTCTTGGAGGAATCATCATTGCCATTGCCGTCTCGAAAGACGTCAGCCGCAACATGTCAGCCGAGATGAACCTGCCCGGTGGTGACAAAGCCGACAGCGGCATGAAACAGAGCGTGTCCACGAGCCCTCACGAACCAAACGAATCAAAGCGTGATGAGCCAGAATAAGTTTGGCCTTGTCAGATGTTCGATAAGATCTGATTCGGCACAAGCGACTAGCTGATGAGCATGTGCGCGGGGATGTACCTGCCGTGGTCTTTCCAGTCGTCCCAGTTGTCCGGTCGAAATGGATAACGATCTAAGTCAAAGGCCCCGATGAGATAGCCCGGATAGAGACGTCGGAAAGGGGTTGCTTGCGTGTTGTGTCGAAAAACAGCTCGCAACTCCTGTAACTCGCGCGCAGTAGTCAACGGCATCGATTCCAGATCCACCAAGTGCTGTCCAACTTCCGAGTAACAGTGATCCACAAACGTGGAGCAGGAGAAGCCGTAAGCGCTATTCTCATCAGGAAGTCGTGGATGGCAGCTCGATTGTGGTTCACCCATCCAATACCAGCTTCGATGGTCGGAAAGCATCCGTGGCCGGCGATGAAAGTATTCGAGCGCTTTGTCGATGAGCCTCGAACGCACGGAGTCGTCCAACTCGGCAAGCCTGCCGGCAAGATCCACACGCGAGCCGTTCACGCTGTCAAACCATGCGTCACGTTCCACACGGCGGCCCATGTGAAACACGTCAACGGGTTCGCCCAACTGGTAATCAGCAAGGTCTCGCGCGACGAGGCCGGCATGTGCAAATGCGCGGGCTGTCCAACGACGCGAGGGTCCGGGCGCGTCAACGGAGATGTGAAAGACGACGTCGCCCGTCCGAAGTGGAGCCGGGTCACGAACCAAAGGAGCAGCGTAAAGCGCCAAGAAGTTCTGAAGGGGCATATCTTGTTACGCCGCGTGCGAAACCATGTCGAGAAGATCCTTCGTCTGCAAATCGGGGTCCTTCATCACGGCTTCGAGGACTTGTTGAAGTGCGACACGGTGGTTACTGCCCGCCAATTGCTTGATCGCCTCGCTGTAGATGGAGAGTTTGCCTTCACGCGTGAGGAAAGGCGGCCGGCGCATCGCCAATAAGTACAAAAGTTGTGCCGGTGAATGACTTGTGTTCGCCTGTTCGATAAGTTGCTCCGACGTCATTCCAGAAAGCCCTCTCAGCTCCAAAAGCTTCGCCAGTATTCCGGGTGCGTTTGCCAGTGCTGGATTGTTGATATACCGATCCCAAAGCTCGCCGATCGCGGCGCACAGTTCTGGGGAGACAGAAACATCGTCATGACGTGCGGCTTTCACGACTTCTTCTAGTACGGCCGTTATCTCGAGTACGCCAAAAGATGGAAGCCAGCGGCAAACTGGTCCTGCCGCGCGGTTTGGGTCCAGATGAGAGAGAACACGAAATGATTCGACGACCAAGCGGGTCTGCCATTCTACTGACGGATCAATACCAGACTGGACTTGGGCGTCAAGAACGCTCTCCACCAAATCGGCCAAGGTAGCTGCATGTTCGCTGCCACGACTTGCGATGTCACGGCATAACGAAACCATGTACATGTGGTTTTCGCAAACCGGTCGCTCCTGCAGGAGTAAACGTAGCAGTGATAGCATTTCGGGCGCAGATGCGCGATAGCGGGCCAACACTTCAACAGACGCGATGATATTCGGTGAGACAGATTGCGCTTGGCGAATCTCAGCTTCCAAAACTCGGGCAAGTCGGCGAAGAAAGAGTTCACGGTGCTCGACTTCCTGTTTTTCAAGCCATTGCAGTGCCTTTGCGCCAGCTTCGCCGATGAAATCAGGATCGCACTCGAGTAAAGACTGCAGCGGAATAGGCATTACTGTTCGCGGCGTTGGCGCGAGTTGTAACCGCTCGCTGAACGCCCCCGACACTGACCGGTGGTACAATGCTTGCGGTTTCTCAGCAGCCCGACGAACGAAGACGACCCACCCCGTGAATTCGTTCGAGCTCTGGGCGTCGACGGCACGCTGCCAAGTTCCCCGAAGTCCTGATGATGAATGCTTCTTCCGGTGCGGGCTAATAAAAGCAGTGCTCATTGTTGATCCCCATCTCCGTCGGCTTCGCCGCCATCGGTGCGAACGATTTCAAGCGACTTGACTCCAAGTTTCGCGCTCTGAGCACGAAGTCGATCATTTTTTTGCCGAGCTCGATTGACTTGTTTATCGAGTTCGTCCAGGTCGCAAGGGTCCATGGACAAATGAATGGTTCGCGACTCCGTTCCGTTGAAGTATCGAACTCTGAGGGTATTGGTGATCAGACTGACCTTTATCTCTTCTCGCTCGTCGTCGAAGACGGGGCGAACGTCCGAAAACACTCGGATGCTTTGAATTGTGTTCGGCCGTGCGCGAAGTAGGGCTGCAGCCTTTGCTTCAAGCATAGCAATTTCTGAACCGAACAACGCGACGATCTGCGGTTTAAACTCGGACCATTTTTGCAAGTCCCCAGGATCCCACTTAGGTTCGGGCTCGCGCTCTGCACTTCGAGCGACAATCGCATGGAGCCCCGAAGGCGACGTTTCGAGTTGGGCTCGCAGTGTGTGGAGCGGACGAACTGTGTATGCCAGAATACGCTCGATATCGTCTACCTGCCCCTTCGCTCCCAGTGCTTCATGAATGAGGACCGCACGTTCACGAGGTGACACCAGCGTTGGGCCGGTCTGTTCGAGGGCATTGTGAAACGCCTCGATTCCCTCCGCGCCCAGGGCGATCAGTAAATGGATTCCCGCGAGACCCTCTTCAGGAATTCCGATTTCGGCCATTGTCGAATGTCTCCGTTAGCTCAGCGGTTGAAAGCGAATTGAAAAGTCCTCTTCTGTCAACCGCTCAGACGCCACAATGGCATCTTCCAGCGGCTGCAGGGCCTGATCCCACTTCGACTGGGCGGCTTCGAATCTGACGCGGGCGTCCGAATCAGCACTGCTCCAGTTGCGGAGGCCTTCCTCGATTCGCGTTCTAGTTTCGTCGGAAATAGCCGGCGTTCCTTTGGCGGTCATATTGTTTCTTTCGGCACGCTCCAGGTGTGTGGTGAACTCCTCACGCATGAAAACGCGATCTAACTCGCCGTTGGCGAGCATCCGCCGAATTGCCGCGAGATTGCAGTCTTCATTCTGCAACTCCCGAATTTGTCGACAGCACTTTTCACTGTCTGCAGCCGAAAAAAGCCGCGCACCACCTCGTTTCTTGTACGGCAAAAGGCCCATTCTGGCCCAGTGATTCACGGTATCGTAAGTCTCGCCACACCGCGCCGCAAGCACCAGGGCAGTCAACTCGTGCAGTCAACCCGCCATCGGATTTCGAGGCTTTGGCCCGTTATGCGAGTTACGGAAGGACCGAGCCCTGTGGCGGTCAAGGGGCGAACCGTAACAGCACCTAGATGCCTACTGCAAATTCACGAAAACTACGTATAATTCGTGAAAAAACTATTGCGAGCGTCGTAATGCAATCGGTTGAGGACAAAGTACTTAGTCGGATTTTTAGCAAGAAGAGGGGGGCTGGATGTTTACTCCAGGTCACTTTCTGGACTTTGGGAGCGATCTGTCCGCCAGAAAGGCTTTCCAAAACGCCGCCGCTCGCAAGCAGATCCGACGGCTGGTCCCAGGGCTGTACGACTATAGCAACTGACGAAAAGATATCCGCTACGCTTTCGACTGGATCGGCAACATCTTCCGCCGTCTAGTGCCAAAGGATGAATGGCCCATTACTACCCGAGGCCATGGAGCAGCCCGTCTTCCAATTCGCCCCGATCACGTAAGGTCTGCGCGACGCGAGCTAGAAAAGATGCTCGATTCGGCAACCGGTTTCTCGCGGGAAGCGTCGCGGTCAACACGCCAAGCAACAGCTCAACCGGAATCGCGTCCGTAGGAATTTCGGCCAGCAAGCGGTTCAGCCGGTCGTATTCTCCGGCCAGCAGCATTTCGTCAACTTCGTCGAAGATGATATCGAGGGCTGCGTCTAGGTTGCTGTTATCGGCGTGATCTAACTGTAAACTCATAGGGCAACCCTTTGCTTGAGGTACGTGTTGAATGGCCATCAATCCGATTGTCTATACCGAAAAGATAGTCCGCAGCTTTCTAAAGTACCAGCTTTCGGCGTATCCGTTTTCGGACGCGCGGCTGCACTCGCAGATGCGCGAGCTGCTGTCGATCGACAAGGTGCGGCGTACACCGCTGTTGCGCGGGCCGTATATCAGCCTCTCGCGTGGGTTCCGCGAGGGAGCCACGATTCAGCAATTGACTGGCGACGGCGTGTTTCATCCGCACATGCGGCAGATCGTGCCAGCGGATATCAACAACGTCTACGGCCATCAGGAGCGGGCCCTCCGCGCCGTGCATGCGGGCCAGACGACATTGGTCAGCACGGGAACGGGCTCAGGAAAAACTGAATGCTTTCTCTATCCGATTATTAGCAAGTGCCTGGAACTGAAGGACGCCAACCAGCAGCCAGGCATTTCAGCGGTGATTGTGTATCCGATGAATGCGCTGGCCGAGGATCAGCTCGATCGGCTGCGAGGACTCTTGGCCGGCAGCGGAATTACGTTCGGCATGTACGTCGGCAAGACGCCGCAGAACGAGCGTGATGTCGCGGGACACCGAATGCCGGCGGGAACTAGCAGGGCAGACTATGAAGCGGTGCTGAAGAATTACCGCGACGCCGGTCGCCCTGACGCGGTACATCCCGCTGAAGAGGCTTGCTCGCGGGAACGGATGAGAACGCCGGGCGACCAGCCTCGCATTCTGCTGACAAACGTCAAGCAATTGGAGTTGCTGCTGACCCGGCAGGTCGATGTCGATATGTTCGCCGGCGCGAGGCTGGATTTTCTGGTGTTCGACGAAGCCCACACCTTCACTGGGTCGAACGGCGCTGAGACGGCCTGTCTGATCCGCCGCTTGCGACGATTCTGCGGCAAGGATGTCGATCAGACAACTTGCGTAGCGACGTCGGCGACAATCGTTGATGAACAGGATCCCGATGCGGCAAGGAACTTCGCATCGCGATTCTTCGGAGTTCCAGCGGACGTGGTGGAGACAGTTCATGAGGAATACCAGGACGACAAATGGTCGCCCAATTACACGCCACCCGCGCCCACGGTCGAACCGTACGCCTTGCTCGACAAGGCACTTGCGGCAGTCGATGCCGGGGACCCGGAAGCGGCGATTCGGGATCTGTACCAGGATCTGGTCGGTAAGCCGTTGGCCGCGGGTGACTGGAGGGAAACGCTCTTCGAAGGATTGCGAGAAAACGAAGTCGCCGCACAGATTCGCATCTCCTTGCTGCGTCCACGGGAACTCCACTTGCTGCTCAACGAGTTGGAGAAGACCGTTGGGAGAAAGGTCGCCGAAGAGGAGCTGCTGGCATATCTGACCCTTGGCGCGGCTTCCCTGAAGCACGGCCGGCCTCTGCTTCGCCCGGTGGTTCATGGTTTCGTTCGCGGTATCAGCGGGGCCGTGGTCACGTTTCCCACCGACAACGAACCGAAGCTGTGGCTCAGCAGCGAAGAGGAGTTGAAACGACATCCCGACGATGACCGGACTTGGCGGCCGAAGGTCTTTACCTGTACGACGTGCGGCCAGCATTACTACGCCAGCTTCCTCAAGGATTTTCAGTTCACCAAGACCAAGCCCGAAGGAGGGCAACTTGCCGACGGAGGCAGCGCGTACTGGGAAGCACTTGACAAAGCGAATGGCGGTAACCGGGTCGTGCTGATCGATCAGATCATCAATCAGGAAGATGAAGACCTGGAGGAAACCGAGCGTCTGCACTCGCTGCACTTCTGCCGCATCTGTGGTTCCGCCGCACCGGACGAGTTTGGCCGCTGTTTTGGCTGCGGCGCGACCAGTACGCCGGTCAAGTTGTTTGCGGTTCGCGAGACGGTGAAGCAACCTGGGCAACTCAGTAATTGTCTTTCTTGCGGCGCTCGCGGCAAACGGATGGGCCGACGATTCCGCGAGCCCATTCGTGAGGTCCGAGCCATCAACGTTTCGGACGTTCACGTCCTGGCGCAGGATATGGTGCATCACGCCGAGCGCAAGCGGTTGCTGGTGTTTGCCGACAATCGCCAGGACGCCGCGTTTCAAGCAGGTTGGATGAAGGACCACGCACGTCGATTCCGACTTCGAAGTCTGATGGCTGATACGATGAAAGAGGGTGCCGTTACCATCGGCGACATGACGCTGAAGATCAGCGAGGAACTGGAACAAAGCGACGTCTTGTCGCGAGCCTTGATCCCCGAAGTGTGGCGGGCGGTTCCCAAGGAAGGAACGGGGGGCATGCATGAAGACGAGCGGCTTCACTTCCTGCGCATCCAGGTGCTGCGCGAAGTCACGATGGCGGCCAATCAGCAGATTGGCTTGGAGCCTTGGGGCAGGCTCAAGGTAACGTATCGCAACCTAGATTCTTCGGCTCGCTTCGTGCAAACCTGGTCGAACAAGATCGGCGTGCCGCCGGAAGATTTGATGGCGGGCATCGCCGCGCTGCTCGATCATCTAAGACGCCGACGGCTGCTCTATGACTCCCGGCGAGAGATATTTTCAAGGTATTGGAACGAAGGGGACCGCGAGATTCAACGCGGCTATTTGCCGGTCCTTCCCGGCCCGCAAGGTATGAAGTTGCGCTCGGTCGCCGGCGACGACAAAGCTCGCGTGTTTCAATGGGTCGGCGAGCGAAACACATTGGTGAGACAGATTGTCAAGAAGTGGGGCGTTGCCGACGATGACGTCGCAGCTTTCCTGGAGGGGCTCTGGGAGTACCTCACAAGTTCCGCCGTTGGATTGCTCATGCCCGTAACGCTGAAGGGAAGTAAAGGGCGCGCACTGCCGAATTGCACGGGCGTCTATCAAATCGATTCGTCGAAGTTACAGCTTCGTAAAAACCACGGCTACTTCCGCTGCCGACGGTGCCGCCGCAAAGTGATGCAACGCACTCCGCGAAACAAGTGTCTGGCTTGGCAATGCGACGGCGACCTGGAACACATTCGCGAAGACGAGGACAACTACAACTTGCAACTATTGGACGAGCGTTACGAGATGCTCCGTCCCGAAGAACATACAGCGATGGTTCCGCAAGAACATCGCGAGCGGATCGAGAATTGGTTCAAAGGGAGTGGCGACGCGGTGAACTCGCTGGTTTGTACGCAAACCCTCGAGTTGGGTGTGGATATCGGCGCCTTGGACTCGGTCCTCTTGCGCAACGTGCCACCCTTGCCCGCGAACTACTGGCAGCGAGTCGGGCGAGCTGGGCGACGCCACCGTATGGCGGTCAACTTGACTTACTGCCGTCCCACGTCGCACGATCGCGCGTACTTCAACGAACCGCCGAAGATGCTAGGTGGACGGGTAGAGCCACCCGCATTCAATCTTCGCAACGACGTGATGGTGGCGAAGCATGTGCATGCTTCCATAATCACACGATTGAACCAGCTTGCCCGCGATGATTCCCTTTCGGGCGAAACTCGCGATGAGATTCGCACCACGCTTGCGAATATATTTCCACGTCGAATTTCCTCGTACTTGTTCGAGACGACGGGCCAGCTTCGGACATTACCGTTTGACGTCTCGCCGCTGGGACAACTGATCGCCGCACATCGGCCGGATCTGACCAACTACGTGCGACAGATCTTTCATCAAGGCTGGCCGGCGTCCGACGCGGAGGTGGTGACCGAGGAATCACTGGCGAATCGTGTCGACCAGATGGCAAGCGAGCTGGGAGCTGTGCTGAAACGTATTCGGCGACGACTCCTCTGGGCTTTTCGCGAGGTGCAGCGGCTTAACAAGGTCCGCGAACAGAATGCGACACTCGACCAGGAGGATGAAGCACACTTCCGGCGTTGCGACCGACTAATTAAGAAGCTGAAGGGCGTTCAATCGCGCCGCCGGCGCGAAGCCGAAGGGGTGGACGATATCAATACTTTTGGAGTCCTGGCTGCCGAAGGTTTTCTTCCGGGATATGGATTGGACGCCGGCTCGGTGGTTGCGATGGCCGAAGTTCCCTACTGGCACTTAGGAAGCATGGATTTCACTTTGCCTCGCCCGTCCAGCATCGCACTTCGGGAATACGTGCCGGGCAATTTAATCTACGCGAATGGCCACCGCTTTGTCGCTCGCCGGTTTCATCGTGACATGGACTCGGAGCAGGGCGAGATGCCGTTGTTCGAAGTTGACATCGATCGTGAAGCGATTACCGAAACAAGCCTTGGACAGAACGCCGGTACATTTGGCTCGACCACCTTGCGCGCGATTCCAGTATGTGACGTCGATCTGATGCACCAGTCGCAGATATTGGACGAAGAGGAGACTCGGTTTCAAATGTCCGTCGCGACTTATGGCCGCGAACAGGGACGCCATAACGGTGGAGTGATGTACGGCTGGGGCGATCGTCAACTGTCGCTGCGGCGCGGCGTACATCTGCGCCTGGTGAATGTCGGCGCGTCGTCCTTGATCGAACAAGATACACCGGAACTTGGTTACCCGATTTGTACCGTATGCGGACAGAGCGTTTCGCCGCTGGCATCGGACGCGCAACTGTCTCATTTCAGAGACAGCCACGAGGAACGTTGCGGGCGGAAGCCCGATGCCATCGGGTTCTTCGCGGATATCGTCGCGGACTGTCTTGCTCTGCCGGGGTGCGGTAACGCAACGGAGGCCTACAGCGTGCTTGAGGCTATTCGCATGGCCACGGCTCAGTTGTTGGACATGCATCTCGAAGACCTGCACACTTTAGTGATCGGTCACGTGGACCGAGACGATGTCGATGGGATTCTCTGGGACCCGATGCCCGGAGGTTCGGGGTTACTGCAACAGTTGCAGGCGAACTTCCAACAAATCATTCAGGTGGCGAGGGACATTGCCAATGGCTGTCCTTCGGCTTGTGATCACTCCTGCATCGATTGCCTGCAAACGTTCCGCAACGGCTTCTATCACAAGTATCTTGACCGCCATGTTGCGTTAGAGATGCTCATTGCCTGGGGCGACGCACTACAGGAAGAGCACCCGATTCCCGCCACGCAACCAATGCCTCACTCGGGCGACGGCGACGCGCAACCCGTCAACGACGGCGAGACAAAGCTGAAGCATTTTCTTGAGGCCGCCGGCTTTACCTCCGGAAATTTTCAGAATCAAATCCGATTCAAGCAGCCGATTGTCCTCGACCACTTGATCGGTAGCACGACGCCGGATGTCCAATTCACGGGCGACCCGGACGACGTCGACGACAAGGGGGTCTGCATCTACCTGGACGGCATGAGTGAGTCAAATCACGGTAATCCGCAGACGGCGGCAGTCGACCTTGAAATCCGTAGCTGGTTACGAAACAACGGGTACCAAGTGATCGAGATTACCAAGGTCGAATTGGACGACCGCAACGCAATGGTACGGCACTTCAAGAAGCTGGCTCGATTTCTTGAAGGCAAAGAGTTTGCCAGGCAAATCGAAGAAGACGTTTCCTGGTTCGACGGACATGACCAAGAGCCTGCGGATGCAGCCGACTCGCATCCGTTCAGGCGGGTGGACCCTGCCCTCAATGAACAGTATCGCACGTGCGTGCCATTGATCCCGCTCAAGGCTGCCGCTGGCGGATTCGGCGAACCATCGGGAGATCTCCCGGGGGACGCAGAGTGGGTCGAAGCTCACACGGGGCACCGTCTGAGAGAAGGGATGTTCGTCGCCCAGGTTAGCGGCAAATCAATGGAGCCTCGTGTTCCCGATGGCGCACACTGTCTGTTCCTCGGTCCAGTCACGGGTTTGCGTGAGGGCAAAGTTGTTCTGGTACGGCTCCGTGACAAGGTTGACCCTGAAACGGGCGAGCGATTTACGGTTAAGCGATACGTGCGCGAGAAAGGTCAAGCGGATGACGGAACGTGGCGTCACACGACGATTACCCTCTCGCCGCTAAATCCCGATTTTGAGCCGATCGTGTTGTCAGAGGACGATGAGAATCGCATCGATGTTGTTGCGGGAGCTAATCGACGTCCTCAGTTGAGTGAAGATTTGCTCCAACAGATCCGCGACGCTGTTGTGGGCGTAGAATTGTTGGCTCCGTTCAGCGAAAATGGACTTGAGAGATCATGTCACGGCAATCACCAGTCCCGTTGCACCTGATTCCCGATGCGCCGATCACCAGCCCCCGCTTCGATCGGCTCGATCGGATGGCGTTTGTGCGCTCATTTGCCGAAGCGATTCGCGCAGCGGGTGGCACCGACTCGGTCGTGTTGGCGTTGGCCGGACCGTGGGGTAGCGGCAAGAGCAGCCTGCTGAACCTGGTCGCCGGCGAGTTGGAGGCGACCTCGCCGGAAAAACAACCGCTTGTGATCCGCTTCAACCCGTGGTGGTTTTCCGGCAGCGAGCGGTTGGTGGCCGCGTTTCTTCAGCAGGTCGCCGCGGCAGTCAGTCGCCCGGCGGTGATAGAGACCTTGGGCGCCGCCACGGTTGGCCTGGACCACCTGGCTGAGATCATTGCCACTCCAGGCGCGCCGGTCAGTTCTTCCGATCCCGCCTCGCGCGACATCGAGCTAATTCGTCACGAAATCAATTCGATCTTCCTCGAGTCCAATCGCCGCGTCTTGATTTTCATGGACGACATCGATCGGCTCACGCCGGAGGAGATGACGCAGTTATTGCTGATCGTGCGTGCCGTTGCCGACTTTCCCAATACGACGTACGTGTTGTCATTTGACTACGAGGTGGTGGTCGAGGCGATCGGCAACAAGCTGGGTGTCGATGGCCGCACGTACCTCGAGAAGGTTGTTCAGTTACAAATCGACGTGCCGCTGCCGAGACGGATGACGCTCGAACGGATGGTCGTCGGCCAGTTGGCGGCGATCGAGTCCACGGCCAGCAGCCTCGACAACGAAGGGCAAAGGCACTTCCGCCTTCTATTCGAAGGAGGCGTCAAGCACTTCCTGGCCACACCGCGGGCGTGCACAAGGCTGCTGAACGTGATGCGCTTCACGTATCCCACGCTGGCCGGCCAGGTCTATTTCCCGGACATGTTGGGAATCTGCTGTCTGATGTCGTTTTCTTCGCAGGCCATCCAGGCAATTCGATCGTTCAGCGATTTGTTCGTGGGCCACTGCGATACCAAGGGTCAAGGA
>Ga0326597_10008001_pt1 | contig 14319 bp, 19 predicted proteins | sample RVTome_12_FD_203789 | JGI IMG/M metagenome (GOLD analysis project Ga0326597, IMG submission 203789) | Soil microbial communities from uranium-contaminated site in the Upper Colorado River Basin, Wyoming, United States - RVT100D185 | ecosystem: Environmental > Terrestrial > Soil > Contaminated >... | reverse complement strand
GAACGATGGGAAGGCATATTGCCAGATAATGTGTGGATTGGTACAAGCGTCGAAGATCAAGAAACAGCCAATAAACGCATCCCACACCTTCTGGAGATCCCGGCCGCCATCCGTTTTCTTTCTTGCGAACCCCTTCTCGGTCCAATCGATCTCACCTTTATAGACGACGGTGAGGTCATGATAGATCCGGAAGGATACCAGCAGTTGAACGTTCTGAAGGGATATTCATACGATGCTGGAACCGGAGAATACGGAGGACCGTTTCCTCATATCGATTGGATTATCGTGGGTGGAGAGTCCGGGCCAGAAGCCCGGCCGATGCACCCATACTGGGCTCAAATCATTCGAGATCAATGCCTTGTCTATGACATTCCCTTTTTCTTCAAACAGCGGGGGGCGTGGACGTGGGATATAGAATTGCCGGGTGTTGACGATATTAAAATGACCCCATCTGGACACATCCTCAAAACAGTGGAGGATGCCAAGAGATATCCTGGATATCTGAGATTCAGCAAAGTGGGGAAGAAGAAGGCTGGTAGAGAGTTAGATGGCCGAGAATGGAACCGATTCCCAAAAATCGAGTATTGAATGAACACGAAGGACAATAACGAACTCGAGGATATTGCAGCCGAGATCGCCAAATTACAATTGCAATTGCACCCAGATGATATTTTGGAGGTTTGGGTTCCAGAATCAACTTCGCAGAACGAAATGGATTGGCTAGCAGGCCGTCTTAGAGATGTCTTGAATCATAATCAAGGTATCGTTTTCTCTCATATAAAGGTGATGCGAATGGAAGAAAAGGAGGAAGAAGGTTAGTTATGAAGACACCAATTACAATCAGATTGATATTCAATGATCTGACGCGAAAGGGCCAATCCATCGCAAATACGGAGGAGTACATCGAGCATACCAAAGGCCAGTTTCACGGCGGTTCAACTTTTCCTGCCGAGATTTACCTGGATGCGGATGCGGTCATTCAGTTGCGGGAAATGCTCAAGGCCGGCCTCGAGCCAACGTTTTCTGCGCGATCATACATGGAGCCGGTTTTCAAAAAAGGTCAAGCGTCGTATCACCGAGAGATGCGAATGGAAGAAAAGGAAGAGGATGGTGAAGATCATGAATGAGATGAACGCACAGATTGCCGATCACCTGGAAGTGATACGAGTCGAGATCGCCAAACTACAACTACATCCAGATGATGTTTTGTTGGTTTGGGTGCCCGACTCAACCTCGAAAAACGAAATGCGAGAACTGGTGGACCTATTCGGAGCTGCTTTGAATGGTCAGGGTATCCTTCTCAGAAAGAATATCGAGGTGAAAGTAGTGCGAGTACAAGACAAAGAGGAGTCCCATGAGTCAGTCTGAAAGCTTTCAAGATAGGCTAGACTGGGCGGCCGGACGTGAAACAGAGGGTGACAATCCTTATCGCCCAAATCTCCTGTTTATCCACAATATCACTCAAGAGGAATGGGATCAGGCAGTCCGGGCTCATCATAATCTTCGTGATAATTACAAACGACAATTGCACCTGGTCATGGGAGTACAGCCAGAAGTAACCATCGAGACGGTTGAATTACTTCCCCCAAGAGGGACATCCATGGATTTAACTTATTGGGAAGAATTCAAGCCATTCACAGAGACAGAATGGGAAAATCTGAAGAGAGTTTTGGGAAAGATGGAAGATGCTGCCGATCATTAAATGGCCCGGTGGGAAACGGCGTATTCTTCAGCATCTACGCCAGCATCTCCCCCTCAAATATGGCACTTATCACGAACCGATGGTGGGGGGAGGTGCGTTGTTTTTCGACCTCGAGCCAGAACGCGGACATATCAGTGACTCCAACAATAGTCTGATCAACTTCTACAAGACAATTGCTGACGATCCCGAAGCTGTCATAGTCGAGCTACAGAGATTGAAAGAGGCATATGAGGGATCCAGGAAAAAGGAAAAATTCTACTATCAGCAACGCAATCGATTCAACCTGCTATCGGCATCGAATGGCCAACTGGCGGCGCTTTTCCTGTTCCTGAATCGCACTTGTTTCAACGGCTTGTGGCGCGAAAACATGAATGGGCAGATGAATGTTTCATTTGGGAACTACAAGAAACCCAGCTTTCCTTTAGTGGCAGACATTTTCAAAGCATCGGCACTGTTGAGAAGGACAATCATCAACAGGAGTGATTTTGCTTCCATTCTTGATGCCGCACATAGAGGGGATCTGGTTTATCTAGATCCGCCTTATATCCCGCATAAGGGCAATTTCACCACCTATACAGCTGGAGGATTCGGACTTGAGGATCACATACGATTGTCAAATGTGATAGGGAACCTAACTGATAGAGGAGTTTTTGTCATTTTGTCCAATTCGGACACCTTATTGACCAGAGAAATCTACAACTGTTCGCCTCACTATTCGCGCTCATGGGAACTTGCCTGTGTACAGATCATGGCACCCAGGTCTATCAATAGGGATGGAGAGGGCAGGAAGTCGATAAAAGAACTGATCATTACAAACTTCAATTTTCTCAAGTGATAAAGGAGTGAAATGTCTATAGCACGTAATACACCTAATCTGGATGCAGCCGCAGCTTCTGAAGCCTATGAATGGCTTTCAGAAAACCGACCCGACTTTGCCAGTGCTATTGAAGCTGAGGTAAGGCGAGGTGTTAGCTCAAACCAGATATTCTATCGACTGCTAGAACTGATCGGTGTCGACAGAAGAGCTCTGGCCGTGCGCTGCAAATTAGCGGCGGATCATTTGGCGAATCGGAAAGAGGAATGACAATGACGAAAGGGACGAACTTATATCAAGTCACATACGGTTTTCTGGACCAGATAAGATTGAGCGATATACAAGCACATTCTCATAAGATAGATACCGATGGCTATCTATGGTTCTTTCATGACATAGAACAGCGGGAACTTGCTGCTTGCTTCGCCCCTGGATGGTTCTTTTTCATACTCATTCCCCCAAAGAAGGATTCCGTCTAGAATGCCCCCAATTCGTGCGCTAAGCGATTGTAGTATGAGAAGTACATCAAACAGGCGATCGCTTGCTGGGGGCCGTCCAGCCAGCAAAAGCGGGGATTCTGGCGCGAGAGGGGAATGAAGTTCACAGAAAGGGATTTGCAGCGACTCAGATCCGAGGGGAATGTCACCATCATTGGTGACTACATTTCCCAACCGCCAGATCCGATGGTATACGTCGGGACTCATGGCTCTGGCCTTGAGCTGGCCTTTGCAATTTCATACCTGGAAGAGCGGGTCGAAAAGGGTACGAGCCTGGGGTGGGCGTTTGAACCCATTGCCATCCGCATGGTGGGACAGACCTATACCCCAGATTTCGTAGAATTCGGGGCAGACGGCGTACTAAGATTTTATGAAGTCAAAGGAGCCTCAAGGATACCTTCTCAAGATCGCTCCAGCGCCAAGTATCGGACTACAGCCGCACTCTTTGAAAGTGACATGGTTCAATTCTTTTGGGCTAAGCACAAGAAAGATGGGACGTTCAAACCCAAAAAACTGCCGAAACAGGGGAAACGGGATATCCACCCATTTATAAAAAATGCCGGAGGCTCTTGAGAACCTCCGGCCGGGCGGAGAACCGATGAGGAGGGGGGACCTCAAATGGAAAGAACTTCCCTCAGACACACCAAAATATAACGACGTGTGTTCTTCCCTGATTCCACACCATTACAGATATTTTAATCTAACCGCTCTGCCTGTCAAGAATTGTTCGCACTCTCGTCGCCATCCTTACCGGTAGCCACGACTGCCCGGTTCCTGTGGTCCAGTTCCATTCGGCTCTTGCTGTGCTGGCCACGAAATACGTAACGCCTTTCACTTTGGGAACATGGCGAAGCTTGTCCATAAAAAGCACGTATTCACCGGCCTTTTGCTCTGGTAATACATTCCCCTTGTTGTTAGCAGCCTCGGTAATGTAGATGTCTTTATTGGGGAATAGTTTTGATATTGCCGCCACTTCGTTTACTGCCATATCAAGCGATATCCCAGTTTGGGGAGCGAAATAGGAATGCACGCAGAGCACGTTGCTTGCATTGACGGCATCAGCACAGTCCCGCAGAAATATGGCACTGTCTAGTCGAATTCCGGGTATGCTACCTCCCGGAGAAAGCCCCGGAAAGCCAAAGCGACGGCCAGGATAAGATTGGCGCAACAGGGAGAGGACATTCAAATACCAGGTATTGAAACCACTCCCGTTCAGCCAGCTAGAACCAAGACCTTCATCATACAAATTCGGTTCATTGTGAATCTGTATAATTGGATTCCTGTGTCCTATGAAGCCCAGTACAATACCTAATTCATGCAAATTGTCCTGCACGAATTGTTGTGGGGAGATATTCCTACCACCAAAGTTAAAGAAGATCCTGACAACCAGTTCTGCATTCAGGTGTTCAGCTGCCAGTCGATTGATGTCATTGGGGCTGTGAAGTCCAGAGAGGACTGTGATAACCTCAGGTTTCAAGTCTCGAAACTCCTGGAATTCCGCCTCGGTGATGGCAGGTTCAGACGATGCGTGTAACCCTATCTTTGGGTCTCCGAGCGGTACTGGAATGGGTGCTGGATTGATGGCAAGGAAAACGGCTCTATTTGCCACTTCCGGTGCGTTTTCATCCAACCATGCCTGATCCAGTCCGTCTCCGATCCTGTTCCCTTCTACAACAAGCAAAAGGCTCGCCTCATTCCCGGCCGCGACATTTCGTATAGCATCAGTATGGCTAAAGGCCAACGTGTGGAAACCATCAGTCTTAGAGCCATTTGGCAACAAGACTCCATTTTTAGCCCAACCATTGACAACGACATCTTCTGTTGAGGTCAGATTGGTGGGTTTCAGGATGTATACAATCTTACCAATGCCAGGATCTGGTGGAGGGACAGGTTGTGGATCCGGGTATACCGTCGATAACGATAATGAAGTGATAGGGCCAATGAGACGCTGCAACTTGTTAGGAAGATCTGCCCATTGTGTACCTCCGCCCAAATTCCAAAGGAAGGCACCCTGGAGAGTGGGATACTTAGCCAAGAGAATAGCCAGCCATTTGACATCCTGCATGGCGGCCTCGAGATCGGGCATATTGTTGTACGCCCAGGCCCATTCCGTGATGAAGGTCGTGGGTCGTGCGATTAGGTAATAAGCATCGCAGATATCATATAGCCAGGTGAATCGGCCTATAAGGTGGGGGAAGAAGGTGTCTGGGTGCGCGTTCATATCGCCCAGCTTGCCTTCATGCAATGAAACGGCGAGCTTGTCAGGTCGTCGAGCGCAATCTTCCAGGAACGCTTTGAAGCCAGGCCGTCGCCAATGTTCCGGTTCCGGTTGGCCGGCATTGTGGCCTGACAGCGCCACCTTGTACCCCTGGGCGTTGGCGATCTGGCCCAGATGGAAGCTGAACCAACCCAGGAAATCGGCTTGCGTGTGGGTGTCGATCTCGTTGGTCGGTTCGATCCAGATGAGGTCTTTGTACGGCTCGAATTCCGGTGCACCAGTGAGAGACGCCAGGACACGGTTCCAATGCTCTTCGGCTGCGTTCCCCGGCGGCAGGTTGAAATCCGGCAGGTCGTTCGCAGCGCCGCCAGGATTCGTGAAGCGCAGGATGATATTGTGCGGTACACCGCTACGGCGGGCGTATTGTGCCGCTTCGACTACCAGGCCAACGTCATTGGTGGACTTGATGCAGAAAGGAATGCCAGCAGCATCAAGACGCTGGAAATAATCGCCAATTCCGGTTCGGTTGCCGCCAGTTCCGCAATGGAACCCTATCTTCGCGTAAGCCATTTTGAACTCCTCAGACCATTTGTGCTATAATTGGCTTTGCTAGCAGATGGATGGTTGCCCGAATGTTGACATCAGATAGAATGCGATTTGCAGCCTTTCGGCATACCCGTCTGCTAGCACTTTCGGGCAACGCTGAGAGGCTGTTTTTCTTGGAGACATGATGAACGAAGAATGGCGAGATATACCAGAATACGAGAGCTATTATCAGATTAGCAATAGGGGGCGCTTGCGGGGCCTTGATAGACGCGACAAGCTTGGGCGTATTTGGCCCGGCAAGATATTGAGAGTTCACAGGACTGCTAATGGCTATCTGCGAGTTGAATTGAATCGTGAAGGGCAATCGCGAAAATGGCCCGTACATCGATTGGTCGCGCTTGCGTTTCACGGGGTTCCAGGCGGCGATGTCGTCATCAACCACATCAATGGCAACAAGACTGATAACCGCCCTGAGAACCTCGAGTGGACGACGCAAAAGGAGAATGACAGGCACAGTCGCGAAATATTGGGTAATCACGGCCGGGGCGAGTCCAACGGACATGCCAAGGTGACCGAACACCAGGTACGAGAAATCCGCGAAAAGCGTCCTTACTTCACTCTGCACGAATTGGGCGAACAATATGATGTCTCATATTCGACCATCTGGGCAGCATGCATGGGGCAGAACTGGGCCTGGCTCGATTAGCATGCCGACGACATTGTAGGCCATGGTTCTGCCTACTTTTTCCGGCCGTTCTTGATTACATTCAAGGTCTTTTGGCTTTCACGGCCGACATCAGCCATTGCCCATCCCATGGAGACAGAGGCAATCCACGTCATAGTAGCCAATGCGTTCATCCACTTGTCTATGAATATAGTGGGAATGAGTGCAATGGCTACACCAATGACCTGCCCTATCAGGAATTTCCAATCAAACTTGATGTCACTCCGGAACCATTCACGAAGGTAGGGAAGGAATATGCGTCCCAGTGCACCCCCGATAAATGCGGCTATTACCTGCCATTCTGGCGCAGGGGCCGCTCCTTGCCATAGAATCATCGCTATGATAAATAAGCCTAATGCGTACATGGTTACCTCCTTGTACGTTCAAGAATTTTCTGGCGTGATACCGCCAGATGACGATCCAGAATCAATCTTTTTCTCCAATTGTGCCACCCTTTGGCGAAGCAGCCCATTTTCGTCTTCCGCCATTTTCCATGCAATCTCAGCCTCTCTCAAGGACAGAGTAGTCTGGGCTAATTCTCTTCTTGTAAGGTCAAGTTCCTTTTGGGTCTCGGCAAGCTTGACGGCAAGACTTGCTCTCTTTTTCCGTTCGGCATCAAGATCATCTCTTAAGTTCTTTACAGATGCCCGTAGAGCAGATATCTGGGCCTCCATTTGTTCCCGTTCTTCTTTGACTCTATTCCAGATACTTTCCTCAATCTCGCGTTGCACCTGTACAAGCCTGACTCTTTCCTCAGCCTGCCTGGTTTTGTCTTCCACCACCATTTTTTCTTTGTTGGCTTTATATTGTTTGCTAGCGGCATAAATCGTACCGAGCAGGATAATGAGTTGGACGACAATTGCTACCGATGTGTTATTCATAATTTTCGCCAGTGATACAGAGCCAACACACCGACAACCGTCGCTATGTGCATTCTAAGAATAGTACCCCATAGATTCAGATCGGTGGGTTGAATACTAAGTATCCCCATTGCGTTGAGAATAGCACCTGATTGAAACACCGCGCCATTGATCGTCCAGCTTAAGAGCGCAATCGTTAAGGGTTTGCCCAAAAGGAGCTTGCGTGCAAAGAGATAGATTGCGAGAGTGTCAAACACAAACCAGGCAAGCAACAGGTAACGCAATGTCATCATAACACTTCCTCCGGGCCGTGATGTGACAAAGTTAGATTAGATACCCGAACACGTCAACCGCCCAGGTCTCTGTAGTAGCATTAGAGCCAGTTTCAATACTGAGTCTGAAACTATCTGCTGCTGCCTGAACAGGCACTGCCGTAGCATCGGCCGGGCGATCCATCTGGAAGTAATCGACATTAGCTACTGTATAAGTCACAGAATTCAGAAAATCATCGTATGTGGCAGCGTTGCCACCAAACGATGCAATAGCCTGAACCGTTTTGCCTCCAGACGTAAAAGCAGTAACTCTAATCACCACCATGATAGGGATGAAAGTCTTGCCGGCAGGTACTACGTACAATTCCGTAGTCGCCACACTCTTTGCATCGATGCCCGTGACTGTGGCGACTTTCGCGAAAGAAAGTTCCTTTAGATCACTCATAGTAAACCACCTCGTTCTCAAAACAGACCACTGCGTTATCGCTGCATACAATCAAATCAAAAACAGCTGCGGATGCCGGAACACGGGCGAATGTGGGCGCGACGGTCAATAGTTCCCAAAGCTCTCCAGTATCTGTTTGCTTGTACCAATTGCCTACATCGGCCGTCTCGTAAGAATAGACCAGCCTGGTAGCTTCATCGGCAAAAGTGTAATCAACCGGCGGATGACGATCCTCCGCAGCCGCCTCTCTGTGCTTTGACATATTCTCTCCTCAACTCAGGTGGTGACAATATGACCGTTGATGTCGGTTATAATATCACCATTAGCATCTACATATGGAACCCCTTTCTCAAAAGTCAATCCATCGTGTGAAATGATTATTTGCCCTGCGGCCGTGGGGGTTAGCAGGATATCAAGGATTCTGGGTTCTAAGAATTCCCTGGCATCGGTGACGTGCGAGGCTGTTGTAATCGATGTCTGTGCATTCGTAAGTTGTACATAAGCCGACGCGATCCCATTTTCCGGTAAGGCTGGCTTTGGTATTGTAAATGCACCCACAGGAACAGCCGTGCCATCGACAGCGAGGATCGTATTTGTGACTGCATCCAGGTAAACGAGAACATTGCGAACAGTGTTGGCTACCGATGGCACAGAACTGGTAAGGTCAAGCGTCGTACCACCGAAAGACTTGTGCGTGTCATTGTAGCGGTAGGAATTAAGCGCCTGCACCAGAATAGTCAGTGTAGTAGCATCACCGGTCGTTTTCAGGGGTTGTAGAGCCGGCTGGTAGATAAGAACACGATCTACGCCTGGATCCGCCTCGCTGGGAAATTGGTGTGCCTGAGCATGGGGATTTGAATTCAGCGCCCCACCATCATTCGGGTCATATCCCGTCCAGGTATGGATGTTGTCATAGACTCCCAGCACCTGGCGTTCAAAGGGCGGTTTTTCCGGGTACCCGATTTTTACGGGTGTGCCGACAACCGGGGCTACTTTGCGATTCAAGATACGAAAAGCGGACTCTGGCTGGTTTAGCTCAGATGCCCAAACGTGATCGTCAAACCCAGCTGCCTTAGCATCGAGGTCCGGTGAATCAACGAATATCAGGATAGCAATAGTGAATTCGCGAACCGGTTCTAATCGCGCTTCTTGTTCTTGCCGAGCTATTTGTACGTCACGAATTGTTGTCATAAGACTATGACGCTATTGATACCCCGTAAAGTGCCATGATTGAACGTGAAATCGTACCATTTCACAAAGGGAGGGGGGCTATACAGAATCATTACCGATGCCCCTGCATCCCTTCCAACCAGAACGTTACCATTGAAGTCTATGGCAAAAGCTTTCGGATTTACTCCTGCTGCTACAGGGACTGTACTCAGAAGAGAGAGAGAGCCCCCTGGGATACCGCTGTAGAGCTTGGGTTCAGACCCGTTGATATTTCGTATCGCCCCGATGAATCCCAGTTGATCTTCGATGACTGCCCCGATGTGATCATCTCCAAAACCATCTTCCATTCGGATTTGAGTCACCCCAGCATCCAGGCTAACTGTCATGTGAACCGGAGATCCCAAACCGGCCGGATTATCCATGCGTCCATAAATAATCACGTAGTCATCATTCCCTACAAGACAAAATGGGTGCGCCCACCAGGTTCGTGAATCAACTTCCGCCTCAGTGGCGGATCCAAGGGAATACTCTGCTGACAATGTAAGCGCCGGAAGATCATAAACTTTGAGAATCAATTCCTGAAGCGATGGACTCCAGCAGGTTGCATATAATCTATTCCCATCCCCCTTGCCAATAGACATGCCTAACACTTTATTGACAAAGGCCGAACTGTAGACGACCAGATACCCTATAGCAGTATCCTCGTCTATGAATTGCAGAACGAAACGACCGGACCCGAGAACCGCAAGCACTACTTCGTCAACTGGAGAAGCGGCAACTGGGGCGCTTTGGGCAGTATACGTTAGCGTTGAACTGAGAACTGGCGTTGTAATAGCTACATCAATAATCGAAATCCGAATCTCTCCGAACTGGGTCAGATCCGAAAAATTGTAGCCGATTGCGATCTTGGTGGAGGAAATGAACACGGCGTTCAATCCGAGAATCTCATTATTGAACGGATCTACAACTATCAATTCCTCGGGAGTCCAGACGCTAATGGTAGTCCCAACCACGTCTGCATATGCGGCAGTTAATATTTCAGTTTGGACTAGCCCCGAGGGAGGCCAATCAACGTACTCAGATTTGGTGTATACACACAGGAGCGTAGACGCGGATAAAGCAACGATAGACCCGGTGGGGGTATGACCTCCGTTTGTGGCTAAAAACAAAAGCTCGGCTGTGTTCAGAGTAACCGTCGTCCCAGAGATGGACGCAATCACGGTGTAATAATCAATCCCACCTGAAAAACTGGTGCTTAACCTTCCTTCAAGAACACAAGCTGCCGTTGCAGACAATGCATCAAGGGAGATGTGAGCAAAAACCGAGCCTGTCTGAAGCAGCGTGACGGTCCCCGCCCCGGAAATGGTCGTACCAGTGAATTCAATCACACATAAATAATAGCCGGCCGTATCGGCGACAGAGGGCCTTATCTCCGGAACCAACCCGATCAGAGCTTTAGTAGACGATAAGGCCGTTACATAAATCGCATTCCATTCGGTATCGATCCCTAAAACTGACCAGTCCATCCAGACGAAAGGCGAGCCCAGCGTAATAGTGGTGCCGGATACGCTCCCCATAATAGCCATCCCATCCCAAATTGTCGCTCCCCCACCCACATTATCTAATTTCCACACAATAATGAATGTGGAATCCGATATACGCTCGATACCAAAATGCGTAGGCCATGGCCCTGGAGCACCCCCCGTAGAGAATGTCTGCACAGCCCCAATCGTCGGTACGTCCCCGCTAATAGTAGCCGCCTTGACGTACCCACCATGATCGGAAGTATCAATATATCCGAAAACAACTAGCGAGTCCGTAAGCGCCACGGACGTAACCACGGACATGTTGGAATTAGGCTCCTGAGCGAAGTTCCATCCTTCCAAAAACTCCGGGTCGTCGTCAAATTGAACAGAAGTTCCAAATGTCATTGAACACCCGCCCAACTGAATGTGAGCCCACCATCATCGGTATAAAGAAACCAACTGCGCCAGGTTCCGGAACTATTTTGCCACCAGGCGAACCAGATTACTTCATCATCAAATACAAGATTCCCTTCCACTTCAATAAAACTAAGATCTGCCAGTGCAGGGGCTGGGGAATCTCCAGCATCATTAGGAGGGTCCCCGGGAGCCATAGAAAATGATGTCTGGAACGCATTGAATGATTTGCGAACTAACCCCTCCTCGGCAGTGAATAGAATTGCACTTGTCGGATTGCTGGTGTCCTGCTTACTCGATGTACGCCAGAACGGATCCTGTTGCACGTCATTAATGACAAGGGCTGTTCTCAACGTCCACGTGCTGCTGCTGTAAGGCAGATAATACATAGACGAACCAGTAACAATAGCACCTGGTGAAGCTGCCGGTGTCGGGACAGGGGGGGTAGCCCCACCGACGGTTGGTGGAACCGAGGGCCAAAAATATGGAACACCATCAATACCATCAATTTCAGTATCCCAGACACAATCAATATCAACAATACTATCTTTCAGGTTGAAATTGGCCGTGATGTTCCGAACGATTATCTTTTGATCCGTCCATATCAATTCTCGAATAGTATCTGTCACCAGCAAGTCGATTTCCCACCATTCTTGTTCGGCAATGTCCAATATACCCAGGTAGTTTCCCCGAAATTGTGCGCGAACTTCTGGATACTTGTTGTTCTGTACTGCAAATATTTGGCCAGATAGAAAATTGGCATCAGCCTGGGACGAGAACATTTGCCTTTCTAAAAGGAATTCCTTGGACCCAAAAGCGGCCGGAATAGCCCCTGGCGCTGTCGACCCCAATGGATTTGCCGTCGCCCCATCGTAATGGATGCCAGAGACGAACACAAAGGCAGTTCGTATATCTGGGTTCTCCACGATTGTGACTGCACCCTCCGTATCTTGTTCTGTGAGAGTGGCAATGGTAGTAGCCGCAGCACGATCGGCGTCCGTTCTAAGGGCGACATCTCTAGCCATGCGAATGCGCCCTCCTTTATCACAAACAATGTGGGCTCGAATCGCATTCAGATTCGCAAAACTATCTCCCATGGTGTAGAGTGCGCCTTTCTCCAGATCGGCAGCTATACGCTGAATTCCTCCATCGTCATTTAACCCCAAGAAGTCCGTTATATGAAGTAGCGTGCTGTGCCACCGGTATATGTGATGGAGAATACGCCCTGTCGTCAGAATGCCATTCAGATATTTCCACCACGTATCGGGAGCAGCATCGGCCGTCAGCGAAATAGAAAACATGAAGTGGTTTCTCAGCATGTCATCTATTGTGGTAATAGTGAAATCGACTTGTCCTCCCCCAGCCTTATCCTTCATCGTTTTGGCTTGGCGCAGATACCCGGCGATGATGATATTGGCACCCTGACTCAATAGAGAAATATCTTTCTGCGTAGTCCCATATATAGCCTCCTGCCACACCACTACCAGGGTGTTATCTGGGAAATCAGCCTTGCTGGCATCGGCATTCAGCTTCACACCGGCCTGCCATCCACCACGCTCCCATGACGCAGAAAGATTGATGCTCTGGAAATCTACAAACGGATAGTCCGGATCTGATGGGTCGTCGACGTGGACAAAATGACTGCGATAGGTGATCTGGCTTTTCCCGTTATTGTCCGTTGCTGTGATTTTCACCCAATACTGCCCGGCAATTGTGTAGTCGACGGTGATGATCCCCGCAACTTCCGCATTAACCGTGACTCCAGCACTGGGATAAACCGAGACTGTTTTTGTTGATATCGTTCCCCCAGAGGCAAGGGCATAACTAGATCCCACCGGTACATCAAAACTGACTATTCCGGCAGATAGGAACCCGGCCTGATGAGGACCGCCTATGGCGACGGGATAGATACTGCTATTTTGATCTGTATAACCAATGCCCCCATCCAGATCCCAATCCTTCCAGAACACTTCATTAGCATCTATCCGGGGATATACTGCCCATAATTCATAGTTGTGAAGGAAGGTCAGGTAATCGTCATCTGCCCAATCGAGCTCGTTGTCGTTGACTGCAAGTTCGCCTGTCACCCCCGCGTCTCCACTGGCAACAGACTTAATTCTTACTTTCCCCCGATCATTTAAGCCTGCGGCCGTACCAACCCATATGGTCTGATGGGCTGCTACCTGTGCAAATGCCGAGCCAGCGCCGGTATCAAATACAATCGTTTGCTCCCCACGGGTAATAGCGCCATCATTAACCCGAGCCGTCCACAAAGTACGTGGGCGCAAGACGCTCATATATACTTGAAGACGATGGAAGTCTGAGCGTAGTAGTGTCAGGTCCCCAGCAGATATCGCAGGCATTTATGAGCTCAATTTGTAGAATAGTTGGATGGGTCATTGACCACAGTCACATTATTCAAGAACAGTTGTACGTTGGTATAATGTGATTTTCCGCGACTGCCAACCAACGGGCCATTTTGAGTGAGTCTGGACTGCCTGTGCGGCACTCCGCTAATGTCGATCCAGGCCGGTCCAGGATCGGATCCATCTCCCCTATCGACCGTCAAGAATAATACACCGGCACTTCTTCCGGCATCAATGAACTGGCGAAGGATTGCTGCTTGAGGCCCACTCAGGATATCAAACAATAAAGTGACTTGCTGGAAACCATGAAGCCCCTGGCTACCATCACTTTTAATGACAGATGCAGAATGATCAGAAAATGGGGCAGTAGAAGGCTCGGGCAAATCGTAATGATAAAAACTACCCTTTGCCAGCCCACCCTCGGTGAGGCTAATACGCCACTTGAAAGAATTATTCATGGAACTGCCGTTTTCAGGAGTAATTCGTTCACAAGGCTAATTGTTTCAGCTCGCTGAATGGGGTTCAGCCCACTGATATCCGAGAGTCCAATCTGGGCGCTGAGGTGTCTGCTGTTGTCTACGACAGAGCTACTACCCAGTCCATGCAAAGATTGCGGCGAGAACAGGAAATTTCTCGTAGGGAAGAGAAACCCGGCGCTACCAGGGACAAATAATTCTGGATTGGGACGACCACCGGGCAACGGCTCTCCCACCATTGTAGGCCGGCCACGCTCTACAAAACCTCCGCGCTGCCGTCGGCGGGGAG
>Ga0326597_10008000_pt1 | contig 14319 bp, 17 predicted proteins | sample RVTome_12_FD_203789 | JGI IMG/M metagenome (GOLD analysis project Ga0326597, IMG submission 203789) | Soil microbial communities from uranium-contaminated site in the Upper Colorado River Basin, Wyoming, United States - RVT100D185 | ecosystem: Environmental > Terrestrial > Soil > Contaminated >... | reverse complement strand
CGCTATAGAGAAAAGTTAAAACCTGGCCAAAAGCGCGGGTTTTCATTTGCCGAACGGCCTCAAGAGCCTGGGCCACTTCGCGAACGGGGATGTACTCGATCTTCTCAGGGAGCGAAATTTCGTCGAGGATCTTAAATCCGTCTCCGTCCCACAGAACGGGTTCAAAGAGTGGGCTTTGGGCGGCACGCATGGTTAGGTTCAGGCCTGGAGCGAACTCTTACAAGTATTGGAGAGCTTTGCGCGCGACCTCGATGGTTTTCTGCTCGGCTGCGAAAAACAGCGGATCGCGAAAGGCAAACTTGCCGTAGAGGCATTCGTCGGACACCGCGAGAATCGCCCCGGCTTTTTTCTGGCGCAGTTGCGCGATGGTCAAGAAAGTCGATGTGACCATGTCGATGCTCGAAACGTTTTGTCCGTTTAGTTCGTTGATAAGTTCCGGGGTTTCCTGAAACAAAGCGTCGGTCGTGAAAATCCAACCTAGATGAGAGCGCACGCCCAAGCTTTCGGCGGCCTGTTTGAGGGCAGCTATGATGTCGGGATGCGCTACGGTCGAGAAATTCTTCGGCACGTAGTAGGCAGTCGTCCCCTCGCCGCGAATGGCGCCGGTGACAATGACGAGGTCGCCGATTTTCACGTGATCTTGCAGAGAACCGCAACTGCCGACGCGTATCAAAGATTCCGCGCCGGCGGCGCAGAGGATTTCCGTCGTCATCGCGGTATCCGGCGCATAGCGGCCGCCGTTGCCGACGGTGACGCGTTTACCCTCGAGGATGCCGGTGTGCATCTCGTAGTCGAGAAAAGTAAAATTCTTTTTGGGGCTCTCCAACAAGCCGAGCATCATATCACTGCGCTCTTTGGGACCGGGAATGAGAGCGTAGGGCCCTAGAGAGTCGGCTTTGAGGCCGAGCATCGAGATCATCTTCTGCGGCGTGAAATGGGGTTCCTTGACCATCGCCTAAACCGCCTGGGAGGCGAACTCCAGCAGATCTTGAATCGGCAAAGCGCCCGCGGTGCAGCCGGAAAAACTGCGCTGGCAAAGTGCGCTCGAAGTCAGCACAAGTTCCGCGCCGGTCGCTTTCGCTTCCCGCATCCGGTCTTCGGCGGTCCATTGCGCCAGTTCCGGGTAGGCTTCGGGAACACCGCCACCGCCACCGCAGCACCAGGACCAGCGCCGGTTGCGCGCCATTTCCACCAACTCGACTCCGGGAATCGCACGCAAGATCGTTCTCGGCTCTTCGTAAATCCCGCAGCCTCTGCCGAGATGGCAAGCATCGTGGTAGGTCACTTTTGTTTTGATGGTTTGGGTGAATTGGAGTCGTCCTGACTGGACTAACTCGGCGACGTACTGAGTACCGTGCAAGACCTCGACTCCGCTCCCGGCTACCTTGGCATGTTCGCGCCAGGCGCGTTGGCAACTGCCGCAGGCAACGATCACCTTTGGGGCTCCAGCGCGCTTGATCATTGCGAGATTTTCTTCCTGCAAACGATCATACTCCGCGCGGAAGCCGAGGTCGTAAGCGTACAGACCGCAGCACTTCTCCTCCTCGCCGAGCACGGCGAATGGGATGCCGGCCCGTTGCATGAGCTTCGCAAGCGCGATCGCTCCCGCTTTCCCGTCAGGGCGATCCGCAGAGCAGCCGGCAAAGAGCAATGTCGCCGCCGTGCCTTTGCTGAGCTTGTTGAGACCTAAGCCATCGGTCCAACGGCCCCGTTGCGCTTTCGGCTGCGCCCATGGATTGTCGAATTCTTTGAGACTGTCGAAGAGCGGGCGGTGCGCTTCGAGGGGGCCGTCTTGGCGAGTAATTTCCTCGCGCATAGCGACGGTAATATCCCAGGGGCCGTAACCATCGTCGCGCACACCGCAAAGCTCCTGGCACATCAGGCAGTTGGTGCAGGTGTAAACGACCTCTTTTAGCTCCGGGGTGATCGCATCGAGACCGTGGAACACCCGCTGGGCCATGAGCCAGCGCGATTTCGGCGTATGGCGTTGGAAACGGTAATACTCGTAGGGTGGGCACTTTTCCTTCGGCCCGGGCGTGTCTTCGTAGGGATTCGCCGGCCCGTGGCCGTAACAGGAGCCGCACAAGACACAGCCCGCGCTGCGCTCTTCAAGCCCTTTAGCGTAAAGCCAGCGTTTGACTCGTTCGAGCCCTAGGGTTTTCTTGCTTTCGTTTTTCACCGGGACGGGGCATCCGCGAGAATACTTAACACATTAACTTTATAACTCACCAACGATTCCTGTCAACAAAGCCCGGTTAGTTAACCGACAGGAGCTGATTGAGTTTGCGCAGGAGAACGGAAAGTTCTTTTTGTTGCGGCTTTTCGAGGTTGGAAAAAATCTCGGCGATACTCTTCTCAAAGAGCGGAATCGTGCTCTTATAAAGCTTGGCGCCCTTGTCGGTCAGCACCACATGGACCACGCGGCGGTCGTGTTCATCCCGCTTGCGCACGACTACTTTTTTTTCTTCGAGCCGGTCGACGATGCCGGTCAGGTTGCTCACCGTGACCATCATCTTCGCGCCGATTTCGCCGAACGGCAATCCCCCGGCGTAACCGATGGTCGCAAGCACGTAAAACTGCGGCGCCGTCAGACCGGCCTTTTCCAGTTCGGCTTCCAGTTTCTTATGCGAAAGGAGACTGAAGCGCAGGAAGCGAATCCAAAGGCTGGTCGCGTAGGATGCAAAGAAGGGACGCTTGTCAACTGGCACGCTGGCCAATTTATTCATAGCGGAGCTAAAAAGCAACTCGGATTTTCACCCTGGTCATCCTCGGCCCCTCGATGGCGCCGCATAGGGCGCGGTGCTAGAATTGGCCGGCGGGAAAATTAGCGGATAGAATCGAGGGCAAACTGGTTGCAGCGAGCGGCGCCATGAAACTTCACATACTCGGCTGCGGCGACGCCTTTGGCAGCGGCGGGCGCAACCAAAGCGCTTACCTCGTCGAGGCCGATGACCGGCCGTTTCTTCTGGACTGCGGCCCGACGACCCTGCTGGCCATGAAGCGTGCAGGCATAGACCCGCGGCGTCTGGACGTGGTTTTTATCAGCCATCTCCACGGCGATCACTTCGGCGGCCTGCCGTTCCTGTTCATCGAGTTTCTCCATCAAAGGCCCCGCGCTAAACCCTTGCACATCGCCGGTCCGCCGCAGACTGAAGATAAGGTGCGCCAACTCTTCCGGCTCATGTACGGCGGTTCGGCCGTTGGGGAATTACCGCCGGTGTGCTTTCATATTCTTGAGCCGGATCAGCCCGCCACGGTTGAGGGTATCCAGGTGCTGCCGTTCCGCGTGCCCCACCAGACGCAGGAAATATCCCTCGGATTGAAGATTCAATTTGCCGACAAACAGATCCTTTATTCCGGCGATTCGGCGTGGAACGAAATCTTTATCGAGCATGCCCGCGGCGTCGATCTCTTTCTTTGCGAGTGTTCGTTTTATGACCAAGGGACCGGCAATCACGTGCGCTATGTCGAGGTGTTGAACGCCCTGCCACGATTGGAATGTAAGAAGCTCGTGCTGACTCACTTGGGCGAGGAGATGCTCGCGCGCAAAAAAGAACTGGCTCTGGCGGTGGCGGAAGATGGAATGGTGATCGAAATCTGAGCACGGCAACCGGATCATAGAAGTGGAGACCCACGGGCAAGGCCGTGGCACCTTCTAGTCCGCCCGTGGGGCGGAATCCTGAGCAAGAGGCCCCGGCCAAGGCCGGGACTTGAGTCGAAGGATCAACTCGGCGCACCGCCGCTTTCACGTGGGGCCGGGACTGGCATGATAAGCGCCTGGTAGCCGCTTTTCTGTAGAATCTCTTGGGCGGTTTGCTGCGCGTCCAAAAATTCCGCGTAAGGACCTAAGCGCACCCGATAGGCGGTCTGGCCTTCGCTCAACAAGATTTTTTCGACAAAGCCAGCCCAGCCATGGTCGCTCAATTGCTTCAATAGCGATTCCGCGCGCTCGTGTTCGCGAAAGGTACCGAGCTGAAGCACGTAGCCGTTCACAGGTTGACCGCGAGAATTTTCCCGCGGCGCGACCAAAAGCGCGGAAACGCCCTCCGGGCGAACGGTCACCGATTCGGTCGGGGCCGGTTTACCCGCCGCGGGCGATGCCGCCTTCAAGCTCTCATAATTGTCGAAGCCATATTCCAGTAATCGCTTCGTGTCCCCCCATTGGTCCCGCGCGCCGAGGATCGCTACGATCAAGGTATGCCCGTTGCGCTCCACGGCGCCGACGAAGCACTTTTGCGCCGCGTGCGTGTAACCGGTCTTGCCGCCGATGGCACCGTCGAAATTCCACAACAGGCGGTTATGGTTTCGCACCGAGATGCGCCGCGCGACGGTCTTTTTTTTCACGATGGTATTGGAGCTTACCGAGCTGATCTTAGTTTGCACGACTTCCCGAAAGGTCGGGTTTTTCATCGCATAGCGAAATAAAACGGCCAAATCCCTGGCCGAGGAGAAGTGGTCCGCCGCCGTGAGTCCGTGCGGATTGGCGAAATGGCTGTTTGCGGCGCCCAGTTCATTCGCCCGTTTGGTCATCAGTTCAGCGAAGTGCTCTACCGAACCGCCGATACCTTCGGCCAAAACCATGCTGGCGTCGTTCGCGGAGGAAAGCATGATCCCGTAGAGCAGGTCTTCAATGGTCAGCGTCTGCCCGGGACGAAGATAGAGTTTGGTCGCCGGGACTCGGGTCGCGGTCTTGGACACCGTCAGCGTATCGGTAAGCTTGCGGCCGCTCTCGAGTGTAAGAATCGCCGTCATGACTTTCGTCGTGCTGGCGGGGGGAAGTCGCAGATCCGAGTCCTTCTGATAGAGAATCTTGCCCGTGGCCGCGTCCATCAAAACCGCCGCGCGCGCGGTCAAATCTTCGTCGGGGGAAAAGGACCAAACGACAGAAGCTGAGATAGATCCAAAATAAAAAACCAGCGCTGGAACAAGCAGATAGGAGCGACGCGACCGCCGCCTGTCAAACCTCCAGGTTGCGTTTACCTTGTTGAGTTTGGTTAACATCTAGGCCTATGCGAAAACAATAAGCCATTTTATATCATCTTTGGAAATTTGTGAATAGTGCTCTGCAAAATAGATCGGCGGGAATCCAATAATCTCGATTGGCTGTTCTTCGTTGAGCGTTGAGGACAGGTATCGGAGGCTATTTCTTGCCGGGGTTTACGCCGTGTTTGGCTAGCTCACGGTCGGCGCGTTCGCCGACGCCGGCTTGTTCTCCCAGCGCTTCCCTACGAATGCGGTCCTGGCAAGGCTCACAGATGCCGCCTTTGAGTATCAGGACTGATTTAGCGCAGATCATGCACTTTTTTTTCTCTTCGGTCATTTTTTTCCTATCTCCACCGCATAGTTTTCGAAACCTTCACTCAGTTGAGCACTTTGATCTGGGCGGGATTTTCCAAGATGATCTCCAGACCGTATTGCGAATGGTTCTTGACTTCCCCTTGCACTTCCACCTCTCGGCCCTCGAAGCTCTTGGGCGCCAGCTTGCCCTTTTCGAACAGTTCCGCGGCCGACGCGAAGATGACAGCGGTCAAAGCCTCGCGCGAGGGCCCGAAATTCAAAAAGTATGTGTTGCTCTTCGCCGAATGCCCCACTCGAAAAATACGCCCGCGTACCCGCGCGGGACTGCCGGTGAGGCTGCGGATCTTCTCAACGTCGCGGGCTTGAAGCAGGGGGATATCAGCCGGCAGTGAAGCCTGCGCCATCAGTGGAACGTAGGTCACGGGATAACTTTGTGGCTCGAGCGCAGGACCATGCGCCGCGGAGATGCCGCCGTTTGTGCCGGGGTCCTTAGACCCCGGTGACGAGGGATTCCAACGCCGATATAGAACGTGGGAAGAAAGTCCGGCCGCAAAGGCGAGCACCACGATGATCGCCACGGTCAGTGAGCTGCGCTTCAATTTTTCCTCTCCCAGAGTAGCGAGAAGACTCTTCGATACTCTTCCGCCAGGGGTCCCGCCTCCCGGAAGAAAAGCAGATTCTCGTCGTTCAACCGATCCGCCGCGTGGGTCCAATTGTAGGAACCCGTCAATACCGCACTGCGGTCGAGGATGGCGAATTTCTGGTGCATCAGACCCGCGTCTTTCACCGGAGGATTGGACTTTATCGCGGCGATGCGGCGCACGGGAACCCTTTGCGCCTCCAGGAATTTTCCTTTCGATCTCTCGTTTCCGGCGTCGAAATCCCGATCGATGACCACCTGCACCGCCAGACCGCGTTTCTTTGCTTGAACCACGGCCGCGGCCAACTCATCGCTGGTAAAGGCGTAAACGGCGACAAGAAGCTCTTTCTTGGCCTGCTGGATTTCACGGATGATAAGTGACGAGCATTTCCCCGCGGGGCTAAAACAGGCCTGAACCACCATATCTCCGACGGCTGGCGTGGCGGATAAAAAAACCGCAAGAAAAATCAGCTGGGGCGACCGGCCGGTCGCCCCTACGGTTACCTTCTGCCTCATCTCGCTACCCTGAGGTCTGCGGTGCCTTTAGGGTGCTGCCGCAGGCACATCCCCAGGAGCAGCCTTTCCATGACCAGCCGAGGATCGCCGCCGCTCGATTTCAAGCGCAGATCGGCATCGAAGATTCCTTCCATGTGCGTGCGCAGCTCGCTGACGGAGAAATGATCCGCTCTCTCGAAACACCTGTAATCGGCGTAAGGGTTTTGCGTGAGAACGGGCGCACCCTGTTGCAAGACACGCTGTTGAAACTGCGGATAACTCATGCCGCGTTTCCAAACCGCGCGCAGCTCTCCCTCGATCAACTGGCGCGCTGCCAATAGTTTACGGATTTCTCCGGCGAGGGTAGCCAGGAGTCTCAACGGATGCTCTCCCTGGGCGATGAGGCGGGCTAGATGCGCGAGCGCCGCCGCCGGATCGCGCTCGCCGACGGCGCGGGTGAGATCGAATATCCAACCCTCGCCCTGATCGACGAAGACCGCGTCGACGTCTTGGCCGCTGATGGTCGGGCGTTCGCTGGCATAGAGGAATAGCTTCTCCAGCTCTTGGTCGAGCGCGCGCAAATTATTGCCGGACCGCGTTAGAATCATTTCCCGCGCGCGCGGCTCCAACGTTTTGCCCGCTTGTTTTAGGCGCTGATTGATAAATTCCAATAAGCTTTCCCGGCTTATCTTGCCGTAGCGGTCCCGCTCCGGACCGACGTACAATGCGGCGCCCAATTCATCGAAGCGTTTGTAGAGACGCGAGCGCCGATCCACCTGGAGCGCCGTGAGCAATAGAAAATCCCACTCGGGAAGCCCCTGGTCCAATAGATCAAAAAGCCTGTGCCCGCCAGCCGCTTTGCGCGCGTTGAAATCCAATCCGCGGCTCTTACAATAAGCGAAAAGCGCTTCCGCGTCGCTTCTTGCCTCCGGACCGTCGACGCCCAGGATCTCCAGTAACGGCCCGGATGCCGCAAGCCCTAGTTCCTCCCAACGCTCTTGGGTCCAACCTTCGATGACGAGCAAATCCATGAGGGCTTTGCTAGCTTCCTCGCGCAGGCCATCACTCCAAAGTCGGAGAATTTTTTCAGCCAACTCGCCCTTTTGTTCACGAGTGACGAAATACGAGACGCTCTCAACCCAAATTACTTTCTTGCCTGGAATAAACGGCGGAGTCATCAGCGACGCCTCGATTTGATCCCACGTCGCCGCACGACCATCTAAGCGCTCGAGATTAAAGCCCCGCTGGTTCTCGGGAACCAAAAGATCGACGACGGTCTTGCAAGCTTGCTGAACCTGCAAATCATCGCCGAAGAGCATCAGTAGCCGGGGCCCCTTGCCGTTCTTAATATCGGCGACGACTGCCGAGAAATCACGTTTCACGGCGAGTTAAAACTTCCTTTTGATGGTTGGTCAAACCGCACTGCGAACGAGCCATGCCCGGCAACGGGCGTCGCGAACGAATATCCACCGCCCCAAATCGGGTGGCCGGCGCGGGAACGGGCGCTCAATGTTTCGCCACCCACATCTGGTTTTTTTCGCTCCAGGCGAAATCGGACTTCCAAACTTTCAATCCGATGGTAAACTTGCCGCCCGATTTGGAGACGAATATCCTTTCATTGGAATGCGGAATCTCGACTCGCGCGATGATCATGACTTTCTTAGAGATCCCCTTGTCGATCAAGATGCGATCGCCTTCGCGCATCGTGGCGCGGTTTTCGCTCTTTTTCCTGCCCATGAGCAAAAGTTATCAAAGCCCCCTCGTACAGGCAAACCGAACTGGATAAAAATTGTCGCGCTGCACAGCGCCGTACCTCAACCGCTCGATCTTCTCGTTCCGCGTCCTTCATAACCTGCGCCGGCACTATGCGGCTTAACTTGACAATCACCCTGCCCTCGGATAGCTGTCCTTGAAGCATCCGCTAGCAGGTTGCTGAATAAAACTGTCGGAGTCCTTCGACGGTGCTCAGGACGAACGGAGAGGTTTGGATATCATTGCGGATTTTCCGTTCATGCTGAGGCCCTCGAAGCATTCCGAATCTTTTTTCAGCAACCCGCTAGATTACCATCGATCATGGTCATCGACGTTCACGCCCATTACGTTCCTTTGGAGAGCTTGCAAGTCGCCACCGAGGTCGGTCAGCGCTTCGGTCTCAAGCTCGAAAAGAACGAGCGCGGCCGCGACATTGTCACCCGTGCCGGCAAGGCGATTTTAATCCAGCTCAAGGCGGAATTCTCCGATCTCAATTTACGCTTGTCGATCATGGACCACCAGGGCGTCGATATGCAGGCGCTCTCCCCCGCCGGCTCCTATTTCTTCTATTGGATGGAGGCCGCGGAGTCGCTCGAATTCGCTCGCTGGCTCAATGACCGCCTAGCTGAAGCAGTGGCCTCGCACCCGCGTCGGTTTGTCGCGTTGGCTTCAGTGCCGATGCAAGACAGTCGCAAGGCGGCGGCCGAATTGGAGCGTGCTATGACCCGGCTCGGACTGCGCGGCGTTGAGATCGGTTCGAACATCAACGGCCGCTACTTCGACGATCCGGGCCTGGACCCTTTTTGGGAGGCGGCGCAAGCCTTAAACGCGCCGATCTTTGTGCATCCGCAACAGGTGGTTGGCTCCGAGCGGATGAAAGACTACAATCTCGCTAACCTGATCGGCAATCCGACCGACACTTCTTTGGCTATGGCTAAATGTATCTTCGGCGGGGTTTTGGAGCGTTTTCCCAGACTCAAGTTCTTGCTCGCCCACGCCGGCGGCTTTCTGCCTTACACCTGGGGCCGGCTGGACCGCGGTTACCGCATTCAGGATTCGTCTACTGCGAAGATCGCCAAGGCGCCGGGTGAATACCTCAAACTTTTTTATTTCGACACGATCACCCATAGCGCCACGGCCTTGGAGTATCTCGTGGCGAACTTCGGCGCCGATCACGTGCTGCTCGGCAGCGACTACCCCTATGACATGGGCGACCCGGAACCGGTGGAAACCTTGCGCGGCACGAACATCGGCGCTAGAGAAAGAGAGCAAATCGCCGGCGCCAACGCTGGCCGGCTTCTCGGCATCGGAGATTATTAGGGACGACCCCCTGTGGTCGCCCAAAAAAAAGGGCAGGCACAGGGGCCTGCCCCTACACTGGCATGTTGTTGAAATCAGATTGAACCACTAGCGAAACTTTTCAACGCGGAGGAAACCATGCGACTTGTCACATTCTCAAGGAAGAATCAGCAGCGAGTCGGGCTGATCGGTCCCCAGGATCAAATCACCGACCTCGCCGAGGTCAATCGTCGTTATCTCAAAGGCGGCAACCCGCCTTTTCTGGCGACCATGCAGGCCTTCATCGAGGCCGGCGTCAAGGCGCTCGCGGTGGCGCGCAAGGCGGAAAAATATGTTTCCGGCAAGAGCCCGGAGGAGCAAAAAAAACTCACCGCTGCCGGCGCGCTGGTAAAATTGAGCCAAGTCAAACTGCTCTCGCCGATCCCGGCGCCGAAAAAGAACTGCGTCATGCTGGGGATCAATTACAAGGAACATGTCGACGAAGGGGCCCGAGCGCGCGAACTGGAGATCAAATATCCCGACTACCCCGTATTCTTCACCAAGCCGGCGACGTCGGTAATCGGCCATCTAGGCAAGGTCATCAAACACAAAGCCACCGACAGGCTGGACTGGGAGGTCGAGCTCGCGGTGGTCATGGGCAAAAAAGGTAAGGATATTCCTAAAGAGAAGGCCTACGATTACGTTTTCGGCTACACCATCTGTCTCGACATGACCGCCCGGGAGCTACAGCGCCAACATGGCCAGTGGTTCAAAGGCAAGTCGCTCGACACCTTTTGTCCCATCGGCCCCTGGATCGTGCACAAGAGCGCGCTGCCGGACCCCCAGCAGTTGCGGCTCATCTGCCGGGTCAACGGCGAAGTCATGCAGGACGGCAACACCCGCGACATGATCTTCGACATTTCCACGACCATCGAGAGTCTGTCCAAGGGCATGACCTTGGAGCCCGGCGACATCATCAGCACGGGAACCCCGTCGGGCGTCGGCTTTGCGCGCACGCCGCCGGTTTTTCTCAAGCCCGGCGACAAAGTTGAAGGGGACATCGAAGGTATCGGCATCCTGGAGGTCACAGTCGCCGAGCCATAAGATTTAATGCCAGGGGGATCATGGAACGAGTGAGATCTCCCGCGGTGGCCGGCTCGTTTTATCCGGCCGACCCATTAGAACTCAACGGACTCATCGAGGAATGTTTCGTCTCGAGTCCGTTGGGGCCGCAGGGAACAAAATCTGTCTCATCCGCGATGATAGCCGGCATCGCTCCCCATGCCGGCTACGTCTACTCCGGTCCCTGCGCCGCCCATCTATATTCATCGCTCGACCCCGCCGTTAAGCGCGTTATCGTCCTGGGCGTCAATCATTGGGCGAGAGGTCATAGAGCCTCGCTCAGCCCATGGCAAACTTGGCGGACTCCTTTGGGCGAAGTCACGGTCGACCAGGAGCTGAGCGATATTATCGAAGCGCGGGTTAAATTCCTGAAACCAGACGCACCTGGCCACGCCCAGGAACATAGCATTGAGGTTCAGTTGCCGTTTCTCGAGTGCAGCTTAGGTGACTTTACTTTCTTACCGATCTCCCTGTCGCATCTGACCGAAGAAGAGTGCGCCGAACTGGGCGCGGCCATCGCCGATCTGTGTAAGACCGCTGCCGACCGAAAGCAAAAAATCCTGATCCTGGCCAGTAGCGATCTCAGCCATTACCTCTCGCCCAAGGAAACCGATAAGTTGGACCGCATGGCATTGGAGCCGGTCTTAGCCGTGGATCCGCCTGGACTCTTGAGAGTCGTCGAAGAAAAAAACATCAGCATGTGCGGCGTCCTGCCCACCGCCGTCATGCTCTTTGCCGCCGCCGCTCTCGGCGTCAAGCGCGCCCGCCTGCTCAAGCATTGTCATTCCGGCGACGTCAGCCCGATGCGCAAAGTCGTCGGCTACGCCAGCGTTGCTTTTGAACTCTGAATATCCTGCCGACAACTGTCAGTGGTGCTTCAATTTGATATCGACGACGCGTTGAGGTAGGGGCAGGCCCCTGTGCCTGCCCTCTTCCGGGCGACCACAGGGGGTCGCCTCTACAATTTTTCGCCAACGGAACAACCACCCAACTGCCCTGTAATTTGACTTGCCTCCGGCGCTCTGTTAAGGGTTCTCAAGATGCTAGGGGTGTCTGCCTGCGGCAGACTGAGAGCCTGACACAACAGGTAACCCTTCGAACCTGATCCGGGTCGCACCGGCGTAGGGAAGCGTGAGAGTCAAGGTCCCGCAAGTGGCGTAGTTTGGAAATTCGGCGCGGGACGAACTTAAAACCGTATTCCCTGGCCACCGCGAGGTGGCCCGCGTGAATGCGGTTTTTGCGTTTGCATGAAAATTCGTCTCAACGGAGAAGAAAAACAATTTGCCGACGGGTTGAGTATCGCCCAGCTTCTCGAAGAGCTGCAGATCCGTTCCGGCCGCGTCGTCGTCGAGCTCAATCGCGACATCGTTTCCCGCGAAGCCCACGGATCGACGCTGCTCAAAGGGGGCGACGCGCTTGAAATCGTGCATTTCGTGGGCGGAGGATAAAATCATGGAAGACCTGCTTAAGTTGGGAGACAAGAGCTATCGATCGCGGTTGATCGTCGGCACCGGTAAGTACAAAGACTTCGCCGAGACGCGCAAAGCCATCGAGGTCTCTGGCGCCGAGATCGTGACGGTCGCCGTGCGACGGGTCAACATCACCGATCCGAATAAGGAAAATCTGCTCGACTATTTGGACCCGAAAAAGTATACGATCCTGCCGAATACCGCCGGCTGTTACACCGCCGACGACGCGGTGCGCACTTGCCGCCTGGCGCGCGAGGCCGGCGTCGGTAAAATGATCAAGCTCGAAGTGATCGGCGACGACAAGACGCTCTTCCCCGATATCCCGGCTACCCTCGACGCGGCAAAAATTCTCGTGAAGGAAGGGTTCGTGGTCCTGCCCTATATCACCGACGATCCCATTACCGCAAAAAAACTCCAAGACATCGGCTGCGCCGCGGTCATGCCGCTGGCCGCGCCGATCGGTTCCGGTTTGGGCATTCGCAATCCATACAACATCCGTATTATTTTGGAGCAAGCGACGGTTCCGGTCATCGTCGACGCCGGCGTGGGCACAGCGTCTGACGCTGCCGTCGCCATGGAAATGGGCTGTGACGGCGTCTTAATGAACACCGCGATCGCCGGCGCGAGGGATCCGATCCTGATGGCGGAGGCGATGCGGCTTGGCGTTGATGCCGGGCGAAAGGCCTTCCTCGCCGGGCGCATCCCGAAAAAGCTTTACGCCACCGCTTCGAGCCCGATAGACGGGATTCTGGGTTAGCTGTCGCCAGTGCCGACGCCCGACTTCGATCTTTATCTGGTCACCGACCAAAGCTTAACTCAGGGGCGTGACTTGCTCTGGGTTTTGCAGCAGGCGTTGGACGGCGGCGTCAAAGCGATTCAGCTTAGAGAAAAGGATCTCGGTGGAAGAGAGCTCTTTTTCCTTGCCGAAGCGGCACGCAAGCTCACCCAGGGTTACCACGCCCGCCTACTGATCAATGACCGTATCGATTTGGCTCTAGCTGTCGACGCCGACGGCGTACAACTTGGTAAAGCCTCTCTTCCCATAGAAACCGCAAGAGCCCTGCTGGGTCGACAACGGCTGCTCGGCGCCTCGACTCACTCCCTTGAAGAGGCCGCAGAGGCCGAAAGGAACGGCGCCGACTTTGTCGTGTTCGGTCCCGTCTATTTTACGCCTTCGAAAGCGCCCTACGGCTCGCCTCAAGGATTGGCAGCGCTCAAGAAAGTAGTGGAAAAAATCTCTCTTCCCATCTATGCTATAGGCGGAATCAAGCCCGAGAATATCACGGACGCGCGCCGCACCGGAGTTCGCGGAGTGGCGCTAATCTCCGCGGTCATGAGCGCGGCCGATCCGAAGGTTGCGACGAAAAAGATATTGAGTCTCGTCAAGAGGTGATCCATTGCAAGAGATCGCGCGAGAAGTTTACGCTTACTTGCAGGCCAATCTGGTCTTGTACGCTGGCATGGCTTTCGTTGCCGGTTTCCTTGCGCACAAGACCGTGGTCCGCGACGCGCGTTCGGCGTTTGTTTTTTCGGCAATCATTGGCTTGGTAGGTTTGTTCCTGGGTCAATTTATGTTAATTTATTTGGGGCTTAAGGAATACCTCGAAAAAATCGCTGAGTTTCGCCTTTTTTTAGATTTTTTCGCAGCTTACATCAGCTCGTTCATCGTCGCGACGCTCATCCACTTCGTCAAACCTCTGTGAGCCACCCTAGCTCAGTTGGTAGAGCAACTGATTCGTAATCAGTAGGTCGCCGGTTCGACTCCGGCGGGTGGCTCCAATAAATACAATGTGAGGCATTTGAAACGGCTCATGCGCGCGGCTCAAAACAAGAAGCGCCGAAAAGCGCAAGCGGAAGAACAGAAGATGAAAAACGCAGCGCTGTGCATAGCGGCGCATCAGGCGTATCTGGATGTCGCCGAGCACTACCTGAACAAAGCGCAGGCCAGCCTTGCAAAGCTCGAACAAAGCGGACTCAACAACGCATTCGATGTTGTGAGGCAGATGGAGATCGCGGGTTTCATGCAACACGCGATACGGCAAATCGACCAAACCAAGCGCCGTGTCATTTTGGGCGAAGTGATCCCGCATGGGGAAAAAGTATTCTCAATCTTTGAGCCGCACACCGAATGGGTGAGCAAAGGCAAAGCGGGCGTTCCAATGGAGTTGGGTGTCAAGGTCTGCATTCTGGAAGACCAGTATCAGTTCATTTTGCACCATCAGGTGATGCAACAGAGGACCGATGATCAGGTGGCGGTTTCGATGG
>Ga0326597_10007999_pt1 | contig 14319 bp, 12 predicted proteins | sample RVTome_12_FD_203789 | JGI IMG/M metagenome (GOLD analysis project Ga0326597, IMG submission 203789) | Soil microbial communities from uranium-contaminated site in the Upper Colorado River Basin, Wyoming, United States - RVT100D185 | ecosystem: Environmental > Terrestrial > Soil > Contaminated >... | reverse complement strand
AGCCCCGCCAGCTCCTGACCGTGGTCCGCACCGCGGCCGACGCCACCATCCGGCGCGCAGCCCTGGACCGCATCACCGACGCGAAGGCGTTGGCCGCCGCCGCGCGCGAGGCCATAGACGGCGACCTGCGCCTGCTCGCGGTCTCCCGCCTGGGCGACCCCGGCCAGCTCCTCTCCCTGGCCCTGAACAGCGAGCACAAACCGGTGGCGCTCGCCGCCGCCGACAAGCTCGAGGACGAGGCGGCCCTTCGTGCCGTGTCCGCGCGCGCCAAATCCCCGGCCGCTGCACGCCGCGCGAGGTCCCGCCTCGAATCCGCCGGATTCTCGACTGCCATCACCGAGCCGCCCGGTGCGCCGGCGCCCGCCGCGGCCCCGGGGGGCGACGACGCGGCCGAGCGCGAGGCGTACGAGCAAAAGCTCGAAGCGCTGCGCCAGGAGCAGGAGGCGAAAGCACGGGCCGTGGCCGAGCGCGAGGCGCTCTGCCAGAAGCTGGAGGGCGCCGCCGCCGAGCTCGCGCGGGACGCGATGGACGAGGCGCGCGGGGCCTGGGAAGGCCTGTCTCCGCTCCAGGGCTCTGAGGCCGAGGCCCTCCAGTCACGCTTCGAGGCGGCCCTCGACGCCTGCCACCGCCGCCACGAGTCGTGGACGGCCAGCCAGGCCGTCCGTGCCCAGCTCGAGGCGCTCCTCCCCCAGGCGGAAGCGCTGGCCGAGGGTCCCGATCTCTCGGCCGCACGGACGGGCTTCCTCGCCCTCCAGAAGAAATGGCTGGAGACGGGTGGCGACGCCCAGGGCCTCTCCGACCTGGACGGGAGGTTCGCGGCGGCCGCCCGGCGCCTCGGCGAGCGGGAAGTCGACGCGAGAAAGGACCGCGAGGCGGCGGAGAAGCAGAACCTCGCCCGGCTCACCGCCCTCGCGGGCCGGCTCGAAGCGCTGGCTCGGACGGAGGCGCCGACCCTGCGCGACGTCGACCGCGCCATGCGCGACGCGAAGGGGGCTCTCGAGCACCAAGGCTCGCTGCCTTCGAAGAAGGACCGCGACGCCCTGCACTCCCGTCTCGAGGCGGCTCGTCGCGCGCTCTACCCCCGCCTCCAGGAGCTGCGCGCCGACACCGAGTGGAAGCGCTGGGCCAACGAGTCGGTGCAGGAGGAGCTCGTGGGGCGCGCGGAGGCCCTCCGGTCCGAGACGAACCTCGACAAGGCCGCGCAGGCGCTGCGCGACCTCGACGCCCGCTGGAAGGCCGCGGCCGAGGTGGACAAGGAGAAGGGCGAGACCCTCTGGAAGCACTTCAAGGCGGCGCGCGACGAGGTGAAGGCGAAGGTCGACGCCTACTTCGAGCAGCGCGCGGCCGAGTTCGCGGAGAACCTCAAGAAGAAGGAGGAGCTCTGCGTGCGGGCCGAGGCCTTCCAGGAGTCCACCGACTGGCTGCGCACCGCGGAGGCCCTGCAGAAGCTCCAGGCGGAGTGGAAGGACGTCGGGCCCACCGCGCACGGCCCGGGGAAGGCGGTTTGGGAGCGCTTCCGCAAGGCCTGCGATCACTTCTTCACGCGCCGCGAGGCCGACCTCAAGCAGCGTAAGGAGGAGTGGGGGCAGAACGAGGCGAAGAAACTGGCCCTCATCGAGCGGGCGGAGGCCCTCGCGGGCTCCCTGGACTGGGAAGCCGCGGCGGCGGGGATCAAGGCGCTCCAGGCCGAGTGGAAGGCCGCGGGCCCGGTCAAGAAGAGCCACTCCGAGGCGCTCTGGCAGCGCTTCCGGGCGGCCTGCGACCAGTTCTTCGAGCGCTACAAGCGCCGCGACCAGATCGCCCTCGAAAAGAGCCAGGCGGAACGGGAAGCGCTTCTGGCCTCCCTGGAGGCGCTCGTGCCCTCCGCCGAGGCGTCGGCCGAAGCGCCCGAGGGCTTGGCCGCCCGCATCGCGGAGATCCAGGCCTCGTGGCGCCAGGGCGGACCGCCCTCGCGGGAGATGGCCGCGATGGCCGACCGGTATCGCTCGGCGCTGCAGGCCCTGGTCACCGCCTTCCCCGACGCCTTCAAGGGCACCGACCTCGATCCCGAGAGCGCCAAGAAGAAGCTCACGAAGCTGTGCGCGCGGCTCGAGGCCCTGGTCCCCGAAGCGCCTTCGTCCACGATGAGCCTGGCCGAAAAGCTCAAGGACGCCCTCGCCACGAACACCATGGGCGGACGTGGGGAGGCCGAGGCCAGGCGGCGGGCGGTGGCCGACGAGGTGAGAGCGGCGCGCGACGCCTATGCGCGGCTGCCTCCCATCCCCGGTCCCGACGGCGCGGCCCTCCGCGAGCGCTTCGAGGCGGCGGCACGCCGGGCGAGCGGCCAGCCGGCCTGACCGTCGCTCGGCCTTCCACCGCGGCTAGAGGATCGGCCTTTGGGCCACCACGCGGGCCACCAAGGCGCCCTCCCGTTCTCCCTCGTCGAAGCGAAGCACGTCGAGCGGCGCCACGAGCCGCGGTAGCTCGCCCTCTTCGAGAAGAAAGGCCGGGTTGCGGGGGTGTCCGCAGGCGGCCTGCGCCCGCGTGAACGTTTCGTAGACGAGCACACCTCCGGGCGCCAAAGCCCGCCGCAGCGCCGGAAAGAGCGGGCGATGGAGGTAACGAAAGACGACCACGAGCTCGAAGACCGCAGACCCGAGGTCGGGGTCGTTCGTTTCGAGGTCGGTCGCTCTCGTGCGCACCGACAAACCCAGTCCGCGGGCCCGCGCTTCGAGAACGGCGAGTGCTTTCCGGTCGCGATCGATCGCCGTGGCCTCGAAACCCGCCGCGGCCAGGAGCAGGGCGTGTCGACCCCGGCCGCAGGCCACGTCGAGGGCCCGGCCAACCGCGGGAAGCAGATCGCCGGTTTCGAGAAGCCAGGCCGAAGGCTCGCCGAGGTCGCTTCCGATCCGCCCCGTCAGCGCTCGCAGGTCCATCGGCCGCGAGGATAGTCGAAGCGAGCCGCTATAATTCGCCGCCATGAGCGCTCTCCTCGAGACGGTGGAGGTGGAGCCCCTGGCGAGGGCGGAAGCCAGCATCGTCTGGCTGCGCCGCACCCACGCCTCGACTGTCGGGAAGGTCGGAGCCTCCCGCGGCACACCAAGAGACCTGTCGTTTTGTTGACACTCCCCCGCAGGGGCACGAGCGCCCCAAGGTTAGCAACCCTACAGCTGTAGAATGTGCAAGCCCATGCCGAGACGTGAGCTCCCGGCTACCTTCCTTGTAGCATTCTCCCTTGCCGGGGAACAGCGTGATCTCGTCCGCTCCATCGCAGAGGCGGTCGAAGCCGAGTTGGGATTTGGAACCGTCTTCCTGGACGAGTGGTTTGAGTACTACATCGCTGGTCACGATGCTGACCTGAGGCTCCAGGAGATTTACGGTCAGCGATGCTCGCTGGCAGTCGTCTGCGTCTCAGGGAACTACGGTAGTAAGCCGTGGACCCAGGCTGAGCACGAAGCGATCCGAGCGCGGCTGATGAAGGCCCGCACGTCGGAAAACAAAGGCGAACGACACACCATTCTGCCAATTCGCGTCGGACCTGGGGAGGTTGATGGCATTCCCTCCAATGCGATCGTCCCCGACGCCCGCGCAATGCCTGCCGCCAAGACTGCAGACCTGATCATCGAGCGTCTTAGGCTCATCGTGCCGGATCTCAAGAGAGGCGCCAGCCCCCAGGCCGCTGGCCTTTCTTGGCCCGAGACGCCTCCAATGCTGCGTTGGCCCGTAGCGGATCACACCGCCGCTCGCCAGGCTTTCGAGCAGTTGCTCACCCACAAGGCTCCCTGGCGATACCTGCCGCTCCGCGGCTCGAGTGAGACAGGCAAGAGCCACATCGGCAGGCAGATGCACGCCAACGCTCTCCAAATTGCCAACTTGGCCTGCGGGCGCTTCGATTTCAAGGGGACAACCGGCATGGATGCCGAAGTGCGCGCCTTCGTACCAGACCTCGGTGTACCTCTGCCGCCCGATGGTCCGCGACTAAACGAGCGCCTTGGCCAAATCCTCGACGTGCTCAAGCGGAATGCACGGCCCACCCTGCTCATTTTTGACACCTACGAAGCGGCTGGCGAAGGGCAGGACTGGGTCGAGAAGCAATTGCTACCTAGCCTGATCCGCGGCACTTGGCTGCGCGTGGTCATTGCCGGCCAACGGGTGCCGGAAGGTAGCGGCGCCGTGTGGGAGCTTGTGGCCCGCAGCCCGCTCCAGCTCGCCCTACCTACACCGGAGGAATGGCTGCAATTTGGTCAACTGCATAAGCCGAGCCTTACGCTCGACTTCGTCGAGAAGGCTTACAAGTACTGCGACGGTAGAGCCAGTACGCTGGCCCAACTTCTCGGCCCGGCCACGTAACATGGATCAGACGGAACAACTTCGCCTCCTGCAGTCCGCCCAAGGTGATCGCGCGAAGCTGGCGCTGCTCACTGTAGACCTTGCCTACTCCACGCTTTCCGAGACCGAACGCGACGCCCTCAAAGAGTCCCTGGAAGCGGCGGCCATCCCGCATTGGTGCGATGAGGCGACCTTGGCGGCTCTGATCCAAGTCCCTGTAGCGGAAGGCGCTAAGCGACTCAAGCACTTTCGAGGCTTAAAGGTGGTGGAGCCGTTCCCTGCCCGGGGCATGACCGCATTGAATGTCCACGAGTCCGCACGACTCGCAATTCGCCAGGCGATGGCGACCGATGCTCATGAGCGCTTTCGCGAGTTGAGCCGGCGAGCAGCGGCGTGCTTTGAGGACGACCTTACACCTCCTGGGCGGATCGAGTGGAGCTACCACCTGCTGTCCGCAGAGCCGGAACGCGGGGCCGAGGAACTGGAGAGGCTGGACCGCAGTTGGACTGGCACGGTGCATCCAGAGGACCAAGAGGCGTTGGCGACGGCACTGGCAGAACTCGATAGCGCGGGCTTGCTGCAAGGACGCGGGAAGATACTGGCGATTCTTTGCGTCGCTTCTGCGCGTGCCATACGGGGTGAGGACGCACGCCTAGAGTCTGCGGCGCGTGAGGCGGTGAAGATAGCTGCTGCCATTGGCTATGACCACGGCCATTCTTGGGCGCTCAGTCTGCTTGGTGGTTCCTTCGAGGCCCAGGGCAGGCTGCCTGAGGCGCAGACAGCGTTTTCCGAGGCTTTGGCGATCAGCCGGCGTTTGGCTAAGCAGGATCCGACCAACCCCGGCTGGCAACGGGATCTAGCGGTAGCCCACAACCGGATTGGCGGGGTGTTGGAGGAGCTGGGCAAGCTGACCGAGGCGCAGGCAGCATTCGCCGAGGCCCTGACGATCGACAGGCGCTTGGTTGAGCAAGATCCGACCAACGCCGCCTGGCAAAGGAACTTGGCGGTGGCCCACGACCGTGTTGGTGGGATCTTGGAGGAGCAGGGCAAGCTAAGCGAAGCGCAGACGGCGTTTGCCGAGGCCCTGATGATCAACCGGCGGTTGGTCGAGCAGGACCCGACCAATGCCGGCTGGCAACGGGATCTCGCGGTGGCGTACCGCCGGATCGGCGGGGTGTTGAAGGAGCAGGGCAAGCTGGCCGAGGCGCAGGCGAAGTTCGCCGACGCCCTGGCGATCAGCCAGCGCTTGGTCGAGCTCGACCCGAGCAATGCCTCCCTGCAACGCGATCTGACGGCGGCACACTACGGGGTCGGTGGGGTGTTGAAGGAGCAGGGCAAGCTAGCCGAGGCGCAGGCGAAGTTCGCCGAGGCTCTGACGATCAGCGAGCGCTTGGTCGAGCAGGACCCCACCAATGCCAGCTTGCTACGGGGTCTTTCAGTGCCGTACCACTGGATCGGCGGGGTATTGGAGGAGCAGGGGAAGCTGACCAAAGCGCAGGAGGCGTTCGCCGAAGCCCTGGCGATCAACCGGCGCTTGGTCGAGCAGGACGCGACCAATGCCGCATGGCAACGGGATCTGGCGGTGGCCCATAACCGGCTTGGCGGGGTGTTGGAGAAGCAGGGCAAGCTGACCGAGGCACAGGCGCTGTTCGCCGAGGCTATGGCAATCAACCAGCATTTGGTCGAGCAGGACCCGAGCAATGCTGCCTGGCAACGGGATCTCGCGGTGGCGCACGACCGGGTTGGCGAAATGTTGAAGGAGCACGGCAAACTGGCCGAGGCGCAGGCACTGTTCGCGGAGGCCCTCGCGATCAGCCAGCGCTTGGTCGAGCTCGCCCCGAGCAATGCCGCCTGGCAACGGGATCTCGCGGTGGCGCACGACCGGGTTGGCGAAATGTTGAAGGAGCAGGGCAAGCTGGCCGAGGCGCAGGCGAAGTTCGCCGAGGCCCTGGCGATCAGCCAACGCCTGGTCGATCTCGACCCGACCAATACCGCCTGGCAGCGGGATCTGGCGGTGGCCCGTAACCGGTTTGGCGGGGTGTTAGAGAAGCAGGGCAAACTGGCCGAGGCACAGGCACTCTTCGCGGAGGCCCTGGCGATCACTCGGCGGTTGGTCGAGCTCGACCCGAGCAATGCCGCCTGGCAACGAGAGATGGCGGTGGCGCACCACCGAGTTGGCGGGGTGTTGAAGGAGCAGGGCAAACTGGCCGAGGCACAGGCTAAGTTCGCGGAGGCCCTGGCGATCACTCGGCGCTTGGTGGAGCAAGACCCGACCAATGCCGGCTGGCAACGGGATCTAGCGGTGGCGTGCCACCGGATCGGCGGGGTGTTGGAGGAGCTGGGCAAGTTGACCGAGGCGCAGGCGGCGTTCGCGGAGGCTCTTGCAATCAACCAGCGCCTCCTTGACCAGGACCCGACAAACGCCGGCCAGTAGACGCGTCCGGCGGCGGCGATCGCAGGAGTTGGGTGGAAGCGAGCCGCTATAATTCGCCGCCATGAGCGCTCTCCTCGAGACGGTGGAGGTGGAGCCCCAGGCGAAGGCCGAAGCCAGCATCGTGTGGCTGCACGGCCTGGGGGCGGACGGCCACGACTTCGAATCCCTCGTGCCCGAGCTGCGCCTTCCCAAGCACCCGGCTGTGCGCTTCGTCTTCCCGCACGCGCCCATCCGGCCCGTCACCATCAACGGCGGCTATAGGATGCGCGCCTGGTACGACATCCTGGCCCTCGACCGGCAGGCGCCCGCGGACGTTCGGGGAATCCGGGAATCGGCGGCCTCAGTGCGCGACCTCGTCGCCCGCGAGAACGAGCGGGGCGTGTCGAGCGACCGCGTCGTCCTCGCCGGCTTCTCCCAGGGCGGCGCGATCGCGCTCTTCGCGGGGCTACGCCACCCGGAACGCCTGGCCGGCATCCTTGCCCTCTCCTGCTACCTGCCCCTGGACGACACCCTCGCGGCCGAAGCGCACCCGGCCAACGCCGCCGTGCCCATTTTCATGGCCCACGGCACTCTCGACCCCACGGTCCCCTTCGCGATGGGGGACGGCTCGCGACGCCTGCTCCTGGAGCGGGGATACGACGTCCGCTTCAAGGCCTATCCGATGGGCCACTCGCTCTGTCTCGAGGAGGTGCAGGACCTGAGCACCTTCCTGCTCGAGACTCTCGGGGCGCCTTGAAGTACACGCGGCTCGGGCGCACGGGCATCGAGGTCTCGCGCCTCGCCCTCGGCTGCATGTCCTACGGCGATCCCGCCTGGCGGCCCTGGGTGCTCGACGAGAGCGCTGCCCGCGAGCACTTCAGGGCGGCCCTCGACCTCGGCTTCAACTTCTTCGACACCGCCGACATGTACTCGCGGGGCCGCAGCGAAGAGGTCACGGGCAAGCTCCTGGGGGAGATGGCCTCGCGCCACGAGGTGGTCCTCGCGACCAAGGTCTTCTTCCCCGTCGAGAAGGGGCGAAACCGCTCGGGCCTCTCCCGCAAGCACGTCCTCGAGGCCTGCGACGCCTCGCTGCGGCGTCTGCGCACCGACTTCATCGACCTCTACCAGATCCACCGCTGGGACGAAGAGACCCCGGTGGAGGAGGTGGTGGACGCGCTCGATTCCCTCGTGCGTGCGGGCAAGGTCCGGTACCTCGGCGCTAGTAGCATGGCGGCCTGGCAGCTCGCGAGGGCCCTCGGCACCGCCGACGCCCGCGGCCGGCACCGCTTCGTGTCCATGCAGAACCACTACAACCTGGCCTACCGCGAGGAGGAGCGGGAGATGATCCCGCTCTGCCTGAGCCAGGGCCTGGGCCTCATCCCCTGGAGCCCGCTGGCCCGGGGCTTCCTCACCGGAACCCGCACGCGCGAGGCGCCGCGTAGCACCGATCGGGCGAGGAACGACGAGTACGCCGACGACCTCTACTTCCGCGAGGCCGATTTCCGCGTCCTCGACGCGGTGCTGGCGGTGGCGAAGGAGCGCGGCGTCCCCCCGGCCCGGGTGGCGCTGGCCTGGCTGCTCGCCATGCCCGGCGTGGACGCACCGATCGTGGGGGCCACCAAGGTCGCGCAGCTCCGGGAGCTCGCGGGCGCCCTCGACCTCTCCCTCTCCGCGGACGAGATCGGCCGCCTGCAGGCGCCGTACGAGCCGCACCCCGTGCTCGGGTTCACTCCGCCCACGCCCCGCGACGTGCAGCTTTCGCGGTTGCGGTGAACGATCCCTCCTGCCCCGAATGCCGTCTCGTCGCGGGCGCGGCCACGGCCCGGGGGGTGTCGGCCCTGCGCCTCGGCCTGTTCGTCGTCCACCCGAAGCTCGAGACGCCGCCCGTGCCGGGCTGGATGATCGTGGCCCCCGCGCGTCACGTCGAGCAGTGGGACGAGCTCCACGCGCGCGAGCTCGCCGAGCTCGGGCCGCTCGTGGCGCGGGTGGCGGCCGCTCTGCGCGCGGAGACGGCGACCGCGAAGGTATACGTGAGCGTCTTCGCCGAGGTGCTGCCCCATCTCCACGTCCACGTGGTCGCGGGGCCTCCCGACCTGGCCCCCGAGAAGTGCTTTCCCCGGGTCTTCCTGGAAGCGCCCGCCCAAGCGCCCGCGCGAGAGGGCCCGGACGGGGACGCCGATCTCGCGCGGCGGATCCACGCGCGCCTCGGGACAGGCTCGGCGGAGGGCTCGCCCTGGACGGCCGTGCTCCTGTCGGGCCTGCTCTGGCCGGGGGCGGGCCAGTTTCGAAACGGCGAGTGGGGGAAGGGACTGCTCTTCGCCCTGGGCGGCGCCGTCGTCTTCGGCCGCTTCGCCTGGCGTGTAGCGGTGGAGGCGCTGGGAGCGATGCTCGAGGCGCCCGCCCCGATGGACCTCGCCCAAATGTTCCAGCTCGCCGAGGAGATCCAAGCCCGGAACGCGCCGGAGCTCAGCGTGCTGACGTTCTTCCTCCTCCTCTTCTGGGCGGCCTCCGTGTTCGACGCTTGGCGCGGGGCCCGGCGCGCCCGATAGGAGACGGACCCGCGCTCCCGGGGCCGCGCCGCGCTACAATCCCGCAACCGCTCCCGGGGGCATGACGACCGAAGAAGCGCTCCAGACGATCGTGCGCGTGGTCGCCCCCTACGTGGGCGAGACCATGGCGCGATCGGCCGCCCAGGCCCACTGCCAGAAGCTCGGCGTGGGCACGGACATCGGTCGCGACCAGCTCGACGCGCTCATCTCGCGGCTCGGCAGCGGCCTCAACATCTTCCTCGGGCGCGAGAAATCGTCGCGCGTGGTCACCGAGCTGCGCGCCGCCATGGGCTTCGGGAGCGGGGCGTGAAGCTCCGGGGCGCCGGCGTCGTGCTCCTCCTCCTCACCGTCCTGCCCGCGGCCCTCTTCCTGGGACAGACGGCCTTCCCCCGGGCGGGGCTCTACACCGCGGACGGTTACGCGGCAGTGGCGTTCGCCTTGGGCTCGACGGTGAAGCCCCTCCTGCTCCTGCTGGGTGCTTTGTGGGCGTGGGCCTGCACACGGCGCTTCGAATCGGACAATCCCATCCGCCCGGGGTGGTGGCGGCTGAGCCTCGGGCTCACGCTCCTCTTCGCCGGGCAGCTCGTGCTGGCCTTCTACCAGCTCTTCCTGCGCGTGCCCATTCCCTTCCCTTCCGTGGCCGACGTCTTCTTCGTGATCGCGTATCCCCTGCTCGTGGCCGCCCTAGTCGCGTTCCTGCGGGCCTACGAGGTGGCCGGATTCCCCACCGGCCGCAAAGGTGAGCGGCGGGCCATCGGCGCCGCCGCCGTAGTCTTGTGTGTCCTCGTGGCGGCGCCCGTCCTCAGCCCGGTGCTGGCGGCCGAGGCCCCCGGAATCGAGAAGCTCCTGAACGTCCTCTACCCCGTCCTGGACTTCGTCCTGCTCGTGCCCACGGCGATCCTCCTGCGCCTCACCCTGCGCTTCCGGGGCGGCCCCGTGGGCCGGATCTGGCTCCTGCTCCTGCTGGGGTTCCTCTTCCTCTGCGTCGGCGACGTGCTCTTCTCCTACCTCTCCACCCTCGGGCAGGCCGCGCTCGATCCCCTCGTGGACGCGATGTATCTCCTGTCGTACGGGTCGCTCGCCGGGGGCGCGCTAATGCAGCGGGACGTGCTCTCGGACTGACGCCCGTTTCGTCAGCGCTGGCGCGAGGGGACCCAGGCCGTCGTGCGTCCCCCGATGGTGGCGTGGGTGATCCTCTCGCCCCGCGCCGTGCGCGCCTCCGCATCCTTCCCCCAGCGGTGGTGGAAGAGCCAGGTCTTCGGGAACCGGTCGGAATCGGCGTGAACCGCCACTGCGTGCCGCACGATGCCGAGGAGCCGCGCCCGCAGTCGGGCCGTCTCCGCGGGCCTTAGCGCGCTCGCCCGGCGGTCGGGGCGCAGGCGGGCCTGGTAGAGGACCTCGTCGGCGATCCAGTTTCCGACACCCGCGAACAGCGACTGGTCGAGGAGAACCGCCTTGATCGGCGCCTTGCGCCGCGCGAGCAGGGGGTGGAGCTCCGCAACCGGGGGCAGACCGAAGAGCGGGTCGAAGCCCAGCTTCGCGATCGGGCGGTCCGTCTCGGGCCGCTCCTGCAGGCGGATGCGCCCGAAGCGGCGGGCATCGGGCATCGCGAGACGCGTGCCGTTGTCCATCAGGAGCTCGACCTTCCAGAAGCGCGGCCGCTCTTCCGCCCGGCGGTAGAGCTCGAAGGAACCGGTCATGCCGAAGTGGAAGAGCGGAAAGGGGGGCGCGTCGAGCACCATCCAGAGGTGCTTGCCCTTGCGCTTGACGGCCAGGACCCGCCGGCCGGCCAGAGCGCGGGCGAAGCGCCGGGGCGTCACGCCCTCGTAGACGATCGGGTCGTCCACGGTGGCCACGCGCTCGATGCGCCTTCCCTTGAGCGCGCGCTCGGTGAACCGGCGCGCGTTTTCGACGTCGGGCAGCTCCGGCATCGCAATTGGCGATTCTAGTCGGTTGCGACAGAATCGAGCGCGGAGACCGCTTGACCGAGCCCCTCTTTCCCGACCTCCGCTCCTTCCTCGACCGGCTCAAGCGCGACCGCGATCTCGTGGTGGTGGACGCCCCTGTCGACAGGCACCTGGAGGCCGCGGAGATCCACCGCCGCGTGATCGCGGGGGGCGGCCCGGCCCTGCTCTTCACGAACGTGCGCGGAGCGGAGATGCCGCTCTGCACCAACCTCTTCGGCACGGCCCGGCGCGCGGAGATGGCCTTCGGGAAGCGACCGCTGGCGCTCGTGCGCCGGCTGGTCTCCCTGGCCCAGGAGCTCCTGCCCCCGAGCGTCGGCAAGCTGTGGGGTGCGCGCGACGCCCTTCTTCCGCTCCTGCGGGTGGGCGCCCGGCGGGTGCGCTCGGGACCGGTCACCGAGGTCGTGACGAGCGACGTGCGGCTCGACCGGCTTCCCATCCTGACCTGCTGGAGCGAGGACGGCGGCCCCTTCGTCACCCTACCCCTCGTCTACACCGAGCACCCGGAGGGCAAGGGCGCGCCCAACCTCGGCATGTACCGCCTGCAAATCCACGACCCGCGCACGACCGGCATGCACTGGCAGATCGGCAAGGGCGGGGGCTTCCACTACGCGGTGGCCGAAGAGCGGAATCAGCCGCTGCCCGCGACCGTCTTCCTCGGGGGGCCGCCGGCCCTCATCCTGGCCGCCATCGCTCCCCTGCCCGAGAACCTCCCGGAGCTGATGCTCGCGTCGCTCCTCGCGGGGGAACGCCTGCGCATGACGCGCGGGCCCGGGGCGCACGCTCTCGTTGCCAACGCGGAGATGGCCCTCGTGGGGTCCGTGGCGCCCCGCGAGCGACTTCCCGAAGGCCCATTCGGCGACCACTACGGCTATTACTCGCTGCGGCACGACTATCCGGTGTTCCGGGTGTCGCACCTCCTCAGGCGCCGGAACGCGATCTATCCTGCCACGGTGGTGGGCAAGCCACGGCAGGAGGATTTCTTCATCGGCGACCTCCTGCAGGAGCTCCTGTCGCCCCTCTTCCCCCTCGTCATGCCCGGGGTCGTGGACCTGTGGTCCTACGGTGAGACCGGCTATCACTCCCTCGCCGCGGCGGTGGTCAAGCAGCGGTACAAGCGCGAGGCCATGGCCTCCGCCTTCCGCATCCTGGGCGAGGGGCAGCTCGCGCTCACCAAGTTCCTGCTGGTGACCGATCGCGGGGTGGACCTGCGGGACTTCCGAAAGACCCTCGAGCACGTGCTGGCGCGCACGAATCCCGAGACCGACCTCTACGTGTTCTCGAACCTCTCGATGGACACCCTCGACTACACGGGCCCCCGGGTCAACGAGGGCTCGAAGGGAGTGTGGCTGGGGCTCGGCGATCCGGTCCGGGAGCTGCCGCGGGCTTTCCGCCCCAAAGTACCTCCCCCCGCGGGCGTCACTGAGGTGATCGTCTTCTGCGGGGGCGGCCTCGTGGTGGGTGGCCCGTCCTACGAGAGCGAACCACAGGCGCCCGCGCGCCTCGCCGCTCACCCCGCTTTCGACGGTTGGCCCCTCGTGGTCCTCACCGACGAGCCGAAGCGCGCCGCGCGAAGCACGATGAACTTCCTGTGGACCACCTTCACCCGCTTCGAGCCCGCCCGCGACGTCCACGCGCGCGAGATCCGCCTGACCCGGCTTCACCCGAGCTTTACCCCCCCCGTGGTGATCGACGCGCGTCTCAAGCCGGGCTTCCCGAAGGAGCTGGTCTCTGATCCCGAAACGGCCGCTCTCGTGACCCGCCGCTGGAACGAGTACTTCGGCAGCCACCCGGTCCCCATGGGTGACTCGGATGCCGCGCACCTCGATCCATGACTCCGCTCCTGCTCCTGAAGGGCGAGCCGGATCGCCTTGGCCCACCGGATACTCGCGAGGGCTCGCGCGAGCGGTCGGACGGGACGCGCATCCGCTGTCCCGCCTGCGCCTGGGAGCCCGGCCCCCACGACCGGTGGATGTGCCATTGCCTGCACGCGTGGAACACTTTCGAGACGCGTGGCGTCTGTCCCGGCTGCGGACACCAGTGGCTCCACACCGCGTGCCCGCGCTGCAAGACCTGGTCACTGCACGAGGACTGGTATGTAAAGGACGCTAGCCCTTGACGAGCGCCGGAATGTCAGCGTCCAGGAGGAGAAGTCTCCGGTTTGGGATGCGGCAAGCCTGGAAGTCGAGTCTACTTCGGTCATGAACCTGAAGAGCAGCCGCGCGCGCCAGATCCCCTCGGCCTCTGCGCCGCGGTGTTTGCAGGTGTGGCCACCGGTCGCTCAACTCGGTCCGGACGGAGTAGCTTGAGACATTACTTGAGCTATTATAACTCGCCCCGGGGCGAGTTCGAAAAGTCGCGTTCTCAGGTCCGGAGTTCCGCGCAAGAGACGGGAGCCACTCGTCCCTCTCCCGAGCGGCCTACCCCCTTCGGCCCTCGAACGTAGACGAACGTAGAGTAGAAAGACTTGGAGCGCGATGCCCATGCCCGGAACCATCGACGCGCGCCTCGCGGAGCTCGGAATGGAGCTGCCACAGCCCAGCGCTCCCGGCGCCAATTACGTGCCCTTCGTGCGCACCGGCAACCTCGTGTTCCTCACCGGCCAGCTCTCGCAGTGGAACGGGGAGAGGCGCTTCCTCGGCAAGCTCGGCCGGGAGTTCGGCCTCTCGGAGGGGCAGCAGGCCGCGCGTCTGTGCGCCCTCAACCTGATCGCGCACCTGCGCGGGGCCGTGGGCGGGGACCTCGACCGCGTCGTCCGCTGCGTCCGGGTGAGCGGCTTCGTGAGCGCGGTGCCGGACTTCCTCGAGCACTCGCAGGTCATGAACGGGGCCTCCGACCTGTTCGTCCTCGTCTTCGGCGACGCGGGCCGCCACACCCGCATGGCCATCGGGGTCAGCGGGCTGCCCTACGGGGTGGCGGTCGAAGTCGAGGCCGTGTTCGAGGTCCGGTAGCGAGGTGCGTCAGGCGGCCTTCGGCCAGCGCGAGAGCAGGGCCTCGAAGCGGGGCTCCCCGTGCAGGCTCTCGAGGGCGGGCTCGATGCGCCCACGCGCGACGGTGAGACGCAGGCGCTTGTCGGCGGCCTTCT
>Ga0326597_10007998_pt1 | contig 14320 bp, 11 predicted proteins | sample RVTome_12_FD_203789 | JGI IMG/M metagenome (GOLD analysis project Ga0326597, IMG submission 203789) | Soil microbial communities from uranium-contaminated site in the Upper Colorado River Basin, Wyoming, United States - RVT100D185 | ecosystem: Environmental > Terrestrial > Soil > Contaminated >... | reverse complement strand
GCAAGACCGTCATCATCATGGAGCTGATCAACAACATCGCCAAGGCGCACGGCGGCTATTCGGTGTTCGCCGGCGTCGGCGAGCGCACCCGCGAGGGCAACGACCTCTACCACGAGATGATCGAGTCCGGCGTCATCAAGCTCGACGGCGGCGGCTCGAAGGCGGCGCTGGTCTACGGCCAGATGAACGAGCCGCCGGGCGCGCGCGCCCGAGTCGGGCTCACCGGGTTGACGCTGGCCGAATACTTCCGCGACCAGGAAGGCCAGGACGTCCTTCTTTTTATCGACAACATATTCCGCTTCACCCAGGCCGGCTCCGAAGTGTCGGTGCTGCTCGGGCGCATTCCGTCGGCGGTCGGCTACCAGCCGACCCTGGCGACCGACATGGGCAACCTGCAGGAGCGCATCACCTCGACCAACAAGGGCTCGATCACCTCGGTGCAGGCGATCTACGTGCCGGCCGACGACCTCACAGATCCGGCGCCGGCGACGTCGTTCTCGCACTTAGACGCGACGACGGTATTGAGCCGCCAGATCGCCGAGCTCGGCATCTATCCGGCGGTGGACCCGCTCGATTCGACCTCGCGCATCCTGGACCCGCGCATCATCGGCGAGGACCACTACAAGGTCGCGACCGAGGTGCAGCGCGTGCTGCAAACCTATAAGTCGCTGCAGGACATCATCGCCATCCTCGGCATGGACGAGCTCTCCGAGGACGACAAGCTGACCGTGGCGCGGGCGCGCAAGATTCAGCGCTTCCTGTCGCAGCCGTTCTTCGTCGCCGAGGTGTTCACCGGTTCGCCGGGCGTGCTGGTCAGCCTCGAGGACACCATCAAGGGCTTCAAGGGCATCGTCAACGGCGACTACGACCACCTGCCGGAGGCCGCCTTCTACATGGTCGGCACCATCGAGGAAGTGCTCGAGAAGGCAAAGAAACTCGCGGAAGCGGCGTAGGTCTCGCGAAAAAGTCTCTCACCTTCGGTTCGGTGTACTTTTTCGCGAAAGTGAAATTTGGCAAATCCGACCTTGAAGCGGTTCCGCGGTCGGATTTGACGTTGGGCCCAAAAGGCCATTCCGGCCGAAGGCCGGAATGGCGGGAGAATAAGCGGAAAGAAGGCCCCGGGGGCCTCCCCGGGGGTGTCCCCCGATTATAAGATCGGGGCCGCCTCAAGCCTTCTTTCCACCTAATAGGGATCGAAAAAAGTACACCGAGCGAAGCGAGGGACTTTTTTCGAAGTAAGTTTATGGCCGATACCGTCGAATTCGAACTGGTCTCGCCGCAACGGCTATTGATGTCGGAGCCGGTGGAGATGGTCGTCGTTCCCGGCATCGAGGGCGACTTCGGCGTGCTGCCCGGCCACTCGCTGCTGATCTCGGCGGTGCGACCCGGAGTGATCGACATCCACGAAAACGGCAAGGTGCGCGACCGCGTCTTCATCGCCGGCGGCTTCGCCCAGGTGTCGCCGGAGCGCTGCACCGTGCTCGCCGAGGAAGCCGTCATGGTCGCCGATATCGACCGGGCGGCCGCCGAGGAGCGGCTCAACAAAGCCAAAGAGGCGCTGACCGAGGCCGGAGAGACCGCCAAGGACCCGGGGGGCGCCGACGTGAGGGCCGCCGAGAAGGAGTTGAAGACGGCGGAGGCCATGCTCGCCGCCGCCGACATCCAATCCTAAGCAAGGCGCCCGCCCGGCGCGGGCGATCCGGAAATTCATGCGCGTCTATCTGGTCCAGCACGGCGCCGCCGTCCCCAAGGACGAGGACCCGGCGCGGCCGCTCAGTGCGTCCGGCCGCCAGGACGTTCAGCGCGTCGCCTCGTTCTTGGGCCGCAGTCGCGTCGCGGTCGCCCGCGTCATCCATTCCGGCAAGCGCCGCGCACTGGAGACGGCACTGCTGCTGGCGGAAGTGATCGGCCCCGGCAGCGTCGTCGAGGAGGCCGCCCGCGGCCTGGAGCCCGACGATTCCACCGACCGCCTGGCCGAAACCATCGATACCTGGACCGAGGACACGCTGGTCGCCGGGCACATGCCGTTGATGGGCCGCATGGTCGCCAGGCTGGTCGCCGGCAACGAGGACACGCCGGTGGTCCACTACACGCCGGGCACCGTGGTGTGCCTGGAGCGCGGCGGCAACGGCGGCGGCTGGACCATCGCCTGGGTGGTGCGGCCGGAGCTGCTGGGGGGTTAGCCCCCCTACCGCCCCCTCCCCTTCCGTCCCTTCTTCTTCGGCCGCCAGCCGGCGGCGATGGCGGGCGCGACGCCGGCCTTGTCGAGGCCGAGTTCGTGCGCCTCGAGGCGCCTGATCTCGTCGCGCAGCCGGGCGGCTTCCTCGAATTCGAGATCGGCGGCGGCTGCCTTCATGCGCGCCGTCATCTCGTCGATCACCGCGCGCAGGTTGTGGCCGACCAGCTCGACGGCGCCCTCGACGCCGGTATCGACGGTGACGTAGTCCTGCTCGTAGACGCTTTCGATGATGTCGGCGATGCCCTTCTTGATCGATTCCGGGGTGATGCCGTGGGCGGCGTTGTAGGCCTGCTGCTTCTCGCGCCGACGGTTGGTTTCAGCCAGAGCGTAGTCGAGGCTTTGGGTGATGGTATCGGCATACAGGATCACCCGGCCCTCGACGTTGCGCGCCGCGCGGCCGATGGTCTGCACCAAAGACGTCTTCGAGCGCAGGAAGCCTTCCTTATCGGCGTCGAGGATGGCGACCAGGGCGCATTCCGGGATGTCGAGACCCTCGCGCAGCAGGTTGATGCCGACCAGCGCGTCGAAGGCGCCCAACCGGAGATCGCGGATGATCTCGATGCGCTCCAGGGTCTCGATGTCGGAGTGCATGTAGCGCACCCGCACGCCGTGCTCGTGCAGGTACTCGGTCAAGTCCTCGGCCATGCGCTTGGTGAGCGTGGTGACCAGCGTGCGGAAGCCCTTGGCGGCGACCTCCTTGACCTCGGCCAGCAGGTCGTCGACCTGGGTCTCGACGGGCCGCACGATGCACAGCGGGTCGATCAGGCCGGTCGGGCGCACCACCTGCTCGGTGAAGACGCCGCCGGTCTTGTCGATCTCCCACGGCCCCGGCGTCGCCGAGACGAACACCGTATCGGGGCGCATCGCCTCCCACTCCTCGAACTTCAAGGGCCGGTTGTCGACGCATGACGGCAGCCGGAAGCCGTACTCCGCAAGGGTGGACTTGCGGTTGTAGTCGCCGCGGTACATGCCGCCGAGCTGCGGCACGGTGACGTGGCTTTCGTCGACGATGAGGAGCGCGTTCTCCGGCAGGTACTCGAACAACGTCGGCGGCGGCTCGCCCGGGTTGCGGCCGGTGAGATAACGCGAATAGTTCTCGATCCCGGCGCAGTGGCCGGTGGTCTCCAGCATCTCGAGATCGAACGTCGTGCGCTCCTCCAGCCGTTGCGCCTCCAGCAATTTTCCCTGGGCCTGGAATTCGGCGAGGCGCTCCTTCAGCTCCTGCTTGATTTTCGGGATCGCCTGCAACAGCGTCGGGCGCGGCGTCACGTAGTGGCTGTTGGGGAAGACGGTGATCTCGTCGAGGGTCGCCACCTTGTCGCCGGTGAGCGGGTCGATTTCCCACACCGCCTCGAGCTCGTCGCCGAAGAGTGAGAGCCGCCACGCCCGGTCTTCCATGTGCGAGGGGAAGATCTCGACCACGTCGCCGCGCACCCGGAATGCGCCGCGGAAGAAATTGACGTCGTTGCGGCGGTACTGCAGCTCGACCAGGCGCTTCAACAGCTCACCGCGGTCGATCCGCTCGCCGGCGGTGAGCGTCACCACCATTTCGGAATAGGTCTCCACCGCGCCGATGCCGTAGATGCAGGAGACCGACGCGACGATGATGGTGTCGCCGCGCTCCAGCAGCGCGCGGGTGGCGGCGTGGCGCATGCGATCGATCTGCTCGTTGATCGACGCGTCCTTCTCGATATAGGTGTCGGTGCGCGGCACGTAGGCCTCGGGCTGGTAGTAGTCGTAGTAGGAGACGAAGTATTCGACCGCGTTGTCCGGAAAGAACTCCTTCATCTCGCCGTAGAGTTGCGCCGCCAGCGTCTTGTTCGGCGCCAGGATCAGGGTCGGCCGCCCGAGGTTCTGGATTACGTGCGCCATGGTGAAGGTCTTGCCCGAGCCGGTGACGCCGAGCAGCACCTGGTCGCGGTCGCCGGCATCGAGGCCGCGCGTCAGATCTCGGATCGCCTCGGGCTGGTCGCCGGCCGGCTGGAACGGCGACGCCAGCGCGAACGGCCTGCCGCCGGCGATGGGGGCGCGCTTCTCGGGCGTGAAGATTTCCGGATTCGGCATCATTTCGCGCATTTTATTACGCCAGCAGGGCCGACGACACCATAACCCTGCGACGCCGCGGCATCGCCGAAAACCCCGGTTTTCCAGGTTGCCAGGGCCGGCATCGGGGCGTAGGGTTGGCGCCGCGCGGCCCGCCCGCGCCATGCAGTTTTCCGTATTCCATCCGATGGGTGCCGCCCATGTCCTTCATCGCCGACCGCCTCAGCCTGATCCAGCCCAGCCAGACCCTGGCCGTCACCAAGAAGGCGCGCGATCTGAAGGCGGCGGGCCGCGACGTCATCGGCCTCGGCGCCGGCGAGCCCGACTTCGACACGCCGCCGTTCGTCATCGAGGCGGCGAAAAAGGCGATGGACAAGGGGCTGACCCGCTATACCGACGTCAACGGGCTGGTGGAGTTGCGCGAGGCCATCGTCGGCAAGTTCAAGCGCGAGAACGGACTCGATTACGGCATCGACGAGATCGCGGTGAGCTGCGGCGGCAAGCAGATCATCTTCAACGCCCTGATGGCGACCCTGAACCCCGGCGACGAGGTGATCATTCCGGCGCCCTATTGGGTGTCGTATCCCGACATCGCGCGTCTGTTCGAGGCGAATCCGGTGACCGTCGACTGCCCGGCGGAGGCCGGGTTCAAGATGACGCCCGCCGACCTCGAGGCCGCGATCTCGCCGAAGACCAAGTGGCTGATCCTGAACTCGCCGTCGAACCCGTCGGGGGCGGCGTACACGGCCGCCGATCTGAAGGCGCTGGCGCAGGTGCTGATGAAGCACCCGCAGGTGTGGGTGTTGACCGACGATATCTACGAGCATGTGATCTACGACGGCTTCAAGTTCAACACCATCGCCCAGGTGGAGCCCGGCCTTAAAGCGCGCACGCTGACGCTGAACGGCGTCTCCAAGGCCTATTGCATGACCGGCTGGCGCGTCGGCTATGCCGGCGGGCCAAAGGCGCTGATCAAGGCGATGACCAAGGTGCAATCGCAATCGACGACGCACACGTCTTCGATCAGCCAGGCGGCGGCCGCGGCGGCGCTCACCGGGCCGAGCGACTTCATGGACCGCAACAACAAGGTGTTCAAGGAGCGCCGCGACCTGGTGGTCAGCATGCTTAACCAGGCGCCGGGCGTCCACTGCCCGACGCCGGAGGGCGCATTCTATGTCTATCCGTCGTGCGCCGGAACCATCGGCAAGAAGACGCCCAAGGGCCAAGCCATCAAGACCGACGAGGACTTCGTCACTTACGTGCTCGAGACCGAGGGCGTGGCCGTGGTCCAGGGCGCCGCGTTCGGCTTGAGCCCGCATTTCCGCATCTCCTACGCCACCGCCACCGAACTGCTGGAGGACGCCTGCCAGCGCATCCAGCGGGCGTGCGCTCAACTGCGCTGATCGGGCTTTGCCGGCGTCGCGAAACCTGCGGCGGGCGGGCGCCGGAACCGCGCCTTTTCTCTTGCATCCCCGGGACGGGCGATTAACCTTTTTGGTCAAGGGAAGGAGGCGGCGGCCACGCGTTCCCGCCCCCGTAAAAACCCCACGACAATAGCCATCCTGGGAGGATTCCATGCCTACCAAAGACCCGTCCGGTCCGCGCGTCGCGGCCCTCGTGGGACCCTATCTCAGCGGCAAGACGGCGCTTCTCGAGAGCATCCTGATGGCCACCGGCGCCATCGGCCGCAAGGGGTCCAACAAGGAGGGCTACGCGGTCGGCGACAGCACGCCCGAGGCCAAGGCCCGCCAGATGTCGACCGAGCTCACCGTCGCCTCGACCCAGTACCTGGGCGAGCCGTGGACGTTCATCGACTGCCCGGGCTCGATCGAGCTGATCCAGGAGCCGGCCAACGCGCTGATGGTGGCCGACATCGCCGTGGTGGTGTGCGAATCCGACGTCAACCGGGTGCTAACCGTGGCGCCGATCCTGAAATACCTGGACGAGGCGAAAATCCCCCACATCATCTTCATCAACAAGATGGATACCGCGCTGTCCAGCATCAGGGAGATGGTCGGGGCGTTGCAGGGACTGTCGGCGCGGCCGCTGGTGCTGCGCGAGATCCCGATCCGCGAGGGCGACCACGTCGCCGGCCACGTCGATCTGGTCAGCGAGCGCGCCTTCAAGTGGACCCCGGGCAAGCCGTCGGTGATGGTCCAGGTTCCCGACGCGCTGAAGGCGGACGAGCAAGGCGCGCGCACCGGGCTCCTGGAGAGCCTGGCCGACTTCGACGACACGCTGCTGGAGAACCTGCTTGAGGACGTGATCCCGTCGAGCGAGGAAATCTACAAGAGCCTGTCGAAGGACCTGCAGCAGGGATTGATCGTGCCGGTGTTCTTCGGCTCGGCCGAGCACGACAACGGCATCCGCCGGCTGTTGAAGGCGCTGCGTCACGAGGCGCCGGACGTGTCGGTGACCGCCAAGCGGCACGGCATCGACGCCGCCGGGGGCACGCTGGCGCAGGTGTTCAAGACCGTGCACGCCGGCCACGCCGGCAAGCTCAGCTACGCGCGCGTCTGGCGCGGCGAGGTCAAGGACGCAATGACCCTCAACGATCATCGCGTCAGCGGCGTTCACCGGATGCTCGGCGCCAAGACCGAGAAGCTCGACAAGGCCGTCGCCGGCGACGTCGTCGCCCTCGGCCGCATTGACGGCGTCGACACCGGCGATGCGCTCTCCGAATCAAGCAAGGACAAGGCGGTGCAGTGGCCGGAGCCGCGAAAGCCGCTGTTCTCGCTGGCCATCCACGCCGAGCACCGAGCCGACGAGGTCAAGCTGTCCGGCGCGCTCGCCAAGCTGATCGACGAGGACCCGTCGCTGTCCTACGGGCCCAACCAGGACACCGGCGAACTGCTGCTGTGGGGCCAGGGCGAGATGCACCTGCTGATCGCGCTCGACCGGCTGAAGAACAAGTACCACCTCGCCGTCACCTCGGCGCGGCCGCAGGTGCCCTACCAGGAAACCATCCGCAAGCCGACCGCGCAGCACTCCCGGCACAAGAAGCAGTCCGGCGGCCACGGCGAATTCGGCGACGTGCACATCGAGATCCGGCCGCTGCCGCGCGGATCCGGCTTCCAGTTCGCCAACACCGTCACCGGCGGCGCGGTGCCGAGGCAGTACTTCGGCGCCATCGAGGACGGGGTCGCGGAATACATGGTGCGCGGGCCGCTGGGGTTCCCCGTGGTCGACGTCTCGGTGACCCTCACCGACGGCCAGTACCATACCGTCGACAGCTCCGACATGGCGTTCAAGAAAGCCGCCCAGCAGGCGATGCGCGAGGGCATGCCGAATTGCAGCCCGGTGCTCCTGGAGCCCATCTGCAAGGTCGAGATCGCGCTGCCCAACGAGTTCACCTCCAAGATCCAGCGCCTGGTCAGCGGCCGGCGCGGCCAGATTCTCGGCTTCGACGCCAAGCCCGGATGGGACGGCTGGGACGAGGTGACCGTGCAGTTGCCGCAATCGGAGATGCACGACCTGATCATCGAGCTGCGCTCGATGACCCTCGGCGTCGGCAGCTTCCGCTGGGAATTCGACCGCCTGCAGGAGCTGTCGGGCAAGGAAGCCGACGACGTGGTGTCGCGCCGCAAGGCGGCGTTGACGGAGGACTGACGCCGTCAGCCATGACCCCGGAAAGACGGAGACCGACCGATGGCCAGTGACACACTGCACGCGCCGCGCGAGCGGCTGACCAAGAAGACGTTGGCGCTGCACCAGGCGATCTCGTCGCTGATGGAGGAGCTGGAGGCGATCGACTGGTACCGCCAGCGCGCCGACGACTGCGAGGACGCGGACCTGAAGGCGATCCTGCTGCACAACATGCGCGAAGAGATGGAGCACGCCTCGATGGTGCTCGAATGGATCCGCCGCAACGACAAGGACTTCGCCAAGGAACTCGAGGAAAACCTGTTCAAGGACGGCGCGATCGCCGGCCGGCACGGCTGACGGCGGCGGGCAAAATTTTCGGGAAAAAGGCCGGGCCCCGAAGGGCCCGGCGAGTTCAAACAGGGAGGCTTCACGTCTGGGAGACGCGAGGGGTCGCCCGGGGGGCGAGCGATCCCTCAAGTTTCCGGGTTTTGCGCCCGGAAAATCGCCGGATCATAAATCCAGCGAATTCAGCGTCATGCTGCATAGCAGCATGGCATAGGCGATATATAATTCCGGACTGAACGGTGCGCCACCATCATTGCGGCACCCCAGCCATGCAACGGCTACATGGCTTCGGCGGCGCCGGGAAGCCCGCCAGCGGCGTTTGCCGCCCGGGGCAGCGCCGGGAAGCCCGCCAGCGGCGGCTGCCGCCTGGGGCGGCGGCGCGAAGCCCGGCGGCGGCGTTTGCCGCCCGGCGCCGCGGCGGCGTTTGCCGTCCGCGGCGGCGCGAAGCCCGGCAGCGGCGGCGCGAAGCCCGGCGGCGGCGTTTGCCGCCCGCGGCGGCGCCGCGGCGGCCCGGCGGCGGCGCGGCTCAGCCCACCCCTTCGGCGATCTTGCTCACCAGGAAGTCGCGCAGCACCGCGATGCGCTTCGATTTCCTGAGCTCCTCCGGGTAGACGAAATAGACGTCGGTGGAGGGCCCGCGAATTTCCGGCAGCACCTCGACCAGGTTGCCGGCCTCGCGGCTCATGTAGTCCGGCAGCGCGCCGATGCCGAGGCCGCTTTGCACCGCGCGGAAGATGCCGTAGACGCTGTTGACCCGCAGAACCGGCGAGCGGCGGCGGCCCGGCTTGGTGGCGACGTCGAGCAGCCAGTTGAGGTTGGAGACCGGCACCGGCGGCGAGGCGTCCTCGCCGTAGACCACCAGCCGGTGGCGGTCGAGGTCCTCGGGCCGAACGGGCGTGCCGAACTCCTTCAGGTACTCCGGCGTCGCGTAGACGTGGTAGCGGAGCGTCAGCAGGTGGCGCTGGATCAGGTCCGGCTGGCGCGACGGAATCATGCGGATGGCGGCGTCGGCCTCGCGCATCGACAGGTCGAGCTCGGTGTCGGCCAATACCAGCGACACGTCGATGTCGGGATAGAGCGACACGAACTCGCGGATCCTGGGCGTCAGCCAGATCGAGCCGAACGCCACCGTGGTGGTGATCTTCAGCGGCCCCTTCGGGCTTTCGCGGCTGTCGGTGATGCGCGCCTCGGTCATCGCCAGCTTGGCGATCACCTCGTGCGCGGTGCGGTACAGGATCTCGCCCTGCTCGGTCAGCTTCAGGCCGCGCGCGTGGCGGTGGAACAGCTTCACCTGCAGGCTCTCCTCGAGCCCCGAGATCTGGCGGCTGACCGCCGACTGGCTGAGGTTCAGCGCCTCGCCGGCGTGGGTGAAGCTGCCGGCCTCGGCGACCGCGTGGAAGACGCGCAGCTTGTCCCAGTCCATGGCGATCAGCTCCAAATCCAAAGACCGTCATCGCCCGGCCTCGGGGGCTCTTGCGGGGGTGACCCCGGCACCCCGTGGGCCCGGGCGATCCGGAATCGCATCACTGGATGCCCCGGACCTCGCCGGGGCATGACCGACGACAATGAGCGCCGCCCGCGCATGAGGCCGAACGGAAACACGATCGCTACTCGGCCGCCGCGGCGGTCGAATCGTGCTCGGCCAGGAAGCGCTCGGCCTCGAGCGCGCCCATGCAGCCGGTGCCGGCGGCGGTCACCGCCTGGCGATAGATCTTGTCCTGCACGTCGCCGGCGGCGAACACGCCCGGCACGCTGGTGGCGGTGGTGCCGGGCTTGGTGAGGATGTAGCCGCCGGAGTCCATCTCCAGCTGGCCCTTGAACAGCTCCGAGTTCGGCGTGTGGCCGATGGCGATGAACACGCCGTCGAGATCGATGTCGGCGGTCTTGCCGGTCTTCACGTTCTTCACCCGGATGCCGGTGACGCCGGGCGGGTTGCCGCCGCCGAGCACCTCGTCGAGGACGCTGTCCCACACGGTCTCGATCTTGGCGTTCTTGAACAGCCGGTCCTGGAGAATTTTTTCGGCGCGCAGCGCGTCGCGGCGGTGCACCAGGGTCACGCGCGAGGCGAAGTTGGTGAGGAACAGCGCCTCCTCGACCGCGGTGTTGCCGCCGCCGATCACGGCGACGCGCTTGCCCTTGAAGAAAAAGCCGTCGCAGGTGGCGCACGCCGAGACGCCGAAGCCCATGAACTTCTTCTCGCTCTCGAGGCCGAGCCAGCGCGCCGACGCGCCGGTGCAGACGATCAGGGTGTCGCCGGTGTAGACGTCGCCGGAATCGCCCTTGGCGCGGAACGGCCGGCGGGAAAGGTCGGCCTCGACGACGGTGTCCTCGAACAGCCGGGTGCCGACGTGCTTGGCCTGCGCGTACATCTGCTCCATCAGCCACGGGCCCTGGATCACCTCGGCGAAGCCGGGATAGTTCTCGACGTCGGTGGTGATGGTGAGCTGGCCGCCCGGCTGCAGGCCGCGCACCAGCACCGGCTTGCGGTTGGCGCGGGCGGCGTAGATGGCGGCGGTGTAGCCGGCGGCGCCGGAGCCGATGATCAGGACTTTCGAGTGATGCGTTTGCGACATGGCGGCGGTGGTCCCATGCGAGAGGTTCATTGGTGCGGCGGGGCCGCCGCGCCGGCTTCCCCGCGTTTTCGCGGGAGTCGAAGCCTTAAAATAGGAACCCCCCGGCGATCAGGCAAGCTAGGAGGCAGGTGCCGCGCCGCGCCGCGGGAAAATTTTTTTATTGTCGGCATTCGTCGGCTTTTGTCGGCCGTTGTCGGCTTTCGTGATCATTTCTCGTCACTTTTCCGGCCGCGGCCGCGGCCGGCGACGGGTACGCCGCCGCGCCGCCGCCGCAACCGATTGTCCTGCAAGCGGATTTCGCCGCCCCGCCGGGGCGGCGCGAGGAATTGTCCGCGAATGTACGCAAACGTACGCAATTGTCCGCGCCCCAAGGCGCCGGCCCGCGGCCGCCCTGGCGACGGCGGGGCGTTGGCTGAGACGCCGGGTCGCATCCTGTCGCCGGATCGATGGCGGGGACGGTCGCCGGTCGGTGTTGACGATGGCCAAGAGCGCGAATCGGGATTGGAACAAAAGTAGAACATATTCCCGGCCGCCTGTCAAGGGCGCGAGCGGCGCGGCCGCTTGCCGGTCGTCATCGCCGGGCTTCGCCCGGCGCGTCCGCGCGGCGGAAGACGGGCCGCCCCGGGCGTCGCCGGGGCATCGCCGGCCGCGGCGGTTCGGCGCGCCGCCGCTTGGATTCGGCGGCCCGCGCCTATAAGATCAGTTCGCAATAAAATTGCGCGGCTTGGGGCGTCAGGGAAACAATCCATGCAACGGGTGAAGCTCGACCGCATCGACCGCCGCATCCTCGCCGACCTGCAGGCGGAAGGCCGCATCACTAACGTCGAGCTCGCCCGCCGCGCCGGCATCTCGGCGCCGCCGTGCCTCAGGCGCGTGCGGGCGCTGGAGAAGGCCGGCTACATCCTCGGCTACCACGCGGATCTGGAGCCGAAGGCGCTCGGCTTCCACGTCACCGTGTTCGCGCAGGTCGGGCTCACCTCGCAGGCCGAGGCGGATTTGCAGGCGTTCGAGGCGACGGTGCGGCAGTGGCCGGAAGTGCGCGAGTGCTACATGCTGGCCGGCGAGACGGATTTTTTGCTGAAGGTGGTGGCCGCCGACTGGGACGCCTACCAGAAGTTCCTCACCACCCGGCTCACGGCGGCGGCGAACGTAAGCCACGTGAAGTCGGCGCTCTCCATCCGCGCCTCGAAGGCGGAGCCCGGCGTGCCGATCGACGTGAACGCGCCGGAGGAGGAGTGAGTGGGGGTACCACTGTCCGCTTATCGAGACAAAACGGCGGGTATTCGGCGTTGATTTCAACAGCCGCTATTAGCCAGAAGCGGACCTTATCTTGTCCGAGAAATAGTTATGCGAGGCAGCCAAGATAGCATGCCGAAAAATAGAATCCCAATTTCCGCTGATCTAGTTGCCGAGATCATGTTCAGTTCGGATCGTACCTGCTGCATATGTACCGAACGCGGCAAAACAGTCCAAATCCATCACATTGATAGCGAACCAAGCCACAACGTCGCCGATAATCTCGCGGTGTTGTGCCTAGAGTGTCATAACGATACACAAATTGAAGGTGGGTTCGGACGCAAGCTTAACGGCAAACTTGTTAAAAAGTATCGGGATGAATGGTTGGCGCGTGTTGCCGCTCGCAGGCGCGAGGCCGATAAACAGGCTGTAAGCCAAATTTCACAAGCTAATAAATCCACGAAAAAAATTAGGGCGGTTCCGTATTCCCAAGAACGAGACCGTGCAGTATTGGCGTATGTAAACTCCCTTCCGGCTTTCCGCACGGAATTAAAGAGGAAAGCGCAACCAGAATGGGACAGCGGTGTAACTGCCCGGATGGTCAACGCTTCGTATGATTATGTTGACGCTCTACAAGGGGTACTTGTAACCCTGGCTAGCTTCTATCCGGAGGGGACTTTTGGCGGTGGTGATCCACACGCATTCTTTTCAGAACTCATATCTTCCCGTTATGCATGGCACCGAGCGCACACTGAACCATATGGCCCCGGCACTGGCGGAACAATCGTAAACGTACTGACGAGTGAAAACGTGATGTCGGACGTTGAAAGGATGGTTGAAGATATGGCGCATTCATTGATCGGATTCGACGACCAATTCGACTGGTGTAATTGGCCAAAGCTATGGAATAAAAAGATAAGTTAGTTAGGTTAGGCTTTATTGTCCGTTATTCGTTTAAGTGAGGAAAATCTTTGCAGGATTTATCTCGGGGATGTGTAGAAGCTCCGGCGTGTCAGCTTCACGGATTGACGCGGCTTCGACCGCCACTTTGCCCTGGGCAAAAGCCGCCTTGACGGACTGGCCACTGGCAATTGCCGCATAGAAACGTGGCGCAAATGCCGTTGCCGCAATATCAGTCACCGAGGAACGCATAGAAATGACAATCTTTGCTGCGGGGAGGAGTGATTTCCTGGCGCTCGAACTATTGCAGGAAATCAGTACAACGATTTTTGGAGGGCTGTCTGTCGCAGTTAGCGCTTTTGCCAGCAATTCAAACGAAAGCGTTCTAACCTTCGGTTTACCCACTTTGCCAGCGTCCGTCGCAATCCCGCCGTCATAACCATGTCCAGAAAAATGGACAATTTGGGGTCGATGGTCGTTTAGACCATCAATGAGCGAATTCAAGTCAGCTGCTGGCTTGTATTGTATCGTAATATTGTCTCGAAATTCCGATCCCCGGACAGCTTCCTGCACCCTTCTAACTTCGGCATCGAGCCGCAAGGGACTCGTTTCATCCGGATTGGCTACAAGATATAACACCGTCAAATGCTTTTGCTTCTTAAGTGCCTGTCTAGTAGCCCTTCGGACAGACACGTTTCCCCGCACTACTGGGCGGCGCTTTGTAGGAACCCGATCGGCAGCCTTTCGATCGTGGGCCAGTCTAATTATTCTTTCCTTGTTGGCCCTGACAGTTGGGTCCTTTTGGTAGAGATACCTACTTCCATCATTAACTGAACCGGCGTTTTCTATCCTGACAATCAGATGATGTTTGGAAAGATGGTCAAGTTCATTTTGCGCTTGTTGTGAGTTTGTGCCTTTTATCGGAATGCGAGCCGCACCCATGATCTGCTTCTTGGAGCGAGCTTTGGAGCCTCGCCCATATATTGCGTTGAAAATTTTACGGCGTATTTGGCTACTCCCGAGATGTCTTGCTAACTGTACAATCGTCTCCTCATGATCACCGGAAATGTTGACGACTGATGTTCTTTCACTCATCAGCGCCAGCCTTCCGCCTGCCAGAAATCTTAGGAACCATCCGGCTGATCGTCGGCTGGCTCACTCCTAACACCTGAGCCAATTGAGCTTGCGAGTATCCCTTTTCTAACAGCTCCAGAATTCGTAGCTTTCGGAGCATCTCAAGCTCCTTGAGAATTTGCTCGGCTTGATCTCCCGTCACTTAATCCTCCACGCCCGCGATAACTCCCCTTGACTTCTTCGGCAAATCTTTTGAGAAGCCTTTAGGCAGCATACGACTGAGTGTTGCGTCACTAACTCCTAGCGCGGCGGCCAAATGTTTCTG
>Ga0326597_10007997_pt1 | contig 14321 bp, 8 predicted proteins | sample RVTome_12_FD_203789 | JGI IMG/M metagenome (GOLD analysis project Ga0326597, IMG submission 203789) | Soil microbial communities from uranium-contaminated site in the Upper Colorado River Basin, Wyoming, United States - RVT100D185 | ecosystem: Environmental > Terrestrial > Soil > Contaminated >... | reverse complement strand
CAACTACGGGTTCCTGAACCGCGGGTACCTGGGGTCGGCGGTGGTGAGCGCGGTGTTCTGGGAGCACGAGGTGTTCGACAGCCAGGGCGGGTTCGTGCGGAACCTGGTGGGCCTCGGGGCGGTGGGGATCGAGCGGATCGGGGCGTCGAGCGACGGGACGGACGTGCCGGGCGACGAGAGCAAGGGCTTCGAGGCGCTGCCGGTGTTCGACTTCTTCTTCCCCGAGGACCCAATCAGCTGCAACGGCATCGGCATCCGGCCGTAAGGGGCGCGTGGCCGCCGGCGCGCAGACGCGCCGAGCGGCCGCGACGACGGGCGAGCGCGAACCGAGACGGCGATCCGCAAGCGCGCGGACGATGGTAGGGGCGAGGCATGCCTCGCCCCTACGCGCGTTGCGGGCGGGTGCGGTTGGGCGTTCGCAGGACGGGCACGGCGTGCTGTGCCCCTACCGCCGCCTGAACCACAGCTGCGGCGTCAGCTCGTGCAGCGCGATGGAGACGACCGGCAGCCCCTCGCGGCCCCGCCGGCGGTCCAGGCGGCGGAACTCCGCCAGGAGCTCGGCAGGCGTGTGCGTCTCGCCGTAGACCACCGCCCATAGCGCGTCCGTGATGGGCGTCAGCATCCGCTTGTGGCGCGCTACGGCGGCGACGGCGTCGAGCGTCGGCAGGCCCTCGACGGTGCGCGTCCCCAGCCGCTCGAACGCTGCCTCGCGTAGGGTCGCCGGCGACGCGCTCGGTACATCGCGATGCGCCTCGGCGTAGTACAGGCCGAAGCGGAAGTTGCGGCTGGCATCGGTGCACGAGACGACCAGGTCCCCGAGGCCGGAGCGACCCGAGAACGTCGCCCAGCGGCCGCCGAAGCGCAGCCCGATGTCGCGCATCTCGACGAGCGCGCGCGTGAAGTAGTCGCCCATGAGGCTGTCGCCGATGCCGACGCCGGTCATCATGCCCGCCGCGATGGCGAAGACGTTCTTGATCGCCCCGCCTAGCTCGACGCCGCGCACGTCGTGGGTGACCTTGATGTCCACATCGTCGGTGGCCAGCGCCGCCTGTAGACGCTTGCGCTCTCGGCGCGGCCGACAGCCAAGCGTCAGCCCGACGGGGTTGCCGGCGGCCAGGTCGTGGGCGAACGACGGGCCGCCGAGCGCCGCCAGCACGTGGCGGCCCGGGGCGCCGCGCAGCGTCTCGGCCAGGACCTCGGTCATCGTCCGCAGTCGCTTTTGTTCGATGCCCTTGGCCAGCTCGATGATGGTCGCGCGCGGAGCGAGGTGCGGGGCGATGGTCACGGCCATCGCTCGGACGTGCTGCGCGGGGACGGCCATGAGCACCAGGTCAGCGCCGGCTAGGGCCGTGGCCAGGCCGGCCGTGGCCTCGAGTCGCTCGGTCAGTGGATACCCGGGCAGCCGGGACGCGTTCTCGTGGTGAAGCGCAACCGCCTCAGCGACCTCGGGGTCTCGAGCGTAGAGGACGACGCGCCCAACTCGCCGGTTCGGCAGCGACGCCACATGGTTGGCCATGGCGGTGCCGAACGCGCCGGCGCCGATGATGGTCGCCTGCTTGTACACAGCTGCTCCAACGCGCAGCCGCCGTGGACGCTTCCACATGGCGCCTGCAAGGGACCTCTCCCGCGCGGCTGCGCCGATCCGAGCCCCGCGATCTACGAGGTAGCGACGGTCAGGCCTTCGGCCGCGGCGGCCGCATTGAGCCGCACATCGAACGAACAGAACCGCACCGGATCGCCCGTTCGCTGCCAGATGAGCTGCGCCGAGGCCAGCTGGACGGCGTCGCCGGCCCGCAGCGCGTGGCGTGCCAGGAGCCGCCGTGCGATGGCAATCACGTCGGCCGTCACCTCCACGACGTACAGCCCGGTCAGATCGTCGGCCAGTGCTCCAGCGATGCCATCACGGTCCTCGTCGGTCAAGAACCCTTCGCGCCACCGCCGTGCGACGGCTGAGAGGATCTCGACCTGCGTCCAGCGGCTGGTCGCGGACGGCCGATCCAGCCATCCCGCGACATGCTCACTGCCCTCCTCGTCGACGTAACGCTTCACCAACGCGCTGGCGTCCAGATAGCCCGTCATAGCCGATCCGATCGGCCATCGATCACGGCCTCGGCAAGGCTGCCTCCTGGCTTGGCCATGCGCACGCGCACCGGCGATGGGACGTCGTGACGGGACGGCGGCGTCACCAGGCCGTCGGCGGCCAGCTGCTGGATTCGCATCTCGACGTCCGAGGAGTCGGGCGCCAGGGCATGCAGCTCGGCGACCGGCCGTCCCCGGTCCGTCACGATGATGCGCGCGCCATCGCGAGCAAGCTGAAGGTAGCGGCCCAGCCGGTTCTTTAGATCGCGTGCGCCAACGGTGAGGATCATGTGGCCATTGTAGCCACTGGATGGTGGCGCATCAAGGCAAGCCGCGCTCGGCCAAGACCCCTTCGACCTACGGGCAGCGCGTGATCCGGGCCGCGATGGCGGCGTAGATGCGCGCCAGGTCGCGCGTGTCGGGCGCAAGGTACGTTCGGTCGGCGCTGCCCGCAATCCCTGCGAGCAGCTCCGGGCTCAGGTCGCCCGGTGGGCCAAGCCCGATGGCGAACACCTCGATGCCCCGCGCGCGGGCCGCGTTCGCGATGGCCAGGACGGTGTCCTCTTGGCGGCCGCTCGGTTGCGGCGTCGGGACGCGGTTGGGCAGCCCGTCCGTGAGGAGGACCAGGACCGGGAGGCGGTCGGGCCGCGCCACCGCTTCGAGGGCAACACGCCCTTGGGCTACCGCCAGGTCGAGGCGCGTTCCTTCGGCCAGCCTGCCTCGAAGCGCCTGCACGGCCGCCTGGCCGGCGCGGCGGTCGCCGGTGGCGGCTAGGGCCGTCCATGCCGTGTCGTTGAAGCCGACGACGGCGACCCGGTCGCCGCTCAGTGCCCGGCCGCCGGTGAGGTCCAGGCGGTCCAGGAAGCCGCTGGCGGCGTTGATGGCGGCGTCGTCCTTGGAGGTGGGGCCGGACCCGGCCGGCCGGCGCATCGACGTCGAGCGGTCCAAGACCAGCGCGACGTCGGCGTAGAGGACGCGCCGGGCGCAGCCGGCAGCGCGCACGGACAGGGGCAGGTAGATCTTGCGGATCGAGGGGGTGGCGGTTGGCGTCGCCGTCGGCGTGGGAGTGGTGGTGGGCGACGGCGTGGCCGTCGGGCTGGGCGTGGCCGTGGCGGTGGGGCTGGGCGTTGCCGTCGCGGTGGGCGTGCTCGTGGCCGTCGGGAAGGGGGTGGCCGTGGGCGTCGGCGTGTCCGTGCTGGTCGCGGTAGCGGTGGGCGTGGCGGTCGGGGAAGCGGTGTTCGTCGCCGTGGCGGTGGCCGTCGGGGTGGCCGAGGGTGTGCGCGTCGCCGCGGGTGTCCTCGGGGGCGGGAAGGTGGGCACCTCCAGGCGGCCGCATAGGCGCTCGACGTCGCCGAGCGCGTTGTCCTCGCTGAACGTGTACAGGCCGCCGGGGCTGGTCAGCGCCAGGCGCACCAGGCCGGCGCCGTCGGCGTTGTCGAACCAGATGGCGCCGGCGCTGGCGTCGTCGAAGGGCGCCATGGCGCTGGTCACCGTCCAGTCGCGAGTGATGGGCCGCGCCAGGCCGCCGTAGGCGATCTCGCCGTAGCGATTGCTCGAGAACCCGGGACCCGCGTCGGCGGCAAAGTACTCGGGCTCGGGCGTGACCGACCAGCCGGCGCCGTCAATGCGGCCCAGCAGGATGTCGCCGGCCGGCAGGCCCGGTAGCTCGGGCGTGGGCGGCACGTGCGCGGGCGCGTGGAGCGTCATGTCGCCAAAGCGATCCCGGAAGCCCAGGACCAGGTGGCCGTCGTCGGTCACCTCGATGTCGGCCAGGATCGGCTGCGGCCAGATAGCGTCCAGGCGCTCCGGGTCGATGGTGTCGTGGCCCCGGCGCCACGCCGACCAATCGGCCGGTACCGGCTGGCGCGCCGGGCTGCGGGCGTAGTCCAGGGGCAGCGCCAGGACGCGCATCATCTGGCCGCCGCCGAGCAGCGAGCGGTAGACGTAGGCCATGGGCCGGCCCGACGGGTCGCTGGCGCCCGAGACGTCGACCACGCCGTGGAACAGCCGCCCGCCCTGGGCCTTGAGGCCGAACGGCCGCGCGCTGGACGCCCATGGCTCCGCCGCGGCGCCGTGCGCGAAGCTGCCCTCCAGCTGCCGGTCGTCCAGGCCGTAGCGGTAGATCTGCCGATCGGCCAGGTTGATGGCGAACAGCGTGCGATCCGGCAGCGAGATGTCGATGTCGCCCAGGCCGCGCTCGCCGGCGGCGTTGCCGGCGGCGATGTCGGGCCACGCGTCGGGCCGGTCGTGCGGGTCGGCGCCCGCGCTCGGGACGGTGACCCAGCGCTCGATGTAGCCGCTGTCCAAGTCGATGCGGTAGATGGCGCCCATGCCACCGGAGCCGAGCACGGTGCCGCGCTTGACGTAAGCGCTGGCGTAGACGTCGTTGCGGGCGTCGTCGACGGCCAGGCCGTAGACGGCGCCGACGTCCTCGTGGCGCGCCAGCGTGTACCGCTCGCCGCCGGACAACGACCAGCGGAACGCGATGACGGCCGGGGCGATGTCGCCGTCGGGGGCGTTGAAGCGCGTGGTGACGAAGAAGGGGTGGTCGGACAGGCACTCGGTGGCAAAGCGGCTGATCTGCGCCACCGGCCGCGCCGCCGGGCCGCCGTGCGTCGGGCGCGCCCACACGGCGAGCGCGGCGACGGCCGCGCCGCCAAGGGCCAGCGCTCGGGCAATGGTCGTTCGATTGGCCATGCGCCTCGTCGTCCCCCCGGGGCCGGGCGCGCGCGATGGATGCGTTGGGCATCTAGACGCGATGGGCAGTGGATGCGTTATGGGCGTTCGCCGCGGGGCCGGGCGCGCGATATGATGCCCGCGACTCACGGTCCGTCACGCCATGTAGGAGGCGACCATGCAAGGGCCCGCATCGCTGGTAGGAACGACACGCTTTGTCGCATCGAGGGTAGGGCGGGCTCGCAACGTCGTGACCGGTGCCCGCCAACTGGCGATCGTTGCCGTGCTGGCTCTGGCTGCGTCGGGCTGCGCTGGCGAGGTCGTTGCCCCGGCCGCCACAGATGCCGGCGACCGAGCGACCGACGTCCCGACGGCAGCCCTTCCGGACGAGCTGGAGCCGACAGCGGCCCAGACCCAGCTGGAGAAGCAGGGATCGGCGCCGATCCTGAACTTCCAAGATCACGACGCCGCCTGCATCGACCTTACCGCCAACGGCGCCGAGTGGGCGTTCATCGTCGCGACCGCTCCGCGCGCCGGCAACCGCGTCGCCTCCGGCTTCCACGTCCGCGGCTGCGCCAACGTCTTCGAGGCGGCCGTCGCGTGGCGCCTGGTCGATGGGCTGGACGCGCTGTTGGCCGAGGGCTTTGGCATGGCCAGCTGCGGCACGGGCTGCGTGGGGACGTTCGACCTGCTCATCGAGTACCCGCCGCGCGATGCGCCAGGCATCGGGTACCTCGAGGTGTTCACCGACAGCCCGGAGGACGGGCGGGCGATCCACGTGAACCGTATCGCGCTGATCCTGGAATGAGCCAGCCGGTGGTCGCGCCGCGGCCCTACCCCATGAGCTGGGTCGACCACATCCTGCGCGCCGTCCAGCGCGCGCGCATCCCCAACTGGGCCTTCTACGCCGCGCTCTTTGCCGTGGGCCACGCCCTGGTGGTCGCGCTCCGCGTGCGCGATGGGCTGCCGCTCGATCAGGCCCTGCTCGTACCGCCGCCGGTCTTCCTGGTCTGGGCCGTCTACCTCCTGGCCATGACCCAGTACCTGAACGCCGTCGCCCGCGAGCGGCTGGGGCGCTTCCGCGCGGCGATCGAGGTGGACGACGCGGAGTATGGCGACATGGCTTACCGGCTGACCACGATGCCGGCGGTGCCGACGCTGCTGAACGGCGTGCTGTGGGTGGTGATCGGTGGCGCCATCCTGTTGACGGCAAAGGCCACGGTCCTTGCCCTTGGCTACCCCGTGTGGGAGGTCTGGCTGACCATCGCGACGTACTTCCTCGGCGGCGCGGTCATCTACCACACCGTCCACCAGCTGCGCGAGGTGAGCCGGCTGTTCGCGCGCGTCCAGCAGATCGACCTGTACCGCTTGGACCCGCTCCACGCCTTTGCCGGCCTCACGGCGCAGTCGGCGCTGGGCTGGATCTTCCTGCTCTACGCGACGACGCTCCTGGTGCCGCGCGAGCTCGAGACCGCGGCCGTGGACGCCACCTGGCTGGTGGTGGCCGCGGTGGCCGTTGCGGCCTTCGTCGTCCCGCTGGTCGGGATGCACCGGCGGCTGGTGGCCGCCAAGCACCGCGCGCTGGTGGCCAACAGCACGCGCCTGCGACGGGCCATGGAAGCGGTGCACGACGCCATCGACGGCGACGCGCCGGAGCGGCTGGACGGGCTGGGCAAGGTGGTGGCCACGCTGCTGGGCGAGAAGGAGCGGCTGGCCAGGGTGTCCACATGGCCATGGGAAGCTGGGACGCTCCGCGGGTTCGTCACGGCGCTGCTGCTGCCGCTGTTGCTGCGCGTCGGGCAGCAGGCGCTGGAGCGGGCGATGGGGATGGGGCGGTGAGGTGGACAGGCTCAGTGGCCGCTGCTCTGACGACTGAACCAGGCTAGAATCCCTCTCGGACGGCTGCCTCACTCCGCGTGACAAGAGGGCCTGGGCGGTGCCCCGCAAACTACGGGAATTGGTTCGCGATCTGGAGCATGCGGGGTTCGTCGCGCGAGCAGGCAAGGGCAGCCATCGCAACTTCACGCACCCCAGATTGCGGAAGCCGGTTACTCTCTCTGGGGCGTTGGGCAGCGATGCGAAGCAGTACCAGGAGAAGGCAATTCGCATGGCCATAGAGGAGTCGCGGCAATGAGCAGTGGCGATCGGTACGTCAAGATCGTGGAATGGTCCGATGAAGACAACTGCTTTATCGGCAGTTGTCCCGAGCTCTTCTACGGGGGCTGTCATGGCGACGATGCAAAGGCCGTCTTTGCAGAGCTGTGCGATATGGTGGACCAAGTACTTGACGTGTACGCCGGCGAGGGCAGGCTGCTGCCGACCCCGATGACCAATCGCCAGCTCGTCACCGCCTTGCAGAGCGTGGCGTAACGTTCACGTCAACCGGATCCCGCTCATTCTGGAGAAAGCGCGGACCGACGAGCGACAGGAGCCAATGACCTGCTCCCGGCATTGATGCCCATCACCGCGCGCCGGGCTCGGCTCAATGCACTACCCCGAGCCGCTCCTCGAGGCGAACTTGGGCATCGCGGACTCGAGGGTAGACGAACCCGCCCCCTCGTCGTGGTGTCCCATGCATCGACGGCGGCGACGTTCGGGCTGTCGTCGACGCTGTTGCCCGGCCAGGAGGAGCCCGTCATGCCACGCCGCCACGCCATCGCCCTCGGCCTCGCAGCAGCGTTGCTCCAGCTGGCGGCGCTGGTCGCGCCCCCTGGAACCACCGAAGACGCGACCCCGCTCGCCGCGCCGCGGCGCGCCGCCGCACAGCCTGCGCCCGGTGCGCCGATCGCCTACGCCTACGACGCCACCTACGGCCAGACCGGTGTGCCGTGGCAGCGCGGCAGCGGCGCGTTCAACCAGCCGTGGGGCATCGGTGGCGACCGCGAAGGGCTTTGGATCGCCAACGGGGCCGGGCGCAACCTGCTGCGCTTTGGCAGCGGGTCGTTGGAGGAGCTGGGCCGCGCGGGCGATCTGGACGCGTTGGCCGGCCATCCGGTGCGCTTCCCCGCCGACGTCGCGGTGGTCGTCCACGATCTCGTCCCGCCCGGCCCAGGGCTCTTCCCCCGGCGCACCGTTTGGCTGACCGACCAAGGCGGCCACACCGCCATCGGCATCCCGCTCGACCAGAGCGGCCAGCCCGGCACGCCGATGGTCCTGGGCATGCCAGACGTGCCGGGCGACGACGACGCGCACTTCCGCGGCCCGGTGGGCATCGCGGCCGACGGCAGCGCGATCTACGTCAGCGATGCGGGCAACCACCGCGTGCAGGTGTTCGCCCCAACGGGCGCGCTGCTCGCCACCATCGGTCAGAGCGGCGTTGCGGGCGCCGGTCCAGGCCAGCTCGACCGGCCTGCTCGGCTGGGCCTGGGTCCCGAGAGGCGGTTGTACATTGCCGACGCCGGCAACCATCGCGTGGTGGCCTACGACGTGGCCGACCCGCGGGCGCCGCGGGAGGTGCAGCGCTACGGCCGCGGAGGCGCGCCCGGCAGCGGCGACGACGCGTTCGACACGCCGCTCGGCGTTCACGCCGATGGAACGTTCCTCTACGTGGCAGACAGCGGCAACCGGCGCGTCCAGATGTTCCGCTGGCGCACGGGTGCGTACTGGCGCACGCTGGACGGCATGTCCGAAGGCGGGTGCAGCCCGCTTGGCGGAGGGAGCGTGCCATGGGATCTGGTGTCCGATGTAGCTCAGGATGTCGATGGCTACCTGCACGTCGCGCAGCCGCTGCGCATGGTCGTAGTTCGGTGCGATGTCTTCACGCAGTACGCTCGGGCGGTTAGAGGTCGCGGGGCTGCCGGCGTGCCGTACGCCGCCCGTGAAGAGCTGCACAATGCCCCCTTCGGCGTCGCCGTCGCATCGGATGGCACGGTGGCGGTGGTCGAGGGCGAGGGGCATCGCGTCGTCGCGCGGCGGCCAGATGGCCGGGCGGCGTGGGTGGCCGGGCGCGCGGGCGTCGCTGGCGCGGGTGCCGGCAGCGACGTGCGCTTCGATGGCCCCTCGGCGGCGGCGTACCTGGCCGACGGCCGGCTGGTGGTGGCCGATGCGGGCAACGGCCGGCTCGTCGTGCTCGACGCCTTCGGGCGACAGGACGCCATCTGGGGCGCGGGTGACCTCGCCATGCCGGTGGCTGTGGCCGTGCTCCCCGATGGCTCTCTGGCCGTGGCCGACGCCGCCGCCGGGCGCATGCGGCGCCTCGACGCCGCGGGAATCGTGACGGGCGACCTGGCTGGCCCCGGCGGAGTGCTCGCGTTCGCCGAGCCTGCCGGCGTGGCTGTGGACGCCGCCGGGACGTGGTACGTGGCCGAGCGCGCGGCGCACGTCGTCCGCGTCGTCGACAGCGCGGGGCGGCTCGTGCGCACGCTCGGCATGCCCGGGGTTGCAGGCGACGACTTCGGACACCTCGATCGTCCATCCGGCTTGGCCGTGGACGCGGCCGGCCGGCTGTTCGTCGCGGACACCGGCAACCACCGCGTCCAGGTGTTCGGCGCGGACGGCGCGTACCTCACGACCATCGGTGGGCGCCGGGGCGCTGGCATGGGCGGCTTCATCGAGCCGCGGGGCGTGGCTATCGGCGCGGATGGCCGCGTCTACGTGGCCGACACGTACAACCACCGGATCCAGGCATTTGCCGCGGCCACAGCGCCATGGCGACCCGAGGCGATCAACGGCTTTGGGCAGCGCCAGATCGAAGCCGTCGAGGCGCTGGCCGAGCTGGGGGGCTGGCTGTACGCTGGCACGCGCTCCGCCTCGGGGGCGACGATTCACCGGCGCCAGGGCGATGGGCCGTGGGAGACGGTCGTCGCGGGCGGGCTGGGCGATGCGGCCAACCAGGCGGTCATCGCGCTGGCGCCGCACGACGGCGCATTGTACTCAGGCGTCGAGAACGCGGTGGCCACGGGCGCCACCGATCCGCTGAGCGGCGCGCCGATCGAGGTCTCGGCGGGCGGCGCGCTATGGCGGAGCCAGGACGGGGTGCGCTGGGACGCGGTCGTCGTGGACGGCTTCGGCGATGCGCGCCAGAGCGGCATCGGGCCGCTGCTGTCGTTCGGTGGCCAGCTCTACGCCGGCACGCGCAGCATCGATCGGGAGACGGCGCCGCAGCTCTGGCGCTCGGCCACGGGCGACGCCGGCACGTGGCAGCGCGTGCGGATCGACCTGGGTGTGGGTTGGTCGGGGAACGAGGCTGTTGCCGCGCTGGGCGTCCACTCCGGCGCGCTCTTGGCCGGCACATGTGCCCCCAGCGGGGCGCAGGTCTGGCGCAGCGATGACGGCCAGGCCTGGCGGGCGGTCGGGCAGCTCGAGCCGGGCGGCGACCCGCGCGATGCGCTGCCGCACTTCGGCGACGGCACGCCCTGCCTCACCGGCTTTGCCAGCTTCGAGGGCCACCTCTACGCCGCGCTGGGCACCGACCCGCGCGTGGGCGCGCGCTTTGGAATGCACGTCCAGGAGAGCACGCGCGGCTTGAGCGGCTGGGCCGCGCAGCTCAGCCCGCCCGTGGCGCTATGGCGGTGCGCGCAATGCGATGGCACCGACTGGCAGCCCGTGGCCGCCCCCGGCTTTGGCGATGGCCGCAACCGCGGGGCGCTGGCCGTTGCGGCCTTTGACGAGCCGCCGTTCCGCTACCTGTATGCGTTTGCGGGCAACCCGGCGGATGGCCTATCCGTCTGGCGCGCCATGGACGGGCTAGATTGGGAGTCGGTGGTGTCCGGCGGCCTGGGCGATGCCAACAATGCCGGCCCTGGGAGCGGCCCGGCCGCGCTGGTGTACCGCAACCGCCTCGTGGTGGGCACGCGCAACGCGGCCAACGGCGGCGAGATCTGGTCGACCGGCGGCACGCGGCCGGGCGCTGTCCCGACGCGTCCAGGCGCCGCGACCCCGACGGCCACGCCGCGCCCGAGCCCGCAGCCCCCCACGGGGCGCGCGCGCTACCGCCAGGTCGGCTCGTGGCCCATCGCCGTGGCCGGCCAGCCCGACGTGTTCGGCAGCCCGATCGACCTCGCCCTGGCCTCGGACGGCACGGTCTACATCTTGGACGGCGCGCCCGGCGGCGTGCTCAGCCTCCGACCAGACGATACCTGGGGCGCGCCGTTCGGCGGCGTCGGCAACGGCCCGGAGCGGATCACCAGGCCGGGTGCGCTGGCGTTGGACGAGCTCGCCGGCCAGCTCTACGCGTCGGACCTTGGCACGGAGCGCCTGCTGGCCTTCGATCGGCAAGGCAACTTCATGCGCACGGTGCTGTACCGGGCCAGCATCGTGGACATCGCGGTCCGGTCGGACGGGTCGTTGTGGCTGGCCGACGTGCGAGCCGGCGCCGTTCGGCGGGTGGCACCCGATGGAGCGGAGATCGAGCGCTTCGGCCGCTACGGGCTGGTCGGCGACGACGGCCTCGAGGGGCTGGTGGCGGTGGCGGAGGAGCCCGGCGGGCGGCTGTGGATCGCCGACGACGATGGCGCGCGGCTGCGCGCCTACGACCGCAACGCCGTGGGCGCCTGGTCGCTGATCCGCACGCTGGACCTGAACGCCGCGTCGCTGGCGGGCTGCAACGGCCGGCGCCTCCAGGTGCTGCGCAGCGATGTGCTGTTGGCCGGCCGCTGCGTCCTGGAAGACGGCAAACGCCTGGACGTGTTCCCCAACGACCACCGGGGCAGCGACCTCTACGGGACCACCCTCCACACGGCCTTGCCAAGCGCCGGCCACTACGTGGCGCTGGCCAGGTACAGCCTTGATCCGCTGGCTACGGCAAACTCGGAGAGCGCCGGGGTGGCCGCGGTCGTGCGCTACCAGGACGAGGGCTTCGACATCGTGGTTGGGTTCACCGTGGGGGGCACGGCAACCAGCGCATTCAGCGCGGAGGCCGGCGAGGAGCGCCTGGAGGCGCCGTCCCGCTTGGACGTGCTGCCGGGCGGCGATGTCGTGGTGATGGACGCCTCCGCGCTCCGCGGTCCCGCCCCCGGCCCGACGCCACCGGCCTCGTTCCGGCGCTTCAGCCCGGAGGGGCGACCGCTCGACCTGCTGGCCATACGGAACTTCCCCAGCCGATCCCTCCAGCTGCAGATGCTCGCCCGGCTCACGCTGGCCACCGGCGAGCCGGGCCGGATGATCGGGGTTGCGTACCAACAGGGCGGCTCCGCGCGGCTGGAGATCGTCACCCTGGCCGATACGATCCGGCGCCGCTACTGCTTCCGGCGCGAGGATGACGGCCGGCCCGAATGCCTGTGGGGCGTGTTCACCGACCCGGTCTGGGACACCACGCTCGTCAACCTGGGTCAATCACGGGGCGCGCAAGACTACAACTACGCCGCGACCTTGGAACACACGCGGAGTCGGTACTGGCTGCTCCAAGTCTGGGCGGACGAGCCGCTGGACACGGCCATGCCGGCCCGCCTGTTCCGCTTCGACGTGGACGGCTATGGCCGCAAGACGGCCATCCCGCTCGATGGCACCGAGCGCGAGGCCATGTGGACCGATGTCGATGCCGGCCCGGACGGCCGGGTGGTGGTGCTGGACGTGCTCAACGACCGGGTGCAGGTCCTGGACGCCGACGGCAACCGCCTGCACCAGCTCCCCACACCCAAGGACGCGTGGAAGGTGGCGGCCGGGCCGAACGGCGAGGTCTTTGTCCTCACCCAAAACGGCTACGTGGTGCGGATGGCCGCGGACGGTACCGTGCTATCGCGCTTCGTCGGCCTCTCGAACGACCTGGCGCCGCCCACGGCGCTCAGCGACCTGGGCGTGGACGCCTGGGGGCGCGTCTACACCATCGACACGCTCTACAGCCAGGTGACGGTGTTCGAGCCCGAGGGCACGGAGGACGAGGTGCTGCAGGGCGAGCGCTGCACCCTGGGCGGCGACAAGTGGGCAGCCCCGGACGAGGTGTTGCTCGGCGACACCGCGCAGCTGCACCTGGCCTTGTTCGGCACCTGCGGCTTCGTCGAGGAATCGGCCGACATCGTGCTCATGGTCAACGCCAAGCAGGGCACGCCCTCAGAGGCTGCACGGCTCCGCGCCGCGCGCCAGGTCTTTGCCATCATCGACCTCGATCGCCACCGCGTTGGCCTTGGGCGGTACGTGCTGAACGGCACGATCGACGAGCCGCTCACCCAGGACCGGACGCGCCTCATCCGTGCGCTCTACGATGTGCCGACAGGCCAGCCCAGGTGCGGCACCAACACCCTGTCCGCGCTGAGCACCGCCCGCGACATGTTCCAGGACACGCCGCCTGGACGGCGCAGGCTGCTGGTCCTCATCCACCCGGATCGGGAGAAGGGTCCAACGAAGTCGCCCGCGGATCGCTGCTGGCCTGCCTGGACTGTCTTACCTGTACGCCGCCTGGCCGCCGAGCTCGAGGCCGAGGGCGTCACCATCGTATCGGTCAACGGCTCGACGGCGGCCTGCACCAGCGCGACGACGTGCAACATCCCCGTGGCCGAGCGCGGCCAGGGCACCGGTCGCCGCGCCATCAGCGCGAGCATCACGCGCCAATGGCCGCCAAGCCTCGCCCAGGCCGGCTCGCTGGTCGACCAGCTCCCGGCCAACATCGATTACGTCCCGGGCTCGGCCAGCCCGCCCGCGGCCTGGAACGCGGCGCTGCGCACGCTCACGTGGGACCTGCGCGACGTTCCGCTGGGCGCCGCGCCGCGCTTTGCGCTGACCATCCGCCCGCGCCAAGAAGGCTACTGGCCCACCAACGTCCGCGCCGCCGCCGATATCGTGGACGGCTGGGGCCGCGCCCAGCAGGTGGTGTTGCCTGTCCCTCGCATCCGCGTCTACGGCGAGCGGCCGCCGACGCCCACGTTCACCCCGACAATCCCGCCGACGCCGGCGCCGACCGACACCCCGGAGCCCACGCCGACCTCGCGGCCGGGCACTATCTACCTGCCCCTGGCGCTGAGGACCGACGCCTGCGAGCCGGACACGCAGAGTGCCGACGTGGCGCTGCTCATCGACACCTCGGGCAGCATGGCCGAGACCACATCGCCGGGCGGCCCGACCAAGCTGGACGCGGCGCGCGAAGGAGCGCGCGCGTTCCTGGCGCAGCTGAGCCCCGGCCGCGACCAGGCTGCGCTCATCCCGTTCAACGCCGAGGCGACGGTCCTCGCACCGCTCACGGGTGACATCGCCGCCGTGTCGGCCGCGCTCGACCAGCTCGCCCAGGCCACGGGCACCCGCATCGACGCCGCGCTGGACGCGGGTCGCGCCGAGCTGACCGGCCCCGCGCGGCGCGCGGAGAACAACGCCGTGCTGATCCTCCTCACCGACGGCGAACCGACCGGGACGACGCCGGAGGCAGTGCAGGCGGCGGCCGAGCGGGCCAAGGCGGACGGGCTCTTGGTGTTCACGATCGGCCTGGGCGCCGACGTCGACGCGGCGCTGCTCGAGGCGGTGGCCAGCCGGTCGGACTGGTACTACCCCGCACCGGACGCCCGCGACCTGGCGGCCATCTACGGGCGGATCGCGTACGCGATCCCGTGCCGGGGGATGTGGCCGTAGTGCCGCACCACATAAGAAACCCGTTGTTCTCTGGTAGGGGCGCTGCTTGCTGCGCCCTCGTCGCCTGCCGACCA
>Ga0326597_10007996_pt1 | contig 14322 bp, 16 predicted proteins | sample RVTome_12_FD_203789 | JGI IMG/M metagenome (GOLD analysis project Ga0326597, IMG submission 203789) | Soil microbial communities from uranium-contaminated site in the Upper Colorado River Basin, Wyoming, United States - RVT100D185 | ecosystem: Environmental > Terrestrial > Soil > Contaminated >... | reverse complement strand
GCCGAAACTCCGAGGATCGCCGCCGTCCCGGGATCGCTCGCGGTCCCGTCGCGTGCGGTCCCGTCGCGTCCGGCGGGGGTGCGGCGCACCAGTGCTGCGCCCAGCACGCAGGAGGGAAGTGTCGAGAGCGCGAGGGCCCAGGCGCAGGCGAGGGCCGCACCGCCCCGCTGCAGCGCGGCGATCACGAGCAGCAGGCCGGCGAGGCGCAGGAGGACGATGAGCGCGGCCTCTTGTCCGCGGCGACCCCGGACGCGGAGGACCACGCCGAGGATCTCGGCCCAGCCCGCGGCCCCGAAGTAGAGCAGGAGGGGCGTGAGTATCGGCCAGAAGGGCCAGACGACGGCGGCGCCGATGAGGAAGCCGAGGGTGAGCCAGAGCTTGGCCCGGAGGATGCCGCGAAGGGGCAGCGTGCCCGCCACGAGGGCGCGGGTGGCGGTGCCCTGAAGACCGAGGTCGGCGGCCTCCGCGGCCACCACCGCCACTGCCGACAGGACGCCGAAGGTCCCGAAGTCCGCGGCCCCGAGGCCGCGAGCGAGGAGGAGGGTGGTGAGGAGCTGGAGAGTGCGGCCGGCGAGCTCCGCGATGAGCTTCACCGCGCTGCCGCGCGTCGCGTCCTGTGCCTCCTGTCCCGCGTTCACCTCGCGACCCGGGGCAGTTTAGCAGCGGCCTTCGGATGGCGCGCAATGAGGCACGAGACGCAGGGCCCGCTGGGCCTCCCGTGATACCCTTGGCGGCTCATGTTGGGCCGGATTCTGGCTCTTGTCGCGACCTGGGCCGCCGCGCTCGTGGTCCTCTACTGGGGTCGCCTGCCCTTTCGCTGGCGGCGCGTGTTCGCGCTACTCACGAGCGGCCTCGGCATCGTCTTCCTCGTGCTCGCGCTCAACTCGGAAGGCTTGCGGGAGTCGGCCACGGTCGGGTCCTTCCTGATGGGAGCGCCGTACGTGGCCGGCAAGGTCTCGGCCTCCGCCAGCCTGCCCTACTACGTGATGACCGGGGTGCTGCTGGCCTTGGGGTTCCTGGGCCTGGCCGCGGGGGATGACCTGGCGCTGACCCTGTCGCGGCGGTATTTGCTGAACGCGGCGATCCTCTCGTGGGTGGTCACCGGTCTGCGCGTGGTCCTCGAGAAGGCGGCCGCGCCCGAGGCGTGGGCGCGCCTCGTGGGAGTCACCTGGCTGGCTCCGGTGGTCGGCGCCTATTTCGCCCTGAGCCTCAAGCGCGAGGGCCGGGGCTTCAAGGACCTGCTCCTCTACCTGGTGGCCTACGCCTTCGCGGTGCGGGGCCTCGTGGCCCTCGTCACGATCGTGGCCTCGGTATTCCACCTCGGGACCCACTACGACGTGTCGCGAGTGGCCGACGTGGGACTGTTCGGGCGGACCTACTTCATCGAAGCGGGCAGCCTCCGGGCCATCCTGACCATCACCGTGGTGGCGCAGCTCGTCTTCTGGCCGATCTACACGGTCCTGTCCGGACTGATGGGCGCGGGCATCGCGCGCGTCCTTCTCTGGGCCTGGCCGGGGGACCGCTTGCGCCCGGCCCGCACTCCCCCGCTTCCCGCCGCGGGCGAGAGCTGACGGCCGGCCCCTACCTGACCCGGCAGGTGCTGGCGCCGGTGCCCGTCCCGCAGCGCATGCTGCCGTCGCTGAACGTGGAGCACACGAAACCGGCCGTGCAGTCGCTGTCCTGGGTGCAGGTGTCGCACTCGTCGCCCTTGCTGCAGGCGATGACGAGGCCAAGCGTGAGGGTCAAGAGCAGCCAGCGTGCGAGCTTCATCTCTCCACGGCCTCCATGCTTCTAAGTCACGGATTCTAGCCCATTTCGTGTTATTCTGACTTTTTATGTCGACCGCATTCGATCTCAAGTCCACCCTCAATCTTCCGAAGACGGACTTCCCCATGAAGGCCAACCTGCCCCAGGCGGAGCCGAAGAGGCTCGAGGCCTGGCGTCAGGAGAACCTGTACGGGAAGGTGCGGGCCGCCCGCAAGGGTCGGCCGCTCTTCGTGCTGCACGACGGGCCGCCGTACGCCAACGGCAACGTCCACCTCGGCACCGCCCTCAACAAGATCCTCAAGGACCTCGTCGTCCGGAGCCGCTGCATGGCGGGGTTCGATGCGCCGTACCTGCCGGGCTGGGACTGCCACGGCCTCCCCATCGAGCTGCAGGTGGACCGTAACCTCGGGTCCAAGAAGAAGGACCTGAGCCCGGTGGCCTTCCGCCAGCGTTGCCGGGAATGGGCCGAGAAGTTCGTGGGCATCCAGCGCGAGGAGTTCGTGCGCCTGGGCATCCTGGGCGAGTGGGACACGCCGTACCTGACCATGGCCCCGCCCTACCAGGCCTCGATCGTGCGCGAGCTCGCCACCTGCATCGAGAAGGGGCTCGTCTACAAGGCCAAGAAGTCCGTTCACTGGTGCATCTCCTGCCGCACCGCGCTGGCCGAAGCCGAGGTCGAGTACGACGAGCGCCACGAGAGCCCGTCGATCGACGTGAAGTTTCGCCTCGCCGAGAACGCCGTGGGCGCGTTCTCGGCGAAGCTCGGCGTTCCCCTGCCCCCAAACAAGGTCTTCGCCGTCATCTGGACGACCACACCCTGGACGTTGCCGGCGAACCTCGGGATCGCCTTCCATCCCGAGTTCGATTACGCCTTCGTTCCAGCGGGAAGAGTCCACGAGGGCTTCCCCGAGGTCTGGATCGTCGCCTCCGAGATGCTCGAGCTCGTCCGCCAACGTTGGAAGGGAGAGTGGCATCTCGGAGAGCCTCTGGCCGTGGTGAAGGGCTCGGCCTTCGAGCGCCTCCACTTCCGTCATCCCTTCATCGACCGCGACTCCCTGGGCGTCCTCGGCGACTACGTGACCAAGGACTCCGGAACCGGCCTCGTGCACACCGCCCCCGGCCACGGCTGGGACGACTACATGACGGGCGTGCGCTACGGCCTCGACATCTACTGCCCGGTGGACGAGGCCGGCCGCTTCCTGCCCGAGGTCGAACGCTTCGCGGGGAAGAAGGTCTTCGACGGCAATCCCGAGATCGTGGCATACCTCGGCGAGAAGGGCGCCCTCGTAAAGGCCGGCAAGAACGTCCACTCCTATCCCATCTGCTGGCGCTGCAAGCACCCGATCATCTTCCGGGCCACCGAGCAGTGGTTCATCGGCATGGACGGCGAGGGACGCCTGCGGGAGCGAGCGCTCGACGCGATCGCCAAGGTGAAGTGGTTCCCGGCCTGGGGCGAGGAGCGCATCCGCAACATGATCGCGACCCGGCCCGACTGGTGTATCTCACGCCAGCGGCTCTGGGGCGTGCCCATCCCCGCCTTCTACTGCAAGGGCTGCAACAAGCCCGTGCTCCGGGCCGACCTCGCTCGCCACGTGGCCGACATCTTCACCCGGGAGAGTGCCGACGCCTGGTACGCCCGCGAGGCGAAGGACCTGCTACCCGCGGGCTTCGCCTGCGAGGGCTGCGGGGCGAAGGACTTCGAGAAGGAGCGCGACATCCTCGACGTGTGGTTCGATTCCGGCTCCTCCCACGGGGCCGTGCTCGGCCACCGGCCGGATCTGCCCTGGCCCGCCGACGTGTACCTCGAGGGCTCCGATCAGCACCGCGGCTGGTTCCACTCGTCTCTGCTCATCGGCGTCGCCACGCGGGGCCAGGCGCCCTATCGGCAGGTGGTGACCCACGGCTTCACGGTGGATGCCGAGGGCAAGAAGATCTCGAAGAGCCTCGGCAACGACGTGGACACCAAGAAGCTCATCGCCAGCCACGGGGCGGAGATCCTGCGCCTGTGGACGATCATGGTGGACTACCGGGAGGACATGCGCTTCTCGGACGAGATCCTGAAGCGCGTGGCCGAAGCCTACCGCAAGGTCCGGAACACCTGCCGCTATCTGCTCTCGAACCTCTACGACTTCGACCCCGCGAAGGACGCGGTGGCGGAGGGCGACCTCGACGAGCTCGACCGCTTCGCCCTCAACCGGCATCGCGAGGTCGTGAGCCGCGTGCGGCAGGCCTACGACGAGTACGAGTTCCACGTCGTCTACCACACCCTCACCCAGTACGCGGCCGCCGACCTCTCCGCTTTCTATCTCGACGTCCTGAAGGACCGGCTCTACTGCGACGCCCCCGAGGGTCCGCGGCGACGGTCCGCCCAGACCGTGATGCACCGGATGGCGAAGGACATCGCGACCCTGCTCTCCCCCGTCCTCGTTTTCACCTCCGACGAGGTCTGGCCGCTCATCCCGGGATGCCGGGGCTCGGTGCACGAGGCGCTGTTCCCCGAGCCCGAGAAGACCGACGAGGCGGTGCTCGCGCGATGGCAGCCGCTGCTCGATGCCCGCTCGGTGGTCACGAAGGCCCTCGAGGACGCGCGCAACGAGAAGGTGTGCGCGGCGAGCCTGGAAGGGCAGGTCACGCTGCGAGGGACGCCGGCGGCCCTGGCCCCGCTGCGCGAGCACGAGAAGAAGAGCAGCGTTTTTCCCGGCAACCTGGCGAACCTGTTCATCGTCAGCAAGGTCACGCTCGAGGAGGTTCCCGGGGCTACCGCAGTCACTGGAGGCACACTGCCCTCCGGCGGCACGGCCGGCAGTTCCCTCATCGCGCAGGTGAGCCGTGCCGCCGGTGGGAAGTGCGAGCGCTGCTGGACCTACTCCGAGGCGGTGGGCCGCCTCCGCCACCCCGGGGTCTGCGAGCGCTGCGACGCGGTGCTGGGGAGCCTCTCGTGAACGCGCGGCTCCTCTACGGCCTTCTGAGCGTGTTCATCGTGTCCGCGGACCAGCTCACCAAGTGGCTGGTGCGGCGAAGCCTCGAGCTCCACGAGTACCGGGAGATCGTGAGCGGGCTCCTGAGCCTCAGCCACGTGCGCAACCGGGGGGCGGCCTTCGGCGTCCTCGCGGACGCCGACCTGCCCTACCAGTCGGCCCTCTTCGTGGCCCTGAGCCTGGTGGCGCTGGGGGCGATCGCGCTCTATGCCCGCAAGCTCCCCGAAACGGCCTTTCTGCCCCAGGTCGCCCTCGCCCTGATCCTGGGGGGCGCCGTGGGCAACCTGATCGATCGGGTGACCTTCGGCTACGTCACCGACTTCGTCCACGTGTACTGGAAGCAGTATTCCTGGCCCGACTTCAACGTGGCCGACTCCGCCATCTCCACGGGCGTCTGCCTGCTCCTCCTGGACATGCTGCGCGCCCCGGCCCACGAGCGCGAGGAGCGCGCCAAGACCGACACCTTCTCTCCCGCCGCCCCCGGCGACTAACTCCTCTGGAGGACACGAGCGGCCCATGTTCCCAAGCCTTTTCACCCTTCCCACCTTCACTGCCTTCGGGCGCGAGCTCGGCCCCTTCACCCTGCACACCTACGGGGTGGTGCTGGCGATGGGCTTCCTGGTGGGCCTCTGGGTCGCCCACTGGCAGGCGAAACGCGCCGGCCTCGACGCGGGGCGCATCGCCGACATGGCGGTCTACGTGCTCATAGCGGGGCTCGTGGGAGCCAAGCTCATGTTGGTGGCCGTGGAGTGGCGTACCACCTACTCCAGGATGGGGCTGCGGGAGCTCCTGTGGTCGGTCGTCCAGAGCGGCGGCGTCTTCTACGGGGGGCTGCTGGGCGGCCTCCTGGTGGCCCTCTACTTCGCGCGCCGCTATGCCCTGCCCGTCTGGGCCACCGCGGATGCCCTCGCCCCCGGCGTCGTCATCGGCCAGAGCATCGGTCGCCTGGGCTGCTTCGCCGCGGGCTGCTGCTGGGGCAGGCCCGCCAGCGTCCCCTGGGCCGTGACCTTCACCGACGTCTACGCCGCGCGGAACGTGGGTACGCCCATCGATACTCCGCTGCACCCCAGCCAGATCTACGAATCCCTCGCCACCTTCCTGATCTTCGCCGTGCTCGTGTGGATAGCGCCGCGCAAGCGCTTCCACGGTCAGGTGCTCGTGGCCTATCTCGTGCTCTACTCCACCGCCCGCTTCGCCCTCGAGTACTTCCGAGGCGACGCCGGCCGGGGCTTCATCGGCCCCCTGTCCACTTCCCAGGCGCTGGCGATCGTCCTCGTCCTGCTCGCGGGGGTGCTCTTCGTCAAGCTGCGGAAGACGCAGGCGATGGCGCCCGCGGCGGCCTGAGCCCTTTGGACGACGGCCCGCGCCGGCTTCTCGTGGACGAGGCCGGAGCGGGCGCCCGGCTCGACGCCTGGCTGTCGGGAGCCGTCCCCGAGCTGTCGCGTTCGCGGGTGCAGGGCCTCATCGCCGACGGTCATGTCCTGCTCGAGGGCGCGCGGGCGCGCCCGTCGTCCCGGCTTCGGACAGGCCAGGAGGTCACCCTCGTGATCCCGGCCCCCACGCCTGCGGAGCCCCGCGCCGAGGCCATCGCCCTTCACGTCGTCCACGAAGACGACGACCTCATCGTGGTGGACAAGCCGGCCGGGCTCGTCGTGCACCCGGGGGCGGGGACCGCCGGGGGCACCCTCGTGAACGCTCTGCTGCACCACGCGAAGAACCTCTCGGGCGTGGGCGGCGTGCTCCGTCCCGGCATCGTGCACCGCCTCGACAAGGGCACCTCCGGCCTGCTCGTGGTGGCCAAGCACGACGCGGCCCACCGGTCGCTGGTCGAGCAGTTCGCGGGCCGGACCGTGGAGAAGGAGTACCTGGCCCTCGTCCTCGGGGTGCCCCGGGCGAAGGAAGGGACCGTCAACGCGCCCATCGGTCGTGACCCGCGCGACCGCAAGCGCATGTCGGTGAAGGCCACCCGAGGTCGCGAGGCGCGCTCCTCGTGGCGTGTCGAAGAGGCTTTCGATGGCTCCGCCCTCCTGCGCGTGCGCATCCACACCGGCCGCACCCACCAGATCCGCGTCCACCTCGCCTCCCTCGGACACCCGGTGGCCGGCGACGCCACCTACGGTGGAGGTCGCACAGCCTCGTCCCGATCGGCTGCGGCGCGGGCCGCCCTCCTGAGCCTGGACCGCCCCGCGCTCCACGCGGCGCGCCTCGGTTTCGACCACCCGCGCACGGGCGAGCGCCTCGTTTTCGAGAGCCCTCTCCCCGCGGACCTTGAAAGCATCGTCGCGCGGCTACGGTCCGCGGCGGGCTAAGATCCACCACGTGAGCAGCACCTCCCCGAGTGACTCCCCCCAGAAGGCCCGCGTGCTCGCCCGCCGCCGTGTGTACGAGGGCCGGGTCCTCGCCCTCGACGTCGACGAGGTGGAAGAGCCCGAGGGCGTGCGGGCGATGCGCGAGGTCGTGCGGCACCAGGGCTCCGTGGCGGCCCTGCCCATCCTCGACGACGGGCGCGTGCTGCTCATCCGCCAGTACCGCTATCCGGTGGACGAGCGTCTGTGGGAACTCCCCGCGGGCCGGCTCGACCCGGGAGAGACGCCCGAGACGGGCGTGCTGCGGGAGCTGGAGGAGGAAGTGGGCCTCCGCGCCGCGACCCTCGAGTCGATCTGTACCTTCTACACCACCCCGGGCTTCTGCGACGAGCGCATGTTCCTCTTCCGGGCCAGCGGCCTCACCCCCGTGCCCCCCCGGCCCGAGGAGGACGAGCGGATCGAGACGGGCACGTTCACTCTAGAGGAGGCCCGGGCCATGATCGCCCGCGGCGAGGTCCGCGAGGGCAAGACGCTGGTCGCCCTCCTCCTGGAGGGCGAGCGGAGGGCCGCAGGCTCCCCCGCTCGCTGAGCTAGGGTGTGATGATCCGGCGCTGCCCGCCCTGACTCGTCAAAGTCACCTTGGTTCCACTGCTCTGGGCCAGCATGTGGATTCCGGGCTCCGTCGATCCGTCAAGGAGCAGCAAGCCAGACCCATCCCCACCAGCGCCGAGCTTCACTCGAATCTCCCCTGCCGAGTCACGCAGCCGGAACACCGTCTCACCACTAGGCTCTACGTCGAGTTGAGCACGAACTCGGCCACGCTCGTCGACCAGCTCGATGGCCGTAGCACGGACAGTCCCTGGCTCGCTTGCGGCGGACACGCGACGACCCTGAACCAGAAGTGCAGCCAGGAGCGCCACGTTGACGGCCACTAGCCCGATGATAAGACGATGCGTTGGCATCTTGACCTCCTCGAACGGCAGCCTCGTCACCCGCTGACCGGCCTCGGCGCGGGCTCGCTTTGTCGTGAAAGCGGGTCGCATCACCTGCCGCTCACGGGTGAGAATGGAAGGCCTTGTTCATGATCTTCCATTCCCCGTCGACTTTGAGAAGTGTGAACAGGTCGGTAAACCGGTGACCGGTCCAGTTGTCGAGCTCCAGGCGCACGGTGGCAATCGTGCCGGCGATGTCGATGCTGGCGAGCCGGGCTTGGAGGCCCGTCGCTGGCCCATTCTGGTCATTCCAGTCAAAGAGCTTCTGGATGGGGCCGGCGAACAGGTCGGTACCGATATAGCCGAAGATCGTCGCATCGCGGTGGAACGCGGCCTTCATGTCGGCGCTCCGGCCAGACTTGCCGCCGTCGACATAATGCTGGACCGTCTTGGCAATCGCGTCATACTCACTCACGGCAGTCGGTGACGCGGTCATGGGTGACGTGGTCATGGGTTCTTCTCCTCCTCCTTGAGTAACCGAAGTTCGTTTGTGTTCAAGGAGCGACAGCAGCGCTATCGCCAAAGCTGGACCTTAGGGTGAGGGTTGCCCGGCCTCGGCGCAAGCGCCACCCGAGCACTGCTCTTCCGCAACGACTTCCGCAGCCAAGGCTGGGTAGGTTCTTTCCGGGGCGCGGAACTCTCTGAGATTCCTATAAGCTAAGGTCGCTTCACGGAGCTCGTAGCCGGGCCCTGCGCTGTCCCAGCATCGTTGGGGCGCTCCGGTAACCGCCACGGGCGCCGTCGACCTGCTGTCGGGAGGAACGCATGGACAAGCCTCGCATCTTCCTGGGCTCGTCAGGAAAGCAGGAGAAGCTGCTGCAGGCGCTGACCCGCGGTCTCGAAGACGTCGCGCAGGTAGAACCCTGGACGACTTCATTCAATCCTGGGACCACCACACTGGAGCGGCTCCTTGAGCTCGCGCATGAGGTCGACTTCGCCGCCTTCGTGTTCGCTCGGGACGACTGGACGACCAACAGCCAACCCGCATCCGATCCCACGGGAACCGGCCAGGCTTCTCCGCGAGACAACGTGGTCTTCGAAGCCGGTCTTTTCGGTGGCGCCCTCGGAATGCGCCGAACTTTCATCCTCCATGCGAGTGGCTCAAAGCTTCCTAGCGATCTCCTCGGTCTCACGTGCGTACGGTACGGCGAAGCGACGACCGCTACCGAAATGAGAGCCGTCAACCAGAAGCTTCGCAAGGCGATCGAGAACGAGGGCCGCGTCGCCCGCATCGAGGGCCTGTGGTGGCAGTTTTCCTTGACGGAGCGCAGCTCCCGGGAGCCTTCGGCCGTGAGCCTCCTGCGGATCTCGAGAGACCGCGACGGGGCGCTGGAGCTGGGCGGCCGCTCATGGCAAGAGGATGGCACCCTGTCAGCGCGATACTGGAGCGAAGCGGCGAAGGAGAGGAAAGATCCCCCCAGCGTCTTCTACTATTGGAAGGGAGAACGGCCTCGGCACCCGAACGCGCCGCAGTTGGACGGGACGGGAGAGATCCGAATTGAGTCCGCCGATCGCGCGGCCGGCTACTTCACAACTCATTCGGACACTCACCCGAAGGTCAACGCGCGGACGTCCGGTGTTTACTTGCGCGCCGATCCTGAGGACATGAGCATCCTGGACGGACGCGACGATCGGCATCGCGCCGAGTTGATCGCAGAGCGGCTGAGGCATTGGAAGTCGATCACGAACGCCTGAGATCAGCGCACGGGAGCCGCTGCGCCGACAGGCCTCCACGCCCGAGCCGTCTCGAGGAGGGTCGATTGCCTACAACGGCCGTTAGAGCAACTCGGTCATTGCTGCTGGACTCTCAGGACCGCCCGGGCTGCTCATTGCTCCGCAACGACCAGTAGACCTGCTCGGCTCATTGCTGCAGGACCCTCCGGGCTCATGGGAACAGTCACTGCTCCGCATGGCCCTCAAGAGGAGAGAGTCCGTGTTGCGGCTTCTCACGCGCAAGTCGATGAGGCGAGATGCGCAGCAGCCCCTCAGCCCAAGCCAAGCCGCCTCTCACGGACTCACGATGTCCGCGAACACAGCGCTAGGCTGCGAGGCTCCATGCGAAGCCCCGGCCTCGTCACGTTCATCCCGTTGTTGGGTGCCCCTAGTAAGTACCCCCCGGCAGAGCCGGGGGCTCTAAATTGTGAGCCGCTCAAAGCGGCTTGTCAGAGGGCCGCTAACGCGGACCCGGTCATGCTGGCCACCTGAAGGTGGCCCTCACCGTCACGGGTTGAGCTGGTCGAGACGCTGATCCTCCTCCTCTTGGTTCCGGATGTACTCGCGAATCACCTTCTCGTCTCTCCCCACCGTGGACACGAAATACCCCCGTCGCTTCAAGATCCTCAGCTGCATGCTGCCCGCGCTCTGAGGCCTCGAGCTCGTATGGTTCCTTATAGGCTTTTCACCCACTCGAGAACGCGAAGAGCCGATCTATAGACCGGAATTCATGCGCGGCGCAGCTGCCGCCGTCAACCACTCGATTGGAGGCCGCTAGTGATCGCACGCTATGCCGCGGAAACCGTCGGCAGATCGTCCAGCACGTGGCGGCATGCGGCCCGTTCCTCCTCGCTCCAGGCGACGAAATTGGCGCGCTGAATGGTGCTACCGGGGTTGGCCGACAGGTACGCAACCGCTGTCTCGATGAGCAGCCGGACCGTGCCTTCCAGTTCCGCGCGCGCTGTTCCGGTGCCCATCAATGGAAACAGGATGCTCTTGAGAGCGCAGTCTGTGCATTTCGGGGAATCCGCCATCGCCAGCGCGTTCGTCACGCAGTCCGCGACATTCGGGATCTGCGTATACCCCCGCCCCACCGCCCCCGACACCGCGGCCGCATGGAAGATCTTTTTGACCTGGTGCGTCACCTCCAGTTGGCCGGCGGTCGTGACGATGATCGTGGCAGGGGGAACCGTCTTCTGCTCACCGACGATCTTCGACAGTTCCTCGGCGATCGTGTCCTTGGTGACGAGACCCGCTTCGTCCTTCTCCGCTCCAAGATACCGGATCACGCTCGATATCGAGCGATCGAAAAAGCGCGCCATCTGCATGTTCGTATTCTCGGAGCTGACCCAGACGTCCATTCCCCTGATGTTCTGAATGTCACCCGTTACGATTCCGATCTCCTTTTCCGCCACGGCGGCCAGCTTGTACCTGATCGTCTCCGTCTGCCTAAGGATCGTGGGCTGCGTGTTGATGCGCAAATGCAGCACATCATGCACGAGGCTGTCGCTCTTGCGGTTCTTCAGGCCGGCATTGATGAATGCCCCGATCTTGCCCTTGGCCGTGGCAACCGCCCTGGGGTTCATGTCGTACTCGATTGCATTGAGCCCCTGGATGTTGAACGGCGACTTCGTTCCCTTCTTCCGGATGAGCACGGTGCACGATGGCCGCAGGGCCTGTCGCACTCCGAGCTCGTAGAACACATTCGCGTTGAGGGTGGTGAGATCGACGATGGCGACATCGTCCTCGTAAATGTGCCTGATCATTTCGGCGTGGATACAGCCGGGCTTTTCGATCTTGTCGCACCGGATGCAGTCAAGTCCTCTCTCCTCCACTGCGGGTTTGATGATGAACTCGTAAGCCTCGTCGAAATCGAGGATTTGGCCATCAACATCGGGCTTCTCGCCAAACGGCATGATCACGAAACATGTTTTATGGGCCATCGCACTTACCTGCCCGCGCCGCGATCGAGCTTCCGCTGCAGCCATTGGATGGCGATGATCGTCTTGGCGTCCTGCACCTGCCCCCCCGACATCAGATGCTCGAGCTCCTTCATGGAAAGCTGGACGGTTTCGATGTCTTCACCCTCCGATTGCAACCCTCCCCCTTCTGAGCGCTTTCCGGCATTGGATATCTCGGCGTAGAAGAGGTGGATTCGCTCGGAGGACCCTCCCGGCGAAACGTAAAAGCTCGCGATCGGCTCGAGCTTCTCGACCTCATAGCCGAGTTCCTCAAGCACCTCGCGTCTCGTGGCGGATTCCGGCGTCTCTCCCGGCTCGAGGATTCCGGCTACCGTCTCCATGATCCACCCGGGACCTTTCGCGTAGGTAGGATACTTGAACTGGTTGGCAAAGAGGGCCTTCTGGGTGTCGCGGTTATAGATGACCGCCGCCACCGAATCCCCGCGCTCGAAACACAGCCGCTTCACGCGTGGGCTCATGCGCCCGTCAAAGCGCTCGAAGCTGACTTCGGCTTCATCGATCTTGAAGAAGGCATCGAAGACCCGCCTGCTGTTGTGGACGGTGACTTTCTTGTTCATGGACCTTCCCATATGAATGCGACAAGTGTGTTCGTCCCAGGAGTGGAGTTCAACCGGAGTATGGGAAGGATAGCCTGTCACCGAACGGCCAAACCCGGCCAGTAACAAACGTTTGAAACCGGCCACCCCGAGTGGTGGGCAGAGTATCTGTAGATCCTCCGTTGCGTTCAAGCCCGTTCGAGTGTGCCCAACGCGGTCATGTGGCCCCGTTTCTCCTTGCTGAATGCGTCCGATGTCACGATCTGAAGAGGCATGCGCTTCGCGGCGCATACGAAGGCGAGCGACACCCACCGTGCTTCCACCCGTATACTCAACGACCGAACCACCCCGCCGCAGCCGTCCATCCGCCTCGGCCGCCTCAACCATTGCGAGCGCCATGCGGTCCTTCATGCTTGCCGTCCGATTTTCGTATTCCAGCTTGAGGAGAATCCTGGCGCTCCCCTCCGGCATACGCGTCGCCCGCTGTCCAGCTGTCATCCGCTGCGGTCACCGGCAGAACCGTAATCCACTCACCGGTTGAAGAGCGCCCGAAACTGGTCGGCGGCTCCGGGCCCGTCCTGACCAAGCATGAGGCGAATGCTGGAGCCCTCCAGGCGAGCATCGAACAGCGACAATGGAAAGTCGCCGCTGCTTCGCACGAACTCAATCGATGTGCCGCCGAGACTGTAGGACCCCTGCTCAGCAACGGTGAACACGGCCTGATTGTTCTTGTTCTGGAACGTAATGGACCGCCTCGTATCGCCCTGAATGCAGAGCCAGGCTTCCCGCGCTGTAGATGCAGCAGCCGATGACGTGGTCATAGGGAAGACTCTGTCCATTCAGCTCCACGAGGCGATAGGTGCCCTCGACGCGGCTCGACCCCGTAGGGCTGCTGCCGCAACCGGCCAGACAGCCGGCGGTGATCGCGATCACGTATAGCCCACTGCGCATGCCGGAACTGTAGCGCACCGTTGGGTGTCATCGCCCTCGCCGGCCTAACTTGCGAACGCATCCCCTAGAAGGGGCGCGCCCAGGACAGCCAGAGCACGATGGGCAGGGCGAGGACGAGCAACGGCAACGCGAGCGCACCCAGCATCTCCTCCATCGAGAGGGCGCGCGCGAGGTCCTTCGAGAATGGCGGAGCGGGAGTGCCGCGCAGGCCGGGGCCCAGCCAGAAAAGGCTGATGTAGACGCGGAAGGCCTCGAGGGGGACGAACAGGAAGGCCACGAGGCCGAGCTTGGCCGAGAGCCAGCGCGGGTAGCCGAGGCGCCAGCCGTGGGCGTCCATGAGGACGAGGCCCGCCACGAGGCCCACGACGAAGAGGCCGGCTTCCAGGTGTCGCAGGTGGTGCCACGTCCGGAGCGCCCGCAACTCCCGATCGGGTCCGGCGCGGCGGGCTCGGCGAACTATCAGGGCATAGGTGACGATCGAAACCGCCGCCCCCAGGAGGGCTCCCAGGTGGAGCGCGAGGAAGAGGGAAGCGATGGGAGCCTAGCTCCTCTCCTCGCTCACGATCACGTGGCCCACGCTCGTCCAGGGCACGAGCACGACGCTACGCACGTTCTCGACGTCGCCCCCCGCGTCGCTCACCGCCCGATCCACCTGGAACACGAGCCCCACCGCTTCCGACCGCACCACGGTGCAGTCCTTCCAGGTCATGGCGCTCGTCACCACCTCGCGCAGGAATACCCCTGAAACGAGTCCGCGCCATTCGGTCATGAGGTGCCTCCGCGGGGAATGGCCCGCGCCTAGTCGTAGTACTCGAGCCCGAGGTGGGTGATCAGCTCCTCGCCCCGGAGGTGACGCAGGGTGTTCTTGAGCTTCATGAGCTGGATGAAGATGTCGTGCTCGGGGTAGAGCCCGGGGGCGGTCTGCGGGCTCTTGAAGTAGAAGCTCATCCACTCCTGGATGCCGCTCATGCCCGCCCGGGAGGCGAGGTCGAAGAAGATCGCCAGGTCGAGGACGAGGGGCGCGGCCAGGATGGAGTCGCGGCAGAGGAAGTCCACCTTGATCTGCATCGGGTAGCCCATCCACCCGAAGATGTCGA
>Ga0326597_10007994_pt1 | contig 14323 bp, 16 predicted proteins | sample RVTome_12_FD_203789 | JGI IMG/M metagenome (GOLD analysis project Ga0326597, IMG submission 203789) | Soil microbial communities from uranium-contaminated site in the Upper Colorado River Basin, Wyoming, United States - RVT100D185 | ecosystem: Environmental > Terrestrial > Soil > Contaminated >... | reverse complement strand
AGCACGGACGTGATCGAGATCCGGCGCCGGGTCGGGATGGTGTTCCAGAAGTCGAACCCGTTCCCCAAGTCGATCTACGAGAACGTCGTCTACGGCCTGCGCATCGCCGGGATTGGCGACAAGGCGACGCTCGACGAGGCCTGCGAGCGGTCGCTGCGAGGCGCGGCGCTCTGGGACGAGGTCAAGGACCGCCTGCAGGAGAATGGGCTCGGGTTCTCGGGCGGCCAGATGCAGCGGCTGTGCATCGCGCGCGCGATCGCGGTCGAGCCCGAGGTGATCCTGATGGACGAGCCCTGCTCGGCGCTCGACCCGATCGCCACGCTCAAGATCGAGGAGCTGATCTACGAGCTCAAGGAGAAGTACACGATCGTGATCGTGACCCACAACCTGCAGCAGGCGGCGCGCGTCTCGGACAAGACCGCCTTCTTCTGGCTCGGGCGGCTCGTCGAGTTCGGGCCGACGGCGGAGATGTTCACCGCCCCGAAGGACAAGCTGACCGAGGACTACATCACCGGCCGTTTCGGTTGATCGGAGCCCCCGCGGATGTGCCGACTTCGGCCTTCCGGGGGCACGCGAGGCAAGGATGGAACGGCACCATTTCGAGACCGAGCTACAGGCGCTGCGGAACCAGCTCCTCACGATGGGGGGGCTCGTCGAGGAGCGCGTGCATCGCGCGGTGCAAGCGTTGATCCACCGCAAGGAGGAGGAGGCGAAGCGCATCATCGCCACCGACAAGGAGATCAACGACCTCCAGATCGACATCGACGAACGCTGCCTGCGCCTGCTCGCCACGCAGACGCCGCTCGCGGTGGACCTGCGTCTCATCACCTCGGCGATGAAGATCAACGCCGACCTCGAGCGGGTGGGCGACCAGGCGGTGAATATCGCCGAGAGCGTGCTGGTGCTGCTGCCGCACCCGCCGGTCAAGCCGCTCATCGACATCCCGCGCATGGCGGAGATCGCCGAGAAGATGGTCAGGGACGCGCTCGACGCGTTCGTGAAGCGCGACGCGCAGCTCGCGCGCGACGTGCTGCGGCGCGACGACGAGGTGGACGAGCTCAAGGACCAGGTGTTCCGCGAGCTGCTCACCTACATGATGGCCGACCCCGGGACAATCCAGCGGGCGCTGTCGCTCATTCTGATCAGCCGGAACCTGGAGCGGATCGCCGACCACGCGACCAACATCGCCGAGGACGTGATCTTCATCACCGAGGCGAAGGACGTCCGGCACCACGCCGGGCAGAAAGCGGAGAAGCCATGACGGCTGACCACGTCGACCGAGAGGACGCCCTGGTGCGGCGTGAGGCGACGCCGGCGGCCGACAGCCGCCGTCGCGTGCTTGTGATCGAGGACGACAACGATATCGCGGAGGCGATCGGCCACCAGATGGAGAAGGTCGGGCTCCAGGTGCGGGTAGCGCGCACCGGCGAGGAGGGCTTGGAGGCGGTGCGCAAGGGCGTCGACCTCGTCCTCCTCGACCTGAACCTCCCCGGCATGGACGGGCTCGAGGTCTGCCGGATGATCCGGCGGCAGCAGACGACCGCGCACGTCCCGATCATCATCGTGTCCGCGCGCGCGGACGAGGTGGACCGCGTGCTCGGTCTCGAGACGGGCGCGGACGATTACGTGGTGAAGCCCTTCGGCCTCAAGGAGCTCGCCGCGCGGGTCAGGGTCGCGCTCCGCCGCCCGGGGGGCGCGGGCGAGGCCCCACGGGGCTACCGCGACGAGAACTGGGAGATCGAGTTCGACGGTTACGTCGTGCGCTACAAGGGCCAGGAGATCCGCCTCACCCACAAGGAGTTCGAGCTCTTCCAGCACATGGTGGAACGGCCGGGGCGGGTGGTGACCCGCGAGCGGCTCCTTGAGCGCGGGTGGGGTTGGGAGTCCGAGATCGACGCGCGGAGCATCGACGCCCACATCCGCCGGCTCCGGATGAAGCTGGGTCCGGCGCGACACCACGTCGAAACGGTGGTCGGCCTCGGCTACCGCTTCGTCCAGTAGCAGCTCGGCCAAGGTCTGCGATTCTGGTCGTCCGGGGTCCCCAGAGCAGAAGCGATCGCCCTCTCGGGGAGAACGCGCCGCTCTATCGGGCAGGCTCAGCTCGAGACCCGTCCGCCCGGGCGGCGTGACGGTGCCCCGCTCAGCTCGGGACCTTCGAGAGCGGCAGCGAGCGACCCAGCACCGGGGCGATGATGCGCAGCTCGCTCATCAGCTGGTCGAACTGCTCGGGGTAGAGGCTCTGCGGTCCGTCGGAGAGCGCCTTTTCGGGGTTGTTGTGGACCTCGATGAGCAGCCCGTCCGCCCCCGCCGCCACGGCCGCCCGCGCCATCGGGATCACTTTCTCCCGCCGGCCGGTGCCGTGGCTCGGGTCGACCACGATCGGGAGGTGGCTCCGCTTCTGGACCACGGGGATGGCGGAGATGTCGAGGGTGTTGCGGGTGGCGTTCTCGAAGGTGCGGATGCCGCGCTCGCAGAGGATGACCTGGCTGTTGCCCCCGGCGAGGATGTACTCGGCGCTGAGCAGCCACTCCTCGATCGTGGAGGAGAGCCCGCGCTTGAGAAGCACCGGCTTCTGCACCCGGCCGAGCTCCTTGAGGAGGTCGAAGTTCTGGACGTTGCGGGCGCCGACCTGGAGACAGTCGACGTAGCGCATCATCATCTCGATCTGCCGCGGGTCCATGATCTCGCTGACCACGGCGAGGCCGCTCTCGTCGGCGGCGTCGCGCATCCACTTGAGCGCCGCCTCCCCGTGGCCCTGGAACGAATAGGGCGAGGTGCGGGGCTTGAACGCCCCGCCCCGCAGGATCCGTGCCCCCGACGCGGCCACCGAGCGCGCGACCTCCGCGACCTGCTCCGGGCTCTCGACCGAGCAGGGACCGGCCATCGCGATGACCTCGGAGGCGCCCACCTTCACCCCGGCGACGTCCACGATGGTGTCCTCCGCCTTGAATGTCCTCCCCGCCAGCTTGTAGGGCTCGGAGATGCGGATGACCTCGCGCACCCCCGGCAGGACCTCGACGAGGCGGGGGTCGATCGGCCGCGGCGGCACGCCGACCGCGCCGAGGACGGTGTAGTCGATCCCGCTCGAGCGGTGGACATCGTAGCCCGCCTCCACCAGCGTTTCGATGACCTTCTGAACCTGCTCTTCACTCGCCGAGTGCTCCATCACGATGACCATGGCCACTTCGTCTCCTTGTCTTGTGCGTCGATTCCCTACTCGCCGCGGGTCCGGCCCTTCGCGTCGCCGCCTTCCTCGACCGCCCCGGCGAGGCGCTCGAGGCGTCGTCCCTCGTCGATCACGCGCTCGAACACGCGCCGAACCGCCCCGCTGTCGAGGGGGCCCGGGTTGTTGCGCTCGACCCGCTCGAGGATCCACTTCTCGCGCTCCGGCTGGTAGACCGCCATCCCGACCAGCCTCTTGAGGCGGCCGATCTCCACCGCGCACGCCGAGCGGCTGTTGAGCAGCTTCATCAGCTGGTCGTCGATCACGTCGATTCGACGACGCATGTCCTCGATCGCCGACTGCGGCTGGTGCGGCTCGCGTCCCGGGTCTACCTGGCGTTCGTCAGCCATCGCACCTGTGCCCCGAGGTCTCCCTCCGGGTCCTCCTCGAGAAAGCGGACGAGCGCGCTGCCCACCACCACCCCGTCCGCCACCTTTCCCGCTTCTCTCACCTGCTCCGGAGTCGAGATCCCGAATCCGAGGGCCACCGGCAGGCGCGCCAGGCCCCGCAGCTGCTCCACGAGCGGCCGCGCCTCGTCGGAGAGAGAATGGCGCTCGCCCGTCACCCCGGTCCGGCTGATCGCGTACACGAAGCCCCGGCTCGCCTCCGCCACGCGTTGCAGGCGCTCGGGGGGGCTCGTGGGCGCGGCGAGGAAGACGGTGTCGAGATCGCAGCCGCGAGCGAGCCCGATCCACTCGGCGGCCTCCTCCGGAGGCAGGTCGGTCACCAGCACGCCGTCGACGCCCCGGCCCTTCGCTTCGCGGACGAGCCGATCGAGCCCGAACTGGAGCAGCGGGTTGAAGTAGCTGAAGAGCAGCAGCGGCAGCGCGCTCTTCTCACGAATGCGCGTCACGACGTCGAGCACGTCCTTGAGGGTCACCCCGCGGGCGAGGGCACGCTCGCTCGAGCGCTGGATGACCGGGCCGTCGGCGAGGGGATCGGAGAACGGCACACCGAGCTCGAGCACGTCCGCACCGGCCGCGTCGAGCTCGAGCGCCGCCGAGATCGTACGATCCAGCGACGGGTCGCCCGCGGTCAGGAAGGCCACGAACGCGGGCCGGCCCTCGCTCCGCCGCTTCTCGAACCGCTCGCCGATTCGTCCCATGCCCTTCTACTGCCCCCGCTTCGGAAGCCGGCGCGTCGTGGTCGCGCCCAAGACCGCGTCGGCCTCGATCTCGACGAGCATGTCAGGGTCGATGAGGCGGCGGACCTCCACCATCGTCGCCGCGGGCCGGATGTCGCGGAAGACGTCGCCGTGGGCCTGGCCCACTTCCTCCCACTGGTCGATGTTGGTGACGAACATCCGGGTCCGGACCACGTCGCGCAGGCTCGCCCCCGCCTCGTGCAGGGCGATCTCGATGTTGGCGAGACACTGCACCGTCTGCGCGTAGGGGTCGCCCTTGCCCACGACCTTGCCCTTCTCGTCGGTGGCCGTCGTTCCCGCGACCGAGACGACGTCGCCGACCCGCACCGCCCGCGAGTAGCCCACGATCGGCTCGTAGGGGCTGGTGCCGCTGATGTTCTGACGCTTGCTCATGCCTTGCTCCGCTCAGGCCCCGACGTCTGAACGACTATTCCCAGGTCCTTGTCGCCGCGGCCGCTCATGTTGACGAGGACGAGCCGTCCCCCGAGCGAGCCCGCCTCGCGCACGAGCCACGCCACGGCGTGGGCGGACTCGAGCGCGGGGAGGATCCCCTCCACCTCTCCGAGGAGGTGGAATGCGGCCAGGGCCTCCTCGTCGGTGACCCACGCGTATTCGACGCGGCCCTCGTCGTGGAGCAGCGCGTGCTCGGGTCCCACCGCCGGGTAGTCGAGCCCGGCCGACACGGAGTGCGTGGGCAGCACGTTGCCGGCGGCGTCCTGAAGGAGATAGGTGCGGGTGCCCTGCAGCACGCCGACTCCCGCCCCCGATCCCCCGGCCGGCCGTGAGCTCGCGTCTTGGGACGGGGGCGACCCGCTCGTGGAGCCCTCGGGAGCCAGGAAGCGGGCCGCGTGGTCACCGGGGCGCGGCGAGCGTCCTCCCGCCTCGACCCCCACCATGCGCACCGCGGCGTCGCCGAGAAACGCGTGGAAGAGGCCGATCGCGTTCGAGCCTCCGCCCACGCAGGCCACCAGGAGGTCGGGCAGGCGGCCTTCCCGCTCGAGCACCTGCCTCCGCGCCTCCTCGCCGATCACCGCCTGGAAGTCACGCACCATCGTCGGGTACGGGTGCGCGCCGAGAACGGAGCCGAGCAGGTAGTGCGTGGTGCGGACGTTCGTCACCCAGTCGCGCATCGCCTCGTTGATGGCGTCCTTGAGCGTGCGCTGCCCCGAGTCGACCCCACGGACCTCCGCCCCGAGCAGACGCATGCGCCGCACGTTCGGGGCCTGGCGCGCCATGTCCTCCGTGCCCATGTAGACGACGCACTCGAGCCCGAGAAGCGCGCACACGGTGGCGGTGGCGACGCCGTGCTGGCCCGCCCCCGTCTCCGCGACCACGCGCTTCTTGCCCATGCGGCGCACGAGGAGGCCCTGCCCGAGGGCGTTGTTGATCTTGTGGGCGCCGGTGTGGCACAGGTCCTCGCGCTTGAGGAGGACCCGGCAAGAGAGCCGCTCGGACAGCCGCACCGCCTCGCCCACCGGAGTGGGCCGGCCCACGTACTCGCGCAGGAGGCGCCGGTACTCGTCCTGGAACGACGAGTCGGCGCGGGCGGCGTGCCACGCCGCCTCGAGCTCCCGCAGCGGCTCCATCAGCGTCTCGGGGACGTAGCGTCCGCCGTAGGGACCGAAGTGGCCGGTGGCGTCGGGACGCTCGAGCGTGCCCCTGGTCGAGGGAGCGCTCATCGACCCTCCTCCGCGGCACGGACCGCCTGGAGGAAGGCCTGCACCCGCGCCGGGTCCTTGCGCCCGGGCAGCCGCTCGACGCCGCTCGAGACGTCCACCGCGTGGGGCCGCACGGCGGCGATGGCCTCCCTCACGTTGTCGGGGTCGAGCCCGCCCGCGAGCATCAGGAACTTCACCTTGTCCCGCAGGTGCGCCACGAGGCTCCAGTCGAAGGGAACCCCGGTGCCGCCGGGCATCACCGTCTCCCCCACGAGACGCGTGTCGACGACCAGCCCCGCCGCCCGCCCCTCGTAGCGCAAGGCCTCCTCCTCCGTGAAGCCCCGCCCGACACGGACTGCCTTGAGGACGCGACGGGGCAAACCGTCGAGAGCGTCGGGGGGCTCCTCGCCGTGCAGCTGGAGGAGATCGAGGCCGACCCGCTCGACGGTGCGGGCGATCTCGTCCCGGCTCGCGTCCACGAAAACCCCGACCCGGCTGACGAACGGTGGCAGGCACCGCGCCGCCGCCGCCGCGCGCTCGGCGTCGACCCGGCGCGGGCTCATCGGGTAGAAGACGAAGCCCACCGCGTCGGCCCCCGACTCGGCGGCGACGAGGGCGTCCTCGGAGGTCGTGATCCCGCACACCTTCACGAAGATCCGGCTCATGCCGCCTCCTCGATCAGCGCGCGCAGGGCCTCGCCGGGGTCTTGGGCGCTCATCAGGTGCTCGCCCACGAGGAAGGCGGAGAAGCCCGCCTCGCGCAGGCGCCGGATGTCGGCCCCCGACCGGATGCCGCTCTCCGCCACCGTGACTGTCCCCTGCGGTATCCGCTCCGCGAGGGTGAGCGACGTCTCCAGGGTCACCTCGAGCGTCCGCAGGTCGCGGTTGTTGACGCCGACGACCCCGGCCCCGGCACCGAGCGCCCGCTCCAGCTCCCGGACGTCATGGACCTCGACGAGCGCGGCGACGCCCGCCTCGCGCGCGGTGGACAGGAGGAGGCCCAGCTCGGCGTCGGTCAGGGCGGCCACGATGAGGAGGACCGCGTCGGCCGACGCCGCCCGGGTCTCCCAGACCTGCCATGCGTCCACCACGAAGTCCTTGCGCAGCACGGGGAGACCCACCGCGCCACGGACCTCGACGAGGTGAGCGAGGGTGCCGCCGAAGTGGGCCTCGTCGGTCAGGACGGAAACGGCCACCGCCCCCGCCGCCTCGTAGCCCCGCGCCACGTCGGCGGGGGCGAGGTCCTCGCGGATGGCACCCCTCGAGGGCGAGCGTCGCTTGTGCTCCGCGATGACGTTGACGCGTCCGCTCCGGGCCAGGGCCGCGGCGAAGGGCCTCACCGGACCCGCCTCGCCGGCGGCGCGGACGAGCACCTCTGTGGGACGGCGCGCCTTCTCGCGGTCGACGCGCGCGCGGGTGCGCGCGACGATCGCGTCGAGCACGGAGGCGCCGGTGGCGGGGCCGCTCACGCGAGGGCCTCCCGGAGACGGTCGAGCTGCGCCCGGGCCCGGCCCTCGTCGATCGCGGCCGCCGCCTGGCGCGCGCCGTCGCGCAGGTCTTTGGCGCGCCCCGCGACCACGAGAGCGGCGGCGGCGTTGAGGAGCACCACGTCGCGCCTGGGCCCCGGCGTCCCCGCGAGGATCTCCCGCGCGATCTCGGCGTTCGCCCCGGGGTCGCCGCCGTGCAGGGCGCCGGGATCGGCGGGGGCGAGGCCGGCGTCGGCCGGGGTCACGGTGAACGTGCGCATGCGGTCCCCGTCCACCTCGGTCACCCGCGTCTCTCCGGAGAGCGTCAGCTCGTCGAGCCCTCCCCCGTGAACCACCCACGCCCTCTTCGTCCCGAGCCGCCGCAGGCAGCGCGCCACGAACTCGGTGAGCTCCGGCTTCGGCACGCCCACCACCTGGCCCTCGGGGCGCGCGGGGTTGGTCAGGGGACCGAGCAGGTTGAAGGCCGTCCTCGCGCCGAGCTCCTTGCGGGGCCCCACGGCGTGGCGGGTCGAGGCGTGGAACTTCGGGGCGAAGAGGAACGTCCACCCTGCCTCGTCGAGCGCCTTCTGCACGACCTCGAGCGGAGCGTCGATGCGCACCCCGAGGGCCTCGAGCACGTCGGCGCTGCCGCAGGTGCCGCTCGCCGATCGGTTGCCGTGCTTGGCCACCGGCACCCCGCAGGCGGCCACCACGATCGAGGCCACGGTCGAGATGTTGAAGGTGCCCGCCCCGTCGCCCCCGGTGCCGCAGGTGTCGACTGCGCCTCTGGATTGCAGCGGCACGGCGCGGGCACGCATCGCGCGGGCGAATCCGGTGACCTCTTCTTCGGTCTCCCCCCGGGCGGCGAGGGCGGCGAGAAGGGCCCCGATCTGGGCCGGCGTCGCCTCCCCTTCCATGATCGTGCCCATGGCGGAGGCGGCCTCCTCCTCGGTCAGGCGATCGCCGCGCAGGAGCTTGCCCAGGTGGCGCTTGATGCTCACGCGCGCGCCGAGGTCGAGGAAGTTGCGCAGGAGGTCCTTCCCCACGGTGGTGAGGATGCTCTCGGGGTGGAACTGCACGCCTTCGAGGGGACGCTCCCGATGACGCAGGCCCATCACGACCCCGCCCTCCGTCCACGCCGAGACCTCGAGGCAGTCGGGCACGCTCTCCGGCGCCACCACGAGCGAGTGGTAGCGGGTCGCGGTGAAGGTCTCGGGGAGACCGGCGAAGATCGTCCGCCCGTCGTGCCGGATCTCCGAGGTCTTCCCGTGCATGAGCTTCGCCGCCCGCACCACCCGCCCGCCGAACGCCTGCCCCAGCGCCTGGTGGCCGAGGCACACGCCGAGCACGGGGACGCTCGCGCGGCGGATGAGCTCGACGCTGATCCCGGCCTCGTCCGGGGTGCCCGGCCCCGGCGAGATCACGATGCGCTCGGGCCCCAGGGCCAGGGCCTCCTCGACGCTCATCGCGTCGTTGCGGACGACGCGCACCTCGACCCCCAGCTCGCCGAGGTACTGGAAGAGGTTGAAGGTGAACGAGTCGTAGTTGTCGACGAGGAGGATCACGTGAGACCTCCGGCCGCCTCGAGCGCCTCGAACAGCGCCTTCGCCTTGGCGTCGGTCTCCCGCAGCTCCGCTTCGGGATCGGAGTCGGCCACGATGCCCGCCCCCGCCTGCAGCGTCGCCCGACCCCCCCGCAGGAGGAGGGTGCGGATGGCGATGCAGAAGTCGAGGTTGCCGCGGAGGTCGATGTAGCCGAGCGCTCCCCCGTACAGCCCCCGCGCCACCGGCTCGAGCTCGTCGATGATCTCCATGGCCCGGATCTTGGGCGCCCCCGACAGCGTCCCCGCGGGGAAGGTGGCGGCGAGAGCGTCGAGGGCGTCCTTGCCCGGGGCGAGCTCTCCCACCACCGAGCTCACGATGTGGGCGACGTGGCTGTAGTGCTCCACGCTCATCAGCTCCGGCACCCGCACGCTCCCGAACTGGCACACCCGCCCCAGGTCGTTGCGCCCGAGGTCGACGAGCATGAGGTGCTCGGCCCGCTCCTTGGCGTCGGCGAGGAGCTCGCGCGCGAGGGCCTCGTCGCCGCTCACGTCGAGTCGGGGGCGGGTGCCCGCGATGGGCCTCGTCTCCACCCGGCGATCCTCGACGCGCACGAGCATCTCCGGGGAGGCGCCGATGATCGCGGAGTCGCCGTCCTTGAGGAAGTACATGTACGGCGAAGGGTTCACCATCCGCAGCGCCCGGTAGACGGTGAAAGGGTCGGCGGCGCAGTCGGCGCCGTGCTGGCGCGAGAGCACGACCTGGAAGATGTCGCCCCTCGCGATGTGCTCCTGGGCCTTCCGGACCGAGGCGCGGAACTCGCCCCCATCCGCGAGCCGCAGCGCGGCCGCCGTCTCGGACCGACGGGGCAACGAGGGCCGCCGCTCCCAGCCGAGGTCCTCCTCGAAGGAGTCGAGGACCTCCTGGGCGCGCTCCCACGCCTCGCGGCTCCCGGGCTCGGCCAGCGCCATCAGGACGAGCCGCTGGCGCACGTGGTCGAACGCCACGAGGGCCCGGTAGAAGGCGAAGGCGGCGAGCAGCCCCTTCCCCGCGCCGTGACGGTCGGGGAGCCGCTCGAAGAGCCGGGCGGCGTCGTAGGTCAGGTAGCCGACCGCTCCCCCCGTGAATCGAGGCAGACCCGGCACCTCCGCGGGCGGAGAGCAGAGCCGCGAGCGCAAGGAGGCGAGGAGGTCGCCTCCCTCCTCCTTCTCACCGTCGCCGTCGCGCACGAACACGCGACCCGCGCGCACCTCGAGAGTGGCCTCGGGGTCCCGCCCCAGGAAGGAGTAGCGGGCGAGCCGCTCCCCCCCGAGGACGCTCTCGAGCAGGAACGCGCGACCCGTCCGGGTGGCGAGGGAGAGGAAGGCCGAGACCGGGGTCCGCAGGTCGCCCGGGAGCTCGCGGAAGACGGGAACCGCCCGCCCGCCCTCGGAGAGCCTGGCGTAGGCGTCGTAGCTCAGGGCGTTCATTCGCCTCTCCCCGGCTCCGGGCTCGTCCCCGCGCGGCGGCGCCGGCGCAGCTCGTCCATGACGGAAGTGAGCGGCACCCCGCGCTGCTGGAGCGCCACGAGGAGGTGATACAGGAGGTCGGCCGTCTCCTCGACGAGGCGCTCGTCGCTCTGGGCACGCCCGGCGAGGACGACCTCGGTCGCCTCCTCCCCGATCTTCTTCAGGACCTGGTCGGGGCCTTTCGCGAGCAGTCGTGCCGTGTAGGACTCCGCGGGCGGTGCCTGGGCGCGGGTCGCGACCACTCGTGCGAGCTCGGCCAGCATCCCGGCCGCGCTCGGCGAGACCTCGCCGAAGCACGTGCGCGCCCCGGTGTGACAGGCCGGCCCCTCGGGGTCGACGACGAGGAGCAGCGTGTCGCGGTCGCAGTCGGCCCGCGCTTCCACGACACGGAGCCCGTTGCCGGATGTCTCTCCCTTGCGCCACAGCGCGCCCCGACGGCGGCTCCAGAAGTGGGCGAGGCCGGTCTCGGCGGTCCGGGCGAGCGCTTCCGCGTTCGCCCACGCCACCATCAGCACGTCCCCGCTCGCGCGGTCCTGCACGACGACCGGCACGAGCCCCGAGCCGTCGAAGGAGATCCCCTCGGGAAGCGTGACCTTCGGCATCAGCGCTCCTCCCCGCCCGCCGCGGCCGCGACCGTTTCCGGGGCGCGCGCCGGTGGCCGCACCTCGACGCCGGAGCGGAGGAGCTCCGCCTTGGCGTCGGGGATGCGGATCTCCCCGAAGTGGAAGATCGACGCGGCGAGGGCCGCGCTCGCCCCGCCCCTCGTCAGCACCTCCGCCATGTGGGCCACGCTCCCGCATCCCCCCGAGGCCACGACGGGCACGCCCACCGCCCCCGCGACCGCCCGCGTCAGCTCCACGTCGAAGCCGTCCTTCGTGCCGTCCCTGTCCATGCTCGTGAGCAGGATCTCTCCCGCCCCGCGCCCGGTCCCTTCCCGCGCCCACTCCACGACGTCGCGACCGGTGGGGGTGCGCCCTCCGTGGACGAAGACCTCCCAGGCGCCGTCCCCCGTGGCCCGGGCGTCGACGGCGAGCACCGTCGCCTGCGACCCGAAACGCCGGGCCAGCTCCTCGACGAGGGAGGGCTGAGACGCGGCGGCGGTGTTCACCGCCACCTTGTCCGCTCCCGCCCGCAGGAGCGCCTCCGCGTCGGCCACCGACCGGACCCCGCCCCCGACGGTGAAGGGCAGGAAGACGGCGTCGGCCACCCGCCTCACCATGTCGAGCACGATCGACCGGGAGTCGGAGGAAGCGGTGATGTCGAGGAACACGAGCTCGTCCGCGCCCTCCGCGTCGTAGCGCGCGGCGCACTCGACGGGGTCGCCGGCGTCGCGGAGCGAGACAAAACGCACACCCTTGACCACGCGGCCGCGGTCGACGTCGAGGCAGGGAACCAGGCGCCGGGCGAGCATCAGGGCACCCCGCCCTCGCGGGTGGGCCCAAAGGCCGCGGCGATCGCGTCGGCCAGGATGAAGACACCGTCGTAGAGAGCGCGACCGACGATCACCTCGTCGAGGCCGGGCAGCTCGAGGGCACAGAGGCGACGCAGGTCGTCGAGGGTCGAGACCCCGCCCGAGGCGGTGATGCACAGACCGGTGCGACGGCCGAGCCGGGCGATCGCGGCGAGGTTGGGACCGACGAGGGTGCCGTCGCGGGCGATGTCGGTGTACTGCACGCGGGCGACGCCCCAGCCCTCGACCTCGCGGGCGAGATCGACGGCGTCGATCGCGGTCTGCTCGTTCCAGCCGGCAACGGCGGTGCGTCCGTCGCGAGCGTCGATGGCCACCGCCACCTCCCGGGGCCACGTGGCCACCGCCTCCTTCACGACCTCGGGATGCGACACCGCCGCCGTCCCGAAGATCACGCGGTCGACCCCCAGCTCCACGAAGCGCCGCGCGTCCTCCACGGTGCGCAGCCCGCCCCCCACCTCGACGGGGATGCGCAGGGCGCCAATGACGTCTCCGATGACCCCGGCCTGGGACGCGCCGTCGATCGCGGCGTCGAGATCGACGACGTGGAGCCGCTCCGCGCCCTCCTTCTCCCAGCGCAGGGCCGCCTCGATGGGGTCGGTGCCGTACACGGTCTCGTCCCCGACCCGCCCCTGGCGCAGGCGCACCACGCGACCGCGGCGCACGTCGACGGCGGGGGCGACGATCACGCCGCCCTCCCCGCGGCCGTGGCCAGCTCCACGAAGCCCCTCACCATGCGCAAGCCGACGTCCTGGCTCTTCTCCGGGTGAAACTGCACGCCGAGCACGTTTCCCCGGCCGACCACCGCCGCGAAGTCCCGCCCGTAGTCCGAGGAGGCGATCACCACCTCGGCCGGCGCGTCGCAGTAGTAGGAGTGGACGAAATAGACGTGGGCGCCGTCGGGCACCCCCGCGAGCAGCGGGTGCTCGCGCCTCACGTGGAGACGGTTCCAGCCCATGTGGGGGACCACCAGCGGTCCCTCGAAGCGGCGCACGCGGCCGGGCAGGAACCCCAGCCCGCGATGCCGGCCGTGCTCCTCGCTCTCCTCGAACAGGAGCTGCATGCCGATGCAGATGCCGAGGAGTGGCTTTCCCGCATCCACCGCCTCGCGCAGAACGGGAACGAGACCCCGACTCTCGACCTCGGCCATCGTCGCGGCGAAGGCGCCGTCGCCGGGCAGGACGAGCGCGTCGGCGCGGCGCAGCTCGTCCGCGTCCCCGGTGAGCCGCACCTCGGCCCCCACGTGGCGAAACGCCTTGGTCACGCTGCCGAGGTTGCCGATACCGTAGTCGGCGATGGCGATCATCGCCGCTCCTCGGGCCGCCGGCATCGACGACGAGGGCCCGGCATCACAGGCTTCCCTTGGTCGAGGGCACGCCGCCCTTGTGCGGGTCGCGGGCGACGGCCATCGCGAGGGCGCGAGCGGTGCCCTTGAAGAGCGTCTCCGCGATGTGGTGGCTGTTGCGTCCCCGGATCACGTCGAGGTGCAGGTTGAAGCGGCCGTGGTCGACGAGCGCCCAGAAGAAGTCCTCGAACAGCTCGGTGGGCATGCCGCCGACGGCGCGGGCCTTCCACGTCGCCCCGAAGTGTAGCCAGGGGCGGCCCGAGAGGTCGACGACCGCCCGGGTGAGCGCCTCGTCGAGGGGACAGAAGGCGTGGCCGAAGCGGACGATCCCCTTCTTGTCTCCCAGCGCCTGCTTGAGGGCCTGCCCGAAGACGATGCCGACGTCCTCCACGGAGTGGTGGGCGTCGACGTGGAGGTCACCCTTGCACCGCACGTCGAGGTCGAGCCGAGCGTGGGTGGCGAGCGACGTGAGCATGTGGTCGAGGAAGCCGATCCCCGTCTTGATCCGCGAGCGCCCAGTGCCGTCGAGACCGAGCGAGAGCGCGATGTCGGTCTCCTTCGTCTTGCGCTCGATCCGGGCCTTTCGCGCCGCCATCACGCCCTCCCCGTGGACAGGTCCATCCCCGCCTCCCCGAGCGCCGTCTGAAGCGCCCACAGCACCGCGTCGTTCTCCTGGGGAGTCCCCACGCTGACGCGCAAGCAGCGCGAGAGCGTGGGATACGACGTCACGTCGCGCACCAGGACTCCCCGGCGGTGGAGCGCCTCGAAGACGCCGCGCGGCTGTGCCCCGAGCAGCTCGAGGAGGAAGAAGTTCGCGCGCGAGGGCCAGGCCCGCACTCCCGGCAAGTCGGCGAGGCGGGAGAGCAGCCGCTCCCGCTCGGCGACGATCTCAGAGACGGTGCGCTCGAGCGCCTCCTTCTCCTCGAGAGCGGCGCGCGCGCAGAGCTGGGAGAAGAAGTTGAGGTTGTAGG